>Ga0307479_10002673_pt1 | contig 16178 bp, 8 predicted proteins | sample atmos_gasesECM4C_FD_203743 | JGI IMG/M metagenome (GOLD analysis project Ga0307479, IMG submission 203743) | Hardwood forest soil microbial communities from Morgan-Monroe State Forest, Indiana, United States - atmos_gasesECM4C_515 | ecosystem: Environmental > Terrestrial > Soil > Temperate... | reverse complement strand
TACGGCCGGCCGCAAAAAACAAAAATCGCCAAGGCATAGATTAGTCCGAACGTGAGAGCTCGGTCCGGGAAACCCCAGCTCGACGTCAATCTATTCATGTGCGTTGTTCTCCTGACAATCCATCCGAGTGTCGCAGAGGAGCTATATCCCTGAAGGTGTATGCAGTGACAGGTTATTGTCTCGTTTCTGGTGTGTCAACATTATTGTTGACATAAAGCGATCTATTGAGCAGCACCCAAAGTCCAAGGATCGGTGAGTTTAACTCGCCACAGCTGGTTCTGAATTAGGCGAGTCACCGCCCAGGCCAGGAAAAGGCCGAAGGCTGCGCCCATTCCGATGAGCGCCGTGCCTCTGCGAAGCACTGCCCGGAGAACAACGTCTCGCTGTGCGCCCAAGGCCATACGAATACCGATCTCGCGCGTTTGCAGCGACACGTTGTAAGCCATGAACGCTATAAACGCCGATGATCACGAGCAGCATGCCAATGCCGCCAAAAAGTGAAAGCACGATGAATTCAAATTCCGGCTGGGCGTAGTCGTACTTTTGCAGATTGCTGTCGAGAGAGCCTCGGTCATTGGAAAGCGTGATGTCGTGGTCCATGGCCCAGACCTGCCGAGCGATCGCACCGGAGAATTCATCAGCATCCCGCGTCGTCCGGATGTCGATAGAAGAAACGAATTGCGGCGCAATCGTGCAAGGCAAGAACGCAGCAGGCTGCACTTGTTGCTCGATCCCACTCCCCCTCACATTCGAGACGACGCCTACGATCTCGAAATAGGTCTGGGCAGGCGGTTTAGCGTGGGCGGCAGGCTCCGCCGTGGTTTCCCGAGCCTGCTGTGGACTCTCGTCATGTTCCAGGAAATCGACCCTTTGACCTAGGGGATCACTCTTGGAGAAGAACTTTTGCGCGAAAGCCTCGTTGACCCCGATGACCTTGCGCTGCCCGGCCAACTCTTCATCGGAGAAAGTTCGTCCGCGTAGCAAGCCATAATTGAATATCTGAAAATAATTCTTGCCAACCAAGTTGAATCGGTCCGTGGCGCCTTGGTGTCCGCCAGCCCTGGTATTGCGATCGTTGTTTCCGAGCCACCTGGCTCGGGCCACAGAGCCTCAGTTGCTCTGCTGGGATTTTCTCCTTTGAGATCGGCTGGCACCCAGATGGTGGCTTCAGTCGGAAAATGAAATCCTTCCGGAAGAACCCCGACAACCGAGAAGATGGCGTCGTCGATTTTCAAATGCAACTGCGAAAGGTCTAAAGGTGAGCCTAGATACTGCTTCCAGTATCCATAGCTGACGAGGGCGGCAGGAGCTGCACCTTTATTGTTGTCGGCAGCACCCGGATCGCGACCGAAGATCGGCTGAACGCGGAAAACCTTGAGGAACTCGGGGGACACGTGTGCGACCGTGGAACGTGTCGGCTGGGAGCCACCCGAAACCGCATCGATGTACGCGCTGTACTTTGCGATCGCCTGGAAGCAGTGGCGTTGGTCGCGGAAGTCATCGAAGTTCGGATCCGCAAGCCGGTTCCACTCGCCTTTGGGTTTGATTTCGAAGATGGCCACAATTCTGCTCGGATCGGCGTACCGCAGCGGCCGCAACAGCACTCCATCCACGACACTGAAGATTGCTGTCGTGGCCCCAATGCCAAGAGCTAGAGTGACTCACGTAACTGCTGTGGATCCGGGGTTCATGCGCAATTGCCGGAGCGCGTAACGAAGATCCTGGAGCAATCCATTCATCATTCGTACCGCAGCGCGATCATGGGATCGACCCTCGCCGCGCGGCGTGCGGGGATGAGTCCCGCGACAGCGGCGCTGCCCGCAAGAATGAATATGGCGATCGAAAGAACCGGGAGATTCGTGAAGTGAATGCCATAGAGCTGATGCTTCAGCAAACTTCCTCCCAGAAAAGCGGCCGGAACACCGAGGGCGAGGCCGACGATGATCTGCAAAAAGGCCGTGCGCAGCACCATGGTGACTACGCTCGCCTGGGTGGCGCCAAGGGCCATACGCACTCCAATCTCGCTGGTACGTCGGCCGACCGCGTAGGCAGTCACTCCGTAAAGTCCAACCGAGGCCAGTGCCAGCGCCAGCAAGCTGAAAAGCATTGTTAAGCGGGCGATCAGGCGCTCCTGATTGAAGTTCCCGGCGACTTGATCGTTAAGGGATTGAAAGTCAGCGATTGGAAGATTCGGATCGATACTCGCGAGCACGTGACGAACAAGGCTGTCAGCGTTCTGCTGACGGTCGCCAAAGTTCAGTGTGACCGAGTCGATAAACATCGAGCGGGTTTCGCCGGTCAGCGCGCTTGCTTCCTTGTATGTGGTGATTTGCTGAGTCAGGGCACGGAAGAACATCGGACCAAATTCCCCGCGCGGATTACTGTACTTGGCATCGGCGACGACACCGACAATCTCAAAGTTTCCTGCGTACGCTTTTCCTATAGTGCCGAAGTGTTTGCCGACGGGATCCTCGCGAGGGAAGAACTTTTTCACAAAGGCTTGATTGACGACTGCGACGAAGCGCGAAGTGGGGGTGTCTTGTTCAGTAATGCCACGTCCGCGGATGACGGGCTGGCCGACTGCCTGGAAAAATTGCGGGCTTACGCGGTCCCAGGCAGAGCCGCAGTTATCATTCGGGCCAGGTGCCGGACGGCCCTCGACAAAAACACAGTCACCCCAGGTGCCTCCCTCGAGAGGGCTGAACAATGCGAGCCCAACACTCCGCACACCGGCCGTGCTCGTGAGGCGTTGCTCGATCTGTTGATAGAGCGTAGGCAAGCGTTGTGCGGTATACCCAGCGCCGGCGGGATCCAGGTGAACGACATAGCGGTTCTCTGTGGAAAGGCCAAGGTTCTGTTTTTCGAGATTGCGCAGCGACTCCGTCAGCAAACCGGCTCCGGCCAGCAAAACAAGCGCAAGGGCCGTCTGGAGAACAATAAGCGATTTTTGGGGAAACGAGGAGCGGTCATGAGTCGTTCGATTGAGACCACGAAGGGCTTCGGCGGGCTCGGAATGCGAGTTAAACCAGGCGGGGGCAACGCCGAAGACGATCCCGGTGATCATGGAGAGTACAAAGGCGAAGCCGAGAACGGGCAGCGAGGGACTGGCTTGGATTGGGAGAGTGTCAGCGCCAGGAAAGGCAAGCGAGAGAATGGTCCGCGTGCCCAAGTAGGCCACCGCCAAGCCGGCAAGCCCGCCTAGGCATCCCAGCAAAACACTTTCCGTAAGCATTTGCCGGACAAGGCAGATTCGAGCAGATCCGAGGGCCATGCGGAGGGAGATTTCAGAACGGCGCGAAATACCCCGTGCAAGCAGAAGATTTGCGATATTGGCGCAAGCGATCAGAAGTGCCAACCCGGAGATGATCATGAGCAGGCGCAAACCGTCGCCCGTCTGCTGCTGTAAATTTTGAATGCCGGCTCCGGCAGGCGTGAGTACTACGTGCTGTTTAGGAATCTGCGAATCGCCACCATCCCGTGCGTATTGGGGCTGTGTAGCGAGCCACTGGCGCAGAGTGGCGGAAAGCTTGCCCTGCAAGGCGACAAGATCAGTTCCGGGCCGAACGCGACCTACAGCGTACAACCAAGCTGCGCCTGGGTCGCGGAGAATGCTGTTGCCGCGTTCGATGAGGGGTTCGTCCGCCAAGGGAATCCATAAGGAAGGTGAATTGGCGGCGACGCGGTCGCCAAAAAATCGCGGAGGGACAATCCCAACAATTGTGACCGGCTGCGTTTTGATATAGAACGTGGAGCCCAGAACGGTTGGATCGGAATTGTAGTCAGCTCGCCAGGCTTGATCACTCAGCACGGCGACGGGGGGTGCACCGGAGACATCATCTGTGTTGGCCAGGGAACGTCCGGCCGATGCGCCCACCCCCAGGGTTGAAAAGTAATTTCCTGACACATATTCGGCCCTGAGCGTTTTAGCGACACCATTGCTACGTCGTACGTTGAACTGCACTGCACCGAACGAAGGCATTGCCGCCAACGATTCGAACTCTGGAGCCGAATCGCGTACATGCAGGTACAGCGTGTGAGAGAACATATCGAAATCGCCATTGCCCAAAAAACCGCCAAGCACACAGCAGCGGTCGGTGTCGCCAATACGGTAGAGTTGGCCGGGTTCGGCAACTGGCAACGACGTCAGCAGGACGGCATGAACCAGCGTGAAAATTGCCGTATTCGCACCGATGCCGAGGGCCAAGGTGATGACGGCTACGGAGGTAAATCCCGGGTTCTTTCTCAACTGCCGCAGTGCGTAGCGTAGATCTTGAAGTAAGCGGTGCATCAATTTCCTCACTCGTACCTCATTGCGACCATGGGATCGACCCTCGTGGCGCGTAGCGCGGGAAGCAAACCTCCCATAAGCACTCCCAGTGACAAAACGGTTGCCACGGCTAGGAAGATCTCGGGATCATAGACGCTGACCTCAAAATGCATGCTGCGCATGAACCGCACGAGAATGACTGCTCCCGCGAGTCCTGCCAACCCGCCGATTGCCGCCCATCGAACGCCCTGGCCAAGAAAGAATCTGAGAATTTGTCCCCAACGGGCTCCCAGCGCTAACCGCACTCCGATGTCGTGCCGACTTTGCGCAATGGTATACGCGAGAACACCGTAAACGCCGATTGCCGAAAGAAAGAGCGCAATACCTGCGAAGATCGAAAGCGCAATCGTGGGGAACCGCGTTTGGGAGACCGACGATGAAACCACCTGTTCTAGTGTGCAGACCCTGAAGATAGGAAGCTCGGGATCCAGGTCCCTGCGTTGACCGCGCACCGCACCGACGATCTGCAGCGGTTCGATTGCAGTTCGGACTACGAGAGTCATGGAGCGGAGATCGGCCCAGATTCCAAATGGCTGGTCGGTATGAAGGAAGTACAACTCAGGTTTCGTCGCAACATTTGAGCCGTGATTCTTGATGTCGGCAACGACTCCGGCTACGGAGAGCCAGGGGGCATCGTGCCAAAGTCTGATTCGCTTTCCGATCGGATCTACGCTAAGCCAGACTTTCCGAGCTAGCGTTTGATTCACGATCACCGATGCGGGAGGCAGTTTGGCGTCGTTATCGCTGAAGAAGCGTCCGCGGGACAATGAGATTCCCATCACCCGGAAGTAGTCAGGACTGATGAGTTGCGTGTCTGCAACGTTGATATCAGTGTTCGCAGGCCTGCCCTCAACGTCGAATGAGGCATTCGCCATGTCGCCACTCATCAGAAGCTGATTTGCGATTGCAACCGCTTGCACTCGTGACAGACTTCGCACATCTCGTCGGTGTAGAAGACTTTGGTTCGGTCTTCGATATGGATAAGCAGTGCTCCTGCTTCTGTCATAGATCTTCCTCAGTGCCACTACTCGAGCCGGATGAGGTCAGTGTTGTCATCGCGCGACATATGCGAAAGGATCACAGTGTCGCCCGCGCAGGCCTTCAATCAACTTGAATTGAATTCACGGATGCACAACCCACCTTCACTGGAACGCGCACTCCGCCTTTTCCGTCGGGATCGAGCTTGAATAAGCTGATTGTGCTATTTTCCTGCCCGAAAGCTGGCCGCCCGACATAGATCACATGGTCGAGGCGCTCGAGATCGATGGTTCCATCGACACTCAAATCAGGGCGTGCTCCCTTGCGAAGGTCTTCTGTAAGCTTTACGTCAACCGTCACCGTTCCGTTCTGGACAGCTGGGTCCGCGCGAACTACCTCGCCCGAGACGGTGCCGTTATGCGTGTCCACGAGAGCCGACTGACCAATCTGCACGTCCCGAGCCTGGGTCTCGGCGATTTTCAATTCGGCGATCAAATGATCTGGCTGCACGACCTTCGCCACCATGGTGCCAGGCATGACGTGTTGGCCAACTTGCAGCGGGAGGTCAACGAGCACGCCTTCAACGCTGGCGCGGACTTTCAGAGCATCCAGTTGCTTCTGTTTCAGATTGGTGAGCGCCCGAATCTGGTCCACCTTGGCCAGCTGTTCGGCCAGCTGTGACTCAATCGCCTTCTGGTTTATATCGAGCCGTTCGTTCTCTATGTTGGTGCGGGTCGTGAGCTCATCAGCTTTGCTTTTGGAATTCTTGTAAGCCATGCCCGAGATCACGCCCAAGTCGTAGAGCGCCTTATCCGTGTCAGCCTGAAGTTTGGCTTGCGCGTAGTCGGAGTTAACTGTCGCCGCGCCCGCCTTTTGGTTCATCAGATCGCTCTGCAACTTCACCCTCAGGCTCTGACACTCAGCCTCGGCGGCCTTCAACTGAAGCTTGGCGCCAACCGCTTCTTGGTCCACCTGAGGGTTGCTCATCTCAACAAGAATCGTCTCGGACTTCACCTGTGAGCCGGGTAGCGTAAGAATTCGAACAACCGTCGCTTCGGTCTCGGCGGGAATTTGACGTGTGAACTCATGGCTGGGAATCAATGAGCCGAGTCCTCGGACCTGCCGAAGCATTGGCCCGCGTTTAACCGTGTCTGTCCAAACCGTGCTGCGCTCAACCTCAGGTGCTGCTGGTTTAAGCCGCGAGACCCCGATGGTTACCGCACCAAGGCACACTCGGCCGACCGCGCCCCAGATGAGCTGGCGACGGCGCATTTGGCGCTTGAACTCTGGCCGAGCGATGTCCATTTCAGCCAGAATTATGCAAGGCTTCGGCCAGATGTTGAACCCAGCTATTGCATTGAAAAGCGCTGCTCTAGCGAATTGCGAGGACTCTGGGGAGGAGCGCAGAATGTCCGAGCGTGGAATTTGCTGTCCATTGCCGGACACTCCTGGCTTGCCCTAGTAATCATGATCGGCCGTTGCCGACCGAGGAGATGCATGGATCGGACTGAGTTCCTGACCTGAGAGATTACAAGCGAACCTAGGTTGGAAAAGGCAAACCATTCAACGAGAGCGAACTAGCGCTCTTCTCCGAGTGCTCGTTGACACCGCCGACATTGTCAGAGAGGCGATGTTTCGTCAATTGACGAACTGCCTTTACATCTGGAACCTGTCTATAGACCCCATCGAACTGATGATTGCCTGTTCGGTTCCGGACATCTAAGGCATGGCAGCGGACACCTTAAAACACCACGCTTCGACAGCGGAGTTCTCTTGTTCTTTGCCATCAAGCGGTTACATTTTCCGCTGGACTGGTAAGGGTCTTGCATTGGTGGACGGGAATAATCTGTTGACCGTGGCTGATCGTTTCCACTTAGGTACCGGCGCACTGCGGCACCGATACCGGGCAGGAGGACGAAACCTGAAATGAACGGACTGATACAAGATCTTCGCAACGCGCTGCGTCAGTTGCGCAAGAGCCCCGCGTTTACAACCGTTGCGGTGCTCACGCTAGCGCTCGGCATCGGCGCCAACACCGCAATTTTCACCATTGTCGATGCCGTCCTGCTTCGTCCGCTGCCGTTCAAAGACCCCTCAAGACTCGTCATGTTGAGTGAAAGCCTCAAGTCCTTGGGATACCCGGAGGTCCCTGCTTCGCCGCCCGACATCGCGGTAATTGAGCGGACGCAGAAGTCTTTCACCTCGCTCGGAGCTTTCCAGAATAAAGGTTTTGACCTCTCTGGTGGCGGCGAGCCCGAACGCGCCACCGCTGCGAGCGTCTCTGCTTCGATTTTCTCAGTGCTCGGGGTCCAGCCGCTCCTCGGCCGCACGTACACTGCGCAAGAGGACAAGCCAGGCACGCATGTTGCTGTCCTGAGCTACGGTCTTTGGCAGCATCGCTACGCTGGTCGAGCGAACATCGTTGGCCAAATCATAGACCTGGACCGCATTCCCTACACCGTCATCGGCGTCATGCCGAAGAATTTCCAATTCCCGCTGGCGGGTCCCAAATACAATAACGAGCCCGCTGAACTTTGGGTTCCCAGGGCCTTCACCCCCGACGAACTGCAAGGCTGGGGTGACGGGTACAATAACGGCGTGCTCGCGCGGCTGAAGCCCAGCGTCACGTTCAACCAGGCGCAGGCCGACGCTGCCCTCGTCACAGCAGAAATCAAGCGAGTGTATTCCCCCGCAGTGGTAAAAATCTTTAACGGCGTAACCCCCGCGATTGGATTAACTCCTTTGCACCAAGCAGTCGCTGGCCCAGTCGAAACCCTCCTGCTCGTTCTGATGGCCGCGGTCGGTCTCGTCCTGTTGATCGCCTGCGCCAATGTCGCCACGCTTCTTCTTTCACGCGCCGCATCACGCTCCAAGGAAATTGCCATTCGTACCGCCCTCGGCGCTTCCCGCAAGCGCCTCATTCGCCAGATGCTCACCGAAAGCTTCGTTCTCGCACTCGCGGGGGGTGTGCTCGGGATCTTGATCGCGTTCTGGGGCACAAACGGCCTGCTTTCTCTTGTTCCTTCGAGCCTCGCCCTTCCTCACTCCGCCTCGCTTGGCGGCTGGGTGCTCGCATTCGTCGCTACAGTGTCCTGCCTGACCGCTGTGGTGTTCGGTATTGCTCCTGCGTTCCAAGTCTCATCCGTTCACCTGCAGGGCTCGCTACAGGAGAGCGGCCGCAGTGGAACTCCCAGTCGGGCGCGTCATCGCCTGCAAGGCATTTTCGTCGCTGCAGAATTCGCTCTTGCCATGACTTTGCTGATCGGAGCGGGCCTCCTGATCCGCAGTTTTTCGAAGCTTCTTGAAACCAGCCCCGGCTTCCGTCCCGATCATGTGTTGACGATGAGCGTTCCTCTGCCTTTCGAGGGCTATTCCAAAGCCACGCAAGTCCACCAGTTTTATCAACAAGCGATTGAGCGCATAGCGAGTCTTCCGGGAGCGAAATCCGTTGCAGCTTCCAATGATCTCCCTCTTGAAAGCAGTATTACCGACAACGAAGTCCTTCAGGTCGAAGGCCGTCCGGACAGCGCGCCTGGCATGAGCGTCACCTGGGCGCTCGGCGATTATTTTTCGACAATGGGCATTCCGCTCATCAAGGGCCGCTTCTTCACGCCGGAAGATCACATCGGTTCGCAGCCCGTCGCCGTCATCAACGAGGCAACGGCGAAACTATTGTGGCCCGGCGGGGACGCTCTCGGCAAACGCCTCGGGCACCCCTTCCCCAATATGATGCGAACTGTCGTTGGCATTGTGGGTGACGTGAACGACGGTCCGCTGGGTTCCAAGCCCGGCCCGCACTTCTATCTTCCGTATCTCGAATTGCCGGACGACTACCTCGTGTACGGTAACCTCATCATCCCGATGAATCTTGTCGTGCGCACCTCAACTGACCCCGCTTCGTTGACCTCCGCCGTCGTCGCACAGATTCACTCTCTCGACCCGCAACTCCCCGTCGCGAATATCCATACCATGGATCAGGAAATGGCCTCATCAGTCGCCGCACCGAAGTTCAACACCTTCGTGCTGGGACTCTTCGCCTTTCTCGCGATTTTTCTCGCCGCCATCGGTATTTACGGCGTGCTGGCCTACGCGGTTGCTCAGCAATCGCACGAAATCGGCATTCGCATGGCGCTGGGCGCGCAGCGGCGCGACGTCATGCGGCTCATTCTGGTTCAGGGAGCACGTCTGGCGCTCGCGGGCACCGCCATTGGTCTGCTCGCGGCGTTTGGCTTAACGCGTCTGATGGCCAGCTTGCTCTACGGCATTAGCGCCAGCGACCCGCTTACATTTGCAGCCGTGGCGACTGTCCTTCTCGCTGTGGCGCTTCTCGCCTGCTACATTCCCGCGCGTCGCGCCATGCGCGTCGATCCCATGATCGCCCTGAGATATGAGTAGTCCGTCGCCCAAGTGAGCGACAAGCATCCCTTAGCACAACCGCTCGAAAGCGTACGGGAGTTGCGGACATCTCCGGCGATTGCACCCGAGTAACGTAAATGCTTTCTTGCTCTACGACGTGAGCCCTTCTGATCCATCGACGTTTCTTTCAGTCTCCGTCGCGCTGGTTGCCATGGCGCTGCTGGCCAGCTACATTCCCGCGCGTCGTGCGGCGAAGATCGATCCCATGGTAGCGCTGCGGTACGAGTAATCGCTCACAAATACCTGAGCAAGATTTTGCATACACCCCAGGCGGACCATACCGAAAAAGTTCTCGGCCGACAATGCCTACGATGGGACGAAGCCATGGAGCCTGTAGCAGCCTCCGCGGCAGCCGGTTCAACGACCTCAAGTCCGTCAGCCGGTTCCGTTCCGCCCCAGGCCTCAACTCCGCAGCCGGCCATTGTCAATGAGACTTTTGTCCGCCGCTATTTAGGCACTGTCGATCCTCTGGACGACGCTTCGGGCATCTTGGCGCCGAACGAAGCGATCCGGGCTACGAAGTGGTCGGGGTGGTTCGCGACGCGAAGTATACGGATCTCCGAGGAGAGATCGTCCCCACAACATAGGTCCCTGCCGCCAACCGTGGTTTTGTGGTTTTCGAGCTACGGACCGCGAAGAGTCCCACTTCCATCATTCCGACGGTCCGCAGTTTGGTAAGTCAAGTGGACGACAATCTGCCGATCTCCAACGTCGTACGGAATCTGAGAGCATCGATCAGTTGCTCTTCCAGGAGCGACTGATCGCGCGGCTTTCAAGCTTCTTTGGAGTGCTGGCACTGGCGCTTGCGTCCACTGGGCTCTACGGATTGCTTTCCTATGAAGTCACGCGGCGGACGCGGGAGATCGGCATCCGAATGGCATTTAGGGGCGGGAAGGCGCAACATGCTGAGAATCGCCGTGGCACAGGGACTGGCACTCGCGGTCACAGGGTTAATCCTTGGCATCGCGGCGTCATTCGGCATGACGCGCTACCTGGCAAGCATTTTATACGACGTTCATCCGGGAGACCCGGTCACGCTCACTGCCGTGACGGCGATCCTGCTTTTCGTTGCATTTGTGGCGTGTTTCATTCCCGCGCGCCGCGCGACCAACGTCGATCCCATGGTGGCATTGCGGTACGAGTAGGCCGCCTCATAGTTGCCTGAGCAAGATTTGTACGCACCCGAGGCGCACCATGCCGAAGAAGTTTTCGACGTGGTACTCCCAGCGAATCACCAGCCGACGGAAATGATAAAGCCAAGCGAAAAGTCGTTCTACTCGCCAACGTCTGCGGTAGCAGCGCGAAGGGCGACCGTCCTGCGTCGCCACAAGCACCGGGGACCGTGTCATAGACGTGTCCCTGGGGTCGTCATCGAATGCGTCGAGGCCGCCATTCTCGCAACATTCCTCAGGCGCCTCCGTGCGGGCTTTGTTTTCTCGGCAAGTGGTTGATGTCATATGATTTGAAACGAAATCTCGTCCTTCGGCCAGTCAATCGGCCGTAAGGCGATCTGATGAGGTTCTCCACTACAATGGCAACCACGTCAATGACTTGCCGTCAACGAGCCCGCACGGGAGCAATTTCGGAAGAAACATGTAAACTCAAGGACTTGCATCCGATGTGAACACGGCACGTCGCACAGCACCGGCACACGTAACGCCTGTTATTACAGCGCATATAAGAAGTTGGATCGGATGGCGGAGCCCATCTGCACCAAGCCAAGTCCCGTGCTTGTGTACTTCTTCTCATTTACCTCCCTTGGGAACCCACTGGAAAGCACCTCAAAATACGCGTTGTTATCAATTCTTGACCGCCGAGTTCAGAGGCAACGTGATCCTGACGAGACACCCGCGTCTATCGGTACGGTTCTGTAATTCAAGCGAACCGCCGTGTGCCTCTGCAATTTGGCGCGCGAGCACCAGTCCTATACCGCTTCCCGTCGGCTTTGTTGTGTAGAAAGGAACGAAGGCGTTGCTGGGATTCATCAGTCCAGCACCGTTGTCTTCGATCGCGATAGCCAAGTCGTCGCCAATCACTTTCCACGACAGTTCTACGTTTTGTTCAGCACGGGAATCTTTCGAGCCGTTTGAATTACTTCCCACGTGCTCCATCTCAAGGACCGCCTCCGCAGCGTTCCTCAAGAGGTTTATGAACATTTGTTCGAGTTGGTCAGGATCTGCCAGGAAGCTGACTTCGGGGCCAGGAGTCAGGGCAACAGGTACTCGCGTTTCAAGCCCGGCTACACGTTTCGCTATGAGCGAGACCGAGCATTTTTGCAGCGAAGGAGGTGGCATTTGTGCCAACTGACGATAGCCTTGTAGGAAACGATTGAGCGACGCTGCACGGCTCTCGATGATGTTGAAACCCCGTTCAAAATCCTGTTGTTCTTGCTCGCTGATTCCGCTTGCCGCAAGCCGCGCATTCAAGCTGCCCGCGATTGACTTGATTGGGGCAAGCGAATTGTTCAGCTCGTGCCCCAGCACGCGAATCAATCGTTGCCAGGCGCGCCGCTCTTCTTCGCGCAACGCACGACTTACATCAGATAGTATGACGAGCGTGTGGGGAATGCCCTGTTGGCGGAACGAACTGCGGCGAATGAACCAGCGAGCCTCGATTCCAAAATGCAGCTCGACCAGAGATTCGTTCTCGCAGAACAGACATTTTTCAAGGTGCAGGTCAGAGGCCGTCTTGCCGATCAATTTGGGGGGCGGCTGATGCAAGAGCTTCACGCCGGCCGAGTTCACTAAACGAAGGCTGCCCGCGGGGTCAAAGGCAAAGATCGGAATATCGACTTCTTCCACTACCCGCTGTAAAAGGGCAGTTGCCTCGATGGCGCCGGTGCGGTGCTTCGCAAGCAGATCGGCGAGCGCATTGACTTCAAGGGAGAGTTCCCCTAAAGCATCGTTGGGAACGGCGAGCCGCGCCCTGAACGAATAGTCCTCATCTCGTAAAGCTCCGACAACGTTCGACAGCGTTTGCAGAGGACGAACAACGTGATCGTGGAGCCCTGCGCCAATAAGCAAGGACGCGAGCAGCTGCGCGCCAATGAGAATTAACTTTGACTGAACCGACCAGGGTTGTATCCAGATTAGGATGCCGCTGATGAGCAGCCCAGGCGCGGCGAGGAGAATCGACAATCGGGTGACCCGGCGCTCGAATGGCGCCCTTTGAGTCTTTCGTTTCTTGCGTGTCGCGGAACTGAGGACGCGTGGGCTAGAGCCCATATTTTTCCATCCGCCGGTACAGCGCGCCGCGGCTCAGGCCCAGCGCTTCCGCCGCTTGGCTCACATTGCCTTGAAATCGCTGGAGCGCCTTGCGGATCAGGATACCTTCAACCGCTTCGAGGCTCAGGTCTTCCAGGTTCTGCGGTTGCCCTTTTTGCGCGCCTAGTCCAAGGTCTCCAATCTGGATCTGTTCGGCGCGGCACATCAGGACTGCTCGCTCCATCGTGTGTTCGAGTTCGCGCACATTGCCAGGCCAACTATATTGCACAAGGCATTGTAGGGCCGTGGGCTCGATCCCCTTCATCAGCCGGCGATAACGCAAAGCGTACTGGGATAAGAAATGCATTGCCAGCACCGGTATGTCCTCTCTCCGTTCACGCAAAGCCGGCAGATGAATCTCAACCGTGTTCAAGCGGAAGAGAAGGTCTTCACGAAACTGTCCTCTCTCACATGCACCTTTCAGATCGATATTCGTGGCCGAGATCAGCCGCACGTAAATTTTCTTGCTGCGCGACGAGCCGACGCGCTCCATTTCTCCCGATTCGATCACCCGCAGAAGTTTTGCCTGTTGCCTCAGATGCACGTTGCCGATTTCATCCAGGAAGATTGTCCCCTGGTCCGCGAGTTCAAAGCGCCCGATCCTGTCCGTACGAGCATCCGTGAACGCGCCCTTTACATGGCCAAACAGTTCGCTCTCAAACACTCCTTCGGCGAGACCACCGGTGTTCACCGCAATCAATGGCTTGTCTTTTCGCAAGGAGAGCGCGTGGATCGTACCGGCCACAACCTCTTTGCCTGTACCGTGCTCTCCCGTGATCAGGACATTCGCATCGGAGGGCGCAATGCGAGTGATCGTTTCCAGCACTGGAACCATGCTGGGCGATGTAGCGACGAACTCGGGCCGGCTGCGGGCGTTGAGCAGGCGATTCTCCGCTGAGAGGCGCTCCGCTTCCTGCAGCGCGCGACGCAGGTCCACCTGGGTCCTCACAATCGAAAGCAGACGTGCATTCTCCCAAGGTTTCTGGATGAAATCGCGAGCCCCGCGCCGCATCGCTTCGACCGCGAGTTCAACGTTGCCCCAAGCGGTCATCACGATGACGGGCAATGCGCTGTCCTGCGCAACGATCTCAGACAAGAGATCCAGGCCTTCGCGCCCCGACGTCGTGTCGCGCGTGTAATTAAGGTCGATCAGAACAGCGTCGTAGTGTTCGCTGGCCAAAGCCTCGCGGGCCAGTGCAGGCGAGTGGACAGCGTCCACCTTGTATCCTTGCGGCTTCAGCAGCAGTTCAAGGGCTTCAAGAATGTGTGGCTGATCGTCAGCCGCCAGGATTCGCGGCGCAGCCGCAGTCCTCACCAGGGCGGCGGGTATCGCTACGTCGTGCGGCTTGGCCGATAGTGGCATTTCTAAATGCTTGGCACCCGCGCCATCACTGGCTCGTTTCAAGGAGTCCCTGAGCGAACGGTTCCGTCTAGCGCATCCTGGACTTGGATTCCATTATGGTCTAAAGTCGCCCCGGTCGCACGATCAACCTCAACTTTGGCCTTTTGGTAAACGGTCATTGCCGCGACCAGGTCTAGTTCAGCAAGGGCCAGATCGCGCTGCGCAGTCATGGTCTGGTATGTTGAGCCGGCGCCAAGCGATTGCTCCTTCTGCGTGATCTCAAACGTGCGCTGCGCCAAATCGCGCGCTTTTCGCGCAGCTTCTACGCGAGCGGCCGTCTGCTCGAGCGCATACTCGGCATTGCGGACTTCAATTCGAATTTGCTTCCGCAACTCTTGACGCCGCAATTCAGCTTGACGGTATTCGAGTTCAGATCTGTACTGGTCAGCCTTGGCAACGCGATTCCGAATGGGAATGTTCAGGCTGAAGCCGACATTATAGTCAGGAGCCGTATTGTTGAAGGCGTTTACGAGTGCACCGCTGAAATCGGTGGGCACATTGGAAGAATTTGGGACTCCCGGGATGTTGTACACGGGACTCAACTCTCCTGCCAAGCCTGAGCCGCCGTAGAAAGCCAGCAGAGACAGGGAGGGTAAGAGAGCGTTGCGGGCTGCCTTGCGGCTGATTTGACGATTTACAAGGTCAACATCGGACTCGGCAAGTTCTGGGCGATCGTGCAGGGCCTCTCGAATCAACTCCTCTGCCGATTCGTTCAGAGGAATGATTTGTGCTGACCGAAGTGTGTCGATGGGGACAACGCTGACGGCCTCAAGCAGCGGGTCATCCAGACTCTTGGTAAGCGCGTTCTTCATCAGTAGCTCTTGCAGTTGCAGACTGGTGCGCGCTACTGTCAGGTCCTGATCGCGTTTCGAGACCTCGGCCTCCGCTTTCATGACATCCATGGCTGGAATGCTTTCCAGTTGCAACTGCTTTTTGGCGTTCTCCAGGGACTGCTGCGCGTATGCCACCGATTGCTCATTCACTTGTGACTGTTCGTAAGCATTCACTAGGTCCCAATAGATGTTCTCGATTTGTGTGATGGTTGCGATGACTTGGTCTGTAAAGGCGATATCAGAAATCTTCTTGTTGTTCTTCGCGATGCGTAGATAGCGCAGGTTTGGGCCAAAGCCGAATCCCGAGAGGAGCTGCTGTTGAAAGGAAAAGCGGTACATCGCGCCCAAGGCCGGGGAAAGATTGAAGTATGGGCTGTTCGTAGTTTGGCGATTGTTGCTGAACTCGAAAGCAATGCTTGCTCCCGTTGCAAAGGCCTGCGTAAAGCCGAAGTTCGCCTGGCCGGTATTGAGCTGCAATAGCGGAACTCCATAAATGCGCTGATTGGCGAGTGGCGTCGTCTGATGCTCTGCTCCAACTGACGCGATGATCGCCGGGTCGTAGGAAGAGACGGCTGTACCAATGCCTAATGTCGATTGCACCAGGCCGGAGACGCCAGCGCCAGCGCCGCCTGCGCCGGCCGTTGTGCCTCCAGCGCCTGCTCCGGGAGCGCCGGTTCCGAATCCACCCACTCCGCCGCCTGGCGTGCCTTGCACCACGCCCGCATTTACGCCACGGAAAACACCGCCCGCCTTGGTGCGGAGGATGTCCATATCGGCGATGGGCAGGTTGTAACGCGCGATGGCAATATCTAGATTGTTCTCCAAGGCAAGACGTATGGCGTCCTTCAACGACAAATAGAGTTTTCCATCGCGAATGAGCTGATTCAAATCCGGAGAATTCGTTAGTTGCGGTTCTGGAGCGGTGCTCGGCGAATAAGCGCTCAATGGATTGCGTGAAC
>Ga0307479_10002672_pt1 | contig 16180 bp, 17 predicted proteins | sample atmos_gasesECM4C_FD_203743 | JGI IMG/M metagenome (GOLD analysis project Ga0307479, IMG submission 203743) | Hardwood forest soil microbial communities from Morgan-Monroe State Forest, Indiana, United States - atmos_gasesECM4C_515 | ecosystem: Environmental > Terrestrial > Soil > Temperate... | reverse complement strand
GCCTGGCTCAAGGAGGTCAAGGCCGACCCGAGCAAGGTCAACCCGAACGGCGGCGCGATCGCGCTCGGTCACCCGCTGGGCGCCACCGGTGCCAAGCTGTTCGCCACCATGCTCAACGAGCTGGAGCGCATCGGCGGCCGCTATGGGTTGCAGACGATGTGCGAGGGCGGTGGCACGGCCAACGTCACAATCATCGAACGGCTTTAGCCGCTGGGCGCCTCACTGCTCGATCAGCGCAGATGCCGCCCGTAGGCGCTCGATTGCGTCACGCACGATCGATTCGATCAGATCGGCGCAGGACGGCAGGTCATCGAGGATGCCGGCCACCTGGCCCGAGGCCAGCACCCCGGCCTCGGTATTGCCGTCAACCAGGCCGGCTTTCAGCAGCATCGGGGTGTTGGCCGCCATCACGACCTGTGACCAGGTCAACTCCTTGCCGTGGCGCATCGCCAGGCCGTCTTGGATCATCGACCGCCAGGTCATCTGCGACATCTGCTTGAACTTTGCGGCATTGCGCACCGCGGCAGTGAAACCCCGTACCCGCGAACCACTTTCCAGCTTCTCGACCAGTCCCGTGCGCAGCACGCGGTGTGGCATGCCGTCGACTCGCGTGGTCACCACCGTGCCGTCCAGCGCCGCCTCCAGATAGCGCCGTTTGACCTCGTCGGGCACGGTGGAATCCGAGGTGAGCAGAAACCGGGTGCCCATCGCCACACCAGCCGCGCCGTACGACAACGCCGCGGCCAGCCCTCGCCCGTCGAAGAATCCGCCCGCCGCGATGACCGGGATACCGGTGCCCTTGACCGCGTCCAGCACCGACGGCAGCAGCAGCGTCGTCGCGACTGGTCCGGTGTGCCCGCCGCCCTCGCCGCCCTGCACGATCATCGCGTCGGCACCCCAGCTTGCGACCTTGCGCGCGTGTTTGGCCGCGCCGATCGACGGGATGACAACCGCCCCAGCCTCTTTCAGCCGGGATATCAACTCTTGTTTGGGTGCCAGGGCGAACGACGCCACCTTCACGCCCTCGCGGATCATCAGCTCGACGCGGTCGCCGGCGTCGGCGGCGTCGGCACGGATGTTCACGCCGAATGGTTTGTCGGTCGCGGCCTTGACCTTGCCGATGGCGGTTTCCAGCTCGTCCAGGGTCATGGTGGCCGCCGCCAGGATGCCGAGTCCGCCGGCGTTGGCCGTGGCCGACACCAGGCGGGCGCCGGCCACCCAGCCCATCCCGGTTTGCACCACCGGGTGCTCGACGCCGACCAGCTCGGTCAGCGGCGTGCGCAACTTCATGACCGTATCTCTCTGTCCCGCCAGGACTTCGGGTCGATGACCTCGCGGATCAGGCGCAGTTCGTCGTCGGTCGGCAGCCTGCTCTCGCCGGCCTCGTCGAGGCCATGCACCTCGAACGAGGTGGCCTCCCGGACGTCGTCGGGCGACACCCCGGGGTGCAGGGTCAGGGCCCGCATCGTCCCGTCCGGGCCACTGAAGTCGAACACGCCGAGGTTGGACACCACCCGGTACGGGTTGGTGAACCGGAACGCGGGATTGTCGGCGTCCACCTTGTCGTAGCCGATACCGCAGACCACGTCGACCACCTCGCAGAACACCCGCTTGGAGTGGTTGCCGACCCAGTAGCTGGTGGCATGGTTGATCGTGTTGCCGGGCGCGCCGCGCAGGCCGAACATCTGGCGGGTCGGGTGCTGCAGCGGCCCGAACGCCGAGATGTTCTGGTTGCCAAAGCGGTCGACCTGATTGGCGCCCATCACCACGTGGCGGCGGCCCCAGGCCAGCGTTTCGAAGACTCGGCCAAACGGCATCCAGCCCTCGACGGCTCCGGTGGCTCCCAGCGCAGGGGTGTCGGCCAGTAGCTGCGCTTCGCCGTCGGTCAGCAGGATGTCGGGGGAGAAGGTCAGCCGGGCCAGCCGCGCGCCGACCGAGGCCATGTTCGTCATCGGGCTGACCATGATTTCGCCTGCGTCCCGGAATAGTTCGGCGCAGGCAACGGCACACACTTCGGCTCGGGTGCTCACTTGGATGCCTCTTCCTGGAATGCTTTCACCGCCGCCTGATAGTCGTCTTCGCTGCCCGACAGATAGGTTGCCACGAACTGCTGCCAGCCCTCTTCCGTCGACGCCGCCTCGGCGTAGTGCCGCTGGAACTTCTCGTCGCGGCCGTAATCCGGTGCGGCGGTGGTGAAGTGGGCACCGCCCGGTGCTTCCACCACCGCGTCGACCATCATCCGATTCACCAGCAGCGACTGCGGCGGTACCGCCTTGACCAGCTCCTGGGTCGACACCACGCGCTCCACCGACAGGCAGCGGTTCTCCGCGGCCATCAGGAGCAGATCGTCGAAGTAGGGATCGATGCCGGTGTACGCTGCATTGCCTTGGCTGTCACCAAGATTGAGGTGCACAAAGGCGGCGTCCAAACGCAACGCAGGCATGGCGATCAGCGTCTCGTGCCCGCCGCCGGGCGCCGGATACGGCGAGCGCACCGTGGCGAGCTCGCCCTCCCAGAAGTCCGGCACCGAACTGCCCAGTCCCGCGCGGATGGGTAGAAACGGCAGCCGCTGCGCTGCCGCGTGTAGTCCGCAGCGCAGCATGCCCTCGTCCATTTCCCGGGCCTCGATCGCCCCGCTGGTGCGGGCCTTGGCGAACCACGGGTCGTAGAAGGGCGGCGAGTCCAGCGACACGAACCCGTAGTAGACGCGTCGTACCTTGCCGGCCGAGCACAGCAATCCCAGGTCAGGTCCGCCGTAGCTGACCACCGTCAAATCCGTTACGTCCGTGCGCAACATCGCACGCACGAAGGCCATCGGCTTGCGCCGCGACCCCCAGCCGCCGATGCCAATCGTCATGCCGCGGCGTAATTGGGCGACGGCCTCGTCGAGGGTGGTTCGCTTGTCGCTCATGGCTTCTTCACGAACGCGTCGCGGTGCTCGTCGGACACCCCGGCGAGGTTGAGCTCGAAGGTAAAGCCTTGCTCCATGCGATAACTCGAGTTGACCCGTTGCACGTCGATGAAATTCAGTGCCTCCTTGGCGGCCCGGATGACCCGGGTGTCCTTGGCCGCAATGTCGCGGGCGACCCGCAAAGCGGCTTCGTCGAGTTCGGCGCGCGGCACCACCTCGTGCACCGAACCGAAGTGGTGCAAGGTGGCGGCGTCCACGGTGGCCGCGGTGAAGAACAGCCGCCGCATCATGTGCTGCGGAACCAGTCGCGACAGATGGGTGGCGGCGCCGAGCGCGCCTCTCTCCACCTCCGGCAGCCCGAAGGTGGCGTCGTCGGAGGCCACGATGACGTCGGAGTTGCCGACCAGACCGATGCCGCCGCCGACACAGAATCCGTTCACCGCGGCGATGACCGGCACCGCGCATTCGTAGACCGCGCGAAACGCGGCAAAGCAGCCGCGATTGGCGTCGATCAACGCGGTGAATCCCCCGGTACGCTGCATCTCCTTGATGTCCACACCGGCGTTGAAGCCGCGGCCCTCGGCACGCAGGATCACCGCGTGGGTATCGGGATTGGCGCCGGCGGCGGTGATCGCATCGGCGAGTTCGAACCAGCCGCGCGACGGAATGGCGTTGACCGGCGGGTAGTCGACGGTGACCGCGACGATGCCCGGTTCGGTTTCGGTCGATGTGATGGTCATTGCACTTCCTGTGGGGTGGTTACCTAAGCAAGCACTTGCTTGGTACGCTAGCATAGTGACTCTCGCCGAAGGAGCCGACGCCATCAATTTGGGATTGGCCGGGCGAGTGGTTCTGGTCACCGGCGGCGTTCGAGGGGTAGGCGCCGGGATCAGCTCGGTCTTCGGCGAACAGGGCGCGACCGTCATCACCTGTGCACGACGCGCCGTCGAAGGTTTGCCGTATGAGTTCCATGCCTGCGACATCCGTGACGAAGACTCGGTGACTCGGCTCATCGAGGCAATCGGTGAACGCCACGGCCGCCTCGACGTGTTGGTCAACAACGCCGGAGGATCACCGTATGCCCTGGCAGCTGAAGCCACGCACAACTTTCACCGCAAGATCGTCGAACTCAATGTGCTTGCACCGCTGTTGGTTTCGCAGCATGCGAACGCGCTGATGCAGAAGCAACCCAACGGCGGGTCGATTGTGAACATTTGCAGCGTCAGCGGTCGCCGTCCCACCCCGGGTACGGCCGCCTATGGCGTGGCCAAGGCGGGCTTCGAAAACCTCACTCTCACACTGGCGGTGGAATGGGCTCCCAAGGTCCGAGTCAATGCCGTGGTGGTCGGCATGGTAGAGACCGAACGGTCCGAACTGTTCTACGGTGACGCCGAGTCGATCGCCCGCGTCGCTGCCACCGTGCCATTGGGGCGGTTGGCCAAACCCGGCGACGTCGGCTGGGCCGCAGCGTTTTTGACTTCCGATGTGGCCTCGTATATCAGCGGAGCCACGCTGGAGGTGCACGGCGGCGGTGAGCCGCCGCCTTATCTGGCCGCCTCGAGTGCCAACAAGTAACAAGTAAGGAGCAGTGGGTATGGGCTTGGTCGACGGCCGTGTCGTCATCATCACCGGAGCGGGCGGCGGTATCGGTCGCGCGCATGCGCTGGCCTTCGCCGCCGAAGGTGCGCGCGTGGTGGTCAACGACATCGGTGTGGGGCTGGACGGGTCGCCCGCAAGCGGCGGCAGCGCCGCGCAGGGCGTGGTCGACGAGATCACCGCAGCCGGTGGCGAAGCCGTCGCCAATGGATCCAACATCGCCGACTGGAACCAAGCGGCCGGCCTTGTTCAGACCGCCGTCGAGAGGTTCGGTGGTTTGGACGTCCTGGTCAACAACGCCGGCATCGTGCGGGACCGGATGATGGCCAACACCAGCGAGGAGGAGTTCGACGCCGTCGTCGCCGTGCACCTCAAGGGGCATTTCGCCACGATGCGGCACGCCGCGTCGTATTGGCGTGGGCTGTCCAAGGAGGGCAAAACCGTTGACGCACGGATCATCAACACGAGTTCCGGTGCGGGCCTGCAGGGCAGTGTCGGGCAGGGCAACTACAGCGCCGCCAAGGCCGGCATCGCGGCGATGACGCTCGTGGCCGCCGCCGAAATGGGCCGTTACGGCGTCACCGTCAACGCCATTGCACCGTCGGCCCGCACCCGCATGACCGAGACCGTGTTTGCCGAGATGATGGCCAAGCCCGAAGAAGGGTTCGACGCGATGGCCCCGGAGAACATCTCGCCCCTGGTCGTCTGGCTGGGCAGCGCGCAATCGCGTGACGTCACCGGGAAGGTGTTCGAGGTCGAGGGCGGCATCATCCGGGTCGCCGAGGGCTGGGCGCACGGCCCGCAGGTCGACAAGGGCGCCAGATGGGATCCCGCCGAGCTGGGGCCCGTCGTCGCCGACCTGCTGGCCAAGGCGCGGCCACCGGTTCCGGTATACGGGGCTTAGTCGTGCGCCGAACGTGAACCTAGGGCGAGATTTTGGCGATTTTCTCGCCGTGGTTACACGCTCGGTGAGGCACGGCCCTCGGCGTTACGGATCGCAGATGACGATCGGAATCACCCGGTCGGTCCAGGACTCGTAGTCCTCGAACGTTGGGTACATGGCCACCAGCTTGGGCCAGTACTCCTTGCGCTCTTCGGCCGTGGCGTCGCGCGCCCGCAGCGCCAGCACCTCGCCCTTGATCTGCACAGACACGTCTGGGTTGGCCTTGAGGTTGAGGTACCACAGTGGATGTTTGTCGCTGCCGCTCCGGGAGGCGACCAGAATCATGCGGCGGCCCTCGCGCAGGTAGAGCAGTGGGCTTACCCGTGGTTCGCCGGTCTTGCGGCCGGTGGTGGTCAGCAGCGCGACCGGAGCGTTCTGGACCGTGCCGCCGAGTTTTCCGTTGGTGCGCCGATAGATCCAGGTGTTGGCGCGTCCCATCCACTTGAACAAGGGGGTGGCCAAGGGCGAGTTCAGGCCGCGAGGCTTTTTCTTCATCTACTTGTCCGGTTCCTGTCCGCTCGAAATGAAGGGTTGGAAACGAACCTTAATGTGATGGATCTCGGCTTGCCCGCTTGGGCTTTCGGCCGGGATGACGAAGGTCTCGTTGACCCGACCGGCCACCCGCCGGCCGGCCATCGCGGCTTTGGTCAGCACGTCGTAGGCCGCGTGCACCTCGTCGCCGACGATCCGGTACCGCGGCGTCGTCGTTTCGGCGATGACCCGGTACTGGGGTCCGCGATTGAGGCTGCGCCGCAGGTGATTTCCAGAAAACCCGTTTTTGACGCCCTGCTCGATCCGGGTGCATCGGGCCGCGAACGGAACGGCATCGCCGTCATGGCTGACCAGCGCGTCGATGTATGCCTGTGCCGCCGCGATGCGGCTCTCTTCGGAAACGATCACCGACAGGTCAGACGCGTTCGATTATGGTGCCGGTGGACAGGGCGCCGCCGGCGCACATGGTGATCAGTGCCGTGCTCTGATCGGAACGCTCCAGCTCGTGCAGTGCGGTGGTGAACAGCCGGCTGCCGGTGCAGCCCACCGGGTGGCCCAGCGCGATCGCTCCTCCGTTGACGTTGACCCGGGCCATATCAGGCTCGTGTACCCGCGCCCACGACAGCACCACCGATGCGAACGCCTCGTTGATCTCAACAATGTCGATGTCGCCGATCTTCATGCCGGCCTTCTCCAGGACCTTCGCCGTCGACTGCACCGGTCCGTCCAGATGGTAGTAGGGCTCGGCGCCGACCAGGGCCTGGCTGACGATCCGGGCCCGCGGCCGCAGCCCGAGCGCCTTGGCTTTGTCTTCGTCCATCCACAACACCGCCGCCGCGCCGTCGGAGATCTGCGACGACGTTCCGGCTGTGTGGATCCCGCCCTCTAGGACGGGCTTCAGCTCGCTCAAGCCCTCCATTGTGGTGTCACGCAGGCCCTGGTCGCGGGACACCATGTGGCGGTCTCTTGTCGGCTGCTTCTGCTCGTCGAGCACCGGCGCCTCGATCGGAGAGATTTCCCGGTCGAAACGGCCCTCGTCCCAGGCCCGCTTGGCGCGTAACTGCGACTCGAACCCGAACGCATCGACGTCGTCGCGGGTGATGCCGCGTCGCTTGGCGATCCGCTCAGCCGCCTCGAACTGGTTGGGCAGGTCGATGTCCCACGATGCGGCGCGCCAATTGCGCTCCGGACCCGCGTTAGCACCGAGGCCCACCCGGCTCATCGCTTCGATGCCGCAGCCGATGCCGACGTCGATGGCGCCGATGGCGATCAGCCCGGCGACCAGGTGGTTGGCCTGCTGCCCACTGCCGCATTGGCAGTCGACGGTAGTGGCGCCGACGTGTTCGGGCAAACCCACGGTCAGCCAGGCCGTCCGGCTGATGTTGTTGGATTGTTCGGCGTACTGGGTCACGCAGCCGCCGATGACCTGCTCGACATCGCCGGCGTCGATGCCGGCCTTTTCAACGAGTGCCTTTTGCACCGCGCCCAGCAGCTCGGTGGAGTGCAGCCCTGACAGCCATCCATTGCGTTTGCCGATCGGGCTGCGAGTGGCTTCAACGATTACCGGGTTACCCATGGGGTCAGGCTAGAACACGTTTCATTACTCTGACAAGCGAGGATGCTTGGGCTGCTTTTGTCTGCGGTTAAGGCATGTTTTACTGGCAGCAGAGCGTCACTAGGAGAGCTAGTAAGGAGAAGTCGCGTGCCCACCCCCAACCTGCCGCCCGGGTTCGATTTCACCGACCCCGACATCTACAGCGAGCGGATTCCGGTGCAGGAGTTTGCCGAGGTGCGCGCGACAGCGCCGATCTGGTGGAACGAACAGCCTCCCGGCACGGGCGGCGGCTTCCACGACGGGGGTTATTGGGCCATCACCAAGCTCAACGACGTCAAAGAGGTGTCGCGGCGCAGCGACGTGTTCTCCAGCTACGAAAACGGCGTGATACCGCGGTTCAACAACGACATCGCGCGTGAGGACATCGAGGTTCAGCGGTTCGTCATGCTCAACATGGACGCGCCGCATCACACCCGGCTGCGCAAGATCATCTCGCGCGGTTTCACGCCGCGGGCCGTCGGACGCCTGGAGGACGAGCTGCGGCAGCGCGCCCAGAAGATCGCCAAGGACGCAGCGGCCGCGGGTTCCGGCGACTTTGTCGAGCAGGTGTCCTGTGAGCTTCCGCTGCAGGCGATCGCGGATCTGCTGGGCGTGCCGCAGGAGGACCGCGGCAAGATCTTCGAGTGGTCGAACGAGATGACCGGTAACGACGACCCGGAGTACGCCCATATCGACCCGAAGGCCACTTCGGCGGAGTTGATCATGTACGCGATGAAGATGGCGGAGGAGCGGGCCAAGAATCCCGGCGACGACATCGTGACCCAATTGATCCAGGCCGACATCGACGGCGAGAAGCTCTCCGACGACGAGTTCGGCTTCTTCGTGGTGATGCTCGCGGTGGCCGGCAACGAGACCACCCGTAACTCCATTACGCAGGGGATGATGGCGTTCGCCGACTTCCCCGACCAGTGGGAGCTGTACAAGGAGGAGCGCGCGGAGACCGCCGCCGATGAGATCGTCCGGTGGGCCACCCCGGTCACCTGCTTCCAGCGCACCGCGCTCGAGGACTACGAGCTGTCCGGAGTGCAGATCAACAAGGGCCAGCGGGTGCTGATGTTCTACCGGTCGGCCAACTTCGACGAAGAGGTCTTCGAGGACCCGTACACCTTCAACATCATGCGCAACCCCAACCCGCACGTCGGCTTCGGCGGTACCGGCGCGCACTACTGCATCGGCGCTAATCTGGCCCGGATGACGATCAACCTGATCTTCAACGCGGTGGCCGACTACATGCCGGACCTGAAGCCGATGTCGGCGCCGGAGCGGCTGCGGTCGGGCTGGCTTAACGGCATCAAGCACTGGCAGGTCGACTACACCGGCGAGTGCCCGGTGGCGCTTTGATGGATTTGAAACCAACGATGGACTTCGAGCTCTCCGCGACACAACAGGCTGTCGCTGACGTCGTCACGTCGGTGCTCGAGCGGGATAACTCATGGAGCGCCCTGGTCAACGGGGGTGTGACGGCGCTGCCGGTGCCCGACCGCCTCGGCGGCGACGGCGTGGGTCTGTCCGAGGTCGGGACGGTGCTGACGGAAGTGGGCCGGCACGGGGCCGTCACGCCGGCGCTGGCAACGCTGGGGTTCGGGGTGGTGCCGCTGCTCGACCTGGCGACCGATGAGCAACAGGACCGGTTCCTGGGCGGGGTCGCCAAGGGCGGGCTGCTGACCGCGGCGCTCAACGAGCCCGGCACGGCGCTACCCGACCGGCCCGCCACCACGTTCGTCGGCGGACGGCTGTCGGGCACCAAAATCGGTGTGGGATATGCCGAACAAGCCGACTGGATGATCGTGACGGCCGACAGCGCGGTCGTGGTGGTATCGGCGAAGGCCGACGGTGTGCGGCTGGTGCGCACGCCGACGTCGAACGGTAGCGACGAGTACACGGTGACGTTCGATGGCGTCGCGGTCCCCGACTCCGACGTTTTGGCGGGCGCGGCGGCGCACCGTGTCAACCAGCTGGCGCTTGCGATGGTCGGCGCTTTTGCCGACGGGCTGGTGGCCGGGGCGCTGCGCCTGACCGCCGACTACGTGGCCAACCGCAAGCAGTTCGGCAAGCCGTTGTCGACCTTCCAGACCGTGGCTGCGCAGCTCTCCGAGGTTTACATCGCTTCGCGCACAATCGATTTGGCGGCGAAGTCGGTGATCTGGCGACTGGCCGAGGGCCGCGACGCCGATGACGACCTCGACGTGCTCGGGTACTGGGTGACGTCGCAAGCGCCACCGGTGATGCAGACCTGCCACCACCTGCACGGCGGCATGGGGATGGACATCACCTATCCGATGCACCGGTACTACTCGACGATCAAAGACCTGACCCGGCTGCTGGGCGGGCCGTCGCATCGTCTCTACCTGGTGGGAGCGCAATGTTCATCGAACTGACCCCGGAGCAGCGCCAGCTGCAAGCCGAGCTACGCCAATACTTTTCGAGCCTGATCTCGTCCGACGAGGTGAAGGCGATGCAGGAAGACCGCCACAACGCCGCCTACCGCGCGGTGATCCGGCGGATGGGCCAGGACCGCAAGCTCGGTGTCGGGTGGCCAAAAGAGTTCGGCGGCCTCGGCTTTGGTCCGATCGAGCAGCAGATCTTCGTCAACGAGGCCCATCGGGCCGACGTGCCATTGCCGGCCGTGACGCTGCAGACGGTGGGTCCCACGCTGCAGGTTTTCGGCAGTGAGATGCAGAAGAAGAAGTTCCTGCCGGCGATCCTGGCCGGCGAGGTGCACTTCGCGATCGGCTACACCGAGCCAGAGGCCGGCACCGACCTGGCGTCGTTGCGCACCACCGCCGTGCGGCAGGGCGACGAGTACATCGTCAACGGCCAGAAGATCTTCACCACGGGCGCCCACGATGCCGACTACATCTGGCTCGCCTGTCGCACCGACCCGGAAGCCGTTAAGCACAAGGGGATTTCGATCCTGATTGTGGACACCAGAGACCCCGGCTACTCCTGGACACCGATCATCCTGTCCGACGGCGCCCACCACACCAACGCCACGTACTACAACGACGTGCGGGTGCCGGCCGACATGCTGGTCGGCGAGGAGAACGGCGGATGGCGGCTGATCACCACCCAGCTCAACAACGAGCGGGTGATGCTCGGCCCGGCGGGCCGGTTCGCCGGTATCTACGACCGGGTGCACGCGTGGGCATCCAAGCCCGGTGGTGACGGTGTCACGCCGATCGATCACGACGACGTCAAGCGCGCGCTGGGTGAGATTCACGCGATGTGGCGGATCAACGAGTTGCTCAATTGGCAGGTCGCGGCGGCCGGCGAGGACATCAACGTGGCCGATGCCGCGTCGACGAAAGTCTTTGGCACCGAGCGTGTTCAGTACGTCGGCCGACTCGCCGAGGAGATCGTCGGCAAGTACGGCAACCCGGCCGAGTCCGACACCGCCGACCTGCTCAACTGGCTTGACTCGCAGACCAAGCGCAATCTGGTGATCACCTTCGGTGGAGGCGTGAACGAAGTCATGCGTGAGATGATCGCGGCCTCTGGCCTTAAAGTGCCGAGGGTGCCCAGATGACCGGGCCCGCCGATATCCAGGAAGTCCTTGCGGAGATCGAGGCGGCCGGCGGCGCCAAGCCGCGCGCGGGCCGGGATCCGGTGAACCAGCCGATGATCAACAACTGGGTAGAGGCGATCGGCGACCGCAATCCGATCTACGTGGACCAGGCCGCGGCCCGCGCCGCCGGACATCCCGGAATTGTCGCTCCACCGGCAATGATTCAGGTCTGGACGATGTTTGGCCTGGCCGGAGAACGTCCGAAGGACGATCCCATCGGGCCCATCATCAAGCTGTTCGACGAGGCCGGCTACATCGGCGTGGTTGCCACCAACTGCGAGCAGACCTACCACCGCTATCTGCAGCCCGGTGAGCAAGTCAGCATCACCGCCGAGATGGGTGACGTGGTCGGACCCAAGCAGACCGCTCTTGGTGAGGGCTATTTCATCAACCAGCACATCGTGTGGCGGGTCGGCGACGAGGACGTGGCCGAGATGAATTGGCGCATCCTCAAATTCAAGCCACGCGAGGAGTCTGCGGCTGCCACTTCGGTGCCCGCGGATCTGGACCCGGATGCCATGATGCGCCCGTGGGTGTCGCGCGACACCGCCTTCTTCTGGGAAGGGGTTAAGGCGCACGAGTTGCGGATTCAGCGGCGGCTCGACGGCAGCCTACAGCACCCGCCGGTGCCGGCGGTGTGGCAGGACAAAGCTTCGCCCATCGACTATGTGGTGGCCAGCGGCAAGGGGACCGTGTTCAGCTTCGTGGTGCACCACGCACCGAAGGTGCCAGGCCGCACACTGCCGTTCGTGATCGCGCTGGTGGAGTTGGAGGAAGGCGTGCGGATGCTGGGCGAGTTGCGCAACGTCGACCCCGCCACGGTGAAGATCGGAATGCCAGTGCGCGCAACGTATATCGAGTTCCCGGCCGGTGATTCCGGCCCGGAGTGGACCCTCTACGCTTGGGAGCCTGAGGCATGAGTGCACCGGTTGTCGAAGTGGGCACTGTGTTGCCCGAGCTCAAGCTGTATGGGGATCCGACGTTCATCATCTCGACGGCCTTGGCCACGCGTGACTTCCAAGATGTACACCACGACCGGGACAAGGCGCAGGCCAAGGGCTCGAAGGACATCTTCGTCAACATCCTCACCGACACCGGGCTGGTGCAGCGCTACGTCACTGATTGGGCCGGACCGTCGGCGTTGATCAAGTCGATCGGGCTGCGGCTGGGCGTGCCATGGTATGCCTACGACACGGTGACGTTCTCCGGTGAGGTGACCGCAGTTGCGGACGGCCTGATCACCGTAAAGGTGGTGGGCCGCAACAGCCTTGGCGACCACGTCATTGCGACTACCACGCTCACGATGGGGGATGCTTAGTGTCCCCCGCGAGCGGGAGGTACCCCCAGACCGGCAGGGCGGCCATCGTCGGCATTGGTGCCACCGACTTCTCGAAGGACTCTGGGCGAAGTGAGCTGCGGCTGGCGGCCGAGGCGGTGCTTGATGCCCTCGAAGATGCGGGTCTGAGCCCGGCCGACGTCGACGGTCTGACCACGTTCACGATGGATAGCAACACCGAAATCGCCGTCGCGCGTGCGACCGGCATCGGCGAGCTGAAGTTCTTCTCCAAGATTCACTACGGCGGCGGCGCCGCGTGCGCGACCGTCCAGCACGCGGCGATGGCCGTCGCGACCGGGGTGGCCGATGTCGTCGTTGCGTACCGGGCATTCAACGAGCGGTCCGGCATGCGATTCGGCCAGGTACAGACGCGGTTGGTGGGAGATGCGAGCGCCCAGGCCGATTCGACGGCGGCCGACAATTCCTTCTCGTATCCACACGGGCTTTCGACGCCGGCGGCCCAGGTGGCCATGATCGCCCAGCGTTATATGCACCTGTCCGGCGCGACCAGCCGGGACTTCGGTGCCGTTTCCGTGGCCGACCGCAAGCATGCCGCCAAGAACCCGAAGGCGTATTTCTACGAGAAGCCGATAACCATTGAGGACCACCAGAATTCGCGGTGGATCGCCGAGCCGTTGCGGCTCCTGGATTGCTGCCAGGAGACGGACGGCGCGGTGGCGATCGTGGTGACATCCGTGGAGTGGGCTCGGGACCTCAAGCACCGGCCGGCGGTCATCGAGGCGGCTTCGCAGGGCTCCAGCCCCGATCAGTACACGATGGTCAGCTATTACCGGTCCGAACTGGGCCTGCCCGAGATGGGCGTGGTGGGCCAGCAGCTGTGGCAGCAGTCTGGACTTTCGCCGGCCGACATCCAAACCGCGGTGCTCTACGACCACTTCACACCGTTCACCCTGATTCAGTTGGAGGAGTTGGGATTCTGCGGCAAGGGTGAAGCCAAGGACTTCATCGTCGACGGCGCGATCGAGGTGGGCGGGCGGCTCCCCATCAACACCCACGGCGGCCAACTCGGCGAGGCCTACATCCACGGCATGAACGGCATCGCGGAGGGGGTGCGGCAATTGCGCGGCACCTCGGTGAACCCGGTGCCCAACGTCGAGCACGTGCTGGTGACCGCTGGGACTGGCGTACCCACTTCGGGCTTGATCCTCGGCTAGCGTTCGGTTGCGGCCGAACGTGACGTTGCGGTCACGTTTGAGCCCGAACGTGCCTGCAGCGTCCCGCTGAAGTGACGCGCTCGGCCCGCCGTGGCACGCTGCCGCCATGGCGGAACCGTTCATCGGCAGTAAGCAGTGACGGCTGGGGTGGCCTCGCACAACCAGCTGCGTCATCGGTACAGTCGCGTGTTCCGCGATGTCTACGTCAGCAAAGATACCGACCTTACGCCAGCAGTGCGCGCGAAAGCGGGGTGGTTGTGGTCGCGGCGGCGCGGCGTGGTAGCGGGCTTCTCTGCGTCTGCGTTGTACGGCAGCAAGTGGGTGGACGTAGCACAGCCCGCAGAGCTCATCCACGACAACCGGAATCGCCTGCCCGGACTCCGCATATGGGGCGATCACCTGCAGCCCGACGAGGTCCAGATCGTCGACGGCGTAGCGGTTACCACCCCGGCCAGAACCGCGCTCGACCTCGCATGCTGGCACCCGACCTTGACTGCGGTGCCCGCGATCGATGCGCTGGCCCGCGCATGCGAACTCAAAATCTGTGATGTGGACTTGCTCATACAGCGGTATCGGGGCCGTCGCGGTATCAAGCGTGCGCGCGAGTCGCTGGATCTGGTCGATGCCGGTGCGCAGTCACCGAGGGAGAGCTGGCTGCGGGTGATTCTGATACAGGCAGGCCTTCCCAGGCCGCAGGCGCAGATTCCGGTCCGCGACGAGTTCGGCAACGCCATCGCCTATCTCGATATGGGTTGGGAGGAACTCAAAGTCGCGGTCGAGTACGACGGCGAGCAACACCGGAGTGATCGCTCGCAGTTTAGGTGGGACCTGCGGCGATTGGAAATGCTTTAGCGTCTTGGCTGGATAATCGTCCGGGTGGTCGCGGGAAATCGGCCCGCCGAGATCATTGCCCGTGTTCGTGCCGCGCTGGCTCTCCGAGCGTGACGATACAGTCACGCTGGCGATCGAATGTGACTGCAGCGTCACGCTCGGCGCAACGTAGCCGGGGCGCTAGACAGGGACTAACTCGACGCCGCTGAGCACCACGGCGTTGTCGCGCAAAGGCGCGACAACGCTGGCCAAGAAGCGCCTGTCGTCCTTCCAGATACCGACTTTGAGCGTCTCGCCGGGAAACGCCACACCGGCAAAACGCGCGCCGTAGGCCGCGACGGCTCCGGCGTCGCCGTCCAGCAGCGCGTCGACGATGGCCTTGCACGTCATGCCGTACGTGCACAGGCCATGCAGAATGGGCTGGGAGAACCCTGCGGCAGCGGCGAATTCAGGATCCGAATGCAGTGGGTTGCGATCGCCGCAGAGCCGGTACAGCAGCGCCTGCTGTGGCAGAATCGGCACCTCGACCTCCACGTCGGGGGCTCGGTCCGGCGCCGCGTCCGACGACCCGCCCCCCGAAGGCCCGCGCTCGCCGCCGAACCCGCCTTCGCCGCGGGCGAAGATCGACCGCTGCTGCGTCCACAGCAGGGTTCCGTCCGGTGTGCTCACCTTCGTCTCGCTGAGGATCACCGCGGCCTTGCCCTTGTCCCAGATGTCGGTGAACCGCGTGACGGCCTTGGCGGAGCCAGATGGAGGCAGTGGTGCCGGCACCTCGACCCGCTCGCTGGCATGCAGCACCTTGCTCAGCTCGATGTCGATGCCCGGAAACTGTACGGTTGGCGGTTTGGTGGCGTGGAAGGTGGCGGCCACGGTGCCAAAAGTCGGCAGCACCTGTGGCGTGTCATCCACCAGGTAACGCAGCTCCCGCGAATCCATCGGATCTTTCCCAGCACCCAGCCCAAGGTGGTAAAGCTGGACATCAGTGCTGGCCCAAGAGAATTCGATCGGGTCCAGCTCGGCGTTGAGTGCGACGTCTACGTCGATCGGCATGTTAGCGCTCTCCCGCGATATCCAGTGCCGCCAGGTAACCGAAGGTCATCGCCGGGCCAATGGTTCCGCCTGGGCCCGGATAGGTGTGCCCCATCACCGGAGCGCTGACATTGCCTGCGGCGTAGAGGCCTTCGATGACACTGCCGTCGTCGCGCAGCGCACGGCCGTGGACGTCGGTGCGGATGCCGCCCTTGGTGCCCAGATCCCCGGGCACCATCTTGGCGGCGTAGTAGGGCGGGTGACTGATCTCGCCGAGGTTGGGATTCGGCTTGTTGGTTGGGTCGCCGTAGTACCTGTCGTAGGCACTTTCGCCCCGGTGGTAGTCCTCGTCGACGCCCGTCCGGGCAAAGCCGTTGAAACGCTCTACGGTCGAGGTTAATTCGTCGGCCGGCAGGCCGGCCTTGGCTGCCAGCTCCTCGAGTGTGTCGGCCTGGATGATCACTCCGGAATCCGTCCACTTGCGCGGAATGCGTTGTCCGGGCTGCAATCCCGCAAAGATGTAGCGATCCCGGTACTGCTGGTCGAACACCAGCCATGCGGGAATGTTCTCGCCCGGCCCTGGCCCCTGGCCGTATTCCCCGCCGTACATGTGGTGACACGCTTCGACGTATGGCATCGATTCGTTCATGAACCGCTTGCCGGGCATGTTGACGATGATCGACCCGG
>Ga0307479_10002670_pt1 | contig 16186 bp, 19 predicted proteins | sample atmos_gasesECM4C_FD_203743 | JGI IMG/M metagenome (GOLD analysis project Ga0307479, IMG submission 203743) | Hardwood forest soil microbial communities from Morgan-Monroe State Forest, Indiana, United States - atmos_gasesECM4C_515 | ecosystem: Environmental > Terrestrial > Soil > Temperate... | reverse complement strand
TAAGTACGGTACGTTTGCGGAAGGCTGAGGGCTCCGAAGCCCACCGGCAGCAGAAGAAACTGAGAAATGTAAGGCCCGATCAGCTCTCCTGGTGTGGTCCCGCGAAAGAGCGTGCCCGGCGTGACCTGACCGTTCACTTTCGGTCCCGTGAAATCCGATAATTTGTTGAAGTCGGCAATGGCATTTGTTGTGGTGGGCTCGTCTCCATATTTCGAGAAAGGAATCTCCCGCGCGAGGGCCATCCAATAGTTTTCAACCATTTCGCCTGCCCTCTCCGCGCTGGATACAGCGGGAGCCGGCGGACAGGTCAGTTGGCCGCTATCCGTGCCTTCCAGAGTAAAGGTTAACCCTGCCTGGGGGTTCGCCAACTTGCTCGTTCCTCCGAGAGGAATCTTTGCGAAATCCTCGGGCTCACCGCTCCTGACGGCCGTAAGTAAGGCCTCGTAAGCGTTATGGTCAACTTCTCCGTTGCTCTTGTGAGGAAGACCCTTGGAGAAATTGCCTATCCTTGTCGGATACAAGCGTTCGTCGCCGTTGTCCACCTGAGGCGGAACGGGGACGTCGCGTTCGGCAATCGCCGTCTTCAGGCGGATCCGAAAGGCTTGCGCTCTGCGCGATGAGTCATCGTCATCGTCGTCCCTGGAAACTTTGTCCCGGTCAGCGATGTTGGCGGCGCCGCGAGCTTCGGCATTTACACTTAGCAGCAGCGAGGGCAAACCGACCCCTGCGGCGGCCGCGACAGCAGTGGAAGCGCCGGCGCGACCAAGGAACGAGCGCCTGCTCAGTGAATTAGACTCCGCGTTGGTTGTCAAATCCTGAGCGTCCGAGCCGCCATCGAGTTGATCTTGCGTCTCCTCAGATTTTTCATTCCTCTGGTCTTTGTTCACAAAGCCTCCTTCAAGAGATTCAATTCGCATACGCACGTCCCAGACAGACCGCTTGCCTCGGACGACGGTGGTTTAGGAGAACCAAACGGCAGAGCCGGCGCTGCTGGTTCGCGTTTCACGGATTTTCCTTCCCGAGGATTGCAACACGCCTTCGCGGTTTCCTGCGCATCGTGTGACGATTCCACTCTCCGCCAGCGCACGCAAAAAGAGTGTGCTTGCCAGTGAGCAATGGCCCCGGGGCCCCGAAAATACTTTCCAGAAACAAATGAGAATAAATTACGGGAAAAGGAAACGGGAAAACTGGGGCCAGACTGCGCGCCCGATTAGGAAATGTCAAGTGCAAAGTCTGGTAATGAGAGTACCCACGCTCGCAAAGCCCTTCCAGGGATCATTACGAGCAGCCCGGTTGCATACCGGAGCCGAAAAGAGTTCTTTGCGTCTCCACGCGGAGCGCAACCGGTGGTTCGTCCGGCCAAGCTCAGATCGTAACACGGGTGTAGCGAAGGCCCAGCCCCAGAGCGACCGCCAGGAACGTTGCAATCGCAGACGCCATCTGGAATCCTGACGGCGCTGTCCCGGGGCCGTTTGATCCTTTCTCACCGTTCGGCGGGCTTGTCAACCGGCTGTCCTCCTCTTCGACTCCTTCCGTTCTTATATTGGGACAAGGAGCGGTTGCGGGACCAGCACCCTGTATATAGGTCAGGCAGAAGTTGTCCTTTATCGTGTTGTTCGCACCGGCGAATTTGGGCCGGAAAGCAATATCCGCACCCTGTTGGTTGGTGGCGGTAAAAGTCTTGATGACTTGGGCGGCTGGGTTGCCCGCAATGATGTTCCGACGGACAACGTTGTCGCTGGAAGTGTTAAAGAAGTAGACCCCGTTAGAGTTCCCTCCGATATCGTTATCCTCGACTACGTTCTCGCTGCTGCTTCCTTCGAAGCCGATGCCGAAAGTGACATTCCCGTTTGCGTAGTCGACGCTGCCATTTCCGAAGAATGTAGACTTGCGCATCCGATTCTTGTTGCTGTTGGCGAGACAAATCCCGCCGCAAGCGGCGCCGTTTGAACCCGCCGAGTTGTTGATCCAAAAGTCTTCTTCAAAGTTGCTATCCGAGACCCCGGCAGTCTGCATGCCACTCCAGCAGTTGCGATTGACGGTGACCTTCCTTACTGTGACATCGGCGCTTAACAAAAGGAAGATCCCCCAGCGCTCGAAATACTGGATTACTCCTGGCCCCGCGATCTTCACGTCGGTCTGGCCGTTCACGTAAATGCCGACCCCGAAATTCGCATCGCTCGGAAGGCTGCAGTTCGTTGGAGGGATAACTGGCCCGCCCAAGGTGTGGCCGTTGAGATCAAGCGTGATGTGCGAAGCCCCGAACGCGATGCACGGCGCTACTCCATTTGCATCAGCAGTTGTTAGCGGCACGTTGCAATTAACGTCGCCCACGAGCCGGCTGTCGTCCATAATCGTCACAGTGGAAGTGATGGTTCCGCTGATGTCTTTCGCCTGGGCGCGCTCGGCACAAACGAAAAGCGCCAAGACTATTAAGGCAGCGATTGCTATTCCATGGGGAGGGAATCGGTTCATATAACCTCCTTTAAATTGTGTTAGGGGAAAAAAGAATCTTCCGTGGCCGAATCGTCCTCTCGTGAGTGGCAGAAGTCAAGTGCCAGCAGTAGTAGGACCACTACTGCATGCCAGCCAGCAAGGCGCAGAAACTTCATCAGCTCGCCGAATTGCGGGCCTTCACCACTTCTCTCCGAGTTTGCGGCGTCAACTCCTCAATGGTGAGAACTGCAAACATCGCCGCTCGCGAACTGACGCACTACCCGGCGGATGAAATTGGCGAATCGCTACAGCGGCTGCTGCACGTCCGGAGGCAGGTTGGTTGCCTGGGCGGACACCACATGCCAGCCACTGGGAGTGTTGACGTAAACATGCACAACCCGCAGTTGGCTGCTGATGCGCTCGCCCTTGACGATGCTCCGCGATGACCACAGACAAGTTGCAACCGCCGTGTCCTGAAAGACCCGGACCTTGATGTCGGTGGCGTGGAACGATTGGTACTTGACAGCTCGAGATTCGATAACCTCTATCCACTGCGCCTTGTTTACTTGCTGGCCGTGAGAAAGTGTGCCCGCGAACTCATCGCTGTACACGCGATGAAAGAAAGTGCCGCTGTTTGATTGGATGGCGCGCGCGGCCTCTTTTTCGAGGCTGGCGATCTCCTGCGCGTGCACTTCGGGATCTCCAGCCCCCTTCTGACTGACACACCGTTGGAGGCATGCATTCCGCCATTCTTCCTGTGCTTGCCAGGGGGGAACCAGAACCAATCCGATTCCCAATACTGCGATCCGAGCAATCCTAATCATGTTGAATGGCCTCCGTCACTGATTCGCCGATGTTCATTGAAGTATATTTGAGAAAAGGGCGGGGCCAAAGCACGGCGTATACAGGGTTTGCTACAATGACCAATCCTCGGAACGCCTTATCCAATGGGGACTCACTTTTTAAGGGGAAAACCATGATCAACTTCAGCAACAAAGGCCGTGAAGCCGCGGGCGCTGGAAATGACCGCGAAAGGGTCAACCTGTTGCCGTTTTCACGGCGGCGCTTTCTCGTCGAGACATCCTGTTTCGGCGCCTCTTATGCGATGGCGAAGCTGATTCCTTTGCCGGCGCTGGCGGCGGAACTGGCGAGCGACTCCCGCGTTTCGCCGGCGCCGCTCGTGGATAAGGGATTCGCCTCGGTGCGCAAAGTCGGCAACGGCTTGTATGCCACCATCTCCGACCCGACCAAGGGCATTACAACCATTTCGAACGGCGGGTTCCTGGCCGGAAAAGACAGCGCGCTGCTCCTCGAAGGATTCGCGTCGCCGGCGGGCGCCTCCTTCCAGATGGACGCGCTGCGCATGGTCAGCCAGGTGCCGGTGAAGGGCGCGCTGGATACCCATTATCACTTCGACCATTCGATGGGGAATTCGTTTTATGGCGCCAATGGCATGCAACTCTGGGCCCATGCTACGGCGGCCAGCCGCATCGTCGAAAGCTATGTGCCGATGCAAGGGGCGAACAAAGACGCGGCGCTAGGGCAACTCGAAAAGCGCGTCAAGGATGCCAAGTCCGATGCGGAGCGCCAGCACGCTCAGAGCGATCTGAACGCGGTGACCGGAATTTTCCAGCTCGTCAATGCCAGCGTGCTCTCATTGCCGAATCATCCGATTGATCCAGCAAAGCTGCCGATGCCGATCGACCTCGGAGGTCTGACGGCGGTGATGGAGTCCTATCCCGGGCATTCCGGAACGGACATCATCGTGCGCGTCCCGGAACAGAATGTTGTCTACACCGGCGACCTGCTGTTCAGCGGCTTGTATCCCGTCTGCGTCGACGAGAAAGCCACGGTTTCGGGCTGGCGAGACACGTTGAAAAAATTTGCCGCGTTCGATAAGGACACGCTCTTTGTCCCGGGTCACGGCCAGATTTGCGGTCAGGAAGGCGTCGCTTCCCTCCGCGAAGTGTTTGATGACATCGCGGGGCACGCCGAAAAGATGTACAAGGCAGGAGTCCCGGCCGAAGAAGCGCAGCGGCGCTACGTGGTGCCGGAGAAGTTCAAGAACTTCCCCATCTATGCCTGGGGCTTCACCATCGGTCCAACGATCACCAAGCTCTACAGCGAGTGGCAGGCCGGCAAATCCTAGTCATTTGCTCTTCAAGAGCGTTTGCAAATCGCTTCGCCAAGCCAATTTTTCAGGACCTTACTAGTGCTTTGCTTGTTTGGCAAGGTCCCAGCCTTCCACGACAATCGTTTGATAAGCCCTGTCGGTACGGACGGCGTCCTGCACGATTTCTTGAATTCTCCGCATCATTTGTTGCGCGCGCGGATCATCGGGGCTCAATTTTCCAGGTCCACCCTGTGAAGATCGCAGAGACTGGACATCCACGAGAATCTGCCTCATCTCCTGGAAGAGTTCCCGCCCATGGGAAACGTACTGTTCCTTTGCTGAATATAGTTTGTCTTCCCAGCCGCGGCGGTTCGGGAAGTCCACGTCATTATCCAGCAAAGCGGCTTTTGCGAGGGTAGCGCGGTCCATGGGCCCCATTTTGTCCAGGGCTGCTTCGGCTTGTTTTAGCCCGGCCAAAGCGCGGGCCATGCCACTCCCGTCATCGGAGCCTTGAGAGGCGCTGAGGTCGGCGAGGGCCACTCCGCTCAGACCCTTGCTCGATGGGAGCGTGTCATCGGTGATCACTTTCTTCGGCTGGGTGTTGTTTTTTTCCTTGTCCTTGCGGGCCTGGCGCGCTACCTCGCCCAGCGACGGTTGATCTTGGGCGCAGGCGGGCGTCGTTGGAATCAGAATCCACAGGAACCCTGCCAGGAAAGTCATTTTTCGCAACACGGTAGCCTCCACGTCGACAGGCGGTCTTAATCCGGGAACGGGAGCTTCCCATAGCCATACTCTCTGCTTAAACAGGGGCAAGCCATAGAGCAATGGTACCGATATATCCAAAGCGCTAACGTTCGGCCACGTCCGCCATTCTCAAACTCGGGAGTGCCGCGAGAAGATTCATGGGCGAAAAAGCTCGCGGGGGCGGCGGGAGATCTCCAGCGCGAGGGCTCGCATTTCTTCGTGGATCAGACCGTTGGTGGCGAGAATGACGGGGCCGCCGAGTTGGTAGGGATTTCCGGCGAAATCGCTCACTTTGCCGCCGGCTTCTTCGATGAGCAGGACGCCAGCGGCGGTGTCCCACTTCTGGAGGCCGAATTCCCAGAAGCCGTCGAAGCGGCCGGCGGCGACACAGGCGAGGTCCAGCGCGGCGGAACCGTCGCGACGCACCCCGTGAGAGTGCTGGGTGAAGTCGCCGTAATATTGAAGATTGGGGCTGTCCTTGCGGTTGCGCACGGGAAAGCCGGTGCAGAGCAGGCTGGTCGAGAGCGTGGCGTTTTTGGAAACGTGGATGTTTTTGCCGTTGAAGGTGGCGCCTTGGCCGCGCGCGGCGGTGAAGAGTTCGTTGTAAAACGGATTGAAGACCACGGCGGCGAGAAGCGAATCGCGCTGGGCGAGAGCGATCGAGACGCAGAAGCACGGATATCCGTGCGCAAAATTCGTGGTGCCGTCCAGCGGATCAACGTGCCAGCGAAATTCCGAAGCCGAGGCGCTCTCGTGCCCTGTACCTTCTTCGGCAGCAACGGCGTGGTCAGGAAAGTACTTGGTGAGCCGTTCGACGATGAACCGTTCGGAGCGCTTGTCCGCCTGGGTGACGAGATCCACTTCGCTGCCTTTGTAAGCGATGTGCAATGGGCGCGACAATTCTTCGATAAGGATTTTACCGGCTTCCTGGGCGATTTCGATGGCGGCTTCGAGATAGTTCTTGGTCATGGAGGAAATGGGCAGCTCTCCGAAGTATGGGTATTCGCCGTGCGCAATGGCGTTCTTCACTTTACCACCAGCGGCAAACGGAGTTTGCCTGTTGAACGATGGTATGCAGGGGGTGTGTACACACCCCCCCATTCCACGCATGAATTTGAAAGGAAAGGGCTTGCAAAAAGGGCTCCACGTAAGTGCATGAAAAGAAAGAGCGAGGATGGGAGGGGGATGAGTTCCAGAATAGGAAGAATACCCCCACACCCCGGGTGTTTTCGTAAGAGCGGCAAACAAAGGGGTTGCGGCATACGGAACTTGGAAGAGTGTACGGAAGATGGGAGATGATTGGGGAGAACGGTGGGAGAGTTGAGGATGCCCCCACCCCTTGTTTTTTGTAAGTGTTGAATCTAAAGGTAATAGCTAAGCCGTAAGTCTTTTGTTTGCAACACCTGCGGGGGTATCTATAAGTGTTGCATCTAAAGGACTTATGGGGGCGAAGCGTTGGCGAGAAAGTAGCGGCTTGGGATGGGAAGATGTTGAAGGAGTTGGCAGTGAAGCTTGCTAGAACGTTTAAACGTTGGAACGACTGAACGTTTCCAGAATGGCACGATCGGCGAGCGTGGAGTCTTGGCGAACACGGAGATAGGATAGCACGCGGGTATCAAGTTGTTAAGTGTTTTGCAGGGAATGGTCGAAATTGAGGGTCAAACAGTAGTTGGGGAGGGTCGAAGTGCGCGGTGGTCGTGAGAGGGGCAAGAAAGATCAGAGACAAAGGCCCCACACGTAAAAACCGACGTGTGGGGCACCCCACGTTGGCATTGGGACTTATCGTCCGGGCCACCCGTCCGAAACCAACCCGCCGTGAATAAGCAACGTCCGCATTGAGGATTGACGAAGACCGAGCGTGCGCCGGGCGAGACGCCACAGCCTCGACCAATCAAGTGGAAACGAAATGACGTAAATATCTGTTAATTACGACCTCGTACCATTGACTTCCAATGAAAATAGGAGCGTAGTCGGTTCGCAGTAAGCGGGACGCGCCTTGCTATGAACATGACGCGCCCCTGTGCAATCCGAGCCGATAAATAGGAAACCCGGATGCCTCTTGCGATTCTACCTCACCACGCTCGTCCCGCAATTCCTTCAACAAGGAGCGATACATGATCCGCCATGTCACCGTACTTGTTCTATCCGTGTTTGCGCTTGCAGCTTGGGCGCAAACTCCATCACCACACTTGCATCCCGACACAGTTATTGATGGTGCCAAAAACCCAGAACTAATTCCCGACTCCACAGCATACCGGGTTTGGCTTGTAATGGTTTCCGAATTGCCGAACGCCGCTACACAGGACAGGGATCGCCAGCGTGCTCATCTGGCGAGTCTCGGTCTCACCGAGCTTGACAATCTCCAATTGACTACACTGCTTACCGACTTCAAAGCACAATACGTTGGCCTGATTGCCCGCTACAACGAATCAGCCAAAGCGGCGCTGGCTCATGGCGGCCAACCCGACGTGAATCTGCTTCTTCAACAGCGCGACGATCTCGTGCGAATGACGCGGGCCGCTATGGCGCTGCGCATCTCGTCCGAAAGCGTGTCGCGGATCGATGCGCGTGTGCAGGAGCACAAGAAACACATCCAACTGCACACCCAAGTCCACACCATGACGACAGGAGGTGCCCAATGAAAACCGCTGCCCTGCTTTTTGCCTCGTTGCTCTACATTCTTTCACCGGGGAATGCCCAAGCCCAATGCACCATCGAAACCTGGGTGAGCTATTCCGTTTCCGATTCTGTGGTTCTCAACGCTGCTGGAACCGACATCATCACTTCCGTACTGTTGGACGGCAGTGCTGGCATGCAGATGATAGCCACTGGCAATTGCCCGGATTCCATCATCACCCAATTCAACAACAACAAGCAGTACATCCAGCATTGGCCGTCCGTCCAGAACCAGGTCGGCTCGATGGGCGGCTGGACGCAAGGCCCGGCAACTTGCGCGGAATGCTACATCTCTTACCAAACGAACCAAGATAGCGGCCCACTCCCCCAAGGGCAGGAAACGACTTTCACTTGGGAGGGCCAGACATATTGCGGCATGGCGGGCATTGTATTCTTCTCCTCGGAGAGTATTCTTGCTGCCGAGATCGCCCGCACTCGATCCCTGAATACGGGAATTCTCGCAGGGACAACCACCATAAATGGCCAGCCACAGAAGGTTTGGAGGGTTCTGCCCTATTGCACCCCGGCGACTTCACCACCCGACTGGAATCCGACCACGTATGGTGCTCCAGCGGACCTCACGTACACCGCTGTTTATTATGTTGACAGCATTGCCGCTTGTGTTCGCATCAACCTTACAGGCCAGCCGTGGTTTTGTCTCTCACCCCCTGGGGCATCAATCGGATGGCCACAATCACTCAATCTTCTCCCTGTTAACTGCACACACAATCCGTAAAATCACTCGTCCGTATGGGTTAAGATGAGGGGAGGGGCAAGGTCCCCTCCTCTAATTTAGGAAAGCGAGGTAGAAATTATGTGGGCATTAAAAGGCACGCTCCTCGGAATAAGTATCTTTGGAATCGGTGCCACGATATTCATGTTCCTGGCCAAACGGAGCTTTGGTGCATCAACCGTTGATATTCGCACCATGTCGCACGCTACGATCTACAGCACTTGGTTTTGGGCAGCATTCATATCCTCCATTGTAATCGGTTGCGCGATTGCCCGGTCGTGGCCGGGTAGATTTTCTCCTGTCTTTTGGGTCGTACTGGCGGTAATTGATTTAGTTCCAGCAGGCGTGCTATCCCTCATCTTACTTCTGGTTTTCAAGCTCAAGCAAGTAGCCGCCACCGTCCCCAAATAGGCAAATCTTAGCGACCGACAGGAGTAAAAAAGCCCCCATGTGGATCGCCAAAGGTACGCTGCTCGCCCTGTGGCTGTTCGGGTTCGGCACTATGGGCTGGCTCTATATCGCTGTGTATCGCAACCTGCGGCCCAACACCGCCGTGTCCGTGTCTGTAATCGCTTCCCGTACCACAATGAATCCGTTTTGGTGGACCGCTCTCGTAGTCTGTCTTGTTCTCGGCTATGCAATTGCCCGCTCGTGGTCCGGCCCGCTCGGTCTGTGGATCGCCTTGCTCGTGACAGGATTGATTCCGGCAGGATGGCTCGCACTGTTTCTCGTTCTCGTATAGATGTTGAAGGAGTTGGGAGTGAAGCTTGCTAGAACGTTTAAACGCTGGGACGTTTGAACGTTTCCAGAGCGGCGCGATCGGCGAGCGTGGAGCTTGGCAAACACGGGGATAGGATAGCACGCGAGTATCGAGTTGTGAAATGTTTTGCGGTGAAAGGTCGAAACTGAGGGTTGAACGGCAGTTGGGGAGGTGAAGTGCGCGGTGGTCGTGAGACGGGCAAGAAAGATCAGAGACAAAAGCCCCACAGGTAAAAACCGACGAGTGGGTACCCATGTTGGCATCGGGACTTATCGTCCGGGCCACCCGTCCGGTGTCCCGGAAAAACGTTATAAGTTTAACGACGCAGACGGGTGGGCCAAGCCCCGCCCCTACAATGTGTTACAAGCCAGGAATTTATAAGAGATATTTATGGGATACAACTTTAAAGTTATTTTAGTAAGAATTTATTTGTATAAATTTTAATGCTACTTCATATATAGAACCGGTAACCTGGTCTTGCGAGGGAAGGCGCTTATCCTGTGGGGGCAATATGATCCAACTCAAAGTTTGTCCTGGCCGCTTTCCATTCAAAGCCGCCGACTCCGCGGGCACCCTTGCCGACTTGCACTCTTGCAGATGACTCGCACGATGCGAAGAGATTGCTGGCCGCGGTGGGGGTCTGTGGGAATCAGAGATGGGAGTTGATAGCCAACTTCAGTGGACAGCTATTCGACAAGGGCTCTCAGGAAGCTTTCGGGGTTTGAACCGGAGGCTTTACCGACTGCCAAGGGAGTCAGGTACCGCAAGGTAAGGAACTTGGCGACGCGAATATTTTTGATGTTCCGTCGGCGCCCGCTGGAACAATCGGTTTTGGCTGGAACATCCAAAGCTGGGTGAACGTTAACCCGAGCTGTAACTGCTCCGACCCGAACCCTAACGGACACAATCAATCGCAGGCGGATCACGGATTCCCGACTCCAAATTATTTTGTGAGCTGTCAGTAATGCTGCTGATCGAAATATGAGAATCCTTGAAGCGCAAATGCTGAGAACGGTCATAGCCGGTCTAACTGCTTTCGTTGTGGCTTCGGCCATTCTTTCTGGCGACAATCCCGCTGTGGCGATTCTCGTTACATCAGCCAAACAGGATTGCCCCGTGCAAATCAGAGGCTTTAAGCTGCCTCAAAAGGTTGGTGGTCCCCCTCTGCTCGTGGTGCACAACGCTACGGAGAAGGAAGTTCGCGTGTTTTACGTTTCTGGCTACGTGGGGAATCCGCGGAAATTAAAGGGCTTCGATCCTCAGGTGGGATTCATACTCGGCGGGGAACCGCCGGACTCGACTAAGGAATCCCAGCTTGCCCCAAGCGGAGCCGAAGTTGCCTACGGGGTGCTCAAATCTCACAATTTTGCGAACTTGGCAAAAAACGTGAACTCGAACTGTTTGCATGTTGCCGTGCTAGTTACGACAGTGGAGTTTTCGGACGGCTCAGTTTGGGAGAGCCAAGCCGGCAGGGAGGCAAATCAGGACTTATGGAGAAACTCCATTCGCGCTGAGAGCATGAAGGGCTGCGAGAACTCGGAAGAGATGGAAGAGACCCTGAAAGAATTGGACAGCGCAGGATATCGCGAGTCGGGAATGCCGACGAACGCAAGCCCGGAACTCGTGCAATATTACACAGTAAGCTGTCCCTTAGTGAAGCTCGAAGGACGTCTTGGTGCGGTATGCAGCCAGTAGAAACGGCAGACGTGGGCAGCGAGTTCCGGGGGGAGTCAAAGATAAGGTGAGCGACGCGAAGACGCTCTTGATACGGCGATTGGTCGGCACAACATTGGTAGTTGTTCCCTTCGTGGCTTTGTGCGCTCAGCCGAGTAGCGATGTCAATGTGACGATGCTCGTAACTGCTGCTAAGCAGGAGAATAGTCCCATGCAGATCGTCGGCTTCAAGTTGCCTGCTCAAGTGGCTGGTTTTCCAATCATCGTCGTCCACAACGCAACGTCAAAGGAAATTAAGAGCTTCGGCTTTATGAATCTCTTGGGGAACCCAAGACCAGTCGAGGGGGACGAGCCGAAGTGGGGCGGGAACCTCGGAGGGCCATCCGTGCCTGCGCCTTTAGAGCGGGTCGTACCGCCTAACGCCACTGCCGAGTTCCCGGGAGAGTTTCTCAGGTCGCATCAAGTGGGGTTCTGGGCGCATCGCTTGCGATCGAACTGTTTGCACGAAGCAGTCTGGATCGCGAACGTGAAATTCGCGGACGGAAGCAGTTGGGAATGGGAGAATGATCTACACCGTGGCCAAAGTCTCTGGCGAGAATCGATTCGCACGGAAAGCATAAAGGGCTGCGATGACTCCATCGCTACCCAGGAAGAGCTCGGTCGTCTGGACGGAGGCAGTTGGCTCAGCCCTCCCGGGCCGTCTCACGCGAGCACGGAGATCGTCCCGTTCTATGTGCTTACCTGTCCGGTGCGCGACCAGGTGACAAAGTGTCCTATGTGAAGCGTGACGCGAGATGCGACGGAATCTTGGACAAGGTTTTGTAGTCCAACGGACATCTGAAACAGGAGCGAGCGATGAAAGAAGTTCAACGAAACCTATTAGTTGTCTCAGCGATCTCGATGTTAGCCATTGGATTTGGGAGTGCGCGATTGGCGCCCGCATCTCGCAAAGTTTTCGCGCAGGGGCGGGAGGGGAGGGTCATCGGAGCGAATTGCCTCTTAGCCAGTCTAAGCTTTTTCCAATGCGTCGGGGGCACTTGCGACACTCAACCTACGAACTGTCAAACGGGGTTCGCATGGGACCCTAACACCTGCCGGTGTGTACCGCGGAACTCGCCGATCATCATCGATATAAGCGGAAGGGGATTCGACCTTACGAGCGTGGCAGGCGGAGTTCGGTTTAACATTTCAGGCACAGGAACGGCGGTCCAAATGGCGTGGACCGCAGCCGGAACGGACAACGCATTCCTGGCGCTTGACCGCAATGGCGACGGCGTCATTAATGATGGAACGGAGCTTTTTGGCAACTTCACCCCGCAGCCGAAATCGTCCGACCCCAACGGCTTCCTCGCACTTGCGGTTTATGATGAACCCGCGAACGGTGGAAATGGGGACGGGGTGATAGACTCTCGTGACAAGATTTTTTCACTATTGCGGCTTTGGATGGACGCCAACCATGATGGGATTTGCCAACCGGGAGAACTGCACACACTTCCCTCAATGGGCGTCAATTCCATCAGCCTCAACTATCGTCTGTCCATGCGCCGGGATCAATACGGCAACATCTTTCGTTACCGCGCCAAAGTAAATCCGGACACTCCGAAGGACACCTCCGAAGTAGGGCGAACTGCCTACGATGTGTTCTTGGGAACAACCACCGCGCCCTAAGCAGCAGGAGTCTTGTTCCTCGCGCGTCTCGGCCCTTTCCCTAGGCGGCCACGAATTGGCTTGGTCGTTTTCGATGGGCTTACCGTGCGGAGCGGCAACATCTGCGGCGGCGGGTCGAGCGGTGGACAGCCGGCGAGGCCTGTGGGCCGAGTCAAGCGGCTTTTTGGAATTTGATCGTGGTTACGACAGCGACCCGCTGCGGAAGCGGCTGGCGGAGCGCGGGATCGAACTGATCGCGCAGCATCGCTGGAATCGAAGCAAACCCGTGACCCAAGACGGACGAGCGCTGCGACTCTACCGAAGGCGCTGGAAAGTCGAACGCACCTTGGCGTGGCTCGGCAACTTCCGTCATTTGGTGGTTCGCTACGACCGCTCGCTTACGATTTATGGCGCATTCTTTCATATCGCCTGCTTCATGATCGATTATGCTTGCTTTTTTGTTTTTCGGTCGGCGTGGGAGAGGGCGTCTTCGAGCATTTTGGCGATGCGGCGGTCGCGGGCTTCGGGGTTGCGGTAGTAGAAGATGCCGAGCAACTGGTGGCGACGTTGCAAGGGAGTCATGGACTGCCAGCCTTGATAGGCGCGGGGATCGCGGGCGAAGGCGAGCTTTAAGATGGGGGGCAGGTCGAGCTCGGCTTCCCTGGTGGAGAGCAATTGTTCGGCGACTTGTTCGGCGCGGCGGACGCGGGCTTCGGGGCTTTTTACATTGGTGACCCAATCGCAAATCCACTTGCGCATGGAAAAGCTGAGTTGGTCGAACCAGCGGCGGAAGGAACGGTCTTCGTTCAGGATACGCTGGAGTTCCGCGGGCACGGTGGCGACGCGCTTATCGGTATCGGGTTCGAGGCGGAACTGGGCGGTGTCGCCGGGAGAGACGTTCGCGCCAGCCTGTATGCGCTTGTTGACGGTCAGGCAGTGAAACCCCTTGCCGGTGGGGAAAAGGGAAGTCCGAATGGCGAAGCCGTTGATTTCGCCCTTCACTCTGAGCCTGGCGCGTGTGCCCCAGACTTTCGAGACGTCGATCGGGATGCGCACGATGATCCAGCCGAGGTTTGACGGCACGCGCTCGAGCGTGGCCTTGAAGGATTTGGCGACCGGTTTGGGCTTCGGCTTCATGGAACGAGCGAGGAAAGAATCAAAGGAGGGCACGCAGGAGCGTGCCCTCTGTGTTCAAAGACTTTCGCTAAAAAGAGACTACTTCGAGAAGCTGGAGACGGCTTCGGCTTCGGAGTTGTAGACATCGAAGACGGTCAGCAACTTGGTGATCTGGAGGACTTCCTGGAATTTGCTGCCGAGGTGGCAGAGACGCAGGGAAGCGCCCTGGGACTTCACGCTGTGATGCGCGGCGACGAGAGTGCCGAGGCCGGCGCTGTCGATGAATGTGACGTTGTCCATATTGAGGACAATTTTCTTTTTTCCTTCAGCGATCAGGCTCTTTACTTTTTCGCGCAAGGCGTTGCTTTCCTCGCCGAGCACAATGCGGCCGTCCAGAGCCACCACGGACACGCCGTCCACTTCGCGGTTCGTCATCTTCAAAGCCACGTTAGTTTCCTCCTCATCGGAAAGCGGTACCGGCGGCAACCCGGGCCGGAGCCGTAAAGCTTATCAAAATATGGATGATCCCGGAGCGAAGAATCGTAATCAAAGACCGGGCAGCGGTCAAATCGCCGGGCGGCTAATAAAAGTCCGCGCAGGACATGTAATAGCCGCAAACGGAACAAATCAGCTTGCAACGCCGCGACTCCAACCGCTGCGAGCAGACGGGACAATACCGCGAAGGATCTTCGGTGCGAGCGACGGGGTGCTGAGCACCCTGCAACGACGCAGCCGAATGAGCGGCGGCCTGTGCAGGCTCGGACTGGACCTGGGCTAGCTCTCGCTTCGCGGCGCGTTCCACGGCTGGACGGTTATAGCACAGTGGGAGGGAATAGGGGAGAGGGGATCGAGAACAGGGGACCGGGGGCAGAAAAAAACGGATGAGCGCGTTGCATCGCCAGGCGCTGCACGAGAACGTAACGGGGATTTACTATTTGCGAAAAAATGGCAATGAAACCGATGCTGGTTAGGGCGCATCTTTAATAGTGTAGATTGGGAACAGGTTGTTCGTGAAAGGCCCGGCAGGCCGGGCCTTCAGGTGGCAATTATGGTCCGCCAGATTATTCTCGCAGGATTCTTGATTATTCTTCCGGCAGGCGCGCAGGCGCAAAGACACGGAATGATGGCTCCAGTTTCTCGCCCCGTCGCTGCTGGACCGAGGGCGGCGATGCAGGCTCCGCGCGCGGGGAGTGCGCCAGTGATGTCTGGGCCGCGGACCGGGATGCGGGGCAGGCCGGTGCGCCCGAGAACGGCGGCGCCGGGAGTGCGAAGCGCGCGGCAGCAAGGAACAACGCAAAGGCGCTTTGATAACCAGGATTTTGGACGTAGACGCGGTTGCAACTCCGCGCCGGGATTGGGATTCGACGCGGTACACCAGGCAGCGATATGCGGATCTGGGGCGGAGGGGTTCCGAGACCGTGGGCTTGGATCTTCTTTTTTCTTTCCATTTTTCGATGGCGGGTTTTCCGTGCCGGATTCTGAGGCAGCCGTAGATGAAGGATCGACGGCGGAGCAGCCACCCCAGCCGGAAGCTACGGACGCCGAAGTTCGCGACAGAGGCCGGCAAAACAGAGCCGCCGAGCCGGTGACGGCGCCGCCGCCGCCGCTTGCAACGGCCACCTCCGCGCCCGCCGACGACGATGGATATGTTTTTGTGCGGCGGGATGGAACAGTATTTTTTGCGGTGGCCTACTCCTGGGAAAAAGGGACGCTGCGCTACATTACCAGCCAGGGATTACGCCGCACCGTTACGCAGGATGCGCTGGACCTGGACGCCACGCGGCAATTCAACGAACAACGCGGATTGAATTTTCGATCGCCGGCGTGAAGGCTATTTTTTCGCGGGTTCCGGCATGACGTAGCCGGATTTCGCGGGGAGGCCGGCGCGCTCCAACTGAACGGTGGTGTGCTCCACCCGAAATTCCTTTGAGGCGACTTGCTTGATCGAAGCGAGCAGGCGCTCGCACTCGTCGAGGTGCATATCCGGGACTCGTGCGTGGAGGCTGAGCGCATGGTGGCCGCCGCCGAGGGACCAGAGGTGAACGTCGTGCACCTCCTGCACGCCTTCAATTTTCAAGATAGCCCTGGCTACATCTTCCACGCGCAAATCGAGCGGGCGGCCTTCCAGAAGAATGTGCGAGGATTCGCGCAAGATGCCGATGCTGGACCACAGCACGAGCAAGCCGATGGCTAGGCCGAGAAGCGGATCGATCCAATGCGCGCCGGTCGCCTGGATGATCAGCGCGCCGGCGATGATGGCGATATTCGAGAGGGCATCACCAAAATT
>Ga0307479_10002668_pt1 | contig 16202 bp, 13 predicted proteins | sample atmos_gasesECM4C_FD_203743 | JGI IMG/M metagenome (GOLD analysis project Ga0307479, IMG submission 203743) | Hardwood forest soil microbial communities from Morgan-Monroe State Forest, Indiana, United States - atmos_gasesECM4C_515 | ecosystem: Environmental > Terrestrial > Soil > Temperate... | reverse complement strand
TGTTTGCGCTGGCTCGCGCGCGATCCACCGGACCTCGAAAGGGCGCGTGCAGCAGCAGCTAGAATTGAGCAGGACGGAAACCGCGCGGCCGAGGTGATCAATCGTTTGCGGTCCTTCTACAAGAAAGGCACGCCTCCCGAGCCCGGGATCGTCGACCTCAAAGACATCATTCGAGAAATGACCGCTCTGTTTAGGAAAGAAGCGGTTCGGCACTCCATAAAAATCCATTCCGAACTGCTCGAAAATATGCCTAACGTCCTAGCTGACAGGGTGCAGCTTCAACAGGTGTTCATGAACCTGATGCTGAACGCAATTGACGCCATGAAAGACACCGGAGGCAAGTTGACGATTAGTTCTCGACTAACTCCCGAAGGTCAGCTAATCGTCTCGATCAGCGATACCGGTGTAGGATTGCCGGCGGAAAATACTGAGCGGATTTTTGACGCCTTCCATACCACGAAACCACAGGGCACGGGCATGGGTTTGGCCATAACCCGCTCGATCGTGGAGGCTCACGGTGGCCGAGTGTGGGCCACCGCCAATCAGGGGGCAGGCGCAACTTTTCATTTCACTCTTGCCGCCAAAGCCGAGGCAGATGCATGAAACCTGCGGCCGTTCCCACGGTCTTCATCATCGATGATGACCGCGGTGTACGTCAGGCAATCGAGGATCTGGTCGAGTCAGTTGGACTGCGCGCCGAGAGCTTCGCAAGTGGCGAGGAGTTTCTGAGCGGGAGACACACCAGTGGTCCGAGCTGCTTAGTTCTTGATGTAAGACTACCCCAGATGAGTGGACTCGACTTTCAGCGCCGGTTGACTGAGACCGGCATGCAAATTCCCATCATCTTTATTACGGCGCATGGAGACATTCCCATGTCTGTCAGGGCGTTGAAGTCAGGTGCCGTGGAATTTCTGACGAAACCTTTTAGGGACCAGGATCTGCTGGACGCGATTCAACAGGCTCTCCAGCATGACCGCGCCGCGCAGGAACAACAGGCCGAAATCCATGCTCTGCAGCAGCGCTATCACGCATTGACCCCGCGAGAGCAGCAGGTTATGGCTCTCGTCGTCTCCGGAATGCTCAATAAGCAGATCGCCTCCGAAATCGGAGCGAGCGAAGCCACAGTAAAAATCCATCGTGGCAATGTCATGCACAAGATGCAGGCTGGATCGGTAGTTGACTTGGTCCGCATGGCCGACAAGCTGAAACTCTCTCCTCGTAAGTAGCCTGGTTCTGCTCTGTAGCCAGGGTCATTCCTCCGTCTTTGCCTTCTAGTCGACTACCACCAAAGTGGTATTGCGCGCGACTAAATGCCAATTGTGCACGCGTTGCGAATCCGGTTAGGCTTCGCGCATGAGCAGCGAGCAGAGCTCAAGACTCATCGCAATCGTCGACGACGACGAGTCGGTTCAGATTGCGCTGCAAGATCTGATCGAATCGGAGGGGCTGCCGACGCTCTGCTTCGGCTCCGCGGAACAATTCCTGGATTCCGGCGCTCAACGCAAGGCTGCATGCCTGATCGCGGACGTTCGCATGCCAGGCATTTCCGGCCTTGAACTGCAAGCCAAGCTAAAGGGAGACCGATGCCGCATACCGATCATCTTCATCACAGCGCATGGCGATGCCAAAATGCGGATTCAAGCCATGCGTGACGGAGCAGTGGAGTTCTTGACGAAACCCTTTGACAACGCAGTCTTGCTGGAAACTGTTCATGCCGCCGTCGTGGATCACGCCAAGGCGCTTGGGCTCAGGGACTCAAATCGATGACACTCGCTGATCAAGACCGGCGGGCCCGCCGATTCGAGCAGATCGTCGGCAACAGCCCAGCTCTGAGAATCGTTCTGGAACAAGTGGAGCGTGTTGCAGCGGCCGATTCTACAGTGCTCATCCAGGGAGAGACCGGGACGGGCAAGGAACTCATCGCCCACGCCATCCATAATGCGAGCCCCCGCAGCGGTCACCCTCTCATCAAGCTGAACTGTGCCGCCATTCCGTTCGACTTGCTCGAGAGTGAGCTCTTTGGCCATGAGCGAGGCGCTTTTACCGGCGCCATCGCGCAAAAAATTGGCCGCTTTGAATTGGCCGACAAAGGGACTCTCTTTCTTGACGAGGTTGGCGACATACCGCTCCCGTTGCAACCCAAGCTCCTGCGTGTCCTACAGGAACAGGAATTCGAACGTCTCGGAAGTGGACGAACCCATCGCGTCGATGTGCGGCTCGTCGCGGCGACTCACCGGGACCTCGAACGAATGGTGAAACATAACCAATTTCGTAGCGATCTGTACTATCGCCTGAACGTATTTCCGATCTCGCTGCCGCCCCTGCGTGAGCGACGCGAAGACATCCGTCCTCTGCTGGAACATTACGTTGAAATCTTTTCCTGCCGAATGGGCAAGCGCATTGACACCATTCCCGATGAATTCGTTAGAGCTTTCGAGTCGTATTCGTGGCCGGGAAACATCCGAGAGCTCCAGAACGTTATCGAACGCGCGGTGATACTGTCGAATGACGGCTTGCTTTCCAATCCTCTGCGCCCAACCCGGTGTGCCTCAGTTGTCGCTTTTCCTGCGTGCACAACACTCAGAGAGTCTGAGCGCACTCTGATTTTGGGAGCACTAGAAGTCACCGGATGGCTAGTCGGCGGACCGTATGGCGCAGCCGCAAGACTGGGGATGAAGCGCACCACGCTAATCGCCCGCATGAAAAAACACGGGATCCTTCGGCCGGCCGAGGAGAGTAGTCTGGACCGAGCCGTCCACGATGATTCTCTAGCCGACTCCCTCTAGTTGCATGCTGAGCGCCGTTGGCCACCGGTAAACCGAACCGGTGTAGTGCGCCGCGTTCGAACGGTGCTCAACGCGGTCGTGAATTCCTCTTTAGCCAGCGGCATGACTTAATTTTCGAATCCTTCCTCCCCAGCCAATTTTCCCTCTACAACTGCCTCTAGAAATGATGGTCTCGACGGCTTCGGCCGTAAACGCAAATCGATCAGCCGAGTTATCGGCGCTGCTACCGCAAAAGATCCTCCAGCTCAATGCGCGCATCGGTACTGGCATCCCGGTATTTGATGATGACCGGGGTATAAAGCGATAATCCCCAATCCTTGCCGGGGCCTTTTGAAATTGGCCGGCAGCCCGGGACAACTACGGCGTTTTCAGGAATGTTGAGTGGCCCGTCAGCACCCGCTGAATACACGAGAGAGTTCACGAGGTCGTACACCGGCGTGGAGCGATTCAGCAGGGTGCCGGTGCCCAGTACCGCCCTGCGTTTGATAATGGTGCCTTCGTATACACCGCAATTTCCTCCGACCATCACTTCGTCTTCGACGATCACTGGCAGCGCGCCAACCGGCTCCAGTACGCCACCGATCTGCGCTCCTGCGGAAAGATGACAGTTGCGGCCAATCTGCGCGCAGCTGCCAACCAATGCGTGAGAGTCGATCATGGTGCCTTCACCGACGTAGGCTCCCACGTTCACGAACATAGGCGGCATGCAGACGACACCGCGACCGATGTAGCTGCCATCGCGAATACTGGAACCGCCAGGCACGATGCGTACTCCGTCGGCGGGTGTGAAGGCGCGCAGTGGATAAGTCGATTTGTCGACGAATGGCTGGCGAGCCGCGTCGATGGACATATCGATGATGACTCCCATCCGAAAGCCCAGCAGAATTCCTTTTTTCACCCAGGCATTGGTGCGCCAGCCGCTGCGCGTGTTGCTATCGGGCTCGGCAGCGCGAATCTCTCCGCGATTTAGCGCCTCCTTAAATTCGCGAAATATTTTGAAATGATCGCCGGTGTATTCGGCCGGTGGAGTGTCGAACAGGCCTTCAATTTCTGACGGCTGCATGAACTCTCTCGGCCAGCCCCAGCGACGCCAAAACACTGTAGATGCGCTCTTGATTTTCCGCTTTGGGCGCTACCAGCGGAAGCCGCCACACTGGTTCGAGCAGACCCATTTCTGCCATAGCGGCTTTTACTGGAATGGGATTGCTCTCCACAAAATTCACTTCCATCAGTGCTTGATAACGTCGCTGAGCCTCGCGTGCTCCGGCGAAATCGCCGTTGAGGCATAACGTGATGAGATGTGTCATCTCTTCGGGAATTTCGTTGGAGACCACCGAGATAACGCCACGGCCGCCAAGCGCGATGAGAGGCAGAGCGATGGCATCGTCGCCCGAAAGAACAACGAAGTCTTCCGGCACGGTGTTCAGTATCGCGGCCATCTGCGAGATGCTACCCGACGCTTCCTTGATGCCGATGATGTTATCAATTCCGGCTAGACGTTTTACGGTTGGCGGTTCGATATTCACACCGGTGCGGCCTGCCACGCTATAGAGGATGATGGGCAAGGTGGTGGCGCTCGCGATCGCGCGATAGTGCTGGTAAAGACCTTCCTGGGTCGGCTTGTTGTAGTAAGGCGTGACAGAGAGGATGCCGTCGACGCCGATGCTGGCGAGTTCGCCGGCAAGCGCGATCACTTCGGCGGTGTTGTAGCCGCCCGCGCCGGCGAGCACCGGAACCTTTCCCTTGGCGACATCGACGGTAAGCTCCACAACGCGAAGATGTTCTTCGCGGGAGAGTGTAGGACTTTCGCCGGTCGTGCCACATGGCACCAGAAAATCAATACCCGCATCGATTTGCCGATTGATCAAACGAATTAGGGCCGCTTCATCGAGCGCACCATCGCGCCCGAACGGGGTAACCATGGCCGTACCACATCCAGTAAACATTTGTTGCTCCAACATGTGTTGCTCCTTCTGAAACTCTCGACGTTAACTTGCTAATTCACCGAGGATTTCGCGAAATTCGAACCAACCTTTTTTGCCCGCTACCCAGCGTGCCGCGCGAAGCGCTCCGCGGGCGAAACCTTCCCGGCTGCGCGCTGTGTGACGCAACGTAATGGTGTCCGCTAGGGAGTCGAATCCGATCTCATGCGTGCCGAAATGCGCTCCCGCACGGTTGGCGCTGAGATTTATGGACCGCTCGTAACCGCTTGCGCGCATTTCTTCAGCCAATTTACGCAGCGTGCCCGATGGCGCATCTCTTTTGGCGGCATGATGGATTTCCCAGCCCCAGGCCTCGTATTCGTGCTGATTCGCGAAGAGCGCCGCCGTGTGCGCCACAGCCTGAATAAATAAATTCACGCCAACGCAGAAATTGGGCGCCCAGACGAGGCCGGTTCCATGCTGTGTTATGGCCTGCCGCGCGACTGGCAAATGCTGAGCCCACCCGGTAGTTCCCACGGTGACGTTTACACCGGCGGCAGCAAGCTGGCGAATGTTTCCGGCGGCGGCGTCTGGGGTAGAGAATTCCACCGCCACGTCGATGCCGTTAAGGGATGCGGGGGTAAGTCCGGTGCCGTGCAGATTATTCTGGCTGTTGAATTTTGCGCGCACATCGAAGCCGTATTCCGGACCAAGCTGCTCGATGAGGCGACCCATCTTTCCGTATCCGACGATGGCCAGGCCCAAAGTCATAAACTTGCCTGCTGCGCTAGGTGCTGAGCGTCATGCTGAGATGCGAGGAGCTGCGTGACCATGCGGGCGTAAATTTCTACGGCTTCAACTAATGATTTCTTCGCGATGTGCTCGTCGGCGGTGTGCGCGACATGAATGCTGCCCGGGCCGATGAGGAACGGTTTTCCCCATTGACCGGCCAAGGCGGGGATGTCCGTGGCGAAGGATACGACGGTGGTTGGAAGGCCATCGAAACTGCTTAAGCGCAGGGCCGGGGTATGCGAGACTTCGCGGGCTTGCGCGCGCCCTGCAACGGCAGCGGGAAGCGCTCTGCGAATCGGAGATGCGTCCGCCACGGTACGAAACATGATCTCGGCGCGGGCTTCATCGGCGACAACATTCGGCGCGTGGCCACCGCAAATCGTGCCGATATTGAGCGTGCCGGCGCCGAGCAGAGGATCGTATGGCAAAGGGATACGGCGTATGTCTTGCAGCACATCGAGAAGGGAGTGAATCGCGGAGTGACCCAACTCCGGATAAGCAGAATGCGCCAGCTTTCCGAGCGCGACGATCTCGAAGCGCAGGGCGCCCTTGGAGGCGAGCGCCAAGCGGTTCTCCGTGGGCTCGCCATTGATAAGATACTGAGAGCCACGAGGAGTCTTCGCCGCGGCGATCGCTCCGGCGCTGCCGCGCTCTTCGCCAACCACAAACAGCAGACCAAAGTTTCGGATCCCGGCTTCCAGCAAGCGCACGGCGGCCGTGATCATCGCCGCAACGATTCCTTTCGCGTCGCATGCGCCGCGGCCCCAGATGCACTGGTCATCTTCCCGGGAAGAAACGAACGGAGGGACGGTATCCATGTGCGTGGAAAGAGTTACGACAGGGTCGCCCCAACATGCGTAGACGTTGAACCGCTGCGGCGTCACTTCCAACCTCTCCACCGCTCCGCCATACCGGTTGGCTAGATCGCTCAAATATCCGAGGAGATATGTGCCGACCTCATATTCGTTCGGGGTAACGGAATCGATATCGATAAGCGTACGAGTAAGTTTGAAAAGGTCCATTTTTCTCTACTGTTAGGGATGAAGAACCAAGGAAGGAAAAACCGCGAGGGATAGAGGCTCGAGTTTCTTCGCTCCTCGATAGCTCTCCATCCGTTGTACCGGATGACAGTGGGCAGGTGTTAACCTGGCCCCCCAAACTTCGCGAGGAGATTAGCTTCCCGTGAAGATTTCGGCGGAGATTTGCATCTTGCCCCTTTTGCGCGAGCCCCGAAGCTACTCGGGAAAACTGGCTCGGCTACTCATGGCCTCCGCGCCTCTATCAAGTCTTAACTAACTTACAGGAAGCTATCAGGACGAGTCAACCGCGAATCTGCGCTCTGCGCTCCCGATCGATGCGAAAAAGACTCTCTCCCAATTGAAATAACGGGAACCGCGGCCTTACACCACGCATGGGAAGTTCAACCGAACGAGGCGACGGCCTAGAAGCCAGCGAAGTTCGGAATTCACCGCGAAGATGTTTGCGAACCCCCAGAAAGAGCTCTGCCTCATCCGTGATGACGGCCAGTGAATCGCGTTCCGAACTAGAACTGAGGTCAGGCAAGAGTTACGGCACTATTGTTGGGCGGGATTATAAGTCGAATGGAAGACAAAGACTAAATCTGAATTAAAGACGCGGACGCTGACCGAACTCGGGCCTCAGCGGATAATCTACGATGATGGCCCGTCCATCAGAGAGAGCTTTCACCGAATGGTTGGCATTACTCGGCACCAGCCCGACCAAACCTGATCGCGCGATCCGGGTTGTGCCATCAATAGTCAGCTCCAACTCGCCTTCGATCACTTCGTAAACCTCTTCCTGAGGATGAGAGTGTTCATGAATGGACGCGCCTTTCTTGAAATCGTAGTGCGCGAAAGTCATGTTCGAAGTATGGAAATAGCGTCCGTGCCAGCCGGGCAGGCGCTCTGTGACTTCAAGACCACCGATGTCAACAAAGGGCATGGGAGCTCCGTCCACGAAAGAAGCTAACACCGTCGATCAGATAGAGACGAAGAACGGCCAGTCCTACTCTTTCGTGCTCGAGAATTTCCGTCCAAAGTCGTCCTGAACGTTCGGAATAGGCAAAACAGCGACGACCTGTGTGCCATTACCGTTGGAGCGCACGTCTAATTGGCCGCCAAACTGGCGAACCCTTTCGCGCATGCCACGGAGCCCGACACCGGTCAGTTCTCCCGATGAAATTTTCGTTTGTATTTCAGCGGGTATGCCTTTGCCTTCGTCTTTCACTACCAGCCGGATTTCACGGGGCGAGCGATCGATTTGCACCAGCGCCGTGGGACTCTCGGAATGGCGGTGGATATTGGTGAGGGATTCCTGGACGATTCGGAAAACTGACAGCGCCAAATCGCGCGGCAGATCGTCCGTGAAGCCGCTCGCCAATTTCGTCTCCACGGTAATCTTGCTGCGCTCAGAAAAACCATCCACATACCAGCGCAGCGCAGAATCCAGGCCCACTTCGTCCAGCAGCGGCGGATGCAGCAGGTGCGACATGGTGCGAATCTCGCGGGAAGCTTGTTCGATCAATGCCTGAGTTTGTTCCAGAGTCTGCCGCGCTGGCGCGCTCAATTTTTCTTTTTCCCTGAGAATATTCGCGAGATTCATGCTCATGGCGACGACGAGCTGGCCCGCGCCGTCGTGCAATTCACGGGCAATCCGTCTGCGTTCTTCATCCTGCGTTTGCAATAACGTTCCGGTGAGCTCTCTCAGTTTAACGGTGGCGTTTTCCAGCTGCAGGGTGCGCTCGGAGACTCGCGATTCCAGCGTCTCCACCAATTGCTGAAGCTGGCGCTCCGCTTCTTTGCGGTGTTGAATGTCCAGATTGATTCCCGCCCAATAGAGTATTTTTCCATGACTGTCCCGAAGGGGTAGGCCGCGAGAGAGGATATGATGCCAATGGCCATCCGCAGCGCGAAAGCGCGTTTCGCGTTCCCAAGAGGTACCTTCGCGCACACACTGCTCCCAGGCACGCATGGTAGCGTCAGCTTCTTCACCGTCCATTGCATGAGCCCAGCCGTGTTCCTCGCATTGCTCCTGAGTAAGACCGATAAGATTAAGAAAGGAAGGACTGGCGTAGACATTTCGTCCCTGCTCATCGCAAATCCAGACTCCATAATCGATGGACTCGCCGATGGCGCGATAGATTCGTTCGCTCTGGCGTAGCGCTTCTTCCGCTTGGCGCCGCTTGGTATCGTCTCGAAAACAAACAACTACTCCGCCGGCCGCGCCCTCCGTTTTAACGGGGGATGCGCTGAACACTACCGGAAAGAAGCTGCCATCTTTTCGAATAAATAAATCTTCTTGCTCGCGAACTGCTGCGGCGGTACCCAGTACTTGCAGAAGAGGACAATCCTTTGCCGCGAAAGGGGAACCGTCTGGGTGTTTGTAATGCGTTTTCTCGTGTATGTCTTTTCCCAGAAGTTCGGCGGACGTCCATCCGAACAGCGTTTCAGCGGCGGGGTTCATATAAGTGATCCGCCCCTGCGCGTCTAGCATCACCAATCCCTCGGCTATATTGGTCATCGCCGAGCGGAATCTTTCCTCGCTTTCGCGCAAAGCTTTTTCGAAGGCGGCGCTGCGCTGCAGAACGTATGTGGGATCTAGACTCCGACTGGTGTCTTGTGTTTCAACGGCCTTGACGAAGGGCTCGCCTTTGTTGACCTTGGCGATGGCGGCGAGTAACTCCTTGGCAACCGTGGATTTCACCACGTAGGCGCGGGCGCCGGCGTTGAAGGCCTGCCGAACCATTTCTGGCGCCTCGTGCTGGCTAACGATGACGATTTCCGTATCGGGGAGGAGGCGCTTGATCTCGCGCGTGGCGTCCAGACCATTCATCTGCGGCATGGTGATGTCCATGACGATGATGTCGGGCCGCAGAACCTTGGCTTTTTCTACCGCGTCTTTGCCGTCGACCGCTTCACCGCAAAGAGTTAAAGAGGATTCTGTAGCGAGTACGGAGCAGATGCCCCGCCGTACTACTTCGTGATCGTCAACTACCAGGATTCGCATCGTGCTCGTTCTCATTGTTCGGCTTGGCGAGTCACAAAGCGATGACGACTCACACCATTGCTATGCGACGCTGGCATAGTCACAGGTATGTCTCAAAATGGGGAACACCGCCATGATATGCAGTAAGACCCTGTGGTCCCATACAGGATTCACTGTAGTGTGTCGAAAAAGTAGAAATTTATGCCCTGAAGTTCGTTAGCCCCTCTCCGTTGGGAGGCCCGCGTCGCGCCAGCCCTTCCAGCCACCATCCATCGATTCCACGTTGGTGTAACCCATCTTCTGGAGGCTCTCCGCCACGAGCGCGGAGCGAAATCCGCCGCCACAGTAGAGCACGAGCTTTGCGTCGGTTTGCGGCACGCGCTGTTCAATATCGCGTTCGATAATTCCTTTGCCGAGGTGCAGCGCGCCCGGCAAATGACCTTGCAGCCACTCGTTATCCTCGCGCACATCGACGAGCGTAAGATTCTCGCCGGCATCCATGCGACGTTTTACATCAGCGACGCTGGTTTCTTTAATCTTGGCTTTAGCGGCTGTGACGAGTTTCATAAACTGCGCTGCGTGTGCCATGGCGCTCTCCGAAAGTTATCTGTGATCTCTCCCTCTACAACGGTAGCCTAGCACGCGACGTTAACCTGCAACAAAGCGCCGGATATTTAGCAAATCGATCCCTTCTGGCGCACCTGATTGCCATGCACGGAATGAGCCCGTCAGGGCTTGCTTGTCTGCGATACAGCTGCTGATTTAATTGTGGCTGCTTTAACGGCTGCTTTGGAGGGTGCGAGTTTGCAAGCGCGTTGTACTTCGGAACCCACAGTGCCTGCCCTGAAGCGGGTTGATTCGCGTACGCGGGTACGCAATCCATCAATCACCGCCGGAATCGGATCCTGCGGCGCGCCTTGAATGGTAAAAATCATCAGCGCCGCGTCCCCGGGGGAATCAACGCTAGAGCCGATGCCCACACCTTGTACGCCCGCCTGCTTCATCAGCGCATCGACGTGCGCGCTATGCACCACTTTTGCGCGCGCCATTTCCGCGTCCGAAACGGAGTACACCAGTTGCGGTGCCGCTACTGATTTCTCCAGCACCGCGCTGTCTTGCGCTGAAATTGCTCCGCGCTTGCCAAAAAGCGGCTGTTCGATTATGCGGGTTCGAACGCCATCAACCTGTGCGGGTAAGTTAGTTCGCGATTCTCCCTGCGTCACAAAAAATAAAATCGCCGCCTCTTTGGGATTGTCGTAGCTCTGTCCTACGCCCACGGCCTGCACTTCCGGATAAGCCAGCAACTCCGGAGCGTGCAAATCGCGCGTCGCCGCCGCTTTCTCTATAACCTGAGTCGAGAGGGAGCTGGGCACAACGGTCTTCGCCGATTGCGGGGCCGTGGGCAGCGTGCACCCGACCACTGCGTGCGGCCCTCCTCCGACGAACGTCGAATTATTTCCAAAAAAATTCAAAACGTCAGCGACGGGATTGCCCACCGTGTCGGTGTTCGACCCCGCATACAGCAAAGCCACCGGGGTCGCCGTGTCTTGCGTCACGATCAGCGAACCGGAGTCGCCCTCACCGCTGAAGTCGCCGCCTATGACGCCTATCTGATTAGTGTAGTTGGTCGTGAACTTGGTTCCGGTGCCGTCGCAATTCACGGTGTAATCCACGCTGGTGGAGATGTTCGTGGCTTCGATGGTGGAACAGGTCAATCCCGTCGATCGGCCAGATTTGGCGACCGGCCGGCCGACAGCAACGCTGGCGGTGGCTAACCCTGTACCCGCTTGCGGGGCGCCCGCTACCGGAACTCCGTTAGAATCCGTCGTAGCGCCGAGATAGATAATCTTTCCGGCGGGATCAACTTTTCCCGCGACAACCTGCGCGATGGCGGCGTCGACATTTTGACTCGGGGTGGCTTGCAAATTGGAGAACTGGGTCAAATTCGCAACGGTTGTGGTAGTGGCGGTGGTGCACGTTGGAGTATCGATCAAGCCCGGCTGCACGATGGCATCTCCCGCCTTGGCAGCATCGCTGCGGGCCAGGATGTGGTTGTCGCTCAAGATATATTGCACTCCGCCGCGGGTAACCAGCGAACCGAGTGTTCCTCCGCAGCAGGTGATAGTGTTTTTAACGGTGTTGTTGCTGAAATCGTTGGCATTGCTGCCCGAAGTGCCAAGCTCGACGGGAGCGAACTCGGCATTGGCATTATCGGGAACGATGGTTACGGTGGAAGTTCCCGAGGCGGTAGAATCCGCCTGGGATACCGCCGTGACGTTCAAGGTCGTTGTTATCGTATTCCCTTGGCTATCTGACTTTGTCGGGACCGCCGCGGGTGCCACGAAAAGACCGGTGCTGGAAATAAAACCAGTCTTTTGACTGCCACCAGCTACGCCATTCACTTGCCAGGTCACGGCGGTATTAGTAGACCCTGTCACCGTAACGGTGAATTGTTGCGTCCGAAAATCCGAGACTGATGCGGTAGCGGGCTGCACCGAGACGACTATGCCCGAGACGGTTACGGTGGCGGAACCCGACTTGGTTGGGTCCGCCTGCGAGGTAGCGATCACCGTGACCTTTGCGGGATTCGGCACAGTTGCCGGCGCGGTGTACACGCCGATGGGCGAAATCGTGCCATTACTTGCGCCTCCGCTGACGCTCCAGGTGACGGCCGTGTTGGTTGTGCCCGTCACCGTCGCGGTAAAGGTCAATGTTTTGCCCACCGCTACGGTACTTTGCGGCGCGCTCACCGTTACGGTAATGAGCGTTGCTGGCGGCGTGGTGCTCCCTCCCCCGCAACCACTGCTAATTAAAATGATCGATAGAAAAAATAGCCCTAGGGCTGCTCGGGTCATGAATGTTCCTTGGCGGGGACTAACCTCTCTAAACTAGCATGGCCAGGGCTGGCATTGCGGCGAACGTCCGACGCTGTTTCGAGCACAAAGATCAGAGATGAGGCGGGTGAGGCAACCAAAACAATGCGCGCCCGCGCCACCGTTACTATGAATCCTCAGCAGACCAAAAGGTTGCGCACTTTTGTGCCCCTCGAGAACATCTGCAACTCAATCCAGATCGCGCCAATTGGGTCCCGAACATACTTCGACAAGCAGCGGAACGGCGATTTGGTGCACGCCTTCCATTTCTTCGCGCACCAGTTTCGAGACGGCCTCAAGCTCATTTTTCGGCGCTTCGAAGACCAGTTCATCGTGCACTTGCAAAATCATTTTGGCTTGCAGATTCTCTTGCGCCAGGCGCCGGTCAATGCTGATCATGGCCAGCTTGATAAAGTCCGCAGCGGTGCCTTGCAACGGCGAATTGAGCGCGGTGCGCTCAGCGAAATTACGCAGCTGAAATTGCGCGGAGTTAATTTCCGGGATGGGCCGAATCCTGCCGAATAAGGTCTTGGCCACGCCTGTAGCGCGGGTGTCCGCCAATGTGTTGTCGAGATATTGTTTCACGCCGCGATACCGCGTGAAGTAGGCATTGATAAATTGCGCGGCCTCGCGATGCTCGATATTCAGTTGTTGCGCTAGACCAAATGGCGAAAGCCCGTAGATAATTCCAAAGTTGATGACCTTGGCGGCGCGGCGGTGCTCCGCAGTCTGCGCCATTTGGCCCACGCCAAAAACTTCCTGCGCGGTGCGCGCGTGGATATCTTCGCCGCTGTTGAACGCTTCCAGCAAAACAGGGTCGCGCGAAAAGTGCGCCATGATGCGCAGCTCGATTTGCGAGTAATCGGCGGAGAGCAACACCTTGCCTTCGTCGGCCACGAAAGCAGCGCGAATTTGGCGACCCAGTTCCGTTCGAATCGGAATATTTTGCAGATTGGGGTCGGAGGAACTTAGGCGTCCAGTGGCCGTGCCGGTCTGCGAATAACTGGTGTGCAGCCTGCCGGTTTCGCGGTTCACCAATTTTGGCAAGGAATCGGCGTAGGTCGATTTAAGCTTCGCAATTTCGCGGTATTCGATTATTTTTCGAGGCAACGGATGCTTGGCCGATAATTCTTCCAGAATGTCCACCGCCGTGGAACGGCCCTTGACCCGGCCGCGGCGCTGCGACGGCTGCAGGTTCAACTTGTCGAATAAAATTTCCGCCAGCTGCGTCGGGGAATTGACGTTGAATTCCATGCCGGCAAGGTCCCAAATTTCCTTTTCCAACCGGCGTATCTCTGTTTCCATGACCTGAGACATGGCATCGAGCGCTTTAGGATCAATGCGAATCCCGGTGCGCTCCATGTCCGCGAGAACCGGCGCGAGTGGCAGATCGATTTTTTGGTATACGTTCACGATTTGTTCGGCGCCAATCTGCGCCTGTAAGGCGGGAGCGAGCCGCTGCAGATAGTCAGCGCGTTCTCCCGGGCCTCCACCCATCATGGAATTGAACTGGCGCATGACCACGTCGGTAAAATTGTGATTGGCGGTGGTGGGCCGCAACAAATACGAATAGATTTGCGTGGCGTGCAAGACGTTGGCCATTCGGCCAGTAAGCAAATGAAACAGTTTCGGGTCGTGGACAATTTTGGGGCGTTGCAGATCTTCCAGCAACGGTCGTAACGCCGCGAGCGCTTCATTCTTTTCATCCATCCATACCGCGCGACCTTCGCCGGGTTTGGAGGACACTTCGATGGAGGCAATGCGCGTGCCGAAGCCTTCGGACTCTCGATCACCGGGTTCCAGATTCAGCCAAACTGCAATAGGTTTTTCGGCAAGCAGCTGCGACAGATAGTCGCGGAATTCGCCAATATTCGCGAATTGCACATAATCGGTTTTCAACACCGGGCCGGCGCTGACCGGCGCGGTAGAAGCAACCGTTTCCGATCCCAATTCTTTCAAAAGCGAATTGAAACCCAATTCGCGATAAAGCGCCGCCAGCAACGGTAAATCCGGCTCGCGCCTTTGCAGCTTGTCCAGGTCCAGCGTGATCGGCACATCGCTGTCGATCTTCGACAGCTCTTTGCTCAACAGCACGTACTTGCCATTTTTTTGCAGCGCCTCGCGATAGCTGGCGCGTTTTACTTCCGCGGCCCGGCGCAGCGCTTCTTCCGCGGAGCCAAATTGCAGAATTATTTCCCGCGCGCCAACTTCTCCGATGCCCGGCTTGCGGCGTTCACCGGGTGCGGGCTTTTCGTTGGGATCGCGCGCGCCGGGAATGTTGTCAATGCTGTCGCCCATCAAAGCCATCACATCGGTGACTTTGTTGGGAGGCACGCCGAGAATCTCTTCGACTTTTTTCTCGTCAACGATTACGTCGCTTTTTGCGGCGCCGGTGCCGGTACGCAAAACTTTTACCCCATCGTGGACCAGTTGCAGCATGTCTTTGTCGTTGGTGACCAGCATCACGTCCACGTTTGCCTTGGTGGCTTGTTTTGCCAGCGCGCCCAGAACATCGTCAGCCTCAAAACCATCCCACTCGAGAATGGGCAAGCGCATCGCTTCGCACAGCCGCCTCACGAAGGGCAGCTGGACGGATAGTTCGTCCGGCATTTTGGGGCGGTGCGCTTTATATTCTTCAAAAAGTTTGTCGCGGAAGGTGGGCTTGCTGGTGTCAAACACGATGCCCACATAATCCGGCTGATAATCCTTCAAAATTCTGCGCAAAATGTTGTTGAACAGAAATGGAACGGTAGTAGGGACGCCGGCGCTGGTGTTCATGCGCACCATCGGCGCGAAGAAAGCCCGGTAAATATGGGCCATGGCGTCAACCAGAAATAATTTTTTCTTTGTTAAAGGCATCTGCCCGAGTATAGCAAACGCTCCGAAGCGGGCAGGCAAAGCGCCAGCACTAAAAGTTGGTGCAGAAATCAGTGCGAAATCGGCTAGTCAGGACTAAAAATAGCCGCTACGCAAATTAATTCCTCGCGAGCAAATTAGCTGTCGAGTTTTTTGAGTTACTTTTATTACTGCAGACTGGGATCAACTTCAGGCGGAGGCTGAATCACCAGCAAGAGTTTCGTTCCGGCATCGAGGCGGACGTTCTTTCCGGCTGACAACAACACCGTGCCGTCCGAACCTTCCGACAACGGCGTGTACACTTTTAGATCGGAGCCGCCCAAGGCCCCTTGGCTATCATTCGTCAGCATGCCCTGCTTGTTCACGCCACCCTGCGTGGCAGGAAGTCCCGACGACTGAGCGTGAGATCCCGATTCGGTGCTGGCCGGAACGACCGTAGCATTCGAACCATCTCTCGGCCCAAAGTCTTCTGCCGATGGATAGCCCTGGCCGCGTTCGTCAGTCGCAGGCATAGCTCGGTTAGAGGCACCTCGGCCAGTTACGAGCGCCTGTATTCCTGCGTTCATCATAACTTCCTGGCCGTTCTTCAAGATGGCTTTGTCGAACCGTACAAAAAGCGCGGAGCCTTTTCCGCTTCGCGCGGAAGATGCACGCACGAGTTGGCCGTGAATTTTCGTGCCTCGCGGAAAGATCACTGAGCGCTCATACGTGACAGTCTCAGCTGTTTCGGCGGTCACCGGGTCGCCGGCTTTATTGCGGCTGGCGTCCAGCGGCGTAAGCAAAATGGCGTTGAAGGCCGTTCCAACACAAAACGGCGCAATAACCGGATCCGGAACTGAATTTAATTTTCTGGCGTCTGCGGCTGTGTCCGGCGGGGTTTGGGCGAATCCCAGAGGAACGATAAGAGCGGCAGCGACGAGTAGAACGACGAATAGCTTCGTCATCGCATCCCCCTCACTACACCATCA
>Ga0307479_10002667_pt1 | contig 16203 bp, 6 predicted proteins | sample atmos_gasesECM4C_FD_203743 | JGI IMG/M metagenome (GOLD analysis project Ga0307479, IMG submission 203743) | Hardwood forest soil microbial communities from Morgan-Monroe State Forest, Indiana, United States - atmos_gasesECM4C_515 | ecosystem: Environmental > Terrestrial > Soil > Temperate... | reverse complement strand
AATCGGTACCTTCTGCAGTGATGAAGGGACTCACGGCTTGGGAATGGCCTGGGAATATCCGCGAATTGGAGAATTTCATCGAACGCGCAGTCATCCTGACGCGCGGCAAGGCACTCGAAGTACCGCTCACAGAACTGCGAAAGACAGAAACCGAGATGGCGGTAGATGCCGTCGTGAACAAGAAGCGAGCGGCTCGCAAAGCATTCAGCTCAGGACCTGATATCAACGCCGGCGCTGAGGAGTACGAAAGGAAGCAGCGCGAGGAAATCATACAGGCGCTTACCGCGTGCAAGGGCCGCGTAGGCGGTACGGATGGCGCTGCAATCCGATTGGGTATCAGCCGAACTACACTCATATACCGAATGAGAAGGCTTGGAATCTACGCGAAGCTGTATTCCTGAAAAGTGTCTGCGCTGCTCCCGGGGCACCTCTTCGTTAGATCATCTTCGTGAAAATCTCGCTGCCACGGCCTTGGAGTTCCTTCAGAGCTCATCGCCGAGCTCGACGCGATCGCCGAAAACGGGGGGGCGGCGGGGATCTAACCACCTAAAACTCTAAGGCCCTTGCCGCTAGCGGCTTATCACCGGCGAACTGCACTGAAGAGACAAAGAGAAAACCGGCTTGCCAGACTTGCCGTTTTAAGGGCCCGTGAAAACAGCTAAGTGATTGTGGCGCCTTGCCTTAGCTTATTTTCCACACTGTTCGCAACGAGGAGGCCGGGGGTTCGAATCCCCTCTCGTCCACCAATCTTCTCAATGACTTACGCATTTGCCGTCGTGGCTTTACGCCCATTTGTGACGGCACCCATATGGTCGCGAAGATGCACACTTCGTAACCGTCATGCGTTCCATAGATAGAGGGCACATTCCGCGAATAGAGCTCGGCATATCGGATAGAGCAGGATTCCGCTACTTTTGTTCGAGCTCTTTCAGTTTGTTTGCTGCGTTCTGATTTTTGGGCTCGAGCTTGAGAGACCTGCGATAGTTGATGGTCGCGGCAAGCCTTGCCTTACAGATACTAATCAATTCCTTACCTTGTTGTTAATAAATAAGACGGCTCTCGCCGATTCGCAGCACCTTCGGATTCCATGATCGTCGACGCCGTGCTGAGGCGCGTATTTAGTGCCTATTGGGATCTCGAGAACCTTTCGGAACAGCTGGCCGAATGCGGTTACCAGGCACAACTCCCGAACCCTCGAGCACCGAATAAAATTGGTTGGCATCCAACCCGTCTAGCGTCTCGACAGTTCCGGAAGGCCAGCGGATCTCAACATGATCGATTTTTTTGGCAGAGCTAAGGCCGAAGTGCAAGCGCGTATCATTCTGGGAGAGATAGCTTCCGCCGCTGTGCACCTCATCGGTCTGTATGATATCGCCGGCTATGAGTTTCACTCTCGCACCAATCGCCATGCGATTGCTCTTGCTGCCCGCCAGCTCGAAGCTGACCCAATTGCGGCCTGGTACGCCGTGATTTTTCAAAATCATAGGCGCGCCGTCGAGGTCACCGATGACCACGTCCACATTGCCATCGTTGAAAAGATCGCCTACAGCCAAACCGCGTGAAACACGGCGTTCCTGAAGCGCGGGCCCGGCCAGATCGCTGGCATCACAGAAAGTGCCGTCGGTTTGATTGAGGTGGAGAAGTTTGGGCTGGCGATAGCCGCCGCCGGACGGCAACGAGTCCACCTGAGGATAAACGTGACCGCTGACTGCGATGAGGTCGAGCCAGCCATCGTTGTCGAAGTCGGCGAAAGCTGTGCCCCACTTCACCCACGGTAGCGAGGGCAACGCGACGCCGGATCGGTAGGAAACATCGGTGAAACTCCAGTTACCATCATTGCGATAGAGATCGTTGTATTCGTCGGCGAAATTCGTCGCGTAAATCGATGGGCGCCCGGTGTGATTGTAATCGCCGACAGCCACCCCCATAGAGCCCTGTTCGCTACCATCTTCACTCACGGCGGTACCAGACTCCAGCCCAATCTCCTGAAATTTTCCATTGCCGAGATTCCTGTAGAGCAGGCTTGGAGTGGAATCGTTCGCAACATAAATATCCGGCCGGCCGGAATTATTGAAATCGGCCCAGACGACGCCCATGCCGTAGTAACCATTCGGATCGCTTACGCCGGCGAATTTGGAAACGTCGGTGAAGGTTCCGTCACCATTATTATGGAAAAGGGAATCGCCAGCGCCTTTAAGTCCGCGCGGCCCACATTGCACGTCAAGACTGCGGTACTTGCAGTTGGGCGAAGAACCGAAACCGGGCAGATCATTCAAATGAAAATCGACGTAGTTGGAAACCATCAGATCCACGAAACCATCGCCATCGTAGTCGCCAAAAGCAGCGCCAGCGGACCACCGGCCGTCGGTGACGCCGGCTTTAGCGGTGACGTCCGTGAACGTGCCGTCCCCATTATTTTTGTATAGGACGTTTCCGCCTAGGCACGTTACATACAGATCGGGCCAGCCATCGTTGTTGTAATCTCCCACCGCGCCTCCCATGGCAAAGCACGGCGTCGATAGCCCCGCTTTGGAGGTGACGTCGGTGAAGGTGCCGTCGTGATTGTTGTGGTACAGAGCGCCCTTGCTGGTTTGCCCCTTGATGGCCATAGCGACCGTCGGGGCGTTAGTAAAATAGATGTCGACCCAGCCATCGCGATCGTAATCCAACAGAATCACACCACCGCTCATGGATTCGACAATATATTTCTTCGAAGGGTCTGCAGTGTGTTGAAATGCGATTCCCGTCTTGGCAGTAATGTCTTCAAGTTGTGGCACCGGCCGACCGGCGCATTTAATGGTTTTGGCGTTGGGCGGCGGCGGAGGCGCCTGAGGATGGCCTCCCTGTCCCCAGGCCGAACCAGCGGCAAAATGGAGCAGAAAAGCGAGACGAAAAAACCTCTCCAGCGACAATCTTCTCAAGGGATCTCCAGGGTTATGGCCGTCACGGACGCTCCATCGGGCGGGGCACGGTGGACTCGCGATTTTTTGCTTTCAATTCCTTGTAAATCTGCAATTCACGATCCGCCTCCGCAGTGCGTGACTCCTTGCGATAGGCGGCTTGTAGTTGGTAATGGACGTAGTCGTTCTGCGGCAGTTCGCGAGCCGCGGCCTCCAATTCCGCGACAGCTTCTTGAATTTTCCCGCCTTCCAGCAGCAGCTTGCCCAGCTGATAGTGTCCGTTTCCGTTTTCGGGGTGATGCGTGGTTACCGAGCGGAAAAGCTCGATCGCTTCGGCTTGTTTGCGCCGCTGGACGCATACGTAGCCGAGACCGATGGTTGCATCAGCGTCATCGGGAGCCCATTTCAGCGCCGCGTTGAACTCCTCCTCCGCTTCGTTCGAATGCTCCCAGCGCAGCTGTGCCAGGCCGGCATAATAATGTGCCCTCGCCAGGGAGGGATCGCCGTCCAGGGCGCGATGGAACGCCTGCACCGCGCGGGAAAAATCGCCCATATCGGTCCAAAGCTGCCCCACCAGAAGAAGCGCGTCAGGAGAAAGCTTGGATTTTTCGTATTCCTGAAGAACATGCGTTGCCTGCGTGGAGTCGCCGAGACGGAATAACGAAGCAGCCCACGGATAGCCAAGCGTAGGGTCGTGCATGGCGCGATCACCGAGGGGCGCTATGGTGCTTGCGACTTCGCGGTAATTGTCCAGGCTAAAGTAGGCCGATCCCAGCATGGCGCGCACCGCCGCATCGGAAGAATCGCTGGCCAGGACTTGCGAAAGAGCACGCGTGCATTCCGGATAATTTTGCGCCCGGAAGGCGGCAACGCCGAGGTTGCGCAGCAATCCGGGGACGGCGGGGTCCCAACGCTCCGCTTCCTGGTAATGAGTGAGCGCGGAGACGTAGTCGCGGCGAATCGCTTCCGACGTGGCAAGATCGCTGAAACTTGAGCTGAGGATTAGACGGAGCCGGTTTTCCTCGGAAACGGCAGCTTTTTTTGTCTCTTCGGAGAGCCCGGAACGTGCCAGAGCCCCGGAATCGAGCGGCAGCGTGGGATCAACGGGCTGAGAAGGAAAAGCAATTGGTTGATCTTCCTGGCGGTTCAGAAGCGCCACTACTGCGGCTGGAGAGACCGAGCCTTCTTCGAACGCTTTGTCGGCAATCTGTTGCTGCGCTTCCGCGAGCGCCTGCTTCTGAAACTCGCGCGCGCGCGCCATATAAGGAGCCGCTTCATCGGCTCTTCCGCGGCCGGTGAGAATGCGGCCTAGCGTGATATAGGCCCTGCGAACCTGGTAGTTGCCGCGAGATTCGTCCTTGCCGGTCAGCTCAATACACTTCCGTAGATACTCTTCGGAGCGCACCGGGTCACCTTGGGCATAAGCATTCAGTCCAAGGAAGAGCCACGGTTCGGGCCAGGAAGGGTCGAGCTCGGTGGCGGCCTTGAGGTGCACGTTGGCTTCATCGTAGCGGCGGTCGTTCGAATCCAGGTAGCCGAGAAAATAATTGGCGAGGAAGTCGCGCGGAAAATTGCTGAGTTCGGTCACGAATTCCTGGCGGATTTCCGGCGTGGTGGTCCATTCATTTTTCCACAACAGCGACAGGCCGAGAAAGTAGTGCGCATGAGGTGTGCGCGTATCCAGAGCGACGGCCTTGCGGAGTTCGCGGATCGCGTCGTCTTGCATCTCCGCGTCGCGATACGCGTGGCCGAAGAGCACGTGAAGTGAGCCGGAATCGCCCACTGAGGCCACAATGGTGTCAAATACTTCCGCGGCTTTTTTCTTGCTTTCGGCATCCTTCAGCGAGAGCAAAGAGCTAGCCAGTGCATAGGCAGGTTCGAACTCTGGCTGAATCCGGACGGCCCGTTCCAGGGAGTCGACAGCCTTGCGGTAGTCGCGCTTTTTCATCCAGGCTTTGCCTTGAATATTAAAGGCCCGGGCGCTGTTGGGATCGAGGAGCAGCGCCTTTGAAGCTTCGACCAGCGAATCGTCAGGACGGTTCGCGTAGAGATTGCAGATGGCTAGACCCACATGAGTTTCCGCGGCGTCTTCCCAGGTAAGCGAGCGCCGGTAAAGTTCGGCAGCCTCCGGAAAAGCGCCCTCCGTGGTGCGCACATTCCCCAATTTGCGGAGGGCGAGTGACAGCACCTGGAAATTGGCGCGGGCCACACTGCCGGGATCGCCCGTATTACGGGCTGCTTCGGCTGCCTTCAAGCGCTCTTGCAATTCGTCAACGGGAGGAGCGGCACTGGTTGCTTCCTGCCGGTCAGGGCGCGCAGGAGCCGTCGATTGAGAAGCGGCGCAGAAGGGTATGCCAAGCAAAAGGCATAGTGGTCCCAAATAGCGCATGACCGGGGCCCGGTGAGCGCGCAAAATGGAAACGGAGCAGTCAAAAACGAACGGCACAGAAATAAGTCTCCACTGGAATTTTAGCAATAAACGGCGCCGAAGGCAGATGAAGTTTGCTCGATGACGAACAGAATTCCGCGCACGAAAAGAGCGGGGATGGTTGCTCGCCAGCAAGAAGACACCATCTCCAAACGGGAAGCCACTAAGAAAAAAGCGGCGGGGCCCGGTACAGCAGGCCCCGCCGGAGAGTTGCTCGAACGCCAGGAAGCTGCGTTCGTCAGAAGGTGAATTTCAGCCCGTATTGCAGCTCGCGGTTGGGCTTGGTGGTGGTAGTCGATCCGAACCCTGGGTTGGCGCCGCCGGTCGTCTTGCCATTGCTGCCATAGACGCTAACGACGTTATTGGATGTGCCGCAAGGCTCATACTGGGCATAGATCGTCGCCGGGATGGTATTGCCATTAGCATCTTTTGTGACCGTGACGGGGGTCGAAGCGCCGCAGTACACGCCGCCGCCGTTGTAGAACGTACCAGAGCCACTAACTGATCCGGTGCCCTGGATCCAGGTCGCGTCAAAGTTCGAGTGGTTAAAGGCGTTGAAGAAGTCCATGCTGAAACGCAAACCGTACCTCTCCTTAAACCGCCAGTTCTTGTAAATTCCTATATCCCCATTGACATAATGCGGGCCGTGGCAAGCGCCGCGAGGGGCAGTGCCGATTGACCCGAGATGGAAACCGATGAGTGTAAAAGCGTTGGGATTAAAGATCTGGTTGCCGGACACCCCGGAATTGCACGAGGTCCCAGGAACGGCATCGGGACGCTGAGTGTTGTTGAAACCCGTGCCAGTAAGCGAACTAAGCCCGCAAGGGAATTCGTTTCCAGCGGAATCGGTGCAATTCAACGGAGTATTGGGATCCACTATGATTTTAAGCGCATCATTTTGTTTCTGACCCTGAGAGACTCCGCTCTGATACACGGTAACGGAGTTGCCGCTTTCGGCCGTGAAGATACTGTTGAGTTCCCACCCGCCAACCGATTCGCGGATGAAGCTTGCCTGGTGCGCGAACTTAGGCAGGAAGAACACTTCGTTGAAGACCAAGATATGCGGCCGGTTGATGGTGGCATTGCCGCGGTCCGCACGAACGTTCTGAACGTCCGTAAAGCTGCCCTGGCTGCCTCCGCCGTTGGCCGCGTCCTGTTCGAAATTGGCTATGGTGTGCGACCAGGTATAGGCTACGTTTATGTTGGAAAAGTTGCCGAGCTTCGAGCGGAACTGCACCTGAAGCGCATGATAGTTGGAGTGGCCGTCGCGGCTGAAATAGTTGATGCGGCCAAAGTTGGGAGTCGCACGTAACGCGTTAATGCTAGGTGCGGTATAAGCGCAATTCGCCGTGGGGTTGGTGGCAGTGACCGGATTGTACGTTCCACCGGGCTGGCAAGTAGTACCTGCTGGGCCAGCGGGACCTGAGGCGAAAGTTGTGGTTTGGGCATTAGCTCCCAAGAACGAACCCAGCACGAACCCGCTCTCCGGCACCTGGTTGATGTCGTACGTGGTGGTCTGATGGATACCCACGTTGCCGACATAACCTACCTGGAGCGCGGTGTTGCGGGCGACCTGCTGCTCCACGGAGAAGTTCCATTGCCATGAGTTGGGGGCAATGCCGCGTGGCGACCTGCCATTGTTCGGTGACGTGGAAGCTCCCGTTATACCGGGCGAAACGTCGAGCGAGCGAGTGCTGTTGGCGTTAATCGCAAAAGGCGCCGTATCTGAAAGGCCGACTTGCGGGCTCACGCGCTCGCGCTGATAGAACTGCCCGACGCCGGCGCGGAGGGCCGTCTTGCCGGTGCCGAAGACGTCGTAAGCCACGCCAAGACGCGGGGCAATATTGTGGTTGTTGTTCTCCACCAAGGCGCGGTCAACGCCCGGCGTGCCGGCGCTCAACGGCAGGCCAGTCTGAGTGGCGGCTGCCTGGCAGAAGCTGGTACCCGGCACAACGACGACGCCGTTGCAGGCATCATTTGGGAACAACTTGGCTCGTGCGAGGCTATAGGCTGCCAAGCTGAAGGACGCCATCTGGTTGTTGTCGTCGTACGGCTCACGCAAGAAAGACCAGCGCAGGCCATACGTCAAAGTAAGGCGGCGATTGAACTTCCAGGTATCGCCGGCATAGAACTCGATGTCGTGCCATTTGCCGTGATCCACCGGGTTGATGTTCGTTTCGCCCACGCCGGCAATCGTCTGTGGATTTGCGCCCGTCCCCGGCAGCAACACGTTAGCCAAGGCGTTTCCGGTGACAATACCGATGTTGCCCCAACCTTCGTCGTTGAGGCCAAACGTAGGACGGTCGCCGCCGCCGAACTGATTCTCGTTTTTGTGGTTGGCGCTGACGAGAGCACCAAACTTCCAGGCATGGGCGCCCTGTATTTTCGTTACGTTATCCTGAAAAGTGTACAGGCTCATGTCGTTGTTGTATCCCACGATGGCCCAGATCGAGGAGAAGTTGCCGTAGTGTTGCAAGCCGCCCCACACGGTCGGGATGCCACCTTTTGTCTTCCCCGCCGCTGGCCAAGCGGGCACCATAGCCGCATCAAATTGCGCGCTCAAACCCGGGTCCGCGCTGCCTTGCGCGCTGATGATGATGGCGTTGTGCGCGTAACCAAATTCGAAGTCGTTAATCAATGAACTGCTGATTTGGGAGGTCAGCCGGCCCAGGATGCTCTTGGAGGGCTGGTTCCAACTTCCCTGGTAGGTGGCGAAAGGATCATCACCCCAGCCAAAAGCGTTATTGGGTGCCGGGATGCTCCAGGAATCTTGGGTGTACCGAAAGGTGATGGCGTTTCTTTTTGTCAGGTTGTAGTCAATGCGCACGTTTTCTTCACGCCAGGGAGCTTTCGTAACCACGTTAGTCGCATAGTTGATGTCCGAAGCGCCCGTCGTCGCGTAGTTCAAAGGCGTCCGATTAGCCGCCGGATAGTAGGCAGCCAAAAGTTGGCCCACGGCGTCCGGAGAGGCAATGGTGAAACATGCTGGCTCGCTACCGGTGTTGCAGCCAGCGGCCCGACTAGCCACAGGGATCCTCGAAGTAGCTACGAAGTTAGGAGGAGCGCCAGCGGCCGCACTGTTGGTAAAATTTGCTGGAGGCGGTGCATTGCACGTAGTGTTGTCCGCGGCGGCGCCCCCCTTATTCAATGAAGCGATGGCCGCCGCTACGTCAGCGCTGAAATCGCCTTTACGTTCGGCGGCAGTGGGCACGCAGGTTGAAACCCCGTTGCCGCGGTTGTCTTTGTTCCACTCCTCGTTCCACCAGAAGAAGAGTTTGTCTTTCTTGATGGGACCGGAAACAAAGTAGCCATAGTCATTGCGCCGCAGTGGCGGCTTGGCAATGCCACCAGGAAAGGAGTTGTTAAGAAAACTGTTGGCATTTAGTTTGTCGTTACGGCCTTCATAAAAGAGCCCGCCGTGGAACTGGTTTTCACCCGAACGCGTGGTGATGCTGATGATCGCGCCCGATGCCTGCCCATACTCTGGGCCATAAGAATTGGTGAGCATCTTGAATTCGGCAACGGAATCCACGGAAGGATAGATAAGGATGGTACGGTTGGAGCCAACGTCGTTGTTATTAACGCCGTCGATCAGGAACAAGTTGTTGGTGCTGGGATTGCCGTTCACCGAAAAATCCGCGCCGCCCTGCAATCCTTTATCCTTCGTGTTAAACCCGTTGTTGGCGGAGACGCCCGGTTGCAGTTGGGTCAGCTCCATAAAATTGCGCCCGTTCAAGGGCAGCTCGCGAACCTGAGTACCCTCGATCACCGCGCCGACGTCCGCGGTGGTGGTTTGCACCTGAATGTCGCTCGCTTCGACCGTAACGTGCTCGGTGGACGCGCCCAATTCCAGTTTGGCATCCGCTTCCGTGCTCGTGGAAACGTGGACTTCCACGTCCTTCGCAACGAACTCCTTGAAGCTCGCTGCCTTGACGGTCACCTCGTAGACGCCGACGTTAACTGCTGGAAACGAATATGCTCCCTGGTCGTTCGTCGTAGTCTGTAAAGTGGCATTCGTTCCGACATCGAGCAGTATAACGGTCGCGCCCGCAACTGCCGCGCCGCTCGGATCCGTTACCGTACCGCGGACCGATCCTGCATAGTTCTGAGCATGAACAGCGAGTGGGGAGAGCACAAACAAGAACGCGATCAGCATTCCCGCAACGACGCTCAGCACTGCATTCACGGCGTTTGTTTTGCAATTTTGAATCTTCATTCCAATCCACCTCGAGGGAAAATTTTCACCTGGGACATGAAGCTAATTCCGCGCGGAAACGAAGGCCGCGAGGAAGCCAGCTGCGCTGCCACCCCATTCGCAAAATGCTCTATTGAGAACCCGGACCCCTAACCACCACCCTAGTGGTTTTCTACTAGGAGCTATATATCACTGCCGGGCTACCGTTTGTCAAGCGAAAGTATTGATTTTCTTTAGAAAAATAATGTTATTCTACGCGGCCTCGTGGGCATATGGTTTTTGGGAGGCGAGCCGGATTTGGCTTCTGAGGGTTCCTTTTCCAGGCTTCTTTATTTATATAAACTTGCGGAATTCCTAAGGCAACAGCCAAGATCGCGAATATGAAAAATGGGGAAATCTATTGATTTCTGATGGCGAGGCGGCTTGACTCGCCTCATTCGTTTAATGGAGTCTAATGGGTCTAGTTCCGGATCAAGGGGACGCAAGTACGGGAGCGCAGTCGCATCCAAAAGTGGCTTTCTACTTTGGATACGTAGACATAATAGATTGTAGACTGCTGCGCATTACAAATGCCGCCGGGCGGAAGGTGCTGGCGGCAGCTCGGTTCAAGCCATCAGGGCCGGGACGCTATTCCCATTGGCGGAACTTCGCTAGTGGACGGCCCCTTCAAATCTTTAGCCTCTTTGGCTTGCTTCGCTTTCATCTGCTGATAAAGTTCTAGTTGTGCTTTCGCTTTGTCCGGCGCTCCCGAGCGCGAATAGGCGAGGGCCAGTTGATAGTGATTTTGCGCTCCTTCCGGCGCCAAAAGAACGGCTTGCTCAAGCGCAGGCACCGCCCGAGACAGATCACCCACTTGCAGACTGAGAGCTCCAAGAGCACCCTGGGCGTCAGCATTCCTGGGGTTACCAGTCACACTTTTTGAGAGGCTGCGAACGGCGGCGTTTACGTCGCCCTCCATTTTCAGAATCATGCCAAGATAATAAAGCGCTCCGGGATCCGCGGGATTTTGCTTCAGACAAATGTCCACATGCTTACGGGCAACCGGCAAGTTGCGCTCATCGTTCAGCGCCACATCAACAAGAATGAGGTGCATCTCGCGGTCGTCCGGGTGCACAGCCAGCACTTGGTCGGCATAGGGTTTTGCCTGTTCCCACTGCTTGGCTCCGAATAGCGCGAGCGCGAGCAAGTAACTGGAGCGTAGGTCGTCGGGGACGAGCTTATGAAGGTTCTTGGCGTTCTTGAGGGCATTATCGGTCTGATTCGCATACAACTGGGCCGACACCAGTCCGTACAGGATATCGGGGCGATCGGGAGCAAGTTGGTTGGCTCGGGAGAAGGCCTCGCCTGACGCAGCCCAATCCGATTGTTGGCTGGCAACATTCCCGGCAGCAACTAACGCGTCCACGGATTCGGGGGTGCGCCCCAGAACGGTTTCCAGGGTTTTCTGCGCGTCATCGAGTTGCCCTAAACCAGCTTGCGTGCGGGCGAGATCCACTAGAAGATGATCGGTGGACGGCTGCTTGGATTGCGCAAGCGAAAGCAACTGCTGGGAGCTCTGGAAATCCCGGTGAGCCAAGAAAAATTCGGCCAATTCCGGAACAAGGTCCGGGTGGCTTTGTGCCACTTGCAGCATGGCTTGAATTTCCACACCGGCTTTTTCCGGCTGCCGGAGCCCAAAATAATCCGCGGCGAGCGTGGGCAAAAGCTCCTCGGTCCGCTTTTCCGGAGGGATATTTCCGGCAGCTTCGATGGATTTCGCAAATTCTCCTGTACCGAGATACAATTTCGCCAATGCAAGGTTGGCGCGAACGTCATGCGAAGCGAGCTTGGCAGCGCCCTGGTAGGCGGCCAGGGCTGAATCGAGTTTTCCTTCCGCAAGGTAGGCATCTCCCAGATTAAGGCGAGGGTCGAGCAGAGTTGGCGCGGCAGCAATGGCTTTTTGTAGCGCTTCCTCTGCTTGTTCAAAGTGTCCCTGGCGGAGATAGACCGTTCCCAGAAGATTGTTGGCTCTTGCCGAGTGCGGCGACTTTAGAAGATACCGATGCACGCGCTCCTCGGCTTCCTGCAACTTTCCCTGCTGAATTAGCGTAGAGATGCCAGCGAGGCCAGCGCTCTGGGCGCTGGTGATTCTGGGCGGATAGAAAAACGCCAGAGCGAGACCGGCGCAGGCGAAAGCTCTCGTCCACACGCGGGCACCCGACCCATCTCCCGCAACAGTATGGCTCCGGCACGAGCTCAATGTAACCCTCTGCCTGAAATTTTAGCCGAGAGGAGCAAAACAAACTAGGAAATCTTGGCTCTTCCTGAGCGGACCGCTTTCCCCTTAGAATCTCCAAGGCTCATAAATCTCCAATTATGCGATTGTTCACTTCGGCTGTCCTCGTGCTCTCTTGTTTGGCGGCAGTCATCTGCGCGCAAACTTCACCCATTCGCTTTCGCGGGGTGGGCATGGAAGCGGGGCTCACCAAAGCGCCCTTTAGTTCCATGAAGCAGCACTATGTGGTGGAAACGATTTCCGGTGGAGTCGCGCTGTTTGATTGCGACAACGATGGGAAGCTCGACATTCTGGCGGTAAACGATGGCACGATTGAACAAGCGAAAGGTGGCGGCGTGCCAATGGTTACGCTCTACCATCAGGGAGAAAATTTAAGATTTACGGATATCACAAAAGAAGCCGGGCTCACTCATAAAGGCTGGGGCATGGGAATCGCCGTCGCGGATTATGACAACGACGGGTTGCCCGATATTTATGTTACGGGTTACGGCGGAAACGTGCTGTATCACAACTTAGGAAACTGCAAGTTTGAGGACGTAACGGAGAAAGCCGGTGTTGCGGGTGGAGGGTTCAGCGCGGGGGCAGCCTGGGCCGACTATGATCGCGACGGCCACCTAGATCTATTTGTTTCGCGGTATGTACACACGGATCTAAATCATTTGCCCACGGCGGAAAACCCCTCGAAAAATTTTTTCCATAAAGGGCTTCCCGTCGAAAATCCCTGGACCATGGATGGCGAGAGCGATTTTTTATTTCACAATCGCGGCGACGGGACGTTTGAAGAAGTCTCGAAAAAAGCGGGCGTGAGCGACCCTGCCGGGCACTTTGGTTTAGGGGTGGTGTGGGGCGACTACGATAATCAAGGATGGCCAAGCCTCCTGGTGGCCAATGATACCGGCCCTAACTATCTCTACCACAACAAACACGACGGAACATTCGAGGAGGTCGGAATGCTTTCTGGCGTGGCTTTGAGTCCGGAAGGCCAAGAGGTAGGAAACATGGGCGTGGATATGGGCGATTTCGACCGCGATGGAAAACTTGATTTCGCCATCACCGATTACGCAGACCAGCCGAAGGGCCTCTATCTAAATCAGGGCGATCAAGGTTTCACCGACGTCACCTATTCCGCCAAGATCGCGCAAAGTTCGCTGCCGTACGTTTCCTGGGGAACGGGTTTTGCCGATTTTGACAATGACGGTCTGCCCGATCTCCTCATCGCCAGCGGTCACGTCTATCCAGACGTTGACACCGTCCCAAAAAACGTCAAGTATCGCGAACCGCTGCTGCTCTACCGCAACAAGGGCGATCGGACATTCGATGAGATTTCAAGTGCCGCTGGGTTGAACGATGGGGCCATGCAATCGCGCCGCGGCGTGGCTTTCGGTGATATCAACAATGACGGCAACGTCGATATGGTGATTTTCAATGTAGGCGCGCCACCTACTCTCTTCCTGAACGAAACGAAGAATTCGAACCATCGCGTGCTTTTCAAATTAATCGGAACGAAAAGCAATCGTGGAGCCGTGGGCGCTCGAATCACCGTCACTTCCGCCTCGCGCTCGCAAATTGAAGAAGTCAAAGCCGGTTCCAGCTATCTTTCAACCAACGATCCGCGCTTGCATTTCGGATTGGCGGGCGATTCCGTGATGGACAAAGTGGAAATCCGATGGCCCAATGGCGGCGTCGAGACTCTGCGAAATATTCCCGCCGACGCCATCTACACGATTGTCGAGGGCCAGGGGGTCAAAAGCACGGTCAAGCTCCTGCCGCCGACTCCCCGCTGAACACACTGCCTCCTCCCGGATAGAATCAAGCCTTCATTCGCCTCGCACGCCCCTAGGTGGGAGTTAGAAACCAAATTGCAAGTTAGTGTTAATCTATCGAGCGTCTTGTTGCCGGGCGGTTGCCGTGCCACCTCCCGAGAAGTTCTTCGCCCGCTCGAGACTCTTTTGGGGGTCGAATGCCGCGTCGCTCATTTTTGCTTTCAACTTTTACGTCGATTCTATTTGCCGGTACGCTCACGGCATCGCTTGGGACGCAAGAGACTGCCCCACCCGAGGTTCCATTTCCCAAGAATGACGTGGGGCTCACGACGCTTGCGGCCCGCAAGAAAGCGCAACTCGAATCCGTGAATCAGTTCAAGGTGTTTTATCAGTTTCATTTCACGGATCAGTTGAAGCAGAGCGGAATCACCTTTCGCCATCGGGCCGTGCCTTATGCCACGAGCCAGTACATGCCGGTGCATTACGACCACGGCACAGGGATTGCCGCAGCGGACGTGGATGGCGACGGGCTGTACGACATCTACTTCGTGAATCAGCTGGGCGGCAACGAACTTTGGAGAAATCTGGGTAATGGAAAATTCGAAAACATTACGGAGCAAGCGGGCGTCGGCTTGAAAGACCGCGTCAGCGTTACGGCTACGTTCGGCGATGTCGACAACAGCGGGCATCAAGATCTATTCGTCACCACTGTCAATGAAGGAAATGTTCTCTTCCAAAACGATGGCCATGGCCACTTCAGGGACATTACGCATGAAGCCAGCCTTGACCTTGTTGCTCATTCGTCCGGCGCATTCTTCTTTGACTACGACAACGATGGTTTGATCGATCTGCTCGTTTGCAACGTGGGCGTTTATACCACCAACGAAAAAGGGCCAGAGGGAGCTTACGTCGGAATGAAGGACGCGTTTTCCGGCCATCTCCATTCCGAACGCTTCGAGTACCCTGTTCTATACAAAAATCTCGGCCACTATAAGTTCAAGGATGTCACCGCGGAAGTCGGACTCAATCCGCGCGGCTGGTGTGGCGATGCCAGCTTCGCCGATTTAAAGGGTGATGGCTGGCCGGGCGTTTACTTCCTGAATATGCAAGGTTCGGGACACTATTTCGAAAACGTGGGCGGCAAGAAGTTTGCCGAGAAAACGCAAGACTATTTTCCCAAGACACCCTGGGGAAGCATGGGCTTGAAATTTTTCGACTTCGACAATGACGGCCGCATGGATCTCCTGGTCACAGACATGCACTCGGACATGATGGAAGAGCAGAGCCCCGAGCATGAGAAAGAAAAAATCAAGTCTCACGCGCCCGACAATCAGCTGGGCGGTCCAGCCGAAAAATTCATCTTTGGCAACGCGTTTTATCACAACCTTGGCAACGGCAAGTTCGAGGAGATTTCGGACAAGATCGGCGTCGAACAACTTTGGCCCTGGGGAGTCAGCGTGGGCGACCTCAACGCTGATGGCTACGAAGACATTTTCATCACCGCCGGTATGAATTTTCCGTTCCGCTACGGCATCAATTCGTTGCTGCTCAATAATCGCGGCGAGAAATTTCTCGATTCCGAATTTCTTCTTGGCGTCGAACCGCGCCAAACGCCCCACACTCCCTGGTTTGTCATGGATTGTACCAACCACGACGTTTTGGGCTCTTTAGGCAAAATAGTTTGCGAGGGACAGACGCAAAAAGTCACTGTATCCGTGCCCAAAGCTAGCCGGTCTTCAGTAATATTTGATCTCGATAACGACGGCGACCTGGACATTGTCACTAACGATTTCAACTCAGAGCCCATGGTGCTGATCAGCGATCTCGCCCAGCAGAAAAAGATCCACTGGCTTAAGGTTGTGCTGGTGGGGACCAAATCCAATCGCAACGGCCTGGGCGCCACCGTTCGCTTGCACAGCAACGGGCAAACCTACACTCGCTACAACGACGGCAAGTCCGGCTACTTGTCACAGAGCGTGTTGCCGCTATATTTCGGTCTAGGTGATAGCTCAAAAATAGATCGCATCGAGGTCGATTGGCCATCGGGCCTCAAGCAGGTGATTAGCAAAGGCCTGCATGAAAACGAAACGCTGAAGATTACTGAACACTCGAAATGATCCACCCTGGATTCGAATCTAGCTTGGGCACACTTACGCATATTTCCTTGTAGTATGCATGAACCAGAGGATGTCGCGTTTGTTGTCTTCGATGGTTTTGCCTGCCCCAATCCGCGCCGAAATCATCCCATCGAGGAACGCAGGTCACCCCGAAAAGCTCACACTCGCTTCTTGTTCAAAAAGTAACCGGTTTATTTGATCAGACATTCTCCGGCGAACGACCGTGCTCACGCAACAGAGGATCAGGTTTTTTCCTTAAAGTAGGTATAGACTTGACTGCAACCGCGATTCCATGCCCCGAAAATGCTGGAGGTATCCATGGCGGATTCACGATCAAGACTCACGATCGCTGCGGCAGTGCTCGCTGCGGCGCTCGCGACCCTAGCGCTCTTTTCCAAGGCCCAAGCGCCGCATCCGTCGCCTTCCCCACCCCAACCGCGCCCTTCGCCAAACACTCCAAACCCGAATTATCCCCCTGGACTCGATGGGCCTGAGATGAAAGGGCCCGATCGCAAGGCCATCGAT
>Ga0307479_10002666_pt1 | contig 16205 bp, 14 predicted proteins | sample atmos_gasesECM4C_FD_203743 | JGI IMG/M metagenome (GOLD analysis project Ga0307479, IMG submission 203743) | Hardwood forest soil microbial communities from Morgan-Monroe State Forest, Indiana, United States - atmos_gasesECM4C_515 | ecosystem: Environmental > Terrestrial > Soil > Temperate... | reverse complement strand
CGCTTCCAGGATTTCGAGCGTCTGCATTATGAAGTTGAAAATCGCTTGTTGCGCTTGATCGAGAAGCTCGAGCAAAAGCGGGATCAGGGTGATTGGGTGACTCGAATAGCCGAAGATCCGGAAGAGTACATTATTACTCCTCCACTCCAGCACTCCAACACTCCACCGCACCGGGCCCATGCGTAAGTTCTACACTCTCCTTACCCGCGAGATTCGCGGCTATTTCCATTCGCCGATCGGTTATATCGTTATCGTGTTTTTCCTGCTCGTCACCGGCGTTAATTACTACTTTCAGATCTCGTTTATGAACCAGCGCCCGGCGAGCTACTCGGTTCAGGAGGCGTTCTTCAATAACATTTTTTTCTGGCTGCCGTTCATTTTGATTTTTCCACTGATCACGATGCGCCTTTTTGCCGAGGAATTTAAGCTCGGCACCATCGAGACACTCATGACCGCGCCGATTAGGGATTTGCAAGTTGTCCTGGCAAAATTTTGCGGCGCGTTCGTGTTTTATATCGCGCTCTGGCTTCCAACGCTCCTCTACTTCGCCATCTTTCAAAAGATCACACACGAACCCGCCGCAAATTCGGCCGGAGCATACGCCGGTTCCTACCTGATGGTCTTGCTCCTTGGAATGTTTTACTTGTCGGTCGGTTGCTTCGCCTCAGTTTTGACGAAGAACCAGATCGTCGCCGCGATCATTTCTTTTTGCGGAATCACGCTTCTGTTCTTTCTCGGTTTGATTCAATACGTCCTGCTCGATGTAAGTGGCGGAATGCGCGATTGGCTAGGTTACGTTTCCGCGATTGAACATATGGCCACGTATTCACGCGGAATCATCGATACGCGACCGATCGTCCTCTACTTGAGCATGACGGCATTGATGCTGGCCCTGACTTATCAGGCGTTCCAATCGCGCAAATGGAGATTGTGACCGATGGCTGAAGTTACCGAGAAAGCGAAACCAAAGAAAATTCAGCGTCTCCAAATCGGACTGAATGTTTTGGTCCAGCTCATTCTCATTTTCTTTTTGGTCAGCGCGGTGAACTGGATCGGCTTCCGGCATTACAAACGCTGGGATGTTTCGCGCGATCAGAAATACGCGCTCTCCGATAAGACAAAGCGCTTCCTTAACACGATCAAAGGAAAGATGCGCATTACCGTGTTCTTTTCACCGAACACGCCGATCAGTGCCGACGTTTCGAGTTTGCTGACCGAATATCAATACGCCGCCAAGGGTAAGATCGACATCGAGAACATCGATCCACAACGGAACCTCTCCCGCGCCAAGGAATTGTTCGACAAATACAAAGTGGTCAGCGACGAAAGCCTGCTCGTGATCGATTACGAAGGCCGCAATAAAACGGTGAAGGCATCGGACATGGCGGAGATCGATCAAAGCGGAATGGCGTTCGGGGAAGGCCCGCGCGTGACTGCGTTCAAAGGCGAGCAAGCGATGACGAGCGCGATGATTGATCTGGTCGAAGGCAAAAAGAACACGATCGGCTATGTCACCGGCCACAAAGAGCCCTCGATCACCGAGCCGCCGTCACCGATGGCAATGCTTAATCAACCGCAGCCAACGGACAGCCCGATTTCGTTGTTGAAGACATTTATCGAGAACGAAAACATAAAGTTTCAGGAACTGAATCTTTTCAACGAAGCGCAAATCCCCGCCGAGATAAAAACGGTGATGATTCTGGGTCCCCAGTACGATCTTTCCGACCGCGAAATAAAATTGCTCCACGATTTTTGGAACAAGCAAGGACGGATCCTGCTGCTGATCGATCCGTCCGCAAAAACGCCGAAGCTGAATGCGTTTCTCAACGAATTGGGCGTGCAAGTTAACGACGATCGATTGATGGCTTTTGTCCGAACCGGAATCGAAGAGCTGGCGCTGATCCGCGATGTCCAGGCACGTTTCCTCGGCGAAAGTCCGGTGACGAAGCGGCTCGCTAATGTCCGCGCCATATTTTTCGGTGGAACGTCTTCGATCACGCTCCAACCAGAGCGTGTTCACGCCGCAAACATTCGGCTCCAGCCGCTGATTGAAGCAGAGAAAGGTTATTTCGCCGAAACGGATTACAACACGAACGATCAGGCAAAGCTCCAGGCCGATGCAAAAAAGGCCGGGGCCGGGCCTCTGACTATCGGTGTGTCGATCGAGAAGGGCGGCAGCGCGGACGAGCGCGTCCAAATGAATTCATCGCGCATGGTGGTGGTGAGTAACGCAACGTTCGTTCAGAACAATGCGTTGACCCAAGACCAGCAGGCGCTCGATTTCGTTTCGGCGAGCGCCAACTGGTTGTTGAGTCGCGAACAGTTGATCGGGATCGCGCCAAAAATTCCGCAGACACTCACCTTCAGCTTGAACGAAGACGCTTTGCGGAGTTTGCGTTGGATGATCCTCGTTTTGATGCCGCTCGTCTTCGTCGTTCTCGGCACGGCCGTTTGGTGGAAACGGCGCGCCTAACGAATCGGCGAAATCGTTATGAAGTGGAAAACGACATTGGTCCTGTTCGTGATCGCGGCGGCGGTTTTTGCTTATCTCGTTTTGGTCGAGCGAAAACGGCCCGGTACCGAAGAAGCCGCACGCCAGGCTGGGAACGTTGTTAATTTTAGTCGCGACAAAATCAACGGTCTCGTCATCCAAAACGGCGATGACAAAATCGACATCCGCCGGCATGACGATAAGTGGCGCTTGGAAATTCCAATTAAAGATCAAGCCGACGGCTCGGTCGTGAACAATTTGCTCCTCGATCTCGAGAGCTGGCAGAAGGACGCAGCGATTTCAGCAAAAGAAATGGAAGCAGACAAAAACAAGCTCGCCGATTACGGTTTGGCGAATCCAAAGCTGCGCTTGAAGCTACTGGGACCGGATGCGCCCCCGGAAATCTTTTTCGGCAAAGACGCGGCGCTCGAAGGCAAGATGTATGTCCGGTTCGAGAATTCGAAAGAAACATTTCTTGCCAATCAGTCGGTCAAAAAAGAAATCGGCAAAAAGCCGGAAGATTTTCGCGATCGTAAACTGACTGATTTGATCATGGCGCAGGTTGTCCGGGTCGTGCTCAAAACTGCGGCGGGTGAAATGGAGCTGCAGAAAAAAGGCGATTACTGGGAGATTGTGAAGCCGTTGCACACGCGCGCGGACGACCAGAAGGTCGGCGACTTGATCGCTCAGGTGACGACGGCGCGGATTCAACAATTTGTCGCTGACGATCGCGGCGATTTGCATCCCTACGGATTGGCCGAGCCACGCGGCGCGCTCACCGTTTTTGCGCGGGACGATAAACAGGGCCAGACCCTTCAGATCGGCGGTGTTCCCGAAAAAGAGAAGGACCAGGTTTATGTGCGATTCTCTCCCCGTGGTTTCGTTTACACGTTGCCGAGAAAAATCGAGGAGACCCTGAACAATAAACCGAACGACCTGCGCGACCGTCATCTGGTTCGGATCGACACAAAAATTCTCGACCGCTTAACCATCGACGCGCCGGGCAAGGGAAAAACTGTTTTGGCGCGGAAAGATGAAAACTGGACCATTGCCAGCCGCAATAACGCGCCCGCAAATTCGGGTGAGGTGCGTCGGCTCATCGACACGCTGCAAAACGAGCAGGTCGCAAAATTTGTCGAAGATGTCGCTTCGAACTTACCGAAGTACGCCCTGGATAAACCGCAGCTAATTGTCACCTTCAGCTCGTTCGCATCAGAAAATACGGCCGAGACCAAGGCGGGCGAACAACCGTTCGCTTCGGTGGCGTTTGGAAAAGTGGAAGGCGAAAACGTTTACGCGCGGGAAGGCGATGAGCCCTTCGTCGTCGCGGTGCGTCGCAATTTGCTCGACCAGATTTTCACCGATCCGTTGCAATGGCAGGAGCTATCGATCTTCAACTTCAAGCCGGAACAGATCCATCGCCTCAGTGTGACGACGGACAAAGAATTGTCACTTGTTCGCGACGCTAAGAATCGCTGGAGTTGGACCGAAGGGAGCGGCCCGATCAATCAAACGAACGCGCAATCGCTGCTCAACAGTTTGGCGACATTGCGCGCTGGGCGCTGGATTGGATCGGCAACCCCGGCTCACGGTTTCGACAAGCCGCAGCTCGTCGTGACGTTCACAACATCGCTCGACGATAAGGCAACCCACAAACTTACAGTTGGCGCGGCTACGCAAAACGGGATGTGGTTTGCAAAAGTGGACGAACGCGAAGGAACGTTTGTGCTCAGCAATCCGGATCTAAACGCGCTCAAACTGTCACTCGTCGGTCAGGAATCGCCTTCGCCTTCTCCAACGCTGACCGCAACGCCATCGCGTTAACTGCGCTTCGTCGCGACATAAATCGTGACAATACCGCCGGTGAGAGGTTCGGCGGTGGCATCGCGAAATCCATTTGCTTCGATCAAGCGCACTAATTCTTCGCCGCCGGGAAATTGTTCGATTGAATCGCCCAGGTAATCGTAAGCGGTTTTCTTCCGAGTGAGGAAAGATCCGAAGATCGGCAGCACCCGATGAAGATAAAACCGGTAGATCTTTCGCAAGATCGACATCGATGGGAGCGAGAACTCCATCACCAGCAAATTACCGTTCGCCGTCAGGACCCGCGCCATTTCGCGAAGCGCCCCGGTCCAATCCTTAATATTTCGCAAACCAAACGCGATGGTCAGACAATCGAATGACCGATCGGCAAATGGCAGCGCCAGCGCATCTGCGGTCACAACTCGACGAACACCTTTCGCTTTCGCAATGGCCAGCATTTCCTCGGAAAAATCTGCGCCAATAATTTCCGAATCTGGCAGCGCTCTCCCCAACGCCAGTGCCAAATCTCCCGTTCCGGTGGCAAGATCGACAATGGCGTTGGGATTCCAACCGGCGACAATCTCCGCCGCGCGTTTGCGCCAGATGAAATCGCATCCGCAACTCAATAAGTGGTTCGCCAGATCGTAGCGTCGCGCAATGCTCCCGAACATCTCACGGACAGTGTCCGGATCACGTGAGTGCGATATCTGATCGTGATTAACCAAGCTTAGGTTCGCGCGTTACCGCTCGTTTTGGGCGAAGACAAGGCCAGACCAATCGCCAGCCATGCCGCGGGCATGACCTGAAGAAGAAGACGTGGCAACGATGACCTCATGTGTGCGGTATAACTTGGCCATGCGCTGAAAACATACGTTAGTAAATAAAGAATAATCGGCCCAAGAACACCGGCCGCTAGAAGTAACCGCGGAAGTGTCCGCGCCACTAACAGATAGATTATCGCGACAAGCACAAGTAGCCAGAAGATACTCCAATGACTAGTCTCAGACATCTCATCAAAGGCTGTGCCGATTATTGCGCCGAGTCTTCTAAGATTAACGCTGAGTAGCTGAAGAGTCGGTTGGGCAAAGTCGGACGAGGTGACGGCGTGCATTGCCCGCAGATATAGGCGCCAGCCGATAATTAAGATTAGTCCGGGCAAGATCGATAGTAGTGCGGCGCGGAAACGACGTTGATATAAACCTACGGCCAGCCCGATCATCGCCAGCACCGACCATAAGATAGCGCCTTCCGATTTGATCCACGGTATCAAAGCAAGAGTCGCGACATAGATGGTAAACGAGTAGGACAAACTACCCTCCAGCGAACAAAGGAGGTAACCCAGCGCAGTAACATAATAAACGCTGAGCGGAATATCCACGTAACCGACCACTACTCCGCCCGGGCTCGCTATGACGAAGGGAACAAACGGAAGAAAAAGAGCGATTAACAATCCGACCCACCGCTTGCCTGTTAGTCTAGTTATAAGCAGCGCCAACAGAAGCGCGCCGGCGATGTAAAAGAGCGGAAACATCGTCTTGACCCAGAACTGGTGCGGCTGACCCATCCAGAGATAGAGCCATAGCTCCGTGAACGGGATGGCCAGCGGATATCCAGGGTGGCTAAAACCGCGGCCGGCACTTGAGTAGTAGGATTGGGGAAGGACTCCGGAATTGAGAAAGCCGTAGTGAGCTTTCAGTTCCCAGTTAAGCAACCCGTCCCAGCCGAGAGTGTGCTTCAAGCAGACAACGAATATGATGAGCAGCTCAAGTAGCAACGCGACGGATAGAATCCATTCAAGTGGATTACTAGGCCGCGGCAGCGAAAAGCTAACTTTTCTGCGTTGAGTTGACCGCCATCCCGAGATTCCCAGACCCAGGCACAAGAGTGCTACCAAGGCCTGTAACACAATGCCAGAAGCAAAGATTCCGCCAAGCCATAATAGTAGAGAGATGACCCCAACTCCAAACAACCAAGCCAGGCAAGCGCACTCGATAAGATTGAACCGGGTCGAAGATCTTACGATTAAGAGCGCGACTCCGGCACCGCCGGCAAGCAAAGTGAAGTAGGCGCCGGCCAGTCCAAGCAACGTCATGAATTGAACCCAAGGCTGACGTTCGGGACGAAGATAATTGCAGATCCAAAATGACTTGAACCCGTCAAGGAGGCGGGAGGTTTGATTAAACAAAAGAACAAACCCGCTACGGAAGAGGATTTTGCTCCGGCTATTTCCTGCTCAAGCGTCGCTCCACGGACTTTCACGATGCGGACATCGTGCGGCCAGGAAAGATAAGCCACCACCATTCCAAGAAATTCGCTCGGCGAGTTTTCCGCTTCGACGAAAATGACAAAAGATTTTTTCGGCGGAACCGATTCGACTAAATTGGAGAACAGCTGCGACCCATTGGGCACGTGAGTGAGCCCGCTCAAATAGGCATCGGTTGAATGGTTTGGATCGATCGGACCAATTTTGCTCTCGAGAACGGCGGGGCCTACAATCGGGATGCTCCGCGCCAGAAAAACAGCGAGGAGTACGCCCCAAAGTCCGATGTGAAGATAAAGGCGCGCGCTCATTCTGGTTAATCGTTGCTGATCGTTACAACGCAAGCGCGCGCAATCGTCGAGCAAATTGCTCACGAGAGGACTCGAACCTCCACGGGTTGCCCCATACGGTCCTGAGCCGTACGCGTCTGCCAATTCCGCCACGTGAGCTTGGGCCAACTACATTGCGCAGAGTGTGTGCTGGTGCAACGTGAAAGCCGGCCAGGTTTTATCTTTCTCTTCCTCTCACTCTTAATCTTCGTTCCGAAATTAGATTAAGAGGAACATTAAGCGGAAGAGGAAGATAACAAACTAACCGCGCCGGCGTTTGCGAGCCCGCGCTTCAAGCTGCTGCGCTTTGCGGGCTTTGCCTAACGAACGCAATAAATCGGCGTAGTTGGCAGCGACGATTTCGTAATCTTCCGACGGCTGATCGGTCGTTTCCTCCCAGCTCTTGAGCGAGGCGCGGTAAAGCTCGGCCGCTTTCGGATAATCACCGCGGGAATGATAAACCACCGCCAGATTGCATTTTGATTGCGCAATATCAGGATGCATCGGCGGCAACACTTTTTCTCTGATTTCGAGCGCGCGGAGATGAATTTTCTCCGCCTCGGCGTAACGCTTCTCATTGGTGTAAAAGACCGCCAAGTTATTCAGAACAGACGCGACGTCGGCGTGCTGCGGCCCGAGCTGCTTCTCGTAAATCTGAAGCGCATGCAAGTAATACGGCTCGGCCGCTTTTTGCCGGCCTGATTTCCGAAAAATCAACGCTACGTTATTGAGCATCGTCCCCAAGTCGGCGTAGGGCAGATCCTCCAGTTGCGTCCCGGCCGCGATCGCTTTCTCATAATAACGGATCGCTTCTTCCTGTTGGCCGAGATTATCGCACAAAAAAGCAAGCCGGCGGGCCGACCGGTAAAGCAATCGTTGATCGGGCGGCTTGACTTTTTCGAGAACACCGTGCGCCTTGAGCAAGTAAGGCTTGGCTTTAACGCGGTCGCCACTTTGGTCCAGCAGCTGCCCGAGTTTTTCGTAACTCAATGCCAGCGCGTTGTCGTCCTCGCCAAACGTGCGTTTGGCCAGCTCGAGCAAAGTTTCAGCGACTCGAATAGCTTCCGGCAAACGACTGCTCGCGCGGAGTGTCTCGAGTTTGTCGTCAAGCATACTCCAAAGCTTCTCTTCGCCTTTCATGCCGGATCACCAGCCTTCGCTCACTTGGGTGACAAGCTGGGTGGCCAATTCTTCCGCAGCCAAAGGCAAGGCTTGGCGCTCATCGGTAGTCACGTCCGTGCCGACGAAAAAACTTGTGGTGCCACTCACTTCGCCCTCTTTGAGCATTTTACCGTTCGGGCCTGCCAGCCGGTACCTCACGCGCATGCCGAGATTAAACTCGGTCGTCGCCAAGACGTTTCCCAGAACCGAGCGCGCCGGTGATCTACTGATGCTTGTGATTTCACATTTCAGAGTTGCATCTGCCGAGTCGCCATTTCCAATTCGAAAAGTGCCGTCCTGTTGAAATTGTTTGATCACAGTACTGGTCACCAGCACTTCCACCCGCGGGATAAGCGTTTTGTTCTCGAACGTCGGGATCGCGATCGTGTGGACGTCATGAAGATAATTCGGCTTGGCCGGGCCGATGTGATAGCCAAGACAACCGCTCAAACCAAGGCAGACCAACGCCGCCACAATTAAATTTTTCACGGCTTCGGCGAGGCCGTTGCTTCAGAAGAAGCGGAATCCTCCGACGGCGCAGGCGGCGCGCTCTCGACCGGTGATGGTTCTGGTGTACTCGACGGTTCTGGCGTTGCGCTGCTCTCCGGTTGGGATTGAGATGAGGGAGACGCAGATGGGTTTAGAGATGTCGAGGGCGGTGGCGGCAATGCGCTATCCAAATCCGGCGGCAATACGGCCGCGGCATTTGGAGCAATCGGGGTTTCCGCAGCGCTCTTCGGTTTTCCCTGCTCAGCTTCCTTCTGTTTTTCAGCTTCCTTTGCAGTCTCTTGCAAAGGCTGAAGCGCCTTTTCGCCGAATTTTGCCTTTAACTGATCGATCCGTTTCTTCGCCTTCTCGCTTTCGGCTGAACCGGGCTGCTGCCGAATCACTTCGTTGTAATAAATAACCGCCGCGCGGTAGGCTTTCATCTTGTCATAATAGCGCGCGACGTCGAACGACCTAGTCGTCGATTTGTGTTCCAACAGATCAAGATTGGCACGCGCTTGCGGTGCTTTTTCACTGTTAGGATAACGAAACAAAAAATCCTGGAAGGCAGTTCGCGCGTTGATCGTCGCCGCGATGTCCTTGGTGCCAGAGCGCGCGGCCATAAACCAGATGTAACCAATTTGATATTGCGCGTCCGCCGCCACCGGGTCGTTTGGAAATTTATCTACTACGGCCGCGTAGGCCTGGAGAGCGGCGTCGTTTGCTCCTTGTTTTTCCCGCGCCAGTCCAATGTCGAATTGAGCCCGCGCCGTGTATTTTCCGTAGGGCGCAGTCCGAATTACGGCCGCGAAAATTTCTACCGCGCGGTCCATTGAAGTTGCCAAAGGGATGCCGAGCAATTTCAGTTTTTTCCCGGCCAGATACATTTCTCCGATTCGAAATTGCGCCTCAATGGCTTCATTGAAATGCGGACTCGTCTTGTACCCTTCTACGATGGCCCGATACGCCGCCGCAGCGACGATGTAGTCGTGCACCTCCTCCATCAACTGGGCTGTGCGAAATGCAGCTCCGGGGGCCAGCGCATCGTGCGGATATTTTCGGACAAGTTGACGATACGCGCGAATGGCTCGCTTCGGGTTTTTCTCTTTTTCGGCGTTCTGGCCAATTTCAAAAAGCTCGGCCGCGTTGCCGTTCAATTCTTCTTCACCGGGCGCGACATATTTTGCTTTTTCGCCGGGCCGAAAAACCACCGCCGCATCGCTCGCGTGAGCTAAAAACAAGCCGAGCAGGACAAACAAAAGCACTGGGAGAACTCGGGATTTCATCGGGACTGGCAGGGTAATTGACTTATCCACCCCGTCAAGTTGCACCACACCCGAAACGGCCGCTGATTCGCGCCCTACAAATTGCAAGATCGACATCTTCCCGCGCACTCCGATTTAGCCTAGATTTCCGCTGTATTTGAATCTTACTGATCAGCAAAAAATTCGAATCGGCGCCTGCGCCTGGAGTTTCCCGGATTGGCGGGGAAGCTTTTATCCGTCAGATCTGCCCGATTCCGAATGGCTCGAATTTTATGCCCGCTATTTTCCGGCGGTCGAAATCGATTCGACTTTCTACAGCGTCCCGGGCGAGAGCGCGGTCCGGCGCTGGGTAGAACTGACTCCCGCTTCGTTTCGTTTCAGTTGCAAACTTCCGCGCGAAATCACGCACGTCTGCCGGTTGCGCGATTGCTCCGCCGAATTGAACGCATTTCTCCGCGCAATCGAGCCGCTCGAATCGAAGCTCCAGGTTGTCCTGATTCAGCTGCCGCCATCTTTCACGCCCAAGGACGGCCGAACGATTTTGCGGAAATTTCTGGTCCAACTTCCGAAAGGTTTCCGGTTTGCGATTGAATTTCGTCATCCCGGCTGGCACCGGCCGCAAATCATTCGGTTGTTGGAACAACAGCGCATCTGTTGGGTTTGGGCCGACACCAGTCCGCTCAATGAACGCAATCTCGCGCCGTTCGAATTTCTGCCGCAGACGACCGATTTTCTTTATCTGAGATTGCTCGGCGATTACTCGACCAAATATGACGCGACCGGCAAACACGTTCATCGTTACGACACGCTTCTTTGGAAACGTGAAGCCGCGCTGGAAAGCTGGGCCCTGAAAATCGAGCGCCATCTCGGCGAAGTTCGCAACGTCTGGGCGTTCGTCAGCAACCACTTCGAAGGTTTTGCGCCGGAAACAGCCCAGCGACTGGCCCAACGCCTCGGCTACGAACTTCCATTGCCGTCGGAAGAAGAAAAAATTTCATCGGCGAGAGAGCGAGACCAATTGAATCTCTTCGCCGAAAAAGAAAGAGACCAGACAGCCTAACGAATCTCGGCGGCGCCGAAGTAAGACTGCAATTTTTCCGGAATGCGGACCGAGCCGTCCGGCTGCTGAAAAGTCTCGATCAACGCCGCGAACAATCGCGGCAACGCCAACCCTGAGCCGTTTAGCGTGTGACAGAATTTGCTTTTCCCGTCGGCACCGCCAGTCCGGCTCGGACCTTTGTAGCGGAGATTCATTCGGCGCGCCTGAAAATCCTCGTAATTGGAGCAGCTCGAAACTTCCAGATACGCCCCGCCGTCGCCGGAACCGGGCGACCAGACTTCGAGGTCGTAGGTTTTGGCCGAACCAAAAGTCACATCACCGGTACAAAGCTCGATCACGCGATAGTGGAGACCCAGCAGCTGTAAAACTTTTTCCGCGTCCGCGACCAGCGATTCCAATTCTTCGTACGATTTTTCCGCAGTCGTGATTTTCACCAGCTCGACCTTGTCGAATTGATGGACCCGGAGGATTCCTCGTGTCTCACGGCCAGCCGAGCCGGCTTCACGCCGAAAACACGGCGTGTAAGCAACGAATTTTTTTGGAAGATCGACAATCGCCAGAATTTCTTCGCGGTGCAGGTTCGTGATTGGCACTTCGGCCGTCGGGACGAGGAAAAGTTCGCCGTTTTCCAAGCCGTACATGTCGGCTTCGAACTTCGGAAGCTGAGTCGTGCCGATCATGCAGTCGCGCCGGACGACAAACGGCGGACTGATTTCGAGGTAGCCATGGTCGCGCGTCTGCAGATCGAGCATGAAATTGATCATCGCGCGCTCGAGCTTCGCGCCCGCGCCCGTAAAACAAATAAATCCGCTCCCGCTGAGCTTGGTCGCGCGTTCGAGATCGAGAATTTTCAATTTTTCGCCGAGTGCAACGTGATCGAGCACTTTGCCGGCGAGTTTCGGCTTCTTCCCCCACTCCCGAACGACTTTGTTCGCGCTTGGATCTTTGCCGAGCGGCACGCTTTCGTGGGGCAAATTTGGAATCTGAAGTAAGTCGAGCCACCGGTACCCTTCTACCGGCGCAATTTGATTGCGTAACTGAAATATCTCCTCGTTGAGTGCTTCGGCGCGCTTCGTTTGGTCAAGTGCCCTCTCTCCTTTGTGCACTCGCATGCCAATCTCCTTGTTTATGCGGTTCCGCTCAGCTTCTAATTGCTGAACTTTGGCCTCTCCTTCTCTGATACGCGCGTCGTATTCCAATACCTGGTCGACGGCGTCGTCGTAATTTTCGCCGCGGGTCCGAAGCCGGCTCTTCACGAAATCCGGTTTTTCGCGGATTAAACGAATGTCGAGCATGGCGCGATTATAATGACGAATGACCTAATGACGAACGACGAATTAATACCGAACTACGAATGACAAAAGCCAAAAGCAGTTTCGGTTGATCATTTTGATCGCGTGACAATTTCGGCCGCGGGCAGATACTTTCTTAGTGGATCGGCTAAATCTACTCAGCGTTGCGCTCGGTCTCGCTGCGCTCGCCGGAATCAATCTTTATCTCACAGTTTTTGTTACCGGACTGGCCATTCATTTTCACTGGATCGCGCTGAGCCCGGATTACCAGGCGCTCGACATTCTCGGACATCCCGCCGTTATCATTATTGCCGGCGTTCTTTATTTTCTCGAATTTTTCGCGGACAAAATCCCGTGGATCGATTCCATCTGGGATGCCGTCCACACGGTGATCCGCCCAATCGGGGGCGCTTTGCTGGCGATTCAAGTGGTCGGACATCCAAGCCCGACATTCACTGTAATCGTGGCGCTCCTCGCCGGCGGCACAAGCCTCATTACTCACACCGCCAAAGCATCGACGAGGCTCGCCACCAATTCTTCGCCCGAACCGTTTTCCAACATCGCCCTCAGTGTCGGCGAAGATCTCGCCGTCTTCGCCGGGCTCGCCTTGATCCACTACAATCCGGTAATCGCATTGTCGATCTTCGCCGTAGCGATCGCGGCTTTCTTCTATTTTGCGCCAAAGATTCTGCGTGCGATGAAAGCAAAACTTTGGCTGGCCTGGAAAAAACTGAATTTCCCACCCGATTACAAACTCCCGGCCAAGTTGCCGATCACTTTGCCGCCGACCCTGGCCGAGATTTTCAGGAAGGAGAACATGCTGGGCGAGAACATCGTGTGGACAGCGCCTTGTCTCAGCGGACGCGGCCGGCGCATTCCGGCGAATCTGTTCGGAGCTGTCGTATCAACTACCGAAGAGCCGAAAAAACTTTGGTTCATCGCGCGCAAGAACCGTCGCCCGTTTGCCGAGACGATCGATCTCGAAGGAATGATGGTTGCCCACGAACCGAAGTTCCTCTCGGAAAATCTGATCATTATGCCGGAAACCGGCAAAGGCGCGCGATATCTCTTCATCTTCCCGCGCTCGCGGGCCGCTGACGTCGAGCAAATCGTTGAGAATTTGCGCGGGCATCTGAACCAACGCCATCCGGAGAGCGTTGAGTCAACCCTCGACCCGGCGCCGACGAAATAGGTTTCCTCGTCAAACAAAGTTGCCAAGTCTCTGGATCCTCGGAGATACTGGCCTTGGCTCGACATGACAATTCCCCCCGAAGGTCGGCGCTACGCCGAAATTCTAGAGACCACGCGTATCCGCGAGCGCGGCCTTTTTCTTCCGCTCCGCACACCGAACGAACTTGAGATTCAAGCTCGCTGGTTCGCCGGCGAGTTTGGTAAAGATTTTGTGAGCACTTCCGGCGACAAGATCGACATCGTCCAGTTCGGCACCTGGAATCGGGAAGCTGGACCCGATTTTTGCGACGCCGCTATTCGAATCAATGGCAGCGAACCGCTGCGCGGCTGCATCGAAATCGATCTGGTCGACCGGAATTGGGATTCGCATGGTCACGTCACGAATCCCGCGTTCGAAGAAACGGTGCTTCATGTGTTCGTCGATAAAAGCGACCGCGAATTTTTCACGCGCACCAAATCAAATCGCAATGTTCCGCAGATTCGGATCGATCCAGCAACGTTGCCGGAAGCGTTCAGCGCCAATATTCCCCTGGCGCGTCCCGGCCGTTGTCAGGCGCCGCTGGGACATTTGCCGGAAGATCGCGTTCGGAACGTGCTTGATGCCGCCGCACAGTTCCGTTTGCAAAAGAAAGCCGCGCGCATCCGCACCAAGATCGACAACCACGGCGTGGACGAGACTCTATTCCAGGAAATCGCGGCCGCGCTCGGTTACAAAGAGAACAAGCTGCCGATGACAGTGATCGCGCAAAGATTGTCGCTGAAAATGTTGCGCAAAAATCTGGACGACGCTGAGGCCATTCTCTTCGGTCTCGCCGGTTTTCTGGAAACACCTGACCTCGCGATTTACAAAAAGTCGGCCAGGAATTATGTGCGCGACTTGTGGGATCGTTGGTGGCCGCATCGCGACCGATTGCAACGACTGATTTTGCCGGCAAAAATTTGGAAACTGAGCTCAACGCGTCCCGTGAATCACCCACAGCGCCGCCTGGCGGCATTGGCAATTCTGGTGCGCGAATGGCCGGCGTTTCGCCGCTCGTTAGGCAAGCAAACCGCTGTCGCTATCGAAAAGTTTTTCGGCGGCTTCGATCATCCATTTTGGAGAACTCATTATACGATGACCGCCGATGCTTCGCCGGAACCCATGGCGCTGGTCGGCGAATCGCGCGTCGCCGATATTTTGGCGAACGCCATCTTTCCGTTTTGGCGCGCGGAAGGTCCAAGCCGGACCGGCATTAAGCAGACGCGGGTCGATGTTTGGCCGGAATACGCGAAGCTGCCGGCGCATTTGACCAACCGCCGGCTCGAAACCGCGGCTACGCGTTTGTTTGGCGACGGTTCGCGAAGGCGCGACTTCACCAAAACAATCGCGCACCAACAAGCGCTTTTGCAGATTTACGAAGACTTTTGTTTGCAGGACAATTCCGATTGCGCGCACTGTCCTTTTCCCGAACAAATGAAAAACTGGTGACGAGTGACCAGTGACAAGTGGAGAGCGGCATGATTGAATCTCGTGCGTGACATATCGGAACCGAAAGGGCTTCACGCTAATTGAGCTCCTGGTCGTCATCGCGATCATTGCGATTTTGCTTGGGCTCGTGTTCCCAGTTTTCCAAGGCGTGCAGGACCGCGCCAAGAAAGTGCAGGCCAAAAACGATCTCACCCAGATTGTGACGGCGGTGAACGCGTTTTATACGGAATACGGCCGATATCCAATAACAGTGACAACTGAAGATGCGACTTATGGTCTCGGAACGGGCGCGACAAAGAGCGATGCGTTGTTCAACGAATTACGAAACGCAGGTGGGCCACTCAACACACGCCAAATTGTCTTTATTTCCCCCGCCGAAGATAAAACTATCGCGAACCCAAAAGGAAAAATTGGAAGCGACGGGCAGTTTTACGATCCTTGGGGTTTCGCCTACTCAATTCGAATCGATGCCGATTACGATAATCAGGTCACGAATCCTTACACAGCGGACACTGGAGCTGGTCCCGGAACGCTCAGGCAAGGTGTGATCGGATGGTCAGTCGGAAAGGATAACACTCTCGGGAAAAGCGGATCGTTCAAAGGCTCCAACGACGTGATCTCGTGGCAGTGATTCAAGAAGCGCTTGGCTTTGACTTTTCACTGCTCACTCGTCACTATTCACTTCTTCAACCGCGGGTGTAATTCAATGGTAGAATGGCAGCTTCCCAAGCTGCACACGAGGGTTCGATTCCCTTCACCCGCTTTTATTTCGACTTTGCGAAATAAAAGCGTCATGCCGGAGTCCCGCGAGCGCGGGACGAAGGAGGACGGGTCATCCTGAACGAAGCGAAGGATCTCCCAATCGAAGCGCGGAACACGCAGATGAAATTGTGTGATCAATCACCCTGTGAGAGATCCCTCGCTCTGCTCGGGATGACCAAATCACGGCCTGCCGCCAAAGAATTTCTTGAAGGACTGGAAGAATTTGTTCGGGAGATCACCTGCTTTTTTTCCGAAGTCGTTCAGTTTCTGGGCGAACTGCATTTGTTCGCCGCCGTGGATTTCGCAGGACGCTGAGGGAACTTTGTCCGCCGGAAGATCAAGTTCGTAAGCGGTGCCGGATGCTTCACAGCCAGTGGTGGCGAGATGATTTGAAAGCGAGCAGACCAACGCGTGTTGCAGCGGCATGGTCGGTTGCAGATCTTGCGGCGGATAAAGCGTGGCGGCTTTGTTAATCACTTGCACCCACACCGGCAGCGCGAGCGCGGCCCCGTAACCATGCGGAATAATTGTGACCGGTTGATCGAATCCGACCCAAACTCCGCAAGTCATGGTCGAAGTGTAACCGATGAACCAGGCGTCTTTATAATCGTTGGTTGTTCCGGTCTTTCCAGCGGCC
>Ga0307479_10002665_pt1 | contig 16209 bp, 15 predicted proteins | sample atmos_gasesECM4C_FD_203743 | JGI IMG/M metagenome (GOLD analysis project Ga0307479, IMG submission 203743) | Hardwood forest soil microbial communities from Morgan-Monroe State Forest, Indiana, United States - atmos_gasesECM4C_515 | ecosystem: Environmental > Terrestrial > Soil > Temperate... | reverse complement strand
ATGGCCCTGGTGAGGCTCATGGCTTTGCCGCCGGCAGGACCAGCGCAGGAATCAGCAACGGGCTTCGGTTTCACGCCGGTGACATCCCATTTCAAGCAGGAGAAATCAATCTTCAACGAGTGGCTGACGCGGAGGGAGGCGACACACTCGGCTAGCTCCTTGAAAGCGGAACATGCGTCCTGCAAGTTTTTATCTTGCGGCAAGATTTCCTGCACTTGCAACTGGTGCGTCAGTCTTGCCTCCAGGTCGCCATTCGAGGCCAACTGATCGTTGGCCGATTTCGGGTCGCGCTTGACTAATTTGGCAGGGTTGTATTTTTTGGGGTTGTACCAGGGAACGGATTGCGTGGCGGCGCCGTCCTTTGTCCCCTGCCCTTCCTGTGCCGGTGCGGAAAGGGAACCGAGAAAAAAACAAAGCGCGGACGGTGCGAGGATGAGCGAGTAGAGTCTCATGGTGACCTTTCCGGGGGCTTGGAGGGCTACTCAATTCATACCTCAAATCTGGCGCAGGTGTCGAGTCGCGCGCTTCCCGTGGGCTTCGGAGCGACGTCAGTGGATTTGTTTGGTTTTGCGAGACATGTAGTCCATTAGGAGATATTGGCCGAGAGTGTAGGGAGTCGTGAAGTAGGCCTTGCCGCGGCACATGGCGGTGATTTTCTGGACGAAATGGACCAGGGAATAATCGCTGGCGAGCATGAACGTGTTGATCATGATGCCGGCGCGCTTGCATTTGTTGACTTCTTCGAGGGTTTGGCCCACGACGAAAGGATCGAGCCCGAAGGCGTTTTTGTAGATGCGGCCATCTTCCAGCGTGAGGGCGGAGGGCTTGCCATCGGTGATCATAACGATTTGCCGCATGTCTTTTTTCTGGCGAAGGAGGATGCGCTGGGCGAGGCGGAGCCCTTCGCGAGTGTTGGTGTAATAAGGGCCGACCTGGACGCGAGCGAGTTCGCCGAGGGGGACTTCTTCGGCGGAATCGTGGAAGAGGACGAGGCTCAAGGTGTCGCCGGGATATTGCGTGCGGATGAGATGAGAGAGCGCCATGGCAACGCGTTTGGCGGGAGTGAAACGATCTTCGCCGTAGAGGATCATGCTGTGGCTGCAATCGAGAAGGACGACGGTGGCGCAGGAGCTGTGGTATTCGCACTGGTGAACCATGAGGTCCGAGTAGGTCATCTCGATGGGAACCTTGGCGCCTTCGCGGCGGACGGCGTTAAAAAGCGTGGCGCTGATGTCCATGTTGAGGGTGTCGCCGAATTCATAGGGACGTGAGACGCCTCCCGATTCGACGCCCGTGGAGAGGTCGCGAGTGTCGTGGCGGCCAAAGCTGCTGCGGCCGAGCGAGCCGAGCAAGTCTTGCAATGTTTTGAATCCCAGAAAATCGATGGTCTTGTCCGTGATTTCAAAGCGCGCTTCGGGCTGGCGCTCATGCGGCTGGCCGAGCTGGCCGCGGGCGGAGGTTTGCGGTGGCGCTGTGACTTGCGGAGGCTGCTGCGGATTGATGAAGCCTTCGTTGGCTAGGCGTTCGGTGAGTTTATCGAGAAGGTCTTTGACGGCCTGACTGTTCATGGCCGCGGGATCTTGCAACATTTTGCGAAGCTCTTCGCTCATGGCGTCTTCGGGGAGGAGGTCGCCTTCCTGGAGGGCGCGGAGGATAGCTTCACGCAGGGCTTCCATGGAGCGTTCGGGATCCATTTGGGAGACGCCATAAAATTGGGACTCGAAGCCGCTTTGGAGGAAAAAGTCGCCGAGGCGTTTGATGAGTTCTTCGAGGTCGATGGCGTCGGCGGGTTCGCCTATGTATTTGCCGTAGCGGATGAATTTCATGATCCGAACCTTGGGAAGATAAAAGTCGAAAGTTGAAAGTTGAAAGGGAAGTGACTGGTGACTCGTGACTGGTGACTAGTGGATGTGCGCATCTGCGCTAGCTCGCCGCAAATCGGGACGACGATACGGAGATCGTACCGGACAGCGGCGGAAATGCGCGTTGTGTTCATCAGTTGAATTGGCGGCGCGGGGGGCGGGGAGGGCCTTCGCGCGACTCGCGTTGATCGGCTTGCTTAGGCCTTTCGGCGTAGAAGCCGCGCTCTTCGCTACGGCCGATCCGGCGGTGGGCCCACAAACCTTCCAGGATCATTTCGGCGGCAGCCGCGGCGGACCCCGCATCTTTACGATCTTTAGCGCCGAGTCTGTCGATGTGCTCCATCAGGCCTTGGATTTTTGAAAGCTGCTGATGGCGCTCGGCCGTGGTGGCGAGGTCAGGGAGTTTTAGCTCGCCGCCCAGCTCGAACCACTGGATTACAGGCTGGAAGTTGATGTCGGTGAAATGCTTGCTGAAGACGCGGCCCACGGCGGTGCGAATGAGTTCGCGGGCAATGGTGTCCGCGCCTTTAAGTTCGCCTTCGTATTCGAGCTCCATTTTGCCGGTGATTGCGGGAAGAGCGGCATAGACGTCGGCGACGCGGGCGACGACGGATTTTTCTCCGTTGCGGGCGGCGCGCTGCTCGGCGCTGCTGACGAGGCTTTCGAGAGTGGTGATGGGCAGACGCTGGCTGACGCCAGAGCGGCGGTCAACGCGTTTGTCTTCGCGCGCCTGGAAAGCGATTTCTTCGACGACTTGGCGGAGGTATTGCGGGACTTCGATTTTTTTGCCGGAATCGCGGCCCACCCAGGCTTCCTGAGCGGTGATGGTCATTCCTTCTTCGATGCTAGCGGGATAGTGCGTGCGAATCTCCGCTCCGATGCGGTCCTTGAGCGGGGTGATGATTTTGCCGCGGGCGGTGTAATCCTCGGGATTGGCAGTGAAAACCAGGAGCACGTCGAGCGGGAGGCGCAGGGGATAGCCCTTAATTTGAATGTCGCCTTCCTGCATGATGTTGAAGAGGCCGACTTGAATTTTGCCGGCGAGGTCGGGCAACTCATTGATGGCGAAGATACCGCGATTGGCGCGCGGAAGAAGGCCGTAGTGGATGGTGAGCTCGTCGGAGAGGTCGCGCCCGCCGCGGGCGGCGCGGATAGGATCGACGTCGCCGATGATATCGGCCATAGTGACGTCGGGCGTCGCGAGCTTTTCGACGAAGCGATTCTCGCGGGGCATCCAGGCGATGGGAGAATTGTCGCCTTCGGAGGCGATTCGTTCGCGGCAGGAACGGCAGATGGGCTTGAAAGGATCGTCATTGATTTCACAGCCCACGACCACGGGCATTTCGGGATCGAGCAGGTTGATGAGGCCGCGGAGAATGCGGCTCTTGGCCTGGCCGCGCAGCCCGAGAAGAATGAAGTTGTGGCGGGAGAGCAAAGCGTTAACGATTTGCGGGACGACGGTGTCCTCATAACCGTGAACGCCAGGGAAAAGGGTCTCGCCCCTTTCGATGGCGCGGAGGAGATTTCGGCGGATCTCGTTCTTGACAGAGCGGCATACGCCGCTGGGGTCAAAATCGGGAATACGCTTTAGCTCGCCCACAGTGCGCGGTTTGGAATTTCCTGAAGAATGCATCGATGTGCTTGCCGTCATGGGTCCCGTTCCGCGAGCCGGGCGGGCAGGCTCGCCAAAAGCTAATTCAATCCGTGTCCGTTTCCTCCGGCGCGCTGGCGCATGGCCTCTTTCTTCTGTAGATGCGGGGCCCACTCGCGAAGGTACGCTACCAGGCGTTCCTGGCGATCCACCTCGGAGCGAAGCTCGAGGATTTGCTGTTTCCACAATAAATCCATTGGGAGCGCGGCCGCAACGAGATAAGAGAGCTCCTCCGGCGAAGCGCCTTCGAGATTCTTCGGATAGTCGTCGAAGATCAGGGTGTGGCAGGCCTCGAAGAGTTCCACAAGTTGGCGCTGGATGCGCGGATTAGGGGGAGCTTCGCGGTCTTCGAGGTAATCCACCTGGCCTTCGAGAAGCGGATCTTCCGTGAACAACTCGACGACGCGGAAGGGAGCGCGGCCGGCGGTAACAATGTCCATGCGGCCATCGTCGTAGCGTTTTGCGACATCCAGAATTTCCGCGGTGCAACCGACGCGCGCGACACCTTTAGGAAGAGAGAGAAGCATCCCGAATTCGGATTTTTCTTTCAGACAGTTCTTGACCATTTCGCGGTACCGCGGCTCGAAAATGTGCAGGGGAAGTTCCGCGCCGGGAAGGAGGACGACGTTCAGCGGAAACAGCGGAATGCGATCAGGCCGCATGGGTCCCAGAAAGCATGATACCAGAATAGGTGACTAGTGACTGTTGACTGGCACTCAAACATCTGTATCCCATAATGCCTGAACCGAGCATGTATCTAAGGAGCCGGAGAAAGTTTACAGGACGGTTTATGAAACAGAGCAGAAAGACGAGTTAGTCAGGAGAGTTCGGTCAGGAGGGCTTCCATTTCGGAGCGCGCGTGCTGATCGCCTTTTTTCGCGGCGGCGGCGATGCCGGTGGAAAGGATTTGCTTGGCTTCGTTGGGGCGGGATTCGCGGGCGAGCAGTTGGCCGTACATCAGATAGGCGGGGATGTAATCGGCATGGCGTTCGAGGAGAGTTTGAAAATGGGTGCCGGCGGCCGCGGGGTCGCCGCTGTTCATGCACTCCATGGCCAGGCCGTAGCGGGAGAACGCGTCATCGGGCTTTTTGGCGACGAACTCTTCGAGCATCTGGCGGCGGGTTTTCTTTTGGTCTGTCATGGTGGCGTCTCGTATTATACGGGCGGCACAGCCGGCGTCCAACTACGCGCGGGCAAGGAGTTGGAATGAAGAGGAAAAACGGAAGCAAAGAGGGACCAGTGATGCGGCTGCGCGGGAAGCCGGTCAGTGCTTCGCGTTCGGAAATGACGGAAATCGTTTTACCGGCAATGACTAATCCTCTGGGAAAACTTCTCGGCGGCCAGGTGATGCATCTTGTGGACATGGCTGCGGCGCTGGCGGCGCACCGGCATTCGAATAGCTATGTGGTGACGGCTTCGGTGGATTACATCGATTTTCGAAACCCGGTGAATTTGGGCGAAATCGTCAATTTGAAGTCGCAAGTCAACCGCGTCTTTCATACTTCAATGGAAGTAGGCGTAGAGGTCTATTCCGAAAATGCGATGAGCGGAGAGCGAAAGCATACGACGACGGCATATGTGACGTTCGTGGCGATTGATGAGCATACGAGGTTGCCCAAGCTCGTGCCGCCGCTGATCTTAAAGACAGCGGGCGAGCAGCGGAGATATCGGGAAGCAGCGGAGCGGCGGAAGACCCGGCTGGCGCTGCGCTATGGGACGGATTCGGGAAAGAGAAAATAGAAATCTAGGGCGCGGTCCAAACCTACCTTACAGGTAGCGCTTCCGCACGTCTCGGGCGACCGCCAGGGCCTGCTCCACACAAGAGCCGATGGCAGGGCCCTGCAAATAATTGCCGATCAGCCAGAGCCCGGGGAAGCGCGAACAAGCTTTTGCGACTGCTGCCAATCGGTCGGAGTGACCGAGATTGTACTGGGGCAGGGCGCGCGGCCAGATGGTGACATTGGAGAAGACAGGGGCGTTTGCGATGGAGAGCAGGGGTGAGATTTCACGGTGAACGAGACTGGAAAGTTCTTGAGGCTCCAACGTCGCAGCGGCCGAATCGGTCGTACCACCTACGAAGCTGGTCAGGAGAGCAAAACCCTCCGGGGCGCGGCCAGGGAAGAGAGACGAATTCCAGACGGAGCCGAGCACGCGGAGCCCGGCGGACCGAGGAACGAGGAAGCCGAAGCCGTTCAAGGAGTGGCCGACATCCTTTCGGCGATAACCCAAAGAGACTACGGCGACGGGTGCGTATTCGACGGTACCAAGAAGAGACTCGAATGACGAGTCGAGTTGGGCCAGAAGTTTTCCTGCGATGTCCGTGGGCGTTGCCAGGGTTATCGATCCTGCGGAAACGGATTCGTCGCGGCCACAGTTTTGCAGACGAACGGCGAACGAACCGTCCTGTTGACGAGATATTGCGGTAGCCGCCGTTCCCGTAAGCAGCGCCGGACCGAGTTTATTTACCAGCGCGCGAATCAGAGTTTCGTTCCCGTCACGAAAAGTCACCAATGTCGGACTTTCGCGGGGACCTTTCCTTGATTTCGCGAGGCGGAGCATGCCGCGAACAATACTGCCGGTGGCCAACTCTGCTTCGTAAAGTTGGGGGAAGGCGCTGCGAACACTGAGACGTTCGGGATCTCCGGCGTAGATGCCGGAAACAAAAGGGCCGACGAGACGATCTAGGAGCTGGGCGGAAAATTTCCTGCGAACAAAATCAGCAACGGATTCGTCGGCATCGGGAGGAATGCTCTTGCCGAGGATGTCGCGCACCAGGGTCCATTTCGTCGAGCTGTTGATGAGCGAGCTCAGGAGAAACGCGGGCGGGCTGAGGGGCACGGGGCGTAGCTGCCCGTCGATGAGGACATATCGTGGCGCGCGCGTCGGTGCTTGCAGCAATTCGTTGGAAATGCCAAGTTCCGCGCAAAGCTCGCGAAGCGCGGGCGTGCCGCTAAAACTTTGCGGACCTAATTCCAATCGGAAGCCGTCGCGCCCGATGGAATGGATGACGCCACCAGGGTGTGGGGAAGCTTCCACGACCTGCGCGTCAATCCCGGCTTTGCGCAGGGCGTAACCGCAGACAAGGCCGGAGATGCCGCCACCGATCACCAGTGCTGGGACGTGACGGTTCACAGGGCTGTGAGCATCCTCACGAGATTAGAGAGTTTTTGAAAAGAGCGGCTTGGCGATGAGCTGCTGTTTTTCAAGGTATGGGTCGAAAACCATGGCCAGATTGCGGATGAAAATGCGGCCGAGCCAGGTGGCGCGAATCTCGCCGCGATCGAGAAGCACCAGGCCATCCTGGCGGGGAGGCTCAAGGCGGCGAAGCTCTTCCGCGAAATGCTCGTCAAAATCGATGCCAAACTCGCGTGAAATCTCGTCTTTGACGACGATCGTGTGGCAAAGCAGGCGGCTGATGACGGCGCGGCGCAGACGATCCTCGTTCGAGAGCTGATAACCGCGCATGGTGGCGAGGCCGCGTTCGGAGACGGCCTTTTCCCAGGAAGGAATGTCACGGTAATTTTGCGCGTAGGCGCCTTGAATGCCGCTGATAGCGGTGATGCCCATACCGTAGAGATCGGCGCCCGCTTTGGTGGTGTACCCCTGAAAATTTCGGTGGAGAGTACGGTTTTGCTGGGAGACGGCGAGCTCGTCGCCGGGCTTGGCGAAATGGTCCATGCCGATGTAGAGGTAGCCGGCTTCGAGAAACTTGAGGAGGCCCACGCGGAAGATTTCGAATTTTTCCATTCCCTCGGGAAGATGTGCGGCGAAGGAGCCTTGCTGTTTCTTCAACCACGGCACGTGGGCGTAGCTGAAGAGGGCGATGCGATCCGGAGCGAGCGTGAGGATTTGATCCACGGTGTGGGCGAAGGTGATTGCCGTTTGGTAGGGAAGGCCGTAAATCAAATCGACGTTGATGCTGTCGAAGCCGAGATCGCGCGCGGCGAGGAGGAGGTCGCGCGTCATTTCGTACGGCTGGATGCGATGAACCGCCTGCTGCACATCAGCATGGAAATCCTGAATGCCCATGCTGAGACGGTTGAAGCCGAGCTTGCGTAGAGTTTCGAGATGCTCGCGGGAGGTCACACGGGGGTCGACTTCGATTCCAACCTCACTGTCGGGATCGAAATGGAAATGTTCTTTGGTGTAAGCGAAGAGATCCTCGATCTGCGCTGGTGTCAGGTAGGTCGGTGTGCCACCGCCCCAGTGGAATTGCACTACTGAGCGATTCTTCGAGACGCTTTGGCTGATGCGCTTCATCTCCTGCTTGAGAACGTCGAGATAGGGAGGCGCGACGTTCTTGTTTTTTTGAATCACGACGTTGCAGGCGCAAAAGAGGCAGAGGCTTTCGCAGAAGGGAATGTGCATGTACAGAGAAACAGGCGTCCTGGCGCGCTCGGCTTCTTCGTGAACTTTTTCCAGATCGGCCGGGCCGAAAGTGTCGATCCAGACCGGAGCGGTGGGATAGCTGGTATAGCGCGGCCCGGGACGATTGTATTTGGCGAGGAATTCCTCGCCGACGTGGAGTTCGCCGCGCATTTGCTGGAAGCTGGGAAGTGCGAGGGTCATACGCGGGGGCTCCTAGCGTGCCTGGGCGACGGGTCTGATATGCTGAATCAGCGCCCGCTGGCCTGTTTCGATAAAGAGCTGGGCATTCTCGACCGGCGTATTCTGCAGGATGCCGTGGCCCAGGTTGAGGATGTGGCCTTCGCCAGCCAGAGACCCGATGGCACCCCGAGTCGCTTCACGGATTTTTTCGGCAGGGCCCAGCAGGACGGCGGGATCGACATTCCCTTGCAACGCGATCTTTGGACCCAACATTTTTCGAACTTCTGCCAAATCCAAGCGCCAATCGACGCTGAGGACATTCGCACCGGTGCGCGCCACGGCGGGGAGCAAGTGTTGCGATGCTTTCGTGTAATAAATCACAGGGACTGAGCCACTAAGCCCCGCGATGATTTCCTGGACCGCGGGGAGAGCGAAATCCTGGTAGTCCTGTAAATTCAGTTCACCGCACCAGGTATCAAACAATTGTACGGCGGCTGCACCGGCCGCGATTTGGGCCTGGAGATAGGGGATGGTTGCCAGGGCGATGCGATGGAGCAAGTCTCGAAAAGTTTTTGGCTCGTGGTAGAGGAAACTCTTGACGGTGGCGAATCCTTCGCGGGTCTTGCCTTCCACCATGTAACAGGCAAGAGTCCACGGAGCACCGGCAAAGCCCAAAACGGGAACCTGAGGGCCGACGGACTTCACAATCTGCCGGATGGCCTCCGGAAGGAAGCCCGTTTCCGTCTCGGGGTCGAAAATGTTGAGGCGGTCGACGTCCGCCCTGGAGTGCACCGGATTAGGCAAGTTTGGACCGGCATCGCCGAGTTCCAGCCGCAAGCCCATGGCTTCGGCGGGAATCAAAATGTCCGAGAAAACGATGACCGCATCCACGCCTAGCCTACGAAAGGGTTGGAGGGAGACTTCGACGGCGAGTTGCGGCGTCTTGCAAACCTCAAGGAATGCGTGCTTTGCACGGATTTCGCGGTATTCCGGAAGATACCGGCCCGCCTGGCGCATCATCCACACGGGAACCCGTGGAAGGACCTCGCCGCGGCAGGCGCGAAGGAATAACTCTTTTCGGTTAAGCGATCCAGTTTCCAAGGTCGTATTCCGCCTGATGAATCAAGGATAGCAAATCCCGACCGGTATTGCTGAGACGGATGCCGGGAGTATCGTGCTGTGCGAGCACCGGCCAGTGTGGGCTATACTCGAAATGTTGAAGATTATGCAGGTTCCGCGGAGAAGGGGCCAAAGTAGAACTGCGAGTCAGAATGAGCCTCAGGTATAAAGCATGAATCATTTGTTCCCAATTCTAACGGCGCTTGCCTATCTCGCGAGTTTGGGCCTGTATGTGCGCTTCCTGGGCACGGGAAACAAACTCACGGGCAGGCTGGGTACGCTGTTTCTGGGGCTGGGCCTGATCGCGCACTATTTTGCGCTTTTGGAGAGGTCCCGCGGACTGCACACGGTTCCGTACCATGACTTGTATGGTTCCATGTCGCTGTTCGGATGGCTCCTGGCGCTGACGTATCTAGGGCTGGAACTCTATCACCGGCAGCGATCCGTCGGTGCCTTCGTCCTGCCCTTCGTCCTGGTGTTTTTTCTGGCCGCGCATCTCGCTCCGGCCGACCGGCTTTCGCCGCCGGCGGCGCACGGGGCGACGTTTGCATTTCACGTTACCTTGAGCATTCTGGCGTACGCGGCGTTTGCGCTCTCTTTTGTGCTCAGCCTGATTTTTTTGGGAGAAGAACGGCTGCTACGAAGCCACAAAGTCGGCGATGTTGTCTGGCGGCTTCCGCCACTAGAACTACTGGCGCAGATGAGCCAGTCGAGCGTGCTGGTCGGCCTCGTTTCCATTGCGATTGGAACCGTCTTGGGATTTGTATGGGTCGATCGACTGAGCAGCCAATATTCGTTTTACGATCCAAAATACGTGATCACGCTGCTGGTGCTCGCGTTGTATGCATTGTATTTCCGGCTGGCGCGGACAACGGGGTGGCGCGGGGCCCGGGCTTCCAAATTGTGTATCTTCAATTTTGCGATTGTGGTGTTGAGTTTTACGGTCGTAAATCTGTATCTCTCTCATAGTCATCGTTATTTTTAGGAGCCAGTGAACCCGGGCATGGAAATTGTTCTCGTCGGACTGAATCACCGCACCGCGCCCGTTGAGGTGCGCGAGAGGGTGTCATTCACGACCGAGCAGGCCCGGCGTGCGGGCGAGGAACTGCGCGCGCGGGGAATTCTCGAAGAGACGCTCGTGCTCTCCACGTGCAATCGCAGCGAAGTGTACGGAGTACCTCCGGAATCTTCCCATGAATGCGCCCCGGGGCTTTCGACTTTTCTGAGCGAGTTTCATTCCGTGCGTCCGGACATTCTTAGCGCATCGCTCTATCACCACTACGATCGCGAGGCGGTGAGGCATCTGTTTCGAGTTGCGGCGGGACTCGATTCCATGTTGTTGGGCGAAGCGGAGATTCTGGGCCAGGTGCGGGAAGCGTATCGCTTCGCGTACGAGCATGGCGCGACCGGACCGGTGCTGAATCGCCTGTTTCAGGGAGCGCTGGAAGCCGGGAAACGCGTACGCACGGAGACCGAGCTTGGCGCGCGTCCAATGTCGGTGGCTTCGGCTGGGGTGAAGCTGGCGGAGCGCATTTTTGGGAAGCTGAGCGAGCGTAAGGCGCTGGTGCTGGGTGCGGGCGCGATCAGCGAACAGGTGGTCAGCAATCTGCGGGATCGCGGGATCGCGCAACTCCAAGTGATGAATCGCTCGCGGGACCGTGCAGACGAGCTGGCCAAACAGTTCGGCGGAAGAGTGATCGACTGGGGCGAATGGGATAGCGCGCTGCAATCACCGGATGTCGTGGTGTCGTCGGTCAGCGCGGAAGAGGCGGTTCTGCGGCGCGAGATCGTCGAACGAGCGATGGCCGCGCGCGGAAATCGCGCGTTGTTCCTGATGGACCTGGGCGTGCCACGGAATATAGAACCCAGCGTCGGGGAGCTTTACAACGTCTACGTTTACAACACCGATGACTTGACGGAAATCGTGCAGCAGAATCGCAACGCTCGTGAAAGCGAGATTCCCAAGGCTCAAGGGATCGTCGACGAGCATGTGGCCAAATTCCTTTCCTGGCAGGCGAGCGTCGAGCTGGTCGGACTTGTTGATGCGTTGCGCACGAAAATGAAGGAGGAACGCGCGGCCTTCATCCGCTCACGCATGGAGCCGATGAAGCACCTGACGGAGACGGACCGCACGCAAGTGGAAAAGTTGATGGACGAGATGCTCGAAAAGCTACTGCTGGAACCGGCGCAACGTTTGCGAGGTGAAAAGGAACTCCGGCGGAAAATTCAAAACGTCGAGGCGCTCCGCGACCTGTTCCTTTCGAACCGGGAGAAGCCTTGAGAATCCTGCGGATCGGCACGCGCGGCAGCATGCTCGCCAAGTGGCAGGCGGAATCCGTCCGCAAGCAACTGTTTGCCGCCACCGGGATGGAAGCGGAAATCGTCATCATCAAGACCAGCGGCGACAAGATGCAGCAGGCGCCGCTGACGCAGATTGGCGGGAAGGGAATTTTCATCAAGGAGCTGGAGGAAGCGCTCCTCGAGGAAACGATCGATCTTGCGGTGCATAGCGTGAAGGACGTGCCCACGGACGTTCCTTCGAGGCTCATGTTTCCCGCGGTCTGCCGGCGGGACGACGTGCGGGATTGCCTGGTAGGCTCGACCTTGGCAAATCTACGGCACGGCGCGCGCGTGGGAACGAGCAGCCTGCGGCGGCAAGCGCAGTTGAGACACCTTCGGCCGGATCTGGATCTGCGCGACTTGCGCGGAAACGTGGACACGCGATTGAGAAAAGTGGAGAGCGGGGAATATGAAGCGGTGATGGTCGCCAAAGCGGGTCTCGATCGCCTCGGCTTGAGCCAGCGGATTTCGGAGGTGCTTTCGCCGGACGTCTGCATGCCAGCGGTAGGACAGGGCGCGATCGCAGTGGAGTGCCGGCTGAAGGACACGGAAGCGGGCGACCTCTTGGCGCCATTGGACGATGCTGAGACGCGGATGGCGATCATCGCGGAGCGCGCACTTCTGGCGGCATTGCAGGGTGGGTGCCAAGTCCCTTTGGGCGCATGGGCGCGCGTCGAGCGCGGGGAACTGTTGCTCGACGCCTGCGTTTGCTCGGTGGATGGGTCCCAATACATGAAGCAGCGTGCAACTGGTCCGCCGGATCAGGCGGCGCAGCTGGGGGAGCACATGGCGCGGTTGCTCATGGACGCGGGCGCGCAGTCCATCCTCGAGGAAGTGAGCCGCCAGCGTGGCTGAAGCCTCTCAAAGTGTGTTGTCCGGTAAGCGCATCGTCATTACGCGAGCGGCGGTCCAAAGCGAAGCGCTGGCTCGCGAGCTTTCTGCGCGCGGAGCGATTCCAGTCGTGGTTCCGCTGGTGGCCTTCGCGGACCCGGAAGACTTCGCGCCGCTCGATGCGGCGATCGCGGAAATTCCCCGATTTGATTGGGTGATTCTTACCAGCACGCAGGCGGTTCGCGTGTTGGTTAAGCGCAGCGGGCAACTGAAGCGTGGCCTGATTCCAGCTGGAAGCAAGCTTCGAATCGCTTGCGTTGGTCCCGTAACTGCCGAAGCGGCACGGCAGGCTGGATTTCCCGTCGACTATGTTGCGGAGACTCATACCGGTGCAGGGTTGGCGGAGGAGTTGGGAAAGCGGCTTAAAGGAGCGAAAGTATTCTTGCCACGGAGCGATCGAGCAAATCCGGATTTGCCGCCGGCCTTGAAGCGCCACGGCGCACAAGTCACTGAAGTGATCGCCTATCGCACGCTGCGGCCAACCGATGTAGATCAAAAGAACTTGACGCCGATCGCCGAGGGCGGGGCGGACGCTGTTCTGTTTTTCAGCCCTTCGGCGGTGCAGTATTTCACCGAATTGTTTGGGCACGAGCAATTGCACGCCCTACAAGATAAACTGGCGATTACCGCCGTTGGACCCGTCACCGCGAACGCGCTCCGCCAGGCGGGTGTGTCGCGTATGGTGTTGGCAAAAGACACCACGGCGGCGGCGGTCATGGAATCACTGGAAGAAAACTTTGCAGATCCCGTAAAACAGGCGCAGGCAGGAGCAAAGAGAGTATGAGCTTTCCCACCCATCGGCCCCGGCGTTTGCGGCGGAGCGAAGCGCTGCGCAGTCTCGTTCGAGAGACACGCCTTGCCACGTCGGGTCTCATTTATCCGATGTTTGTATGTCCCGGCACAAAGGTTCGCCAGGAAGTTACCTCCATGCCGGGCATCTCTCAGCAGTCTGTGGATCAGATTGTAGAAGAGTGCCGCGAAGTGGAGTCGCTAGGGATTCCGGGAATCATCCTTTTCGGGTTGCCCGAATCCAAGGACCCGCGCGGCGGCAGTTCGCTAGGCGCGCAGGGAGTGGTACAACGGGCGATTGAAGCGATTCGCAAAGCGAAAGTGAAACTTCTTGTGATTACGGACGTGTGCTTGTGCGAATACACCGACCATGGTCACTGCGGGGTCATCGAGAATGGCGAAGTGGCCAATGATGCCACGCTCTCGATTCTTGCCCAGCAGGCGCTTTCGCACGCGCGTGCCGGCGCGGACATTGTTGCTCCGTCGGACATGATGGACGGCCGCGTGGGAGCCATTCGTGAAACGCTGGATGAACACAAGTTCGAAAACGTTGCCATTCTTTCTTATGCCGCAAAATACTGCTCAGGCTTTTACGGTCCGTTCCGTGAAGCGGCGCAATCTGCGCCTCAGTTTGGCGACCGGCGCAGTTATCAGATGGACCCTGCCAATGCGCGGGAAGCGCTGAAGGAAGTGGAGCTCGATCTGGAAGAAGGTGCGGACATGGTGATGGTAAAGCCCGCGCTCGCGTATCTGGATGTGATTCGGCGGGTGCGCGATGCGTTTGAGGTTCCCGTCGGTGCTTACAACGTCAGCGGAGAGTACGCCATGGTCAAGGCCGCAGCGCAGAAGGGTTGGCTCGATGAGCAGCGAGTTGTCCTGGAGATTCTGACGGGGATCCAGCGCGCTGGAGCGGAAATCATTCTTACCTACCACGCCAAGGACGTCGCCCGCTGGCTGAAGGCATGTTAGTTTAAGCAAGAAAATATGAGCACAGCGGAACCCCGATTGAAGCGCGAGCGCAAGCGTTCGCGCGAGATTTTTGAGCGCGCCGAGAAGGTGCTGGTTGGCGGCGTGAACAGCCCCGTGCGCGCGTTCCGCTCCGTCGGTGGAGAGCCGCTGATTATCGAGCGCGGCAGCGGACAGTATCTCTACGATGCCGACGGGAACGAACTGCTCGACTATGTGTGCTCCTGGGGCGCCATGATCCTGGGGCATGCGAATCCTGCCATCAGCGATGCAATTGCCGACCAAGCTCGTCGCGGGACAAGTTTTGGCGTGACGACTGAGCTGGAGTTGGAGCTGGCCACGCTGATTACGCGAGCCATTCCTTTTATTGAAAAGATTCGCTTCGTCTCAAGCGGCACAGAAGCCACGATGAGCGCCGTGCGGCTGGCGCGAGGCGTGACGAAGCGCGACTTCATCGTCAAATTCGAGGGCTGCTATCACGGGCACGCGGACAGTTTTCTTTCGCAGGCGGGTTCCGGCCTCGCGACGCTGGGAATTGCCGAATGCCCGGGAGTGCCTGCGGCGCTGGCCGCGCTGACTTTGAACGTGCCTTATAACGATCTCCAGGCGGTCGAACGCGTATTTCTCCAGCACAAGGATAAGATCGCCGCGGTCATCGTCGAGCCTGTCGCTGCGAACATGGGGGTGGTTGCCCCGGCGACTGGATTCTTGAAGGGCCTGTATGAAATCAGCAAAAAGAACGGCGCGCTGCTGATCGTCGACGAAGTGATCACCGGATTCCGGCTGCACAATGGCTCCGTGCAGGAACTCTTGGGCATCGAGGCGGATCTTACGACGCTCGGGAAAATTATCGGTGGCGGGGTTCCCGTGGCAGCGTATGGCGGGCGTGCGGAATTAATGAACCAGGTCGCGCCGCTCGGCCCAGTGTATCAAGCGGGTACGCTGGCGGGGAATCCGCTGGCGATGCGCGCCGGCATTGCCGCTCTGAAGCAACTCACAAAGCCCGGGTTGTACGATGAGATGACGCAACTGGCGCGGCGGCTTGTTTTTGGCTTGCGCGCGGAGCTAGCAGAGGCCGGGATTCCGGCGCTGGTCAATGCTATCGGCTCGCTCGCGACGGTATTCTTCACACCGGGGCCGGTGAGAAATTACACCGATGCCAAGCGCTCCGACACCAAGAGATACGCCAGGTTTTTTCGCGAAATGCTCGATCGGGGAATATTTTTGGCGCCGTCGCAGTTTGAGGCTGTTTTTGTCTCCGCGGCGCACATGTCGCAGGATATTGATCGCACGCTGGCGGCAGCGCGCGAATCGCTCGAAATGATTTCAGCCGAACCTGCGGTCCAATCCTAGAAAAGGAGAGTAGAAGAATGGGCGAGGGAATCGAACTTCCTGAGAGCCATCACGAGGATCATCCGCTGGTGCTCCCTGTCTCGATTACGATCTCCATCATGGCGGTATTTGTGGCCGGCACCTCCCTGCTCGGCCACCGGACGCACACCGAAGGGTTGCGCCTTGAAACGCAAGCCGCCAGCCGCTGGGCGCAGTACCAGGCGAAGAGCGTCCGCCTGCACGAAACCCAGGGTTTTTCCGACGTTGTTAAACTCGTGGCGCCGCTGAACAAGGAGATGGGCGAAGAGCTGAAAGAGAAATATGTGAAGGAAGTCGAGCACTACGAAAGTGACAAGGGCGATGTCAGCAAAGAGGCGAAGAATTTGGAAGATGAGCGCGATCTGACGGTTCGCCAAGCCGATCGATTTGATGGTGGGGAGGCGCTCTTGGAAATAGGGCTGGTCATCTGCTCTATCACGCTTCTGACCAAGCGAAAGGGATTCTGGATTGGCGGCGTGCTCATCGGTGCCATGGGCATTGTCCTGGCGGCGACAGGTTTCTTTCTTCACTAAACTAAGCACGTGCCGGCGGTTGTGAACTTCTCAACAGTGCGATTTCCTGCGTCAATCGTTCTAGCTTCCCAACCAATTCCTGGTGGCGCACGTCCTCGCCGGTTGGCTTCTTCCCGAGAAAGGTAAGCGTCCCGCCGGG
>Ga0307479_10002664_pt1 | contig 16219 bp, 7 predicted proteins | sample atmos_gasesECM4C_FD_203743 | JGI IMG/M metagenome (GOLD analysis project Ga0307479, IMG submission 203743) | Hardwood forest soil microbial communities from Morgan-Monroe State Forest, Indiana, United States - atmos_gasesECM4C_515 | ecosystem: Environmental > Terrestrial > Soil > Temperate... | reverse complement strand
TGACCAACAGCGCCATAAAGTTCCAGACGAAGGCCACCTCCAACGAACGAGGGGAGTACACGTTTCGGAACCTGACGCCTGGGACTTATGACCTGACGGCCTCCAAGCAAGGATTTCAGAGCTACGTTCAGACCGGTATCATCGTCACCATTAACGCATCCGCCCACGCGGATGTCGTGCTCAAGGTGGGATCGGTCACCGAGACGGTCACGGTCTCGGGCGAGAACACGCTTATCAACTACGACAACGGAACCCAGCAGGGCGGTATTGATCCCCAAACCATCAAGGACCTCCCACTGGTGGTTGAGGGCAAGCCGCGTTCCTCGGCCGCATTGGCGGTGCTGCTACCGGGTATATCGACTGGTAGCTCTAATCAAGCCTTCCAGGCACGCATCAACGGCGGGCAGGAGTCAGGCGATGAGGCTCTTCTGGATGGCGCGACCATGCAGGAAGGCTTCATGAGCCAGAGCGGCATGGTTTCGATCCAACAAGACTTCCAGATGTCGCCCGACATGGTTCAGGAAGTCAAAGTGATCACCTCGAGCTACGACGCGCAGTACGGCTCCTCCACGTCTGGCCAGATCACGATGGTCACCAAGTCTGGCACGTCGCGATATCACGGCGCGGCCTTCGAGTACGCCCGCAATGCTGCCCTGAACTCCGCGCAATGGGGTTCCTCTAAGGCCTCGGCCGACAATGAGCACAACTTCGGGGCGAACTTCGGCGGCCCGATCAAGATTCCTCATCTCTACGAGGGCACTGCCAAGCACCGGTCGTTCTTCTATTTCAACTGGGAGTCCTATCACCAGGCTGGTGGCTCAAACAGCCCGACTCTCTCGATTCCGTCGGTACTTGAGCGAGGCGGGAATTTCACGGACTGGCTGGATAGCAAAGGCAACCAGATTCCGATCTACGTTCCCGGAACCATTACTCCCACCTGTCAAGCGGCGCTCCCCGTCGGAGTCGGACCGGGTAAGCAATTTCCCGGGAATATTATTCCCCAAAATTGCATCAGCAACATTGCTGCCGCCTACATGGCCCAGCTCCCAACTCCGACCAACACTCAGCCCACCAACAACTACCGACTGCCCAAGCCCGTACCCGATACTCTGACCAGCAACTCAAATGTCTACATGTTCCGTCTCGACCACAACTACGGGGATAAAGATCACTTCTACTTCTTCTGGTGGCGGCAGTTCACAGGCTTCAACACTGCCACTGCACTCCCCATCGCGATTGCGACGGAATCACCCACCAGGCCCCAGAATTCCCCGATTTCGCGTTTCAACTGGGAACATACCTTTTCGTCTACGCTGACCAACCATGTCACCTTCGGATACTTGAATCGAAACGAAGGTTATGGCTCGGAGAACCTGGCTTTCATTGGAAAACTGCCGCAGGTCCCGAACGCAGGCAAGAACGCCCTCCCAGCATTTACCTTCTCTGGCGGGTTTAATCAGATCTCTAACAGCAACGGACCTCCGGGCACGAACATAACCGTTCGTCCGACTTGGGTCCTCAACGACATGGTGAACAAGGTGCACGGTCACCACACCTTCACCTTTGGCGGAGAGTGGCGGTCGGTGCAGGGGAACATCCACCAGACGAACAACGAAGCTGGCACGTATGGTTTCGACAGCTCCACCACCAGTCTGTCGAATGCTGGCGGAAGTCCGGTGGCAGGATTTCTGCTCGGGGCCGTCGGAGTGCTTCCGAACAGCGGCGTAAACAGCACGTTCGATTTTCGAACAGTGAGTTCGTGGTATCCCCGCCAAACCGTTTGGGCGCTGCACGCGAACGATTCCTGGAAGATGACCACGAAATTCACTCTCAACGTCGGGCTGCGGTGGGATTACTACACTCCGTCGCGTGAAAAATACAACCATTTCTCGTTCGTCGATCTCAGTGGAGCCAATCCCGACGCCGGCAACCTGCTCGGGCGCTTGGCATTCGCGGGTCACGGCTACGGCACCGCTAGCTACGGTGCCCAATACCCGGAGAAGCCGTGGCACAACGGATTTGCGCCAAGGCTCGGGGCGGCCTACGCGATCGATCAGAAAACGGTAGTTCGCGCCGGTTATGGAGTCTTCTTTGCCCAGGCGTTCTATCCCGGTTGGGGTGGAGGCATGTCGCTGGACGGATTCAACTTGCACGAGACCTTCGGGTCAATCCAAAACGGAGCTAGCTTCAACCCGGCCTTCTATTTAGACAACGGTATTCCGGCTTTCACGCCACCGCCCTTTATCTCATCAAGCTTCGACAACGGGCGGAACCCATCTCAAGCCAACGGCAACGGTTCAGCGTATCGACCGGTGGACGGGAACCGAAGACCATACTCCCAGCAGTGGAACCTGACCATTGAGCGCCAACTCCCGAAGGATGTCTTTCTTAGTGTGGCCTACGTGGGCAACAAGGGCACACGCCTTACGTCGAGCCTCAACCCAGTGAATGTGTTGAATCCTTTTGCGGCAAATATTAGGGCTCTCGAAGCGAACAGAACGCCCATCGACCCCATTTGTGCAACGACAACGAATCCCCCTAAGGGTCTGAACTGTAGTTACACACCCGAACTGAACACCAAATTTACTGCAGACGGTCAGAGCTTGTTCGGAGTGACGACTCCCTACAATGGGTGGGTGTCGCAAATGAACAATGGCGTATGCGCTCCAACAGTCGCGCAGGCGTTACTGCCCTATCCCCAGTTCTGCAGCGTTCTCCAGGGACTGAACGAGGGTCACGGAAACTCCATTTATCACTCGTTCCAGATGAAAGCAGAGAAGCGCTACAGCAATGGCCTCTACATGCTGGTGTCGTATACCAATTCGAAGATCATTTCCGACGCCTCCGACAATACACAGCAGCTCGGAGGCTCTTGGAATGCTACTCAAGGTGTAATCTCGCCCTTTGAAAAGGGCCGTGCTCGCACACTTTCATCGGACGACGTCCCGCAGATCATTTCAGCGGCCTTCGTGTACGATCTGCCGTTCGGTAAAGGCAAGCGGTACCTCACTGGCGGCATCACAAATGCGGTCGTGGGAGGGTGGCAAGTCAGTCCGATCATCCACTGGAACACCGGAACACCGATGTGGTTCCGCGATTCCAACAGCGGATGCCAGGTGGTGTCCCAATTCCGACAAGCCTGCCTGGTCGGGCTGGTCCCGGGAGTGAACCCCTTCCTTCAGGATCCGAACAGCTTCACTCCGACCAAGGGGCCACTCCTCAACAGCGCTGCGTTCGAATCTCCGGGGGTTTTCCAGGCGGCGGGATCCTGTCCCACATGCACCGGAGTGTACGGCTACACCGGTGCCGGCCCGCGCATTTCAAACCTCAGAGGCCCCAACGCCAAGAACGTAGACATCTCTCTGACCAAGAACACGCCCATTGGAGAGCGGGGGAATTTTCAGTTGCGGGTTGGGTTCTTCAACGCGTTCAACCAGCACTACTTCTACAACGCAGCCAACGTTAACAACCAAGGCTCGAGCTTTGCGTTCAACAGCGACATAAGCGCACCAAATTTCGGCGCCTGGAACGGCGGCGTCAGTTCCCCGCGTACGATTCAAATAGGGGCAAGGCTCGAGTTCTAGATCTAGTTGCTCCCCAAACCGAGCAGAAGAGCGCCATCTTCCAGCCAATAGAAGATGGCGCTTCTTCTTTGGGTGACGCGGGTTGTCGTTCGCTCACTGAGGTGGGAGTTTAGGAGTTGCCTGTGTCTCGGCGGCGTTCTTCAGGTGCTGATACTGTTCAATCTCTGTTTCCCCCGATTGGCCTTCGCCCAGCCGGTGATAGATCCGGGCCAGGAGAAGGTGCGGCTCAGGGTACGCTGGATCCAGCGTGGCCGCTTGGCGAAGTGCGACCACCGCAGACTGGTAGTCGCCCCGCATCTCCAGAACTCGACCGAGCTGATAGTGGGCCTGCGGCAGTTGCGAATCGTAACCCAGCGCCTCTCGCAGATTCTTCTCCGCCTCCGCCAGTTGATTCACGGCGATTAACGTGATGGCCAGGTCCACATGAGGCCACGGCGACCGCTTCACTTGCTGCCGGTTCAGTTCTACGGCGCGGTTGTAGCTCTTAATGGCCTCATCGGACTGGCCCAGGTAGTCGTAACAAAGCCCCAAACTGTCGTAGGCTCGCATCATCTTTGGATCGAGCGCAATGACCTTCTGCAGACGCGCCACCGCGGTCGTGTAGTTCTGCGCATCGTAATCGAGCCGCGCCAGCCAGTAGAGATAGAGTGGCTTCTGCGGCTGTGCGGCGGCGAGCTTCTCCAGTTCGGTTCGAGCCCAGTCACGACGATTGAGCCGGACGTAGGCCATGGCCAGCGTAAACCGGCTGCGCTCGTCAAGCGGGGCAATGGCGTCCGCCCGCTTCCAGGCGATCACGGAATCGAGATATTGCCCATCGCGGAAAAATACGCCGCCTGCCATCGAAAGCAGCTTCGCGCTTCTTGAAGATTTGGGATCGTGCTCGGACTCTTCTACCAGGATCTTCTCCGCGTGTCTGTAATCGCGTTGCCTCATCGCGTCTTCCAATTCAGCGCGGCGCGCCGGGTCGAGCTGAAGCTCGGACAGATCTCCCGCAGGCTGCTCCGAGGGACGGTCATCTTGCCGAACGGCTGCAGATTGCGCAAATAGCGGCAAAGCCAGGCAAGAGCCGAGGAAGACGACGGTCGCGACGGTGATTCTTTTCACGTTTTTTCCCGGGTATCTCATTCAGGGAGTCAACGATCCCTTGGCGGATTCAATCCTGGCCCTCGTTTCTGAGGCTGCCTTGCTTTCGGGCACGAGCTTCTGCTCCAGATCGATTTCCGTAAGAGCTTCATCGAACCTCTTCAGCGCAAGCAAGATTACCGCCGTCGCCAGGTGAATCTCGGGCAACTTCGGATCTTGCTTTGCTGCGCGCTGATACGCTGCCAGAGCTAAATCGTATTTCTCCTGAATCGCGTACTCTTGACCCAGAGCCTGTTGCAGTCGCGCGGAGTCGGGATTGAGTTGCTTGATCTTCTGATACGACCAGCCCGAGAGCTTCGTCCAGGCCCGGCCCAACTGGTATCGGTATTCGGGCTCCTGAGGAGACAGCTCAACCAATTTCTGGAGTTCCACAACGACAGCGACCCACTTGTCTGAAGCTTCATAAGCTTTTGCCAGCTGGAGATAAGCCTGCGGTTCCTTCGGCATGAGCTTGGCGGCGAGTTCGAGTTCATGCGTCGCTTCTGCGTTCTTGCCGAGAGCTCGCAGGCTAACCCCAAGCAGGAGGTGCGACGGGCCGTAGCTCGGCTGCAACCGGATTGCCTGTCGGAAGCGTGCCGCAGCTAACTTGTGATCTCGGCGCTGTTGTGCAATCACGCCGAGATTGTGAAAGACCAGAGGATGCTGGACATCTTGGTGAAGAGCGTCGTCGAAAACTCTCTCGGCGGTGTCGAGGTCGCCCGACTTAAGCGCTTCTACGCCGGTCGCAATTTGCCGCTCGAGTTGCGGGGGCAAGCTCTCTTGCGCCAATGTAGTTGCTGTAAAGATCAGCGATACAATGAGGATCATCCGGTAGCGTAGGTCACCCGCAACCGTCCTTCGCGGCCTCCGCGGTTGGACTCGGGCATCCGCCACTGTGAGTTGTCTCACGAACCATTCCCCGCCGATTTTCCGCCCCACCGACGCGGCGGCAAATACTGTGCAACTGCCCTAGAATCAACGACATTATAGTGCAGTTTGATAGCAATTATTGAATCGCTTTACGTATAATTTGGGCGGGGTTTTCTAGCAAATTTGGAACGCAGGCTCTTGCTATGCGATGGCGTTCGCCGATCTCGGCTACGTGCCTCACCGTCCTGTTCTGCCTTGCGTTTCTCACGTCTTCCTATGCAGAGAATAGTGAACGGGAACAAAAAATCCTGCGTATTCAGCAGTCGATCGAGCAGCAGAACCTTGAACAAGCGCAGCAGTTGCTAACGGAGGCGGCTAGGCAATTTCCCGCTGACGCTGGCTTCGACAATTTGCAGGGAATCGTGGACGCACAGAAAGGCGACTTCCCGCGGGCCGAAGCTAGTTTTCAGGAAGCCGTAACACGGAGCCCGAAATTCACTGGTGCCTATCTCAACCTTGGGCGGCTCTACTTGGAGAACACTTCGGCTGACCCGAAAGCCTCGCTGAAAGCGTTGGACGTGTACGCGCGAGTGCTTCGTTACGACGGCAAAAATGCGGAAGCCAACTACCAGAGCGCATCGTTGCTCCTCCAGCAAGGTGAATACAAGAACTCCCTCGGTCACTTGAAACTTCTCCCGTCCGCAACTCTGTCAGAGCCGCAGGCATTATCTATTCTTTGTGCCGACTACGCGGGGATCGGCGACCGAGAACACACAGACGACGCGTCGGCCCGCTTGCTCGCGAGCTCCGATTTTTCCGAGCAAGATGCCCGGCAGGCGATTCCGGGGCTGCAAGCCGGCAAGCGCGACGACCTGATCGTCGCTCTTCTGGAGAACCTGCAGAAACGACAGCCCTTGACGCCTGAGATGCTGCGCAACCTCGGTTTAACGTATGAACGAACCAACAAGCTGGTGGAAGCCCGTGCGGCCCTGGAAAAGTTTGCTGTCGCGAAACTCTCCGTGGCGTCTCTGCTGGAACTGGCAAGGGTTGCACACGAGCAGCAGGACTACAAAGGATCGTTGGGATATCTCGCGCACGCACGAGACCTCGAGCCCGAAAACGCCAATCTCCATTATTACTTTGGATTGGTTTGCCTGGATCTGGACCTCGTCGCCGAAGCGCGCAACTCGTTTGAGAAGGCGATCAAGCTCGATCCCGACAATCCGTCTTACAACTACGCGATGGGAACAGCGTCCACGTTTCGACAGGACCCCGAAGAAGCCGTCCCGTATTTCGAAAAGTACATCAAGCTCAAGCCGCAAGATCCGCGGGGAAAGCTGGCTATCGGTGTGGTCCTTTGGCGTGCCAAGAACTACGATGCCGCCGTGCCCTGGCTGAAGCAGGCCGCGAACGCTGTCGAAACCGCCCCGACCGCTCATTACTACTTAGGCTCGATCGCGTTGCTCGAGAACCGTCTGGACGATGCTTATAGTGAGCTGGAAACGGCCTTGAAAGCTCAGCCTGGCTACACCGACGTACTGGCGCAACTCGGACAGTATTATCTGCAGCGCAAGGACTACCCACAAGCCGAACAGCAACTTCGCCGCGCCCTGGAGATCGATTCCGGTCACTACTCCGCGAATTTCTATCTTCTGACTCTGTACACGCGTACCGGAGACCCGCGGCGAGAGGCCCAAGCCAAACATTTCGAAGAGCTCAAAATTCTTCTGAACGAGAAGACACAGGAATTGCTCCGCATCGTTGAGGTCCGGCCATTCGAGAATCCCTGACTTTCGTCCCCAACGCGATGTACCGCTCTGCGCGCATCTCGGCCCGTTTGGTGGAGATCGTCGTGCTTTTCGCCGTGGCTGGCGCGCAGGTCTTCGGACAGTCTCCGGTTCTAGCGAAATGCACCGAGGCTTTTTACCGCGGTGACTATGTACAGACCGTTCAACTGGCCGACAAACATCTTTTGACGTCTCCTCACGACGCTCCCGTCCGCGTGATCCTGGCGCGTGCCGAGCTAGCCCAGGGAAAATCCCAACCTGCATTTGACGATCTGCGAAAAGCCCTCGCAACGGATCCCCACAATATCGACGCTCTTTACTATCTTGCCGTTGTATCGCAGGAACTCTCCCAGCAGGAGTATCAAAAGCTCGCCGAACTCGCCCCCGACTCGGATCGGGTTCACCAACTCTTGGGCGAGGCTGCCCTCGCCGCGGAAAATCCAAGCGAGGCTGAGGCGCAGTTTCAGGACGCGCTGAAAGCCAATCCACGTTCTGTCGAAGTCTTCACGGAGCTGGCGGAGTTGAAACGCTCGCAATCGAAATTCGATGAGGCCATCACCTACTACACGCAGGCCGCGCAGCTCGGCCCGCTGAACTACGACATCGTCTACGGACTGGGGGCCTCATACACATACAAGCAGAACTACCCCGAAGCGATCTTGTGGCTGCGCAAGGCGGTCGCCTTGGCTCCCGATTCCTCCGCCGGGCGTTTCGCTCTGGGCAACGCGCTGTTTCAGAGTGGACAACTCGAAAACGCCATACCGGAACTAAAACGCTCGCTGCAACTGGAGCCACGACTCAAGCAAGCTTACTTCCTGCTCGGCCGAGCCTATTCGAAACTGGGCCGAAGGGACGAAGCCAGCGCGGCCCTCAAGAAACTCGATGAACTCAGCCGATCCGAAGTGCCTGGTCAAGAGAAAGGATCTACCAGGGATTCCAGTTCAAAATCTGACAGCCGGTAAAGTCCACTGAAACTCTAGCCAAACTCAGAATGCGCTCGTGCCATCGCTCGCGACCGATCATGCTCAGTCGACAGACACTCTTGCTTGGTTTGTTTCCATTGATTGCATTGCTCTACCAGCACGCGGAGGCCCAGGAACCGAACGATCACTCGCCGCAGTCGCCACCATCAATGGGCGTCTCCACCGGAACACCTCATGCCCCGGTAAAAGACGCTTTATCTCGTCCCATAACCGCAGGTGGGTTTGTTGACGGCGCGCCCGTCGTGTTCACGGATGTGACGAAAGAAGCCGGACTCGACAAATTCCACCACCGCTCTGGCACACCGGAAAAAGCGACCATTCTCGAGACGCCAGGCTCCGGGGTGGCTCTGCTCGACTATGACAACGATGGCTGGCTCGATATTTACTTGCTCAACGGCTCGACCTTTGCTGCGCTGAAGGGGCAAGAACCTGCCCCCCGTGCAATGCTGTTTCACAACAATCACGATGGAACTTTTACCGACGTGACAGAAAAGGCCGGAGTCGCGAATGAGCGCTGGGGTTTTGGAGTTGCGGTGGGCGACTACGACAACGATGGATGGCCGGACATCTATGTCTCGAACTATGGGAAGAATCGCCTCTATCACAACAATCATGACGGCACCTTCACCGACGTGGCTGAGAAGGCTGGTGTAGCGCTCGGCAGTTGGTCCACTGGACCGACTTGGGGCGACTATGACCACGATGGTTTTCTGGACCTTTTTGTGCCCGGTTATGTGAAATTCGACCCGGACCATCCGCCGATCGCCGGTCAGGCCGGCATTCCCCTAACCGCCTGCCAGTTTCGCGGCGTTAGTTCCTTGATGTGTGGCCCACGCGGTCTCCCTGGAGAAAGCGATCACCTGTTCCACAATAACGGGGACGGCACTTTCACCGACGTCAGTAAAAAGGCCGGCGTCTCCGATCCCCCGGGCTACTATGGGCTCGCTTCCGTCTTCGTGGATGTGGACGACGACGGCTGGCTCGACCTGGCCGTGGCCAACGACTCGGTGCCACGCTACCTCTACCGCAACCGCCACGACGGCACTTTTGAGGACTTGAGCTACCTCTCCGGCTTCGCTCTTACCAACGAAGGCCTGGCTCAGGCTTCCATGGGAATCGCCGTTGGCGACTACAATCGCGACGGCAGAGTGGATTTCGCCATCACCACGTTTTCGGATGATTACAAGACTCTCTATAGAAATGATGGCGACTTCAATTTCTCAGATGTGACATACCCGGCGGGATTGGGCGGTCCCACCATCCCTTTTCTCAGTTGGGGGATCGGGTTTATCGATTTCGACAATGACGGCCTCTTGGACATCCTTCTGGCAAACGGCCACGTCTATCCATCGGTCGACCGTCGAGATTGGGGCACGACTTGGGCAGAACGTCCGCTACTTTTTCGCAATGTAGACGGCACCAAGTTTCAGGAAGTCCCGCCTGCAACCGGCAGTGGTCTGGCTGAGGTGATCCCCGCCCGCGGCGCCGCCTTCGGAGATCTCTTCAATGACGGCCGCATCGCCGTGGTGCTGAACAATATGGACTCCTCCCCGGTTCTGCTGCGCAATGTCGTCAAGAACGCCAATCACTGGATCACTCTAAAGTTGGTTGGCGGCCCAAAGGGGCCACGGGACGCGATCGGCGCCAAGGTCTCTGTGACAGCGGGCGGAGTTCGTCAGCGCGCTGACCTGATTAGCGGAGGCAGTTATGGGTCATCTTCTGAGCCGCGTCTCCATTTTGGATTGGGAGGGTCGGCCAAGGTCGATAAAGTTGAGGTTCGATGGCCCAGCGGAAGAGTGGAAGAGTTGGTCGTTCCGGGCGTCGACCGGATACTCACAGTCGTGGAAGGTCGAGGCGTCGTTGCAAAGTAACGAATGAAAGCCGCACCTGCGGAAAGCTCGGGGATGTGAAACCCTTGTTTTTGGAATGGCCAACCCGACATCTCTCTGTGTCGTACTTGGTCGCGGCGCTTCTTTCTGCGGGCTCAACCCTCGCCCAGTCTCAACCGGACAGCACAACCGACTTCAGCCGTTTCCGGCCACGCCGTGAGATCGCCGGCGAAAGGTTTGTGGGCCGCGAGGTCTGTGCTGGCTGCCACGCACAAAAGAATCGTACACAGTCGCGCACCGAAATGGCTCATGCCTTACACGATGCGGCGGAAAGCGCTGTGCTGCATTCCCATCCTCGGATGAACTTTCAATCCGGCGCCTACACATATGAGATCGTGAGTGATGGTACCCAGACTGTCTATCGCGTCACCCACGGCAACGAAATGTTCAGTGAGCCTATTTTGTACGCTTTTGGGAACGCACAAATAGCCCAGACTTACATTTTCCGTCACAACGGGAAACTGTATGAAGGGCGAGTCAGTTACTACAGTGCAATCGATCGACTGGATTGGACTATCGGAGACGTACTAAGTACACCACCCAGTCTTGAAGAAGCCGCTGGGCGTGACATTAACAGCGACGAAGCGCGCAATTGCTTCAGTTGCCATGGAACCGCGGCCACAGTCGGGACCAAGCTTCATCTCGATAGTCTGGTGCCCGGCGTGAGCTGCGAGGCTTGCCACGGGCCGGGCGCCAAACACGTCGAAGCCATAAAATCTGGCGCGTCAGAGAACCTCTATATATTCAATCCGAAAACACTCGAACCCGAAGCTCTGTCGCAGGAGTTTTGCGGAGCCTGCCATCGTGGCGTGGACACGGTCGCGATGATGCCTGATCTGGGCGGCGCCAACAATGTACGGTTTCAGCCCTATCGGATGTTTAATAGTCGCGGCCACGATCCCAATGATCCACGGCTAGCGTGCTCGGTTTGCCACGATCCCCACGTGGACCTGAACCGCGACGATTCCTCGTACGACGCAAAGTGCACGACCTGCCACGCGCTGGCCAGCCAAATTGGGGGGAAGGCGGGGAGGACGAGCAAGAACACAGCGACTGTGAAAGCATGCCCGGTGGCCAAAGATCGCTGCATATCCTGCCACATGCCCAAGGTCGAGTTAGCCGGCGCACATTTTCAGTTCACCGATCATCGTATCCGGATCGTGAAGCCCGGCGAACCATATCCGTATTAGTTCTTTAGGCTATAGAGACCTGGCTCTGGAGATCCGCTGCAGTATGCCGCCTACTTAGCGTCCGCCCTTGCAATTGGGCAAACGGAACGAACCAATCCGGGTCCGGTAGCCGGTGTCCCCTGCCTTTAGATAGTCTCCGACATACCAGAACGTGCAGTCATCGCTGGGATCCATCGCTGTCGTCGTGTAATCTTCCCAGCGCAAAGTGTTAGTCTGCGACGCCTCACCTGTGGCAAGCACAGACTCGTGTAACGTTAAGCGACCCCTCGTATCGCCGGCCCGACGCGCCGCAAAGCGCAACCCGGCAAAATTTGGTGTCCCGCCGAACGAGTATCCGACGCCGACGTCACCCTGCTTGTCCATCGTGATGCTGGGCATCCAGCGGTACAAGCCTTCCGGCGCGTATGTGCCTTGCTGATACAAGTCGGGATCGCCCTTCTTGTTAAGCCGGAACTCGTACCAACGCACGCCTCCGCCACCACCCTGGGTTGCAACTGAGTGCGCTGCAACGATCGACTCGTGACCGGCAACTTTGCGGTAGACGAGTCGTTGCATGATTTTGTCACCCTGGACGTCGAGCCTACGGTCGGTATTGGGTTGGGGCACGCAGCTGGACAGCTGACCGTTGCACAGGTAGTGATATGGCGCAACCTTGATTTTGACCGGTCCATCCGCCTTTGTGTTGGCTGGATTGTTCCAGTCGACATGAACTTTCCAGAAGTAGATCGCATCGTCCTCGAAGATATTCTTGAGCTGTGTGCCGCCGGCCGCCATCATGATGTTCGGCGTTCCCGCCGATGGTGCTTTCCGGCCATCAATGTCGGCATTGTTCAGGAAATTTACTCCGTCGACGATGATGCATTGCTCCGTGGCGGGCTGTCCCAGCAGCATTTTCGCCCGATCCACAATACATGCATGTTTCTGAATGACGTCATCGCCGGTGCTGCTGGGCACGTAGTAGCCATCCGTCCAAACGGCTGGACGCGGGTAATCGGGGAATAATTTCCGCTCGAACGCGTAGCGATAGTACGTGCCGAGGGGATTCGGACCCGTGCTGACCGCATAGCACATGCCCCAAACCCCCTCCTTCACTTGGGACGGCCTGTGCTCGGGCGAAGGAGGCTGTGGCGGATTCGCTGGAGGGAGCGCAGGCGCCCCCGGAGAAGACCTCTCCCCGGACTTCGCAAGTTGGCCAGGGGGAACTGCCGCGTCAGAAGCCTGAGCGGGCTTCTCGAGAAATTCGCCAGGCGCAATCCGTGAAAATATTGGCATCACGATCAACCATCTCCCAGCAAGTTGGTCGTAGCGGACCACCGCGTCGCCGTTGTTGCGCGCCTCACACACGCCGCCGAAGCCCGCCCACACCGCTTTCGTAGGCACGGCTCCATACAATACAGTCCCAGTGTTGGCGTATTTCTTCCCCTGCTTCGAGTAAACCGCCAATCTCGTATTAACAGTCTGCACGATGTGATCCGGACCGACAGCCAGGCTGTTGTCTGACGGATTACGAAAACTGGTTGTGCCTTGCGGTCCCTCAAATCCCGCGCCCAACCCGTCGAAGCTATCAAGCATGGGCGCCGCGGGCCGGGGTCCCTGCGACGTCTGTTCAACCGCGATGCCGGCGGCGCTCAAAGTTGGTGCAGCGGTCGGCGGAGGAATTGGTTCCGGTGGTCTTTCCTGGCCGGCATCTGGATCATCCGGCGAGGCACCCGGGGAGGTTCCGCAGGGTAATCCTTCGCATTCGAGCGCTGCCGGTTTATCGGGAGAGGCTTGCTGCGAGGCAAGGGGAGGGGAAAGGTCGTGTTTGACCTCCGTGTGTACCACTACGGCGCCTGGGAGCAGGATTCCTTCTTTCTTTTGGTCAGCTCGCGATTGCACCGCTGGCGGAATGGAAAAAGCGAGAACCACGATGCCAAGCCCAAGGGCCGCTAAAATACTAGGCCTCAACGCTCGACGGATGGACATTGTCTGCCTCCAGTGCTCGAGTTCCTCTCCTACCAGTTGCGAGCGCGATGGGGTCACGGCATTTTGCGACGGCAACTTCCCCCTGCTTGGTTGGATGGGAGGACGGACTTCAGACTCATTCCATTCGGAGCAAAGTGCTCGCCAGCCCGCATGGCTTGCTCAAAGGCGATGGCTCCGCGCCACCGCCTAGAAGGCCACCTGCATCCGGAACTGGATTTGTCGGTTACCGTTTTGCCCAACTGTGCCCGGAGCGTAGGGCGCGCTGTTTACAAGCAAGTACTGGGCCGGGTTGTTGGTGCCGAATGAATACCCATCCGTAAAGTTGAAGTTCGGATGGTTGAATGCGTTCAACATCTCCGCATAGATGTTCATTCTCACACGCTCTGTGATTGGAATGACCTTGATGATCGAGATGTCGGTATTGAACAACCTGGGGCCCTTCAGGAAGACGACGCTACCCAGTTGGCCCGGAGTGGAAGAGGGCTGGATCGCTCCGCCTGGGCCGAACAGGCTTTGTGGGAGGACAGAGACCGGAACGTTTGGGTTTCCTGTGGAGTACACCCCGACCTTGCTCTGTAGCTGGGACACCGTGATTCCGTTCAAAGCTACGCCTGAGTCATTTTCGTTGGGCACGTAGTTGAGGATGCCCGCGGGAGTTCCGTTGGCATTCGCTGGGGTAGGCCCATCCCAGTAATTGAAGGTGTTGACGCCCCCGGCAAGCTTGAAATTGCGTCCGGTCTGCGCCGCCACAATGCTCCCGAGTGTCCATCCTCCTATGACGTTGTCGACGATCGAGTTTCCCGTCCTGAGCGACTTTCCTCTGCCAAACGGGAGTTCATAGTTGAAATAGGCTTTAAACACATGGCGCAGGTCGTAGGGGGAAGGGACTCGATTGAGCCTCAGATCGCGCAAAGTTGTGAAGTCAACCAGCGCACCGTCAGCCTGGAAATAGTCACCTAGATATCGGTTGGTCAAAGAATGGCTGTAGGTGTAATTCCCCATGAAATTCAGCCCGTGACGGGATGGATGCTTCACCTGAATCTGCAAACCGTTGTACGATGCAGAGCCTGGATCCGAGAGTAGGGTCAGAGCTTGGCCTCCCGAGTAAGGATTAACCTGGAAGAAATTGATGGGATAGGCCAAAGGTGCAGGCGCAGTGCTGCTGCTGACGTACGCCTGAGTCACACAAGGTGAAAAGGTGTTCCCCACGAGGTTGCAGAAGAACGTTGGATTTTGTGTGATCGCGCCAGCGAGAGCTCCCGCTTGACCGGTTTGAACCAGAAACAGGTTGTGCGGATCTTGGAATGGTGAGCTTGGGCCCGGCGCGCCAAAGGCCTGACTAAGAATTGGCGTCGCATTTGGCCCCGCAAAGGTTGTTCCTCCGCTTGCCGCCAGGTTCGCTTGGGCATTGGTAAAGTCCTGCAGGAACGACGTAAACCCGTTCGCCTTCTGAAAGATGTTCACTTCGTTCAAATCATAGGCCTCCCACATGTGGACCGAGTGGTTGCCCACATAGTTCACGTCCAGGGCCCAGTTACCCGCCATTTTTCGCTCAAATCCGAATGTCCAACTCTCAATGTATGGTGTCCGAATCTTAGGGTCGACGGTACTGAACGTGCCATCGCGGGTAAAAGTCAGATTGGCTTCCGGCATCGGCAAAGTAAAGGACCCTGGCACCGGGTTTAGCGATGGCAGCGATGTGCCCACTGGGTCGAACGAAATCGTGCCCGGTACAAATTGTCCTGGGTTCAGGGAGACGGTTTGATTCGAAATCGAACCGGTCGCAACGTTCTCCCAGGGAATCCATCCTTCATCGTACCGATTGATCGCAAACCCACCTCGGATTACGAGATTGTCCCCTCCGGCCAACTTGTGTAGGAATCCATCGTCAAAATTCGGATTCCATGCAAAGCCGAAGTTCGGCGCCGGTTGCTTGTAGTCGCCGCTGTAGCCCGAAGGGCGAAGCTGCAACATGGGATTGAGATTGCCATTCAGCACGCCCGGCTGAAACAGGCCGGTCGATGGACCGAACAGATCGCCTAGCGTGGGACTATTGAAATAGTTGTTCGTGTTTACCAATGCCGACGAGAACTGCCACCGAAAGCCATAATTCAAGGAGAGGCGAGGCGTAACCTTCCATCCGTCCTGGAAGTAGATACCACCAATACTTTGCTTCTCTTTGATGCTAGTAACGCCACCGGAAAGATACTTCTTGCTGCCCGTGTCAAGCGGAATGAAGCCCGAGATGGATGCCACGCGACCGGCCAAGGTGGAATACAGGGCCTGGGCGTCGACGAAAGCCTCATTGTTATTGCCGGTAGAAAGTCCGCCAGGGAAGCATCCCTGCGTATCGGTTGTGCACCCCGCGACTGGGCTGGTGTTGAACATTGCCGATGCCCCATTGTCGTTGGCCGATATACCAAGGTTCTCCGCCACCGGTGGTTGTGTGTTGACGTCGTGCTGGTTGGAAAAGCGGTAGTGACCACCGAACGTAAAGTTATGATTACCACGCGTCCAGGTCACGTTGTCGGTGAAATCCCACACTGGGTTGTTGCGCGGCTCGGGAAGAATGCTGCTGCTATCCGGGACCGGGGGTGTAAATGCCTGGGGTCCATTCACGAAAGAAGGAGCGTTCGGCAGAAAGTTAATGCCTTTGAAGGCGTCGAACGTGTTACCGGGCTGTGCCCGCTCCTGCGTGTTGAGGATTCCGAAGTTTGTCTGATTGATCAGATGCGAGTTGATGGTCCAATCTAGACCGGTTGCAAACGTTGAATAGGAGGATTGAAAGCCGTTCTCCTGAATCGGAGAGTCCGGGTACACCGGCGTCCT
>Ga0307479_10002663_pt1 | contig 16221 bp, 17 predicted proteins | sample atmos_gasesECM4C_FD_203743 | JGI IMG/M metagenome (GOLD analysis project Ga0307479, IMG submission 203743) | Hardwood forest soil microbial communities from Morgan-Monroe State Forest, Indiana, United States - atmos_gasesECM4C_515 | ecosystem: Environmental > Terrestrial > Soil > Temperate... | reverse complement strand
ATCCCTACCCCAATTATTGCAAGAGACGGGAACTCAGTACTTGCGGTTCCAGCGGATAAATCCGATGAATAAACCAATTCCCACGATCGCAAATCCCAAGTAAACGTGCCAGCCATGCAACAGCGTGGCAGACACAATCGCGCCCACGGCGGAAAGTATCAGCAACAGGGCAGACTTGCCCTTGGTTAGCCGCTTCTGTTCAACCACTCGCGCTTCGCTTCCCGCCTTTGCGATGCCCACTCTGCATCGCGCCGGCGTTTTTTTTCCCGGCCTTAAGTTCTCGCTAACTCTCGGCTCAGGTACACAATCTGCCCTACATGATGATATGCATGCCCAGCGCAACGCACGAAAATTTGGAAGCGATCCGCGGCTTCCGGCTCCCGCTCGACGGTGTACGCTTTTCCCCAGTCCTCCGCTTTCTGCTTTCGAATCGTCGCCACCACCATGGCGATGGCGCGGTCAAAGGCCTTGAGGGCTTCCTCTTTCCGCGGCGGTTGCTTCTCCGTGAACTAGCGGTCGCGGTCTCTCACATACCCGGTCTCCGCGATGCGCGCTCCGATGTAATAGTTCAAATTGCCGGTCAGGTGCAACACCAGGTGTCCAACGCTGTTTCCGTAAGGATACGGCTTGCGCCAGAACTGTTCGTTCGAGAGCGGGTCCACCCACTTATGCAACTGCGTGGCAACAAATTCGTAATAGGCCGACAGCCCGTTCTCTACCGTGTTGGTCAGTTCCGCCAGAGTCGCAGCCCCTCCAGAATCCAGTCCGCAAGTTATGTCTTCGGACTTGTGCGCCGGCCGGCGTATTCCCCCTGGCGGGACGCCTCGATAAGCCCATTTTCCCCGATGAGGTCTTCCCTCGAAGAAGGAATCTTCCTGTTCCTTGAAATTAAAATCCTGCAAGGCAGACAATAGACACTCCACGCCAAATGTCAAGGAATTCGCGCGGCCGCCACGCGCCTCAGACGGGATTCTTTTCTCTCGCGGGGAAAATGAAACACTGCATTTCGGCCGTTTACAAATCGAATCTGGACGCCGGCCCCATACTGCGCGGACCAGGCCCTCGAATCCTGGGGGAAATCTTTTGGATCCGCCGGCTCAAACAGCGCGCCGCGAATAAATAGGCGCATGATGCCGTCTTCGGCGAAGGTAAGTTGCAGCAGGTCATCCAGACAAAGGCTTACGCGCGCATTTCGAACGGAAACAACCGCGGATGAACAGGAACCCAGTACCGCAAGGTTTTTGCTTTGACGCTCCCATTTTGAAAAAAGACTCACTGCCTCGGCGCTTGGAATCTCGGCCATTCGTGCACCTCTTACTTTGCGATTCGCAGAGCCCGTGGCCATTCTAACGGGGTACTTCGCTTCTGTCCTGCCACATTTCAGTAGTTTTTCGTGCCTCCGGTTCCGGTGATCCGCATTCGCCCATGCAATCGGGTGGCGATGGCGAGTTCAATGCACTGTCCCGCCGCGCAACATTTCCCCACTTTATCCACAGTTTCCGGTAAGGGGTCCTTCCGTACTATTGACCCTGTAACTACCCCCCGCTGACACTGAGTACAGGATGGCTCGCTACTCCGCCTTTCTCGGGCGTCGCGTGGAGGTGCAATATCGCGCCGGCGATATCCTTCTGCCCGCGTCCGGCATTTTCGTGGCCGATTCCGGCCGTTCCATTTTCCTCGAACAGAATTTTGAGCAGCGCGGACAGCACAAGCACTTCCGCTGGGAAATCCCTTATCAATATCTGGTGCGTATCGAGGAAAAACCCGACTCCGGCGCTTCCGCAAACAGCGTTCCCGTCACCGCTGCTCCCAAATCCGCCCCCGAAGCTCATGTCGCATCTAAGTCTGAAGGCGAGCCTCTCAGCGCCGCTGCGGCCGCTTCGGCCGGCGGTGCCCCCGGCCTCTTGCCCGTCTCCCACCGCCCCAAGACCGCTTAATTTACGCCCTCAAGACCCTATCAAACTTCAACTTCCCTACCCTTTATCAGTAGGGCTAGTAGGGAGACGAAGATCATTGTCCTTTGCACTACGTAACGCTAATCTGCTTGATGAGTGATCTCTCTTGGGAATAATTCATGAGAAGCTCATCCTCATCCGCCACGCCGCCTGATTTCCAGGCGTTATTCCAATCAACGCCTGGGCTGTATCTTGTTCTCGCGCCGGACCTTACGATTGTGGCTGTCACCGATGCGTACCTCCACGCAACCATGACGAAGCGCGAAGATATCATGGGCCGCGGTATCTTCGACGTCTTTCCGGACAATCCCGATGATCCTGCCGCCACGGGTGTTCGCAACCTTCGCACCTCGCTCCAGCGCGTCCTCCAGAACAAAACCTCCGACGGCATGGCCGTGCAGAAGTACGACATTCGCAAGCCGGAATCGGAAGGCGGCGGCTTCGAGGAGAGATTTTGGAGCCCGGTTAATTCCCCCGTCTTAGGGCCGAACCGCGAGGTTCTCTACATCATCCATCGGGTCGAAGACGTCACGGAATTTATTCGCCTCAAACAACAAGGACTGGCGCAGGAAAAAATTGCTAAAGATCTGCGCACACACGCGGGCCAGATGGAAGCAGAAATCTACCAGCGCGCTGGCGAAGTCCAGGAAGCCAATCGCCGCCTGGAGGCCACCAATCAGGAACTTCTCCGGGCGAAGGAAGAGGCCGAGCGCGGCAGCCGCTTCAAGGACCAATTCCTTTCCACCATGAGTCATGAGCTGCGCACCCCGCTCAACGCCGTCCTTGGTTTTTCCGATCTGCTCGCCGACGAATCCTATGGCCCGCTCAACGATCGCCAGCGTCGCTACGTCGAGCACATCCACACCGGCGGCAAGCATCTCCTCAGCCTCATCAGTGACATTCTGGATTTGCCCAAGATCGAAGCCGGCCGCATGGAATTGACCAACGAAAACCTGCGCGTGGAAACCATTTTTGGCGAAGTCCTCAGCGTCATGCGGCCGCTGGCAGACAAGAAATCGCAGTCCCTATCGAAAAACTCCCAACCCGGCTTAGTCGTCCGCGCCGATTCCGTCAGGTTCAAGCAAGTGTTGATGAACCTCCTCGGCAACGCTATCAAGTTCACGCCAAAAGGCGGCAGCATCGAACTAGGCGCGCACTTGGCCGGCGGACGCGTTCGCGTCGAAGTGCGCGACAATGGGCCGGGCATCCCTCCCGCCGAACAGCAACGCATCTTCGAAGCCTTCTATCGCCTTCGTGAATCCGGCAAGAAAACCGAAGGCACGGGCCTTGGCCTCGCCATCACCCATCGCCTGGTCGAACTGCACGGCGGCGAGCTCACTTTGGATAGCGAACTCGGTAAGGGAAGTTGTTTCTATTTCTCTCTTCCTGTTGCGGTGGCGATTCAAGATGCGCTTCCCCGTCCGGCACAGCCTGCCGGGACACGCGTCCGCTTGCGCGTTCTCGTCATTGAAGACGACCGCGCCGCCGCGCAGCTCATTCAAACCCAATTGATTTCGGCCGGCTACGAAGTGTTGGTGTGTCAAGAGCCGCAAAACGCTTTGGAACTGGCCGCCCAATTCCAGCCGGGCGCCATCACCTTGGATATCGTCATGAAGCCGAAAAACGGGTGGGAAGTTTTGTCGCAGTTGAGGCGCGACCCTCGCACTTCACATATTCCCTTGATCGTTGTCTCTATGGTTGATCAGCCCGGCATGGGAACTCTCCTCGGCGCCGACGAATATCTCGTCAAGCCGGTGGATAAGGCCACTCTCCTGGCTGCTCTTCAACGCCGCGCCGGCATTCGCCCGTCCCCGAAGCGAACGCGATCCATCCTGGTCGTCGAGGATGACGTCGCCAGCCGCGAGTTCATCGTTGAAATGCTGACCGCGCAGGGCTACACCGTCGCCACTGCCTCGGATGGCGCGCAAGCCCGCGCTCAGGTCGCCGCGAACAAACCCGAACTCGTGATCCTCGATTTGGTGTTGCCCGGAGCTAGCGGTTTCGAGCTCCTCGGCGAATGGCGCGCCAGCCCGCGCACCGCCGATCTTCCCGTCTTCATCCTCACTAACAAGGATTTGACCCCGGAAGAGCAAAGATTCCTTCGCGCTAACGCCGAATCCCTTCTGCTCAAACAACAACCTTGGCAAGAAGCGCTCATCAAGCAGCTGAGTCGCGTGGTTTCCATGGCTCCTCCGGATAGAGTGTGATGCCTCGCATTCTGGTTGTCGAAGACAACATCATCAATCGAGAGCTGCTTTGTGATTGGCTCGAAGCGCACGGGTACGCAGTTCTTAGTGCGGAAGACCTGGGTGGCGCGCAGCGCCTGCTCCACGGCGAGCAACCCGATGCCGTCTTGCTCGACGTCCAGCTCGGCAGTGAAGACGGACTCGCCCTCGCCGCTTGGATACGCCAGCAGCCGGGATTCTCTGGTATCCCCGTCATTGCGGTGACCGCCCACGCCATGGTGACCGAACAACAACGGTTCCTGCAGTCCGGCTGCAACGCCTGCATATCAAAACCCATCGATTTCAAATTGCTCAGCCGGGAACTCGATAAATGGCTGGCCCCCCTGCAGAATCTTCCCTCCCGCGTCTGACCCTCTCGTCTTCTGCCGCCTGATCCAGTCAGTTGTGCTCTCTATCCTCGCTGCTTCCGCATCGCAATTCGGCTACAATCGTGTCCTCTATTTGAGGAAATACCGGCGTGCTTTGCGCTCGCCGTTTTCGAGGAGGCCTTTCTTGGACTCTGTTCCTGGCCCTAAAAAAATTGGATTGATCGGTCTCGGCTTGATGGGCCGTCCCATGGGCATGAATCTCATCAAGGCCGGCTACTCTCTTACCGTCTGGAACCGCACGGCTTCGCGTGCCGATGAGCTGGTTGCCGCCGGCGCCAAGCTCGCGAAGTCTCCGCAGGAAGTTGCCGCCGCTTCCGGTTTTCTACTCACCATGGTTAGCGATCCTCCCGCACTCGAGGAAATTCTCTGGGGACCCCGCGGCGCCATGCAGGCGCTCCAGCGCGGCAGCACCTATGTTGATTGCAGCACCATTTCCCCGGCGCTGGCGCGCAAAATTGCCGCCGCCTGCGCGGAACGCGGCGTGCACTTTCTCGACGCGCCCGTCACCGGCGGCGACTGGGGCGCCAAGAAGGGCGAATTGATTTTCATGATTGGCGGTGATGCCGAAACGCTGAAAGAAGCTGAACCCATTCTCAGCGTGATGGGCAAGAAACTGTTTCACCTCGGCCCGCATGGCGCCGGCCAAACCATCAAGCTCGCCATGAACCTGATCCTCGCGCTCCAGGTCGACGCTCTCGCCGAAGCCCTTGCTCTTGTAACCGGCGCCGGCCTTCCGGGCGAAAAACTTGTCGAGGTGCTGCAATCCAGCATGGCGCGCTCCGGCGTTCTCGATGTCAAAGCCCCCAATCTCCTCAAAGGCGAATACGTCCCGAGCTTTCCTCTGCGCCTCATGCACAAGGATCTCAGCCTGGCCCTTGATCTCGCCAATCAACTCGGCGTCGCACTTCCCGCCACCGCTGCCGCCCGCGAAACCTACAACTACGTCAAAGGCGCGGCCAAGGAAGACCTCGACTATTCCGCGGTCATGAAATTCTGGAAGAGGTGAACTCCTTGGGTGGAGGCGGCGTCAGCGCAGCTTGCCGCCGATGCGCTTTCCCCCGTGCTCCTCGCCCCCTACGTCCTTTCCTTTACATGCCCGATTAGATTGCTCACGCTGTTTGCCAGTTCCACGATTTCTCCCTCTCCCTGAAAGTTGATCTTCAGCTCGTAATTGCCTGCCGCGGCTGCGTCCACTGCCTTCTTTAGATCGAGGAGCGGCTTTGCGACTTGTTTCGGCAGGATCAGGCTGACCCACACGCTTAGGATAAAGGTCAGCGCCGAGACAATCGTGAGCACCCATTCCGCCTGGCGGATGAGCCGGCGAGCCTGCGCGTGGTCCTCCTGAACGCGCTTCCAGCTCTGTGATTCCAGATTCGCTGCAAGTTGCAGGATCTTCCTGCTCGATTCTTCAAGACTCGCCGTGGCTTCTCGCAAGGTTGGGTCCCTGCTCTGCACTGTCTCGGTGATTTGCGAGTCGAACGACTCGACGCGGTCGCGGAGACTTTCGACGAGCCGCGCTCGCGGCAACCGCTTGGCGTCCCTCAATAGCGCATCCAAATCCTTCTCGTAAGCGCGAACCACCTCCCGGACCCGCCCCGTGGGTTCCTGTCCCGGTTCCGCTATAGGCGCCGCGGCGATTTCAAACTGTTCCGAGTAGTGTTTTGTTTCGTCCAGCGCGCGTTGCACGGCGCCTGCTTCTTCCGGTTGCAGCTCTTTGATGTTTTGGAGAATCGCATTCAACCGCGCCACCGCCTCGCGGTTTGCTTGCAGGTAGGAAGGATCACGCAGCAAGAAGTAGTTTCGCTCTGCTCGCCGGGCCTCCAGCATCTGGATCGACGCCTGCTGCGCCATGGCCGCGGCCGGCGCGTCGACGCTGACAATACGGTCCACGATCCAGCCCATTCGAAATAAATAATAGATGGCGAGAAAAATGACGGGTACAAGAATGAGGCGGACAATTGCCAGGCTGTAGATGACTCGCCGCCGCAAGGAGCCCACGTGCACGGGTGCATTCGATGGCTTATCTGTCTGTTGGTCCATGATCTAGACCTCCGTTGCACTACGGCGCTTTCGCGCAGGGACCCGGCAAAATGGCTCCGGTCCGCATCTTACCTCATCGACGAATTCACGGTGGGCGGGCGAATGCGCAAAACGCCGCCAAGGAAGACCTCCACAATTCAGCTCTCATGAAATTCCGGAAACTCTCACGCACTCTCGATCACACTGATACACTTTCCTGCTGTGGAGGTCACTCATGAGCGCGACTGATCCGGCAAAAATCCAAAAGTTCCGCGAAAATCTTCGTCAGGAATGGACCGGCGACAGGACCGTGGCTGCCTGGCGCAAGTGGCACTCCCAGATCGCCGCGTTCACGCGGGGCGCCACCGAAGCCATTCTCGAGGCCGCCCATCTTCGGCCCGGCATGCGCGTTCTCGATCTCGCCAGCGGCGTCGGCGATCCCGCGCTTTCGATTGCCGCGGAAGTTGCTCCCTCGGGGCGCGTGACCGCCACCGATCTCGGCCCAGGTATGATTTCGCTTGCCGAGGAACTCGCCCGCAAAAAAGGCATCACCAACATCGAATTCCGCGAAGCCAATGCGGAGTCGCTTCCTTTCCCAGACCAATCGTACGATGTCCTCACCTGCCGCTTCGGCATCATGTTTTTTCCCGATCTCCCCAAAGCGCTCCGCGAATGCTTTCGCGTGCTGAAGCCCGGCGGGCGCGCCGCGTTCGTCGCCTGGGGCAAGAAAGAGCAACCCTTCTTCACCGCCACCGCAGGCATCGTTCTGAAACATGTTCCGATGCCTCCTCCACCGCCCGATCCCGATGGCCCGAGCCTCTTCATGTTTGGCGAGCGCGGCCGGCTGCGGCGCGCGCTGGAAGCCGCCGGATTCAGCAATGTCCATGAGGAAGACCGCATCATCGCCGGACGCTGGGCATCGTCTATCGAAGAATACTGGGAGCAGTTCAGCGAAGTTGCCGCGCCCTTCCGCCCGCTCATCGACCAACTCACGCCCGAAAAAATGGCTCAGGCCAAAGCCGAAATTTTCGCCGCCCTGAAAAAGTTCTGGAATGGCAAGGAACTGAACATGCCGCTCGAAATCGTCATTGGCACCGGCAAGCACCCGTGAGCTGGGCTCCTGGCCGCGGCGTCTTGACTGCGCCGGCCTTGTTGGGAAAATTCCCGGCCTGTCGGAAGGATCCTGCCCTCCCCTCGCTCTTCCATCTCTTTTGCCCTGACTCACGGTAAAATCTTCGCATGACCATCGGACTCGTCGCCCAGCCGTGGTGGGTAAACCTCCTCATCCTGGTTCCGCCGCTGGCCTGGTTCTCCTGGCGTCGCGGCGGCGTTCCTCTCACGATGGCGCAACTGCTCTTCAGCGGCATCTTCGCGGCTTCCTTCGGGTTCCTGGAAGCCGTGGTTGTCATCTATCTCCGCGCCGCCGTCGGTTTGCTCCCCGGATATCAGGGGACTCTCTCCGACGTTGTTCGCATGTCCGGGCAGTTTTACGCGCAGTCCCAAGCGATCAGCCAGTTCCCCAAAAGCCTTCTCACCCTCGAATTCCTTCGCGAAGCCGCCACCCTTCTCATGCTTCTCTGCGTTGCTTGGCTCACCTCCGCGAAGTCCAGAGCGCGCGCCGCGGCTTTCCTTTGGACCTTTGCCATCTGGGATATCGTTTACTACGCCGCCCTTTGGGCCACCGTAAGATGGCCCCTTTCGCTTCGCGATCCCGATGTCCTGTTCCTCATCCCCGTGCCCTGGCTTTCTCCGGTCTGGTTTCCGCTCCTGGTGAGTGCCCTCGCCCTCGCCGCCGTCCTACTTGTAAGGGTCACGCCATCAAAGAGTTGAGAAGCCGGTTTGGGAAATCCGCGGAACCTCTTGCCACCCTCCACATGCCCTTTGCATCAAAAGAAATGCCATGAGCGGCAAAGCTCAACGGAATGTGACGATTCGCAAAGCTCACCCGTGGGGCGTGCCGCCCTGGACCGTTGATTTCCGTCCCGCCCCGTGCGCTCTGCCGGAGCACGTGGATTTCGCTATTGTTGGCGGCGGCTTCTCGGGCCTTTCCGCTGCGGCTTGGTTGCGCAGGCTCGCTCCCGAGCGGTCCGTCCTGGCGCTCGAGTCCGCTTCTCTCGGTGACGGTGCCAGCGGCCGCACCGGCGGCATGGCGCTTGCCGAAACCGCGGCCGGCGAACTCCCCGGGCTCGGCGACGTGCTCGCCGGCTATAAAAAAATTCTCCGCGCCTTCCGCATTGATTCGCGGTTAACGCTTCCCGGCGTATGGGAACTTAGCCGCTCAGCTCCCGCGACCAATGGTTCCGGCCCCGTCGGAAAGCATTCGCCCATCTCCTGGAGCGATTCCGGCGAGTTGAAAGCCGTCAGCCGCGTGCCCGGCGGCACAGTTGACCCGGGCAAAGTCGTCGCCGGCCTGGCGCGCGCCGCGGAAAACGCCGGCGGCCAAATCGTGGAGCACGCCGAGGTTCGCGCGCTGGACTTCTCGAATCCGCTGCGCCTGCGCGTCCGCCGCAACCTCCGCGGTCGTATCCACGAAAAAGAAATCCGCGCCGGGCAAGTCCTTCTCGCCACCAACGCCTTCTCCCCGGAAGTTTCCGGCCTGCGCGCCGCCGCCGAGCCGAAGCTCACCTTGGCGCTCGCCACTGCCCCGCTGTCCGCCGCACAGCTCAAAGCCATTGGCCTCGGGTCGCGCCGCCCGTTTTACACGCTCGACTTTCCCTACTTGTGGGGACGCTTGCTCGAGTCGAACGGCGTCATCTTCGGCGCCGGCCTCGTTCCTGCCTCCAACGGCACTCCTTTTGGCGCTTCCCTCGGTGCCCACTCGACCAAGAACGGCGCGCACGATTTGCGCCGCTACGACGTTCGCCGGGGCGAAGCCGCCGGCCGTCTCCGCTGGCTCGAGAGCCGCGTCCGCCATCTGCACCCTGCCCTTGCTTCCGTGCGCATCACCCACCGCTGGGGCGGCCCGATTCTCCTCACCGAAGGAATGCGCCCCATCTTCCGCCGCCATCCGCTCAGCAAACACGTGATGGTCCTCGCCGGCTACAACGGCCACGGCGTCGCCCTCTCCGTCTACCTCGGCCAATGGGCCGCCCAAGCCCTCCTCAACCGCCGCCCTCTCCCTCCCTGGGCCAATACTTGATTGTTCATAGAGAACCGAATTCGCCCGCCCGTCATGTAGCACAGGTATAATCAACAGGACCCGTTTACCTCGCCACAAGATTCTGCAAACTTAAACGAGGGAAAACTCAATGGCTGAACACTCAAAAATCGAATGGACGGATTCCACGTGGAATCCCGTTAGGGGTTGTATCAAGGTCAGTCCTGGATGTAAGCATTGCTATGCCGAAGCCTTCGCTGAACGGTTCCGTGGCGTCAAGGGGCATCCCTATGAACAAGGATTTGATCTTCGCCTAGTTCCTGAAAAGCTGACCGAGCCTCTTCTTTGGCCCACGCCGCGCATGGTATTTGTGAATTCAATGAGCGACCTCTTCCAAGAGGGGGTTCCCGACGACTATGTGATAAAAGTTGCCAAAGTGATGCAATCTGCCGACTGGCATACCTACCAAGTTCTTACCAAACGATCGGATCGAATGCGGAAACTACTAAACGGAAAGCTTTCGTTTGCGGCCAACTTGCCGCACATCTGGTGGGGAGTGAGCGTGGAGGATAAACGATACGGCATACCTCGGTTGGAGGACTTGAGAGACTCCATCGCAACCACTAGATTTCTTTCAGTCGAGCCCCTGCTTGAGGATCTCGGCGCGCTCAACCTGTCCGGCATCCATTGGGTGATCGTCGGAGGCGAGAGCGGCCCAGGTGCGAGACCTTTGGAACGGGCCTGGGTGGAATCGGTCAGGTCTCAATGCAGAAAAGCTTCGATTCCCTTCTTTTTTAAGCAATGGGGAGGAGTGCGGAAGAAAGCCGCAGGGCGCAAGCTAAACGGACGAACCTATAACGAACTGCCGGAGATTCGGAAACGTCTGCAACCACCGAAAGACAGGCGAATTGAACTGGTGAATAGCCTTCATGATTCCTGGAATATTCTGGCCCTCGAACGTTTGGTCCAAATTGCAATCTAGGAATACCCGGTGGCCGAAAAACGGAAGCGAAGATCCGAACCGGCATATGTTGAACCGAAGCTTTTCGAAATGGAGGTCGTGAGAGATCTTGAACCGCAATTACCGCAGCTTCTATATCCGATCTGGACGGAAAACAAAGCTAAACTAATCGCGAAATACATCTTCCTCTTCGAACTTATTACCAAACACGGGACCTACATCGACGGTTTTGCAGGTCCTCAGCAACCTGACCGACCAGAGATGTGGGCAGCCAAGCTCGTTTTGGAGATAGAGCCGCAATGGCTCCGCCATTTCTACCTCTTTGAAAAAAGCAAGACGGGCTGTGACTTGCTCAGATTCTTGAAAGCATCTCAAGCCGCCACAAAAGACCGAGAGATAAAAGTTTTTTGCGGAGATTTCAATGTTAAAGTCGACTCGATTCTGAGTTCTCGGAGGATTGGAGAAAAAGAGGCGACGTTTTGTTTGCTCGACCAGCGCACATTCGAATGCCACTGGAGCACGGTGAAGAAGCTTGCCGGCTACAAGACCGGAAGATCCAACAAATTTGAATTGTTCTACTTTCTCGCCGGATGGTGGTACAGACGGGCAGTTACGGCCGTGAAGCGCGATTCTGTTTTGGAGAACTGGTGGGGAAGGAATGATTGGCGTGACCTTCGCCAGAAAAAATTGGCGGCAGTAAAAGACGAATTGGTTGCCCGATTCAAGTCAGAGCTGGGCTACACATCTGCCAAGGCCTGGCCAATTCTCGACAAGGCCGGGCGAGACATGTATTTCATGATCCATGCAACCGACTACCTAGCCGCTCCTGCTCTTATGCAGCGCGCGTATTCTGAGGCCGTTCAGCCGGTCGAAAGGGCGATACAACAAAGCCTTTTCCCGTCCAAAGAGAAATCTTGACAAGCGCGCTGGGCCAGACCCTAGGTCCAACAAGTAGGCTGGCATACAATCAAGGACGTTATGCTGTCTATTTAATTAACGAGGTGTCTTGAACAGTTAGGGATTTTGGTCGACGCTACCCTGCCAGCGTCCCAAAGCCAGGCCGCGCATTTAAGATCGCGGTTTCGTCAAAGATTCGTCCGCACTCTTCTAGTATCAAGAGGTAACTCAGGTATACGTTTATGGGCACTTGGTGCCACAACGACGACCAACAACTGGGCTTTATGAACGTTGTAGGCGCCGCTATTTCAGAGCTTGAAGCAAAACGCCCAGGGATCGTTCCTAATCTTCGCTCTGCACACTCTATCTTCATCGGATCTGATTATGGGGGCGCGCACAAGGGCGCCTTCTACGAGGTCCTCACGTTTCTCGTCTGTGACCCTAAGACGCTCGCCCCATGGGACATTGCGAGACGAAGAGTTCGTGAACGACTGCTGAGTGATGGTCGTCGCATGTCCTATAAGACTTTGAATGACCGCGTGAGACGTCGCGCGCTCCGGCAGTATCTAGCCGCTTGCAATCTAATCCCAGGCTTAGTCGTGACAGTAGCGATTGATAAGCGGATACAGAGTTTGTTCGTAAAGACGGGGCACGTCTCACTCGAAGCGCAGACGGCAAAGATGTTTTCGGACTGCACCGCAGCGACAATAGAGAGAACACTGCGTGTGACGCACTTTGTTAGCTTGCTCCTTCGAGGTCTTTGCGCGCCTGGGCAAGATGTATTATGGATTACGGATGAAGACGAACTTGTGGCGAACGAATTTCGCCTCCGACGATTTGTTGAGATATTCGCATCCATTTCGAGTAACTATCTGGAGCACGACTTGGGACATCTGAAAATTGGAACGACCCAATCGGACACGGGCAAGAGAGATCTGGAGGACCTTATAGCAGTTTGTGATCTCTGCGCAGGTTCACTGCAGGATGTTTTGAGGGAAGATGCGATGCGTATGTTGCTCAATTGTCCCTCGATCTGGATTCCTCGGGTAACGACTAACAAGAGCAAAGTGTCTGAGATAATGGATTGGTTTGCGGACGATACACAGCCGCTAAAGCGAGTCGTCTTCGTAATCGACGAGATTGAGCAGTCGCAAGAGCTCCGCTTGACTCCGTTGCGCTTCCACGGGTCAAATTAATGACCCCGGAGAGTGTGTTCCTAGTCGTCTGTATCGACATGGCTCTGCTGGGTCAGGGCTTCGGGAAAGCCTCGAGCCTTCATTGGAAATGCTAATGCTTGCGAGTAAACGGTTAGGATTAGGAGGCTCTTGCTCTAGTTCAGGGTGAGCTGCGGCTAGCGCGTGGGTTAATTTTTGACTCTTCGGAAGCTCGTTCTCGTATCTCCTGTCGAATCTTCCACTTCCAGCCTCGAAATCATTCGAATGATATCCAATACATAATGTTCATTGACAGTTAGCAAGAATCGTATTAGACTGTTGCATGAATTGGACGCCAGCCACCGCGATCGGGTTTCCCCGCGCGCTCTCCGCAGCATCCCCGAAAACGGAAGTAGGTTTTTCTGCACCATTTTGGTGCAGTGCAAGTCCTTTAGATGCAACACTTCCGCGCCACCTCGTATGTGTTGCAAACAAAGGGCTTAGAGAAATATGTAAGTTCTTTAAATGCAACACTTACAAAAAAACCTGGGGGTGGGGGCTGTTATGGTTAACCGGGCTTCCTACCCTTCACAAGCGCCGCAGGCGGCAATCTCTCTCATGCCAAGTAGGGGGCACGGAACACGCGCCGCCGATCATGTTTCTCCGGCTGCGGATCGCATTGATACTATCCTCGGCGGTTTCCAGAGGGGGAGCGAAATGGGCATGAAAGTAAGCATGTGGATAGTTCTCTCACTGGCTGGCGGGGCGCTGGTTTGCGGGCCGGCTGTCGTCGCGCAGCAGGAGCCGGACTGGTCCAAGGTCCAAATCAAGGTGACCAAAGTTTCCGGCAACATCTACATGCTGGAAGGCCAGGGCGGCAACATCGCCGCTTCCGTCGGCGAAGACGGCATCGTCATTGTGGACGGCCAGTTCGCTCCGCTGGCGGAAAAAATCCAGGCCGCGCTGAAAGAATTGAAGATCACGGACAAGCCCGTGCGCTTCGTCATCAACACCCACTATCACGGAGACCACACTGGCGGGAACGTCCCGTTCAACAACGCCGGCTCGACGGTGATCGCGCAGGACAACGTCCGCAAGCGGCTCGAAACCGGCGGAACCGCCGGCAATGGCAGCTCGATCAAGATGGACGTGAAGCCTGCGGCCAAAGCCGCTCTTCCCATCATCACCTTTGAGCACGACGTGACCGTACACCTGAACGGAGAAGACATTCGCGCCCTGCATTTTCCCTCCGGCCACACCGACGGCGACTCCATCATCTTCTTCCCGAAAAACAACGTGGTGCACATGGGCGACGACTTCGTGCGCTACGGCTTTCCCTTCATTGACGTGGCCAGCGGCGGCAGCGTGCAGGGCATGATCGACGCCATGGAAAAAGCCACCGCGCAGTTGCCGCCGGACGTCAAAGTCATCCCCGGCCACGGCGCAATCTCGAATCTCGACGACGTGCGCGCCTTCACAAAGATGCTCAAGGAAACTTCCGCCGTGGTGCAGAAAGCCATCAACGATCACAAAACGCTGGACCAAATGAAGCAGGAAAAAATTCTCACGCCCTGGGCAAAGTGGAGAGGCGATTTCGTCAACGAAGATGTCTTTATCGAAACGCTCTACAATTCCCTGACCGGCCACAAAGGGGAATTCCTGAAGCACAACTGAAGCAGGCCATTGTTTTTGAATTTCATGGTCGCGCGTTAGGAGAGAAAAAACCAATCGGCAAATCGCGCGCGGTGCGCAATCCGGCCGGCGCGTCAAGAATCACGGGAATCGAATTAACAACGACCGCCGCCGTCGCGATGTCGCCAGGACAGCCGCCAGGAATCGTCAGGCTGATATTCGGATGCCCGGTCAGCGAGATCGTATCGGCAGGATCTTTCGCACCGACGTACATCTGCAGTTCGAGGTACACGAGCTCTTTGCCGTCTTTCGAGAGGCCGCGCGCAATCTGGTGCACCCCCGCTGCTTGCCCTGGTTCGACCGTAAGATACTCGGTCTGCACGCGCCCGGTGGCAACTTTCGGCTCGATCGTTTCGATAATTTGCTCGACGGGCAGATTCAAACTGTCCGCCACCATCGCCACCGACTCCGGCAAGCCGACGTGCTTGATGGCGCCCGCTTTTACCTGCGCGCGAAATTCTTCGATCGTCATCCCCGCGCCGATTTTTTTCTGCAGCGGCAGCCGCCGCTTCGACGCATCCACGACGCGCAATGCCTTCGCATGCTCGATGCGCTGGGAAACCGCCGCCAGCGTCACGACCAGTTTGTCCATCACGAAGCCGGGATTGACGCCCGTGCCCACCAGCGCCACTCCGAACTCCTTCGCCGCGGCGTCCAGCTTCGCCGCGAGTTCCGGATGCGTTCGAAAGGGATACGACAATTCCTCGCAAGTCGAAACGATGCACGACTCCGCTTCCAGGCACATCAGCAACTGCTCCATCACATTCGCGAGCGACGACGAAGTCGAATGGATCACCACGTCCGCATTTTGTTCCAGCACTTCCTTGGCTTCCGCGGAAATTTTAACGCCCCACGGAGCGTCCTGCGCGCCGATAACTTCTCCGAGGTCGCGCCCAATCTTTGCCGGATCGGTGTCGATGGCGCCGATAATTTCAATGGCCTGTTTTTCCCGCATCAGGCGCGCGATGGATGCACCGATGGGGCCGACACCATACTGGATGGCGCGAATTTTCTTTTTCACTTCGTTCTCCGTCTCTTTGCGGGGCCGCTTTGCGGTCGCCAGAACAATGACACACACCGCGTATTTTTGTCTCTGGAGAAACCCCTACGATAGTGGAATTCCCGCGCGCATTCAACGAAGAACCGCTTCAAGCGTTCGAACGATCCGCGGACTCGCGCCGGCAAGGGCGGAACGGTTGCGGGCGCAGCGCTTGCGCCGCATAATGGCTGGGAACAAGCAAAGCACTCCGGAGGATTACGCATGCCCGCGAAAAAACTTTCCGACGCCGAGATTACCGCGCTGCTTCCCAAAGCCAAGGGCTGGAACGTCGCCAATGGAAAGTTGCACAAGGAATTCGCGTGCAAGGATTTCGTCGCGGCATTCGGCAACATGACGCGCGTCGCCCTGGTGGCGGAAGCGATGAACCATCATCCGGAGTGGTTCAACGTGTGGAACAAAGTGGTCATCGACCTGAATACGCACAGCGTGAAAGGCATCAGCGATTACGACTTCAAGCTGGCGGAAAAAATCAACGAAATCTTCGGCACCTGATCTGCCCCTTTCGAAAACGACCTCCCGGGAATGAGCGCCGACCGCCAGCCGCAAAAATCCAGCCGGAGCTGGATGTTTCTCGCGGCGCGCTGGGCGGCGGCGCTGCTAATTCTTGGAATTCTTTTTTATCTGCTTCCGGTAGCTTCGCTACGAAACGCGTTGTCGCGCGTCCCGCTGACGCGCTTCCTCGCGGTGCTGCTGATTTATCTTGTGGCGCTGACCGGCGGCATCACCAAGTGGCACACAGTGGTGAATGCCGCGGGCGCGCAACTTAGCTTCG
>Ga0307479_10002662_pt1 | contig 16222 bp, 11 predicted proteins | sample atmos_gasesECM4C_FD_203743 | JGI IMG/M metagenome (GOLD analysis project Ga0307479, IMG submission 203743) | Hardwood forest soil microbial communities from Morgan-Monroe State Forest, Indiana, United States - atmos_gasesECM4C_515 | ecosystem: Environmental > Terrestrial > Soil > Temperate... | reverse complement strand
TTTGGTGACGATGCTCGGATCGAGCCATGCTTCCGCGGCGAGTTCGTCCCACATGTAACCGCCGTGCGTGTATTTGCTCACATACTGCGCTACGGGAGAGTTCGATTTCGCAAGCTCGCCAATCATGGTCTTTGTGAGCACGGTTTTGATGGAAATATCAATCGTGGTCACGGTGATTTTAGGCCACGGAGACCGAAACACGATTCGCGTCGCCTCCGGATCCCACCAGCAATTGAAGCCTCGCCGCGGCGCCTGGTAGAACTCCGGATCGGCAGGCCCGGGATTTATGATGGGACCCATGAACACGAGCTCCTGAGCGAGCTTCGGGAACTCCGGATCAAGCGCCGTCGCAAGGGCAAGGTTCGTGAGAGGGCCGCCTGCATAGATCGTGATTTCGTGCGGATGTTTATGCACCATGCGAATCAGGAAATGCGCAGCGTCTTCGGCGGAAGGTTTCGTGGTGGGGGCGCCCTCCGGCATTGGCGGAACCGCATAGGGATCGGGCCGGTAACCTGGATTCCATGCCCCTTTATAGACCACCTTGCCATAAAGTTTTTCCCATTGTTCGACGTCCTCACGTGAATTCACCAACGGGAAAATCGCACCCGGAACGACGGGAATGTCGGTACGCCCCATAATTTCAAGCGTGCGCAGCGTATGCGACACTTCTTCGTCGCGCCATTGGTCGCCGCTAACGACCGTGATGCCGAGCACCTCCGTTTGCGGCGACTGTATTAGAAGGAGAATCGCTTGCAGGTCGGTGCTGCCGGGACCGCGCGTCCTGGTCGATAACCACTTTGCTCTTCGACTGCGCCGAGACGGATGTGGCCGCTGCAAGAAGCAGAAGAAGTGCCGAAGCTGTCCGTATGGAACGAAACAAGATGTGAAGCTCCTTTCAGGAGAAGCTCGCTATTCGAGAACCGACGCAGTCGAGCGCTCGCTGTTTTATTTCGCTCCGGGCGTCGGACGCGTCATCAGCTCGACGAATTCGCTGTAGAACTTTTCCTTGTCGAGATCTTCCTGAACCACCACCTGCTGTTCGCCAAGCCCCGGCTGGCTCCCCGGCATCCAGACAAGAGTGTCGCCATAGCTCGGGCCGTGATCCACCGAAATGTCCATATAAAGCGTCGTGGTCTTGGTGATGATGCTTGGGTCGAGCCAGGCCGCGGCAGCCAGCTCGTCCCACAGGTAGCCGGTTTGCGCGTACTTCGCTACGTACTGGGCAGCCGGCGTGGCGCTTTTCGCAATTTGCGCGATCAAATTCTTGTCCATGTTCGTTTTTACGGAAATATCCACTGTGGTTACCACAATTCGCGGCCATGGCGAATGAAACACTTTGTACGACGATTCGGGATCAAGCCAGAAATTGAATTCGCGGCGCGGCGTGGTCGCAAATTCGGGATCGTCCGTCATGGGGTGAATGCTGCCTCCCATCACGATCAGCTCTTTCGTGAGCGACGCGAATTCGGGATCGATCATCTGTGCCAGCGCGAGATTCATCAGCGGCCCTCCGGCGTAAATCGTCACCTGATGCGGATACTGGCGCACCATCCGAATCAGAAAATGGGCGGCGTCTTCGTTCGCAGCTTTTGTCGTCGGCGCGCCCTCGGGCATCGGCAGCACTTCGAACGGGCCATGAAGAGGCTTGCCATAATTCCACGCACCCTGATAGACCACCTTGCCGTAGAGCCTTTCCCACCGCGCGGTGGATTCCTTGCTGTTGACGATCGGAAACACCGCACCGGGCACGACGGGAATATCCGTGCGCCCTATAATCTCCAGCAGCCGCAGCGTGTGCTGCACTTCTTCGTCGCGCCACGCATCGCCGGTCATCACGGTGATACCGAGCACATCCGCCTTCGGGGAGTTGACGATGGCAAGCACTGCCTGCATGTCCGTGCCGCCAGGGCCGGCGCAATCCTGATCGATAATCACTTTGTTCTTCTCTTGCGCAAGCAGCGGAGACGAAATCCCGATCTCCGCCGCAAGCAATAGAAGCACGCCGCAACATTTTCTCGCCGTCATTTCCGGTTCTTTCGATTTGCGCGCAAAAACTCAATACATTATGGTCTTGGTCAGGTGGTGCGGCCAGAACGTGGTGTGATAGTGCGTCCAAAGCCGCTCGTTCACCTGTGGAATGATCACCTGAATATCGGCCGGGCGCACCTTGTTGATTTCCTCCCGCAACAGCGCCGTTGCATAGATGCTGTGTGCCCGAATCTCCACTTCCTCGGTAGAATCGCGCGGGATCAATTGGTAGCTGTCGATAGCGTGTTCGAGCCCCGGCGAGTAACTATTGATGCTGAGCAGCCGAAGCGCGACAGGAACAATGTAATCGGGAAACGTCGTCATCTTTTCCACGTCGTTTAGCTGTACCGGCCCGTTCTTGGGATAAGTCGCCCATGCGAACCAAAGTCCCAACTGGGCGAGCTTGTAAAATTTGATTTCATGGCCGTCGTACGGACTCACATCGTTGAATCGAGGAAATTCCTTGGCCATACGCTCAACGAGTCCCTTGCCGCTGTCATAAAGCAGGGGCGGACATGACTTGATGAAATTGTGAAAGCGCCCGTCGTATTTGTCGGCCAGGACTGAACCAATTTGGTGCAGCACTTGCAGTTTTTCGTCGAGCATCGGCATTTCGATGTTACCCGCAAAGATTTTCTCGATCTCTGGTCGCGTGATCTTCGCGAGAAATCCGCCGTCGAGGATGGGCACACCATTGTGCATAGCCCGGTTCAAGCAGGCGAACATAGCGTCTGAATCGGACGTATGCTGGCCTTCGTAATCCCCCTGAAATTTCACGTGGCTTTTGAAGTCAGTAAAAGCGGTATCGATTGAATTGGCCACCAGAATCAAATCGACCACATCGTTCGGATCCGTCGACTTGACGCCGCTCGGAACAGGATAGGTCGGCATCGCCAGGTCTTCGTAGCCCATCCAGCTTGCCACTTCGACAATCTTGTCAACGTGGGTGAAGACATCACGCGAGTTTTCGATCGCCGGCCGAATACTTTCCAGCACTGGGCTTCCGATCGGTTTTGGCCATCGAATCTCCGCCGAAGAGGCCGTCCTCCGGCAAGTTGCCGCGAGAGTTGATGATGAAAGAAGCCTTCGGCTGGCCAGGATTCCAACTGGAAGTGCAGACAGAGCTTTAACGAATGCACGCCTGCTTGTGCCCATCGAGAACCCCCGAGGGAGATCTAGTACATGATCGTCTTGGTCAAATGGTGCGGCCAGAACGTGGTGTGATAGGGCATCCAGAGCCGCGCGTCGATCTGCGGGATGATGATTTGCTTGTCGGCGGGACGGATTTTGTTCACTTCCTCGCGAAGAAGCGCTGTGGCGTAGATGCAGTGCGCGCGGATTTCCACTTCCTGCGTGCTGTCTCGCGGGATCATCTGGTACGTATTGATCGCGTGCTCGAGCGCAGAGGAATAGCTGGTGATGCCCAACAGGTGCAGCGCAACGGGCACGATGTAATCCGCGAAGGCGGTCATCGCGCCAATATCGTCCAACTGGAATTTTCCGGCCGGGTGCAAGCTCGAATACACGAACCAGATGCCGAGCTGCGGCAGCTTGTAGAGCTTGATCTCATGACCGTCGTACTGGCTCACGTCGTTGAAGCGCGGAAATTCCACCACCAGCCGATCGATGATGCCTTTGCCGTTGTCATAGAGCCGCGGCGGGCAGGAATGAATGAAATTCGAGAAGCGGCCCTTATATTTCTCCGCAAGTACCGGGCCCACCTGGTGGAGCACGGCCAGCTTTTCGTCGAGCATTGGCATTTCAATGTTGCCCGAGAAAATTTCGTTCAACTGCTGTCGCGTAATCTTGGCAAGAAAACTTCCATCGAGGATGGGAATGCCATTGTCCATCGCCCGCTTCAGGCAGGCGAACTCGGCCTCGGAATCCGACCAGTGCTGCCCGGCATATTCGGTGGTGAATTTCACGTGTGTCGAGAAGTCGGTGAAAGCCGTGTCGATCACGTCCGCGACCATGATGAAATCGATCGCTTCGTTGGGATCGTTCACGCCCACGCCCGCCGGCAGGTGATACTCCGGCATCGGCAGCTCTTCGTAAGCCATCCAGCCTGCCACTTCGACGATCTTGTCCACATGCGTGTGCACGTCGCGGGAATTCTCGATTACTGGTCGCAGGCTATCGAGGACGGGACTGCCAATCGGTTTGGGCCAGCGAAGAGATGCGTCGGATTTCACGCCATCGAGATTAACATCGGAGGGATTTGCGCCGGCAGCATGCCGGAGGGGGTTCCCTCCGGCAGCCGCCAGCATTACCGAACTTCCAAGTCCTTGCAGAAACCGCCTACGTCCACCGGGGCCGAAAGTCATCAGAAGATGAATTTAGCTCCTGCCTGGAACGCGAACGGCGTGCTGCCCGGAGCGATCTGGTTGACGAAGCCAAGCGCCGAGGAATCTGGGCCGTGGCGCGTGAGCTTCGGAAGCGAGGCGAGAGGGCTGCAATTCCACCCGATCTGTCCTGCCGGACGCGCCACGCAGTTCGCGGTGTAGTCAAGATTCGCGTTCGTGTCCGGATCCGAATACACGTTGCCGCGATTGGTCAGGTTGTAGAAGTCACCCGACAGCAGCACATGGTAGCGGTCGCTCAGTTTGAAGTCCTTCTGGATTCGAGCGTCGAGCTCCGCGAATCCGGGCTGATCGTAAGGGTAGCGACCGACCAAAGCCGCCTTTCCGTTGGAAAGAAAAACGCTTGGGCGATCGTTGTTGTGAGAGAACCCAGAGTTTGCGACCCCGTCACCGTTGATGTCTCCGTTAAAGGTTCCGAAAGGAGCCCCCGGTGTACCGGTGAGATAGAGGGGAAATGGCACTCCGGTGTGTGCGATCACCGTGGCGCTGGCCGCAAACCCCATTGGGAACTCATATACGCCGCTCGCCTTGAATTGGTGCTTGATATCCAAGCCGTTGCGGCCGTAGTCGAGCCCGATGTTGAATGGATCCTGCTGCCCAAAATAAGTATCCGTGTCACGCTCACTCGCGCCATTGTCCTTGTTTTGCGACCAGATATAGTTCGCGAACATCTGGAAGTGGTTGCTAAAGCGCTTGGTCAAATTGAAGACAACCGATTCGTAGTTTCCGCGCGCGTAGCTCGCTGTTTCATTCGTGCTAGAGGCCAGCGTCGGGTCGAGAAGTAGTGGACCGCCAGTAGCCAGATTCTGTGCGATGATCGTCCGCCCAAACTGGTCAGGTCCCGCAGAAACGAAGTTCCGATACCACGCTTCTTCCGAACCGTAGCCGCCCGTGCGCAGGTGCTGAGAATTAGCCCATGCAAAAGTAACGGTGGCGAGCCAGCTTTTTGCGAAGGTATGTTCGATGCTTCCGGTCAGGTTCGAAATCCGCGGATTCAGGAAGTTCGGATCCACTAGGTTCGGGCCAGGGCAACCGAACTGGGTGCCGCAGAGTTCATTAATGCTATTGGGGACAGTCGAAGGGAACAGATAAGGAAAGCCCGGGGCTGGCAAACATGAGGGGCCAGAGAAGCAGAAGAGGCCAGTTGTTCGTCCGCCACCAGCCGTTGGCAAAAAGATCGTGGGCAGTTGCGCGTAGTACAAACCCCACGCTCCGCGGATTACTGTCGGAGATTCAGTCGATCCCACATTCCACGCAAAGCCAAGACGCGGCCCCCACTGCTTCCAATCGCTCGGCACGCTTTGCGGAATTGATATTGGGCGACTGCTTGGTCCGGTTCCGATATACGTCTGAGCTCCCGGGAAAGGTGTCTGCGGCTGCGGGTTCTTCGTTCCGTCCCATCGAAAGCCGTAGGTCAAAGTAAGGCGCGGGGTGATCTGCCACTTGTCCTGCAAAAACAAACCGACGCCAGTCTGCCACGCCGGTTTGAGCAGTCCGGCCACGTTGAGTGGGGTGTTGTTGAGTCCGAAGTTCTGAATGAATCCAAACGGTAATACAGCACCGCCCGGACCGTAGGCGTTGTTGAAATCGCTAAACGTCCCGAAATCGTACTGTCCCGCAGTCCAGCCCAGGAAGCTGTCATTGCTGTCACGAAACGCGTCCACGTCCCCGCCGAACTTAATGTCGTGCTTTCCGAATGAATAGGCAAAGCTGTCGCCGACCTGAACTTTGGAGTTGGTCCCGGTAATCGGCAGGTAGTAACGCTGCCCGATAATCGAGGGACCGATGACATTTGTTTGCTCGCCTAGGCCGTTGGGGTTGCGGTTGCGCGTCTCACGCGCCAGATTGACGCGGAATTCGTTTACCTTCCGGCCCATTACCGTATTTACCGAGAATGCGCCGCTCACGCCCTGATTGACGAAATTTTCGGTTCCACCGAAAGCGATCGGAGTTACGTTTTGGCCGAGGCCCCCCGTGAATCCGCTCGTGTGGTTTCTCGTACCGTAGATGCGCGCGCTAAAGTGGTTGGCTTGGCTGATCTGCCAATCATAGTGACCCAAGACGGTGAAGAGGTTCTGGAATTGATTGCTGGGTCCATTGAAATCCGCAAGACTATTTACCCCGTAGCAGGCGTTCAAGAACGATTGTCCCAGCGCCGGAGTGGCGGGGCAAGACGCAGGAAGAACAAATCCGGCCGTTGCCGGACCTGGGATTGGAATCTGTCCCGGACCGCAGGGTGTGGCTGTTCCGGCCGGACCCGTGCAGTTTGAAAATACCGGACCCGTCAATCCCGTGAGCGTCGCATTGCAGTCGGCGACACTGCCTCCGCCGCACAGGTTTGAAACGAGCGGCCCGTTTTCACGCTGTACGTCACCCGCGATATAGAGAAATTGCTTGTCCTTAACGATTGGGAGGCCGATAGAACCGCCAAGCTGATTTTGATTGTCGATGTTGGGAGCAAAACCCAGGGCATCGTTCGCCGTCAGGCTACTGCCGCGATAGTACTCGTGTGCTTCACCGTGCCATTCATTCGTGCCAGACTTGGTGATCACGTTGATCAGACCGCCGGTGGCGCGGCCGAACTCCGGAGCGAAGCCGTTTGTTACCACCTGGAATTCCTGCACGGATTCGAGAGGAATCGTGAAGTTCTTCGTTTCGAGCGAGCCGAAGAATTCGCCGAAGAAATTGTTGAAGCTGTCCTGGCCGTCAATTACGAGGCCAGCATAGTCGCTCTGCTGTCCGCCAAGGCGAATGCCGCCGCGCAGACCGGGGACAACCTGCGCAGACGAGCTCAATTCGGCCAAGTCGCGATAATCGCGGCCTGAGAGGGGCAAAGTCTCGAGGTTCATCGTATTGATAACCTGATTGATGCCAGCCGTGCTGGTATCAACGGCGCCAGCCGCGGCCGCGGTTACCGTTACTGACTGAGTCTGGCCTTTGATGGGGAGGTTGATATCAAGTCCCAAGCTCCCGCCGATTTCGACGTTGATATCGGTCAGCGTGATACTCGCGAATCCCGATGCTTCGGCCTTGATTTCGAAGACACCGGGAATCAAATTGGCGAAGTTGTACGAGCCCGACTGATCCGTAGTTAGTTCGTGCTGGTAGCCCGTCGAACTATTGGAGATCGTTACTTTTGCGCCAGGAACGAGCGCATGCGACGAATCGTACACAAAGCCGTGCACTTCGCCGCGCTGCAGGTTCTGCGCGCTCGCGTTGCCTACCGCGCAAAGCGAGATGGCCAGCACTAACGCCAAAAACGCAACCTTGTAAATCTTCATCGTCAATCCCCCGTTTCGTCGTTTCCGATTGCTTCGCAAAACTTGTCTCCAAATCTGGAACTACCGCTACTTACCTTGAACTCGCGAAATGAAGAGCTGTATGAATCGTTCCGAATCCACTCCAGTGCACACCTGCACATTCGGCGTCACCTTCTCAAGACCCTCGATCACATAGTGATCGCCGTGCAGCACGTTCTTCTCAAATTCGTTTCGACGGTTCGCCAGAGTCTCGCCGCGCGAAAATTCGCCGCGGGTTTCCACTTCCACGCGCATTGCTTCCGTCTTCATGATCGTCGGGTCGATTGCGGTGCCAATCGCCAGCGAATCGTACATCGGCGAGCCGGGCGATCCGAACTTCTCTGAGAGGTCCACGAGGAAAGTATTCACCTGCACCATGAAATCATTTTCGGGCCCGTGCGTCTTCGCCAGTTCTGCTAGATGTTTGCGCGTAAAGAGCGTCATGTTCCCAACGTCCAGTCCCGCCATCGTCAGCGGCCAGCCCGCCTGAAAAACGATCTGCGCCGCCTCAGGATCGTTGTAAATGTTTGCTTCTGCCGCGGCATTCACGTTCCCGCCCGAAATCGAGCCGCCCATCACAATCACTTCTTTCACCAGCGGCACAATGGAGGGATCCTTCAGCACCGCCAGCGCAATATTCGTTTCCGGCCCGATCGGCAACAGCGTGATTTCATGCGGATACTGATGGACCATCTGGATGATCAGGTCCGGCCCAAACCGCGCATCCGCCTTGCATTTGCTCGCCGGCAATTCCACATTCGCGAGCCCGTTTTTTCCGTGCCAGAATTCCGCAGTAATCAGCTTTTGAAACAGCGGATGCTGCGCTCCGCCGGCCACCGGAATATCGCAACGGTTCGCCAGCGAAACCATGCGCAGCGCATTCTCGAGGCCCTGCTCCACAACCACGTTTCCGGGAACCACGGTCAGCGCCCGTACATCCAACTCCGGCGAATTCAGCGCCAGCATGATGGCCACTGCATCGTCGGTGCCCGGATCGGTATCGATGATTACTTTCTTTGGCGCAGTGGGAGCAGCGACCAGGCCGGCATGCGCGGTGGTAGCCGCGAAGCCAAGCAGTGCAATAATCGTGCCAATCGCGCAGGCGCGCGATGTGGCCCGCCATCGTTTCGTTTCAATTGCAGAATTCAACATTGCTTCCCGGCGAGTGTCGAAGGGGAGGAGCCCAAATATGCAACGGATATGGCGCAACGCGCCGCTACACTGGTCTTCTATCACTCTCGGCTTCCCACCCCTGGTGCCGAATCGGAGGCAAGGCTAAGCCGCTGTCCGCGTAGTGTCAAGATAAAACTGAGGTTGCGGGAAAATTTTCCACAGGGAAGTCATATAAGAATTCATTGTCGTGTGAAATTTAATACGTACCTCCGGTGTACGTATGTGTGCCACTCAGGAAGTTTCGCGGCCTCGTTTGTCGCAGAAACCCTCGAAATACGGTTTGACGATTCGGACAATGACCCGTCAAGTTGCGCGCGTGTTAGAATCCGCTCCGTAATGATTCAATTTCGCTCTCGGCCCCGAAATCGGCTTCTAATATCAGTAGCGGTGCTCCTTTTCGGAACGTGCGATCTCTCCGCGGCTCTGATTCGCCATAGCTTGCACGCCGTCCAACAGCAGCAGGAAGTGCAACGAGAGCCCCTTCGTCACCGTCCGAACCTCGCAAACCCCTACGGCGTCCAGTTTCACGACGCAACAGCTCAGGCGGGCATCCACTTCCATCACGAGCGCGCTCAATCGCCCAAGCGCATGTACCCGGAAACAATGGGCCCCGGTGTCGGCTGGATCGACTACAACCAGGACGGCTACCTCGACGCGATCTTCGTCAACAGCGGCTTCACGCCGCTCTTCCATCCAGCGCAGGCGCCGCAACCGGCGCTCTATCGCAATAATCGCGACGGCACTTTTACCGACGTGACCGCCCAAAGCAAAATCCACTCCGACGGCACGTTTTTCTTTGGCGTAGCCGTCGGCGACTACGACAATGACGGCTTCCCCGACATCTATATGACCGGCTATCGCCACTCCGTCCTATGGCACAACAACGGCGACGGCACCTTTACCGACGTCACCGAAAAAGCGGGAGTCGACGACGATGGCAACTGGGCCACCGCCGCCGCATGGTTCGACTACGATCATGATGGCAGGCTCGATCTGCTCGTAACCAACTACGTGAAATACGACGTGGACCATCCCGTCACTTGCGGCGATTTTCGTCCGGGCTACAAAGACATCCCGCAAGTGAGCTCCTATTGCCACCCCGACAATTTTCCCGGCACCTCCCCGCGCCTCTATCACAATAATGGCGACGGTACATTCACCGACGTGACGGAAAAAGCCGGCCTCGCCAATAAAGACGGCAAGAGCCTCGCCGTTGTCACCGTCGATCTCAACAACGACGGCTGGCCCGACATCTTCATCGCCAACGACACGCAGCGAAATTTTCTCTACATAAATAAAGGTGACGGCACCTTCAAAGACGTCTCGTTCTCATCCGGCGCCGGCTTCAGCGAAGAAGGCCGCCCCGAAGCAGGCATGAGCGCCGACGCGGCCGACATCACCAACAACAGCCTGCCCTACCTCTTCGTCAGCCATCTCGATTACGAACTCGACCGCCTCTATCGCAATAATGGCGATGGCACGTTCACCGACGACACGATCGCATCTGGCATCGGCCAGTCGAATCTCCTCAATAGTGCATTCGGCGCGCGATTTTTCGATTTCGATAACGACGGCTGGCGCGACCTGCTCGTCATCAACGGCCACATCCTCGACAACATCGCCACCTACCATCCCGAAGTCGCCTACGAAGAAGAAAAAAAGCTCTACCGCAACACGGGCCAGGGAAATTTCGTAGACGCAACCAAATCGCAAGGCTCGGATTTTCGCGCCCCGCGCGTTGGTCGCGGTCTCGCCGTCGGCGACTACGACAACGACGGCTGGCAGGATTTTCTCGTCAGCAACAATGGCGAAGACGCCCAGCTCTTTCACAACGACGGCGCCACAGCATCAGGCGCGAAGGATAATCACTGGCTAGCCGTGCAGCTCGTAGGCACGAAAAGCAATCGCGACGGCAACGGCGCCCACCTGAAACTCATCGCCGGCGATCTCACCAGTTACGACCAGACCAAAGGCGGCATGAGCTATTGCTCCGCCCAGGACCCCCGCATCTTCTTCGGCCTCGGCAAGCACACCCGCGTCGATTCCCTCGAAATCTGGTGGCCCAGCGGCCTGAAAGAAAAGGTCACGAATCTTCCAGTAGATATCTTCGTGCGCATAGAAGAAGGAAGCGCCTCAGCAAAAGGCATCCGTTACGCCGCGCCAAAACAGCAGCCCAGTAATCCATAAACCAAGTTCGACCGCCGCCTCAAGTGGCACAGGCACTCTTGCCTGTGCGCCGTTCTTCCCAGCACCACGCCAAAATTTGCACCGCCGTCCTATCGCTAACCTTCACAAGTTACAGGCACTCCTTCCGTGCGCTTTTCCTGAAGGCACCTATTCCCAACTTGCGCAAGCTTAGCGATCGCTCGAGTGAGAGCAGTGCGATGGTTGTGTTGGTAAGGCAAACCGCACGGGCAAGAGTGCCTGTGCCACTAAACCGCCTTCCAGGCACTCGACCATCGCCAATCTTCAGGCCTGGTCACCAACCTCGCCTTAACGCTTCAGCCGCCAGAATTGCCCCTCATCACGAACCCAATGATCGAACGATTCATCCTGCCAAAAGGGTCGCCCTACTCGACGGAGAATCTCGTTCGCTCCACGCGCAGTTGTTCCTTTGATTCCGCGAGTAATTCCTCGAACAGAAAAATTGGGAGTAATGAGCAGGTGGACATGATTCGGCATCACAGAGTAGGAATGCAGGAGGTAGTGCTGTAACTCGTTAGCGGCTTTGAGGATGGATTCAACAACAAGCTGCGCAATTAGGGCATCCTTCAGCCAGAGCGGCCCGAACTGATGCCGGTCAAGAATCCGCTCGGTGCGCTTGAACTTCTCCCCATCCGAGATCTTCGAATTCGCGGAAAAGTTTGTACGAATGTAACGGCCCACAGGAATAGAGCCATAAAGCCTCCAAGTAAGGAAAATTGCCTTTCCCTCCGGAAGCCAATGCGGCAAACATCGCCGGTAATAACTCACAATCAACAAAGAGTATTCAAACCATCATTTCAATACTATCCGTAAGACTACGCTAGCGTCATCGGTTCAAGTGGCACAGGCACTCTTGCCTGTGCGCAGTTCTTCTCGGCACAATGCCCAAATTTGCTAAATCGTCCTATCGCTAAGGTTTCGAGGAATAAATCTTCAATTCATCCCACCCGCTACCTTCCTTATCCGTCTCCCGCGCAAACCGCACACCCACCAACTCAGCCAATGTCACTTCCGAAGTGGTATAGATTTTGCAACCCGTCATCAAATGCCCGCCGATCATCGTCCCCTGTCCGGTCGCAATCGAAAGGTGAACATGCTCGCCGCCTTCCTCCACCGTCCCGGTGATCGACACAATTTCAAAATGCCCGGCATGAACGTGCGCCTCAGGCTGGTTCGCATACCGGATCGACGCCTGCGTCAAACTCCCCACCGAACTCAGCAGCACCGCCGCCTGAATATGATTCTGCTTCACGTAAGCCCGAATCGAGCCCAGCAGATCGTCTCCAGGACGCAGCCTGAAAACATGAATGCGCACGCGATCCGTCGTAATCACCTCATGATGTTCCACAAGCAATTTCGACCAGTCCGCAGCAAGCTCTGGAGCTTCAGGCGCGTTCTCGAGCGTTCGGCTTTCCGGCACAGGCTCTGCCGCCGGCGATTTATATTGCGGCGGCGCTGGCTTCGTTTGCGCAGTCGTAGTGAATGCTGCAACCGCTAGAAACACGGCTATTGCGATCGCTTTCATGCCAATCTCCTGAATGAAACGGGATTCACTTCACGAGAGATGTTGGGCAGCGCGAAACGGTTCCGGATTTCACTTGCCGCCCGCCTGGTAGATCATGAGTCGCGCCACCGGAATTCCGTCCTGCTCCTGCAAGGGAGCGTAGACGCGATGCGTCTCCGTATCGACGGCAATGCTATGCACCGCGTGGGCCACGCCCACGTCACCCACTTTGCGATAATGCTGGGGATCCTTCTGCTCGAATACCGAAATCACCCCGCTATAGCACGCCACGTAAATTCTGTTCAGCCCTGGATCGAATTTCACTACGTCCGCGCCGCCAGGTAATGGCAAGTACGCGATCGGCTCAAACGTATCGAGGTCCAGCACCGTGAGAAGGGAATTCTCTTCGCACGCCAGGAATGCGCGGCGATTCTCGGCATCCAGCGCCATTCCGTGATTGCCTTTGCATTTGCCCACCGGATGTACGCCTACCACTTGATCGTTTTCCGGATTGATCACCGCGAAAATGTTTTGGTCTTGCAGGTTAACGTAGATCTTCTTCGCTACCGGATCGTATTGCGGCATTCCCGTCTCGCTGTCGAAGCGCAGCATCCGTAAAACTTCGTCGCGCGTCGTGTCAACCACGGCTACTGCCTTGGCCCTCTCGTCCGATACATATAATTTGTGAAAGGGTGCTGCGTACGCGCTGCCGTCCGGTTTCGATTCGGTGGGGATTTTCTTGACGATCTCCAGCGTCTTTACATCAATCACGCCGATCTGATCCTCGTGCCAGTCCGACGTATACAGCTTTTTCACATCGGGCGCGTATTCCACTCCTTCAATCCCCGGAAGATTCGAAATAGTTTTGATCAGCTTGTTCGTCTGCAGGTCGATCACATACAGCCTACCCGCCCCGAGATGCGCGCAGAAAAGGTAATGATCGTCGTAGTCGATCGTAAGGTAGTCGAAGCGCTGCCCGGACGGACCCGGCAGCTCAATCGCCGCCAGTTTCTTTAATTCGCCGGCAGTCAAATTCGCAACAGACAGCAGAATGGCAAAAGCTGCCAGGGTCGCTGCCCAAGCGACACGTAAAGTTCGGCCCGTAGTCGCCATACCCTTAGCCCTTTATGACGCCAACGGCCACAAGATCGTCGCCTCGCCGCTCGAGTTTGATTTTCGGCAAAGGCCGCGGCGGCGGCCCGGCCAGTACCGATCCGTCAGCCACCGAATAAACGCCGCCATGGCACGGGCAGATGATCCGATTTTCCTCCGGCCGGTAAAACACCGGACACGAAGTGTGTGTGCAGATCCGGCTGTATGCCAAATACGTATTTTCTGCCGGCCGCAGCAGGAGGCACGGATTCACGTCAGAGGGGTACGAAAAAATCTTCGATTCGCCGACGGAAATATCACCCGCATGCGCGACCACAATCGCCGGATATGTTCTGGAGCAACCTTCCGTCAAAGCTCCAACTGTGCCGGCCACAGCCGCGAGACTCCCAAGCGTCAGGAATTTGTTGAAACCGCGGCGCGAAACTCTCTCAGCACGCTCCGTTTCCAAAACATCTCTTTGTGGAGCGTTTCGCTCGTCGTTCGTCATTGTTCGTGCGTGAAGGCTTCCTATTGGCTGGCGAGATGGCCCAATTGCATTCGCGTATGCAACACCCGGAGGATGTCGTCGAGTCCCACCATTCCAACAATGTTGCCCTCGGAAACCACGGGCATCTGGCTGATGCTGTTGCTGCGCATCCGCTGCAACACGGCAAGAACGGGTTCATCCATCTGGGCTGAATGCATGCTGTCGAGCGGCAGCATCACGGCTTGAATCGAAGTGTTCGTCCATTCATCGCGCGGCACCGTGCGCGCCGCATCCAACGAAATCAGGCCCACCGGTCTTCCCGGGCCCAGAACAATGTGAAAGCGCGCTCCGGTGCGCAGCACTTCGTGAACGTATTCATCAATCGACATATCGCGCGTAACGGTCGGAATATCGTGAGTCATCACGTCGCCCGTGCGCACGCCCGTCAGCGAGTTCTGCACCGCTACTTGCGCGTAGCTCTCCTGCGCGGCGCTCAGCAGAAACCACCCGATGAAAGCCGTCCAGAGGCCGCCCATCCAATTGCCCGTCAGGGCTTGGTATGCACCGAAGATGATCATCATGTAGGCGAAAATTTTTCCGGTCGTCGATGCAATCTGCGTAGCGCGCTGGAAATTCTTGGTGATGCCCCACGCGATCCCGCGCAGGATCCGGCCGCCGTCGAGCGGAAATCCCGGCACCAGATTGAATAGCGCCAGCGCAAGATTGATTTCCCAAAGCCACTTCGTTGAGGCGGCCACTAGATCGTCGCCATGAAAGAAGCGGCCAACGAGATAAAAGACGCTGGCCAGGAACAGGCTTGCGAGCGGCCCTGCGATGGCAATATTGAATTCCTGTTTTGGCTTGTCCGGCTCGCGGCTGATGCTGGAAAGCCCGCCGAACACAAAGAGCGTGATGGACTGCACGGGAATCTTGTAGCGCATCGCCACAACGCTGTGGCTCAGCTCGTGAAATACGACCGACCCAAAAAAGAGCGCGCTCGTGATGATGCCCAGCATCCAGTGCTGCTGCGAAGTCCAACTGGGATGCTGCGACGTGAATTGCATGCGCAATGAAAGTGTGATCAACGCAAAAATGATGAACCAGCTCGGGTGCAGGTAAATCGGAATGCCGAAGATTCGTCCAAGCCGCACGCCCGACGGAGGCGGCCCCGACACGGATGCCGGAGCTTGATCGGTTCGAATGTTCGCTGGATTTTGGTGGTCCGCCGCCATTGCGTCCTCCGGAATCCGCCTGCTCGCTTCATTATCGTAGAATTCGCCGCCGCCGTCTTGCAAATCGCATTTGCCCGCGGACGCCGCTCGCTCTGCCTCAAGATTCGAAGATGACGTGCAACGTGCCTGGCGCACGTTGATGAACTCTGGTCCTTTGTGAATTCTTCCTTGTATATGCACTCCAAGTTCTAGCGCGCCGCGTACGCTCCAAATCCGGGCCTGCCGCGTGCGCTCCAACACGCACGTGTTTGCGGCCACACGCGTGTTACGCCAGCCCTCGCTGCTAACCCTCCTGTTTGCATACACATCAGCGTTGGCCAGGCCCCTGCATTACTTCAGTTAGCTGGCCGATAGATGTTGCGGGAGGGAATCATGGAAGCTCTGATCGATTTCGCAGCCGTAAGTGGAGCAATCGTTTTCTCGCTGGGCATCGCGCTTTCGCTCGAATGGTTTGCGCTGAATACATTGATGAAGATGATGCCCGCGCGGCAGCCAGCGATGGTGGCGAAAGAAGCCACATCCGATAAGCCCGCGGCTGGCCCGACGCTTGTGCCGGACTCGTTTGCTGGCAGCAAACGCGCGGCGTAACGGAGCGGCGGCAATCGCGACCGGCCGAAGCTACTCCGCGAGCAATTCGCTCGCAGATTGAAGCAAGAAAAAGGAGGACGCCATGTTGTTCCTCAAAGTGTTGCTGTCAATTATCAGTTTCGGGTTTCTGGCCGGCGCGATTGGGACTGTTGCTTACGACATCTATCTCGCGTTCCAGCTCGACCGGATCTTGCGCCGAAACGATCGCGCCCCTGAATCTGAATCGGGCGGCACCACTGGCGCGGGAACATCTT
>Ga0307479_10002661_pt1 | contig 16223 bp, 13 predicted proteins | sample atmos_gasesECM4C_FD_203743 | JGI IMG/M metagenome (GOLD analysis project Ga0307479, IMG submission 203743) | Hardwood forest soil microbial communities from Morgan-Monroe State Forest, Indiana, United States - atmos_gasesECM4C_515 | ecosystem: Environmental > Terrestrial > Soil > Temperate... | reverse complement strand
CTGGCTGGTGATCCTGCGCGCGTCGGCCCCGCAGGCGAGCTTTGCCGATACGACCGCGGTGACCGGCATCGGCTTTGCCCTGAACTCGGTCTCACCCTTCAAGCTCGGCGAGCTGCTGCGGATCGGTGCCATCGCGCCGCGGGCCGGCATCGGCGTGGGCGAGGCGGGCGCCACCGTGATCGTCGAGCGGGTGCTGGATGTGCTCGCCCTGCTGGTGATCGCGCTCGGCGCCGCCGCCGTGTCCGGTGCGGGCTCGAACAGCTTCGGACTCTGGAGCGGCGTGGTGGCCATCGCCGCGGTGTCGGTCGTGATTGCCGTGGTCGCCTACCTGATGGTCACCTACCCGGAGCCGACGCTTCGAGTCATCGACCGGATCGCCAGGCGCCTGCCGACGAGGGTGGCTGCCTTCGTCGACCGCTTCGCCGAGTCGGTGCTGAGGGGGTTCGCATCGCTCCGCTCACCGGGTCGACTCGCCACCGCCGGCCTGCTCAGCATCGTGGTCTGGCTCTGCATCGTGGCCGGCTTGATCGCCTACGTGCGGGCGCTGACCCCCCAGCTCTCGCTGCCCACGCTGGTGCTCGCCTGCACCATCTTCATCATCAGCCAGGCGATCAGCATCACGCCCGGGTCGGTCGGCACCTACGAGGGCTTCTTCCTGCTGGTGCTGAGCACGTTCGGCGCCCGCCCACCCGCCCTGGTGACCGCCGTAGCCGTCCTCAGCCACGTCGGCAACATCGCGGTGCTGCTCCTGAGCGGCGCGGTCGGGGCCCTCTGGCTTCGGGTATTCTCATCCTCATCTCATATTCGAGGGGTAACATCGCGCCCCGTAGCGATTGAGTAAGAAGACCGTCGTCGTGCTCGGCATCGATGGCTACCTCGGCTGGGCCACCGCCCTCCACCTGTCGTCGGCCGGGCTGGACGTGGTCGGCATCGACAGCCTGGTTCGCCGCCGCTGGGACCGGGAGTGCGGCACCCAGAGCCTGATTCCCGTCAAGTCGATGCCGCAGCGCGTCCGCCTGTGGCGGGACCTCACCGGCCGCAGCATCGACTGGCGCCCGATGGATCTGTGTGATAGCCGGGCCGTCACCGACCTCGTGCGCGAGGTGCAGCCCGACGCGCTGGTGCACTTCGCGGAGCAGCGAAGCGCGCCGTTCTCGATGATCGACCTGGCGCACGCCACCCTGACCCAGGTCAACAACCTGGTCGGCACCCTCAACCTCCTCCACGCCCTGCGCGACCATGCTCCCCAGGCCCATCTGGTCAAGCTGGGCACCATGGGCGAATACGGCACGCCGAACATCGACATCGAGGAGGGCTTCCTCACCATCACCCACAACGGGCGCCAGGACCGGCTGCCGTTTCCGATGCAGCCGGGCAGCTTCTACCACCTGTCGAAGCTGCACGACAGCCACAACATCCAGTTCGCCTGCCGCATCTGGGGCCTGCGCGCCACCGACCTGCACCAGGGCGTCGTCTACGGCAACCACACCGATGAGGTCGCCATGCATCCCGGGTTGGCCACCCGATTCGACTACGACGCCATCTGGGGAACGGTGCTCAATCGGTTCTGCGTGCAGGCGGCCCTCGGGTTGCCCCTGACGGTGTACGGCAAGGGCGGACAGACGCGCGGCTTCCTCGACATCCGCGATACGGTTGCCTGCGTCCGGCTGGCGGTCGAGCATCCACCGCCCGCGGGCGAGTACCGGGTCTTCAACCAGTTCACCGAACAGTTCTCGGTCAAGGCCCTGGCGCACAAGGTTCGCGGTGCGCGCCTTTCGCACGGCCTGAAGACGACCATCGTCCACCTCCCCAATCCTCGGGTGGAACGCGAGGAGCATTACTACAACGCCAAACACCAGAAGCTCCTCGACCTGGGGTTGCGACCGCACTACCTGGGGGACACGCTGATCGAGTCGGTGATCGAGACGGTGGGACGCTACGCGAGTCGCGTCGATCCGACCGAGCTCGAGCAGCCCAACGTCGACTGGCGTCGCGGCGGTGCGCCATCCTGGCGGAAAGACGCCGCAGCGGAGGCGGCGCCATCGCCGGCAACCGTCAAGCCGGTCGTGTTGCTCAGTCCCGCCCGGAGACGGCGCGGGCCGCTGCCGCGACCTGTTCCCGGGCGGCTGGCTCAGGGGCGCTGAATCCAAGCAGCGCCCAGCCGATGGCCGCCTGGGGCAGCGACACGAAGAGATCGACCAGGTGCACCGCGAGGCTGGCGGCCAGCGCATCCTCCGCCGGCCAGCCGAGTAAGGTGAGCGCGGCGGTCCACCACAGCTGGGTGGTGCCAAGCCCACCGATGCCCTGGATTGGGACCGCGAGCAAGAGGGTGCGGATGCTCAGCGCAAACCAGACGCCGACGAGGGAAATCGGCTGGCCGATCGCGGCAAACAGCGCCAGGTACTGCAGGCCGGTTGCCACCCGAGCGGCTACCGTGGCGAGCACGAGCAAACGGGGACGGCTGCCTGAACCGAGTTCCTCGATCGCGTAATGGAGCGGATTGTGGATCGAGGGCGGCAGCGGCAGGCGCTCGAGCCATCGAACAATCACCTGACGAGACCAGCTCCAGAAGAGCGCCGTCAGGCCGAGGGCGATCAGCAGCGCCAGGCCGAGCCCGGCGATCAGCGCGACCCGGTGCAGGGCGACGCCCGCCAGCGGCGCGGTGACCAGCGCGATCAGCAGCAGGCTCGACACGTCGAGCAATCGACTGAGGACGGCGGCGCCCACACCCACGACGGGCGGCGTGTTGAGCCGGCGCCGGGCCAGCACGACAAACGCGGCGTCCCCGCCCGGCCCGGGGAGCAGCAGGTTGACGCCCCAGCTGGCCAGCGTGACCGCCAGGATGGTTCGCGGATCGCCCGGCCGGTCGGCGCGCAGCAACAGCGCGTAGCGCCAGGCGCGCGCGCAGATGAAGGCGAACGCCGCGAGCGCCGCCAACCCGAGCAGGCCCGGCTGCACGCTCGACAGCGTTTCCCACAGCTCCCCGGGAGGGACGGCGTGCAACACCAGCAGCAGCAACACCAGCGCGACCAGCACCGCTGCGGCGGCGCGCAACAACGCGCGCCGGCGGTGAAGCAGCGCGCGCAGGGACGTCATCGTTCCCGCCAGATGCGCGATTGAGCGCGGCGCCGCATCGGGTGGTGGTGACCGGAGGCGCGGGATTCATCGGCATCCATACGGTCGCCCGGTTGTCGCGGCAGGGCTGGGAGGTGTTGGTGATCGACGACCTTCGCCACGCGTGCGGCGAACCATTGCCCACGGGCATCCAGTTGGAGGCGGTCGACATCGGCAGCGCCGCCGCGGCGGCGAGCGTCGTGCGCTTTCGGCCTGAGGTGATCCTGCACCTCGCCGCGCAGGGCGGCGTCTCCCGCTCGGTCCGCGACCCGGCCGGCGATGCCACCACCAACGTGGTGGGAACGGTCGCCGTCCTGAAGGCCGCGGTCGACGCCGGCTGCCGCCGGGTGGTGATGGCGTCGTCCGGCGGAGCGATTTACGGCCAGGCGCCCCGATTGCCCGCCGCGGAGCGGACCACGCCGAGGCCGCGCTCGCCTTATGGCGCCGCCAAGCTCGCCGCCGAGGGTTACCTGGCGATGTTCGGCCGGACCTTCGGGCTGTCCACCCTGGCGCTGCGCTACGCCAACGTCTACGGACCGCATCAGGATGGGACCGGTGAGGCCGGTGTGGTCGCCATCACCTGCGAGCGGCTGCTCTCCGGTCGCCCACCCGAGATCCGCGGTGATGGCGAGCAGACTCGCGACTTCGTGTTCGTCGGTGACGTGGTCGAGGCGAATCTCCGCTCGCTGCTGAGCCGCGCCGAAGGCCCGGTCAACATCGGCACCGGGATCGGCACCAGCGTTCGCACCATTATCGATGAGCTCGCTGCCCTCGCTCTCGATCACAGGCCGGTCACCTTCGTGGACGAGCGGCCCGGCGAGGTGCGGCACGCCCGGCTCGCGATCGGCCGAGCAGCGCAGCTCCTGGATTGGACGCCCCGCACCGGATTGCGGGACGGCCTTCGCCAAACCTTTGTCAGCTTTCAGCAACGGACGCGACCTTCGCGGGCGCCCGCCACTGCTGCGCCAGGCGGAGCCGCAACCAGAGGAGGTCCCGGATCGCCCTCAAGATCGGGATGAGCCTTGCCCCCGAGCGGACGCCGGCGAGGCGCGGATAATGCGCGACCGGCACCTGCCGGATTCGCAGCCCGCTACGCTGGGCCTTGAAGTAGAGCTCGGTGTTGAGCAGCGCCGACCGGGCCAGCAACGGCATCGCCGCGTCGAGGGTTGTACGTCGCATCAATTTGAGACCGCAATCGAGGTCGCGGACGTGAATGCCATAGACCACCCTGACCAGCCGGTTGAAGATCCAGGCGATCATCAGCCGGTATCCGGGATCCGCCCGACGCATCCGCCAGCCAGCGGCCAGATCCGCGCTCGGCATCAGGGCCGCCAGCACGCTGAGGTCCGCCGGATCGAACTGGCCGTCACCATCCATGAACGCGACATAGTCGGTGCGTGCCGCGCGCAGCCCGTCGCCTACCGTAACGCCGTATCCCAGCTTGGCGCGATGCTCGATCACCCGCAACCTGGAAACTTCGCCACCCATGGTGCGGCGGGCGAGGTCGACCGTGTGATCGGTGCTGCCGTCGTCCACCAGGACGATTTCCCAGTCGCCGGCCAGCCCCGGGAGGGTGGTCAGGCAGCCGCCCAGAACGCGTTCGACATTGGCGGCTTCATTGTGGACCGGAATCACCAGGCTGAGCGATCCATCGAGGGCCGGTGGCGGCGAGGGCGAGGCGGGCACGAGCCATCATAAAACCAGCCGTAGATGAGAAGGTGATGAGAGAACGGGAGCCGCGGAAACGCTGGTGGCCCTCGCCGGCGGCCGCGCTTCCAATTGGACTGGCGGTGGTCGCCGCTGCCGTCTACGCGGCCGTCGGCCTGGATCGCCACAACCACTTCGGCAGCGTCGCCTTCGACCTGGGCGTGCAGGACCAGACGGTCTGGGGCTACAGCGAGCTGGAGATGATCCCGAACACCCTGGATATGATCCGCAACCTGCTTGGCGATCACTTCCACCCGATCCTGATGGCGATCGCGCCGCTCTACTGGATCTGGAACGACGTTCGCGTGCTGCTGCTGGTGCAGGCGGGGCTGCTGGCGGCGGCCGGGATTCCGATCTTCTGGTGGGCCCGGCGGCAATTGGGGCTGGCGGCGGCCATTCTCTTCGAGCTCGCCTACCTCATCTTCTGGGGCATCTTGTCGGGCGTCGTGTTCGACTTCCATCACATCGCGTTCGCGGTGCCGGCCGTCTCGTTTGCGCTGTATGCCGTGCTGACGCGCAACAACCGGCTGTTTTGGGCGATGCTGGCCGTGGGACTGCTGACCCGCGAGAACATCGCGCTGACCTTCGCCGCGATCGGGGTCTACGTCTTGCTCGTCCAGCGCCGCTGGCAACTCGGCCTGGCCGTGGTCGCCATCTGCTCGGCGTGGTTCGCCCTGGTGGTCGAGGTGGTGATGCCCGCCATCGCCGGCGCCCCCTATCGTCACTGGACCTACGACGCCCTGGGCAGCGGGCCCGGCGCGGCGCTGCGCAACATCGTCCGGCATCCGCTCTTCGCGCTGAAACTCCTGTTCGACAACCCGATCAAGCTCCGTCTATGGGGCGGCCTGCTGGGCGCCTGGTTGTTTCTGCCGCTCTTCTCTCCCCTCTTCCTGGTAGCGATTCCCAGCTTGCTCGAACGGCTGTGGTCGTCGAACCCGTCGCTCTGGTCGGCCAGTTTCGATTACTCGATGGTGATCGCGCCGATCCTGGCGTTCGCCGCCATCGACAGCCTGCAGCGGATCGCCAGGCTGATCGGGAGCGAGCTGGCGCGGATCGGGCTGGCGCTGGCCTCGGCCGCCATCGTGCTCGCCGGGGCGATCCTGACTTTTGGCATCGCCCAACCGCTGGACGACCTGCGCACCGACGTGTCCGACCAGCAGGCCGCGACCATTCAGTCCTGCCTCGATGTGATTTCGCCGGCCGCGAGCGTCTCGGCCTCGACCGTGCTGGTGCCCCACCTCAGCCACCGACGCCAGATCTATCTCCTCGCCGCACGCACCGACACCGATTACATCGCCCTCGACCTGGCCACCGAGCTCGACGAGTATCCGGCGACGGCCGGTACGCTCCGGGCAACGATCAACACCGCGCTGGCCGACGGTTACGGGATGAGCTGTTCGAAGGGAACGACCGTGGTGCTGCAGCGCGGCGGGACCAGCACGGCGATGTCGCCCGAGCTGACCAGCTTCCTCAACGGCGGCGGCTACTGAGGACCCGTCGGCACCTTCTGCCAGTAGGGGCGGAGCGCGCCATCGTGGGTGAGCACCGAGCGGAGCTCGAGCATGGCGGTGTAGGTCGGGAGGATGAACAGGGTCTCACCCGCAGGGGTGGCCTCGGCGGCCCGCTTGAGTGCGGCGCGCCAGTCGGTGACGACCTCGATCCGCTCGGCAGGAATCTCCGCGTACTTGAGCCGCACCCGCAGGTCGAGCGCGCGGTCGCCGCTGACGACGATATGTTGGGCCACGGTCTTGAGTTGCTCGAAGTCGACATCCCAGATCCAGGACACATCCTGACCGTCAGCGATCCGGTCGTTCAAGGCGATCAGGAACGATGTCGCGTGACCAAACTGAATCGCTGTCCGTAAGACCTCGTTGAAACCAGTGGGGTTCTTCGCCAGCAGCAGGACGGCGGCGCGGCCATCGACCGTGATCCGCTCCATCCGCCCGAAGGCCGGCGTGAAATCGCGCAAAGCCGCGGCGCCTTTGGCCAGTGGCACCCCCACCGCCCTGGCGGCGGCCAGCGCGAGCACGACGTTGTAGGCGTTGTACAGGCCGGAGAGGGGGACTTCGACGTTCACGCTTTGCGGCCCATCATTGATCCGCAGCCGCATCCGCTCCATGCCTTCGATGGCGATCGAGGAGGCGTTGATATCCGGCGATGGCCGGGCGAAATCGCCGCGCGGGCAGTGATAGTGGCCGACGTGGCCGAAGTAGACGCCGTCGAAGACAAAGGGGCTGCCGCACCGCGGGCAGAACTTCGCATCGGCGCCGTGACTCAGTTCCGGCTGCAGCAGGGAGGGATCGTCGAGGCCGGCGTAGACGACCCGCGGCAGATCGTCGCCAAGCGCGGCCACCATCGGGTCGTCGGCATTGAGCACCGCGGTCACGCCCTCGGGGCCCTGGATGAGCGCCCGGCGGATGTGGGAGGCGGTCGTCTCCAGCTCGCCGTATCGATCGAGCTGGTCGCGAAAGAGATTCGTGACCACGATGGTGCCCGGGGCGATCTCCTGAACCAGCCGCGGCAGGCTGGCCTCATCGATCTCGAACAGACCGATGCTGGCGGGCAGCTCGCCCGACCAACTGGTGCGATTCACCATCGCCGCCGTCACGCCAAAGATCAGGTTGGCGCCGGCCTGGTTGGCTACCACCTGCTTGCCCTGCGCTTCGAGGATGTGCCGCAATAGGGCCGCGGTGGTCGTCTTGCCATTGGTCCCGGTGATCACCACCGTTCCCTCGCCGAGCGAGCGGGAGAGTTTGGTGAGGATCGAGGGGTCGACCCAGCGGGCGATGTCCCCCGGCAGCGTCGTTCCACCGCCGCGCCGCAGCCCGCGGCTGAGCGCCGACGTCAGCTTGCCCGCCCAGAGGGCGACCCTTCCCCGCGCTCCCAGCCGGGCGCGCATCAGGCTGCCGGGATCGGCCGGCATATCCACGCCGGGTAGCCGATGGGCCGCACCGCCGCCAGCGCGGCCTCGGCCTCGCGCCGGGTCGGGAAGACGGCGAAGAGCGCCGCCCCGGTGCCGGTCATGGTCAGCGAAGGAACGACGGTGCGCAATCGCGAGACCGCCTCCTCCATTGCCGGAAAGAGTTTGCGGGTCACCATCTCCAGATCATTCCCAAAACCTTGAGATGCCATCTCCTGAATCAACGCGGGCGTGCGACGCGCACTGGGGAAATTCCCATCGACGGCCTCGTAGACGCTGCGGGTCGCCACCTGAACCGGAGGGCAGACAACAAGGATGCGCCAGCTGCCCGGCACAGGAGGAAGGGGCGACACGATAGAACCGAGACCGGTCGCCCGAGCCGTGCCGCCAAGCAGGAAAAAGGGAACATCCTGTCCGACCTCGGTCGAAATCTCGACCAGCTGCGCGGACTTGAGGCCGAGATCGTACAGCTGGTTGGCCGCTTTCAGAAAGGTTGCCGCGTCGGCGCTGCCGCCACCGAGCCCGGCGCCCATCGGGATGCGCTTGAAGAGCCGGATGGTGAAGGGCAGAGCGCGGCTCAAGCGACCTTCGAGCTCGCGTGCCGCTTTGAGGACCAGGTTCTCACCCTCGATCGGCGGACCGACCACCTCGAAGACGCGACAGTCGGTGCGCTCGATCCCGAGCAGATCGTGCAGCGAAACCGTCTGCATCACCGAATCGATGTCGTGGTAGCCGTTGGGCCGGCGACCGACGACATCGAGCGTGAGGTTCAACTTCGCGTATGCGGGGAGGATCAGCGCCACGTCAAAAACGAGCCTACACGCGAGACCGATCCCGCTTGATGACGGACAGCGCCACCCCGACCTCCTCACTCTTGAGCGCCAGCTGGATCAGCAGATAGACGCCGGCACCGACCGCGACCGCGATCAGCGTCGTCACCAATGGCCGCCAGCCACCCTGCGTCGATCCGCGGGTCAGGCCGTACACGATTGCGGCGACGACGAGTGCCATGGGGATCACCCCGATCACGGCCCGGCGGACCGTCTGCAAGATGGCACGCCCATCCAGTCCAGTGAGCCGTCCGCGGAGCGCCCGTCCGAGCAGAACAGCGTTCAGCGTGGCCGCGATCGAGGTGCCGAGCGCCAATCCACCCTGCGCCAGCAGGTGGACCAGTACCACGTTCGTCGCCAGGTTCACGCCGATCACGACCAGCGAGATCCGCAGCGGCGTGATGACGTCCTGCAGCGCATAGAAGACGCGCACGAGCAGCGCGGTTGCGGCCTGCCCCGCCAGTCCGAGGCTGAAAAAGGTGAGCGCGAACGCGGTCTGACGCACGGAGTCCGCACCGAACTGGCCGCGCTCGAAGAGGACCGCCACGATCGGCACGCCGAGGATCGCCAGACCGACGGACGCCGGCACCAGCACGAAAATGTTCAGCCGGAGCGCCAGCGCGGTGCGATGCCGGATCGAGTCCATAGCGCGAACCGCGGCGTCGCGCGCCAGGAATGGGAAGAGAACAAAGGCGAGGGCCTGCGAGAAGGTGCCCAGCGGCAGCTGCGCGATCGTGTCGGCGTAGCGCAACGCCGCGACCCGACCGTGCGGCAGCGAGGTGCCAAGGACCGTATCGACGAAGACGTTGACCTGGGCGGCGGCGAGTCCGAGCGCGATCGGGAACATCAGACGACCGACTTTGCGTACCCCCGGATCGTTCAGGCCGAGGGCCGTGGTCGGCCGCCAGCCGGTCCGCCAGAGCGATGGCAGTTGGACGCCGAGGTGCAGCATCGCGCCGATCACGACGCCGACGGCGAGCGCCGTCACCCCGTAGCGTGGCGCGAACAGCGCCGCGGCCACGATGATGGCGCCGTTGTAAAAGAGCGGCGCGAGCGCCTGGGCGAAGAACCGCTGATAGGCAGTCAGGATGCCGATCACCATCCCGCCGGCCCCGAGAAAGATCGGCTGCAACAGCAGGATCCGGGTCAGATCCGTGATAAAGGCATGGTCTTTCGGGCTGTAACCGAAGGCAATCAGCGAGACGTAGAGCGGCGCGACCACGAAGAGCACCGCTGCGCCCACCGTGAGGATCAGGATCGAGGCATTGAGGACGCGCTCGGCGATTTCGCGGGCCCGCTGCGGCTCGTGCTTGGCCAGATGCTCGGAGAGCACCGGAATGAACGCCGAGCTAATGGCGCCCGCCAACAAGAGGTTGAAGAGCAGGTCTGGCACGGCAAACGCCACCCGGTAGTCATCCAGGTTGTGGCCGGTGCCAAAGGTATTAGCGATGACCAGCTCGCGGACGGCGCCGAGCACGCGACTCAGTCCGTAGGCGACCAGGATGAGCGTCGCGGCAGACGCGATGCGCCGCCGCTCGCTAGACATCGGGAGCCATTATGCCGGTATAATCACCGCTCGCATGGCGAACACCCAATCGGCGAAGAAGCGCGTCCGGGCATCGTTGCGCAAGCGCGATCGGAATCGCTCCACCCGCTCAGCGGTCAAGACGCTGGTCTCTCGCGCCCGGCGTCCGGCGGTGCCCGACGCCGCTAGCCTGACGAGCGACGAAGTTCGGCGCGCGATCAGCGCGCTGGACAAGGCCGCCGAGAAAGGCGTACTGCACGCGAACAATGCCTCCCGGCGCAAGGCCCGATTGATGAGTGCGCTGGCGAAGCTGGCCCCGGCTGCTGAGAAGGCCGCTCCAGCCAGGGGTTCTGGCAAGACCGTCGTCCCGCCAGCCAGCACCGCGAAGAAGTCTCCGGCCAAACCCGCAAAACCGAAAGCCTAGCCTCCCCCTTCGGTAGACCCTGAGCGCAGCGGCCTTTACAAGCCCTGCGGGCCATGAGACAGTGTCAGAGCGCGCCGCAGAGGAGGATGGGAATTGAAGCTGGCCACGAGCCGGAGCCATAAGCTCTTGATCGGGCTGGGCGCCGTAATTGTGCTCGCCAGCATCCCGGCCGCGGCAGCTCTTACACGCTCGCCCGGTCGCCCGGTCGCGACTTCAGGGCAGGCGCGGACGAGCGCCCTGGCCACGCCCTCTAAATCGGCCTCGGCACCGCCATCGGCCTCGGCAGCGCCAAGCGCCACCGTGGCCGCGTCGGTCCAGGCTACGCCATCGACAGCTGAACGGAATGCCGCGGCTGCCGTCGCCGCAGCAGCTCCGGCCACTCCGGCGAGCGCCCTCCTCTCGATCCCGCGCATCGGCATCAAAAATGCGCCCATTTACGACCGGAGCACGAACTCCAAAGGCGTCATGCTCATTGCCCCCGGTTATGCGGTGACGCACTATTCGTTTTCGGCCGCATACGGGACAGGAAACACGGTTCTGTACGGTCACGACGACATCCAGGGGAATATCTTCGGCCACCTTTATGATCTGGCCGCCGGCGATCTCATTCAGCTCACCGTGGGCGGACAGACGCTGACCTATCGGGTCAGTAGCCACCAGATCGTCACCCCCACGACCGTCAGCGTGCTCGCACCGACGGACGACATCCGGCTGACGATCATCACCTGCTGGCCCTTCAACGTCGACACCAAGCGCTGGATCGTGACGGCGCTGAAAGCGTAGCGCGCCACCCTCCGCGCACACGAATTCACTCTCAGTTATCGGTCAGATTCAAAACTTGACAACCCCGAATTGCAGGATAGACTCAGGGCAGGCGAAGGTAACGCTAAGTCTCGGGAAGGGCGAGAGGGGTTCCAACGGACGGGGGCATCACGTTTCTCTCGGGGCGTGGCTGCCCGTCGCTCGCGTACATGCGTTTGGATAGGGGCGTAAACGAAAGGAGGAAGAGGATGGGGTTCCCTGGTTCTGTTCGGTCTATTCGCCGCTCGCTGGCGTTTTTGGCAATGGCGGCGGCGGGCGCATCCGCACTCGTTGGACTTCAAGGTAGTTTGGCCGCAGCCGTCACCGATGCGATTACGGTAGCCCCGGCTAGCGGCAGCGCCATTACTGTCGGCGAAGGCGTTCTCGTCGAAGGCCAGCTGGTCGCAAAGTTCACCGACACCGGAAATGCCGGAGGCAACACCAACTGCGAAGAGCAATATCTCGCAACCATCAACTGGGGAGATGGATCAACAAGCACTGCGAGTTCCACCGGCGGGACGATTACTTGTGAGCAAGGTGATGGGCCGACCGGTGTCTTCGACGTCTTCGGCTCCCATACGTACGCCGATTCCGGTCCCTACAAGCTAAGCGTGAGCGTAGTTGACAACTCGGAAGATGCTGAATCGAGCGGCGCAGCCGTAAACACCGATACCGCCGCCGTTTTGGATGCAAGCCTGGCGAGACGAGGCAATAACTCCCCCCGCGGCTTCTATACCGCTGTCGAAGGCCAGAGCATCACGGTAGCCGCTGACTTCCAAGATCAGAGATCGTTCGAAAAGGGAGCTAATCGTGACGCCGGCATTACCGGCACGATTGATTGGGGCGACGGAACGGCGCTGCAAACCGTGCCGGCTAGTGCCCCTTCTTCTGATATTTGCGACTGCTCAGGCTCGCAGTATTTCGAGATCACTGCATCCCACGTGTACGACGCACCAATTCCTGCTAGTGCGCTCTATCACATCGTCCTCACTGCCATGGACGACGGTGGAGCGTTGTCCAAGAACGACCTCGTCGCGACGATTTCGGACGGCGCGCTGACCGCCGGCAGCGACTTGAAAATCGCAACAGCCGCCACGTCAACGTTTAGCGTCGTGGTCGGAAGCTTTACGGATGAGGCTGGAGCGCAAGCTGCAGCGTCTGACTTTGTCGCCACCATCAACTGGGGCGACAGCACGACCTCGTCGGGCAAGGTTACGCAGACCGGGAGTGGCGCCTTCAATGTCGACGGAAGCCACGCCTACGCGACGACCGGTACGAAGAACATCACCGCGACCGTGACTGATGAAGAAGGCAGCACGGTGACGCTGAAGGAGACGGCGACCGTAGGCGCTGCGCCGGTCGCGCCTGTTGCCCCGGTTGTTCTTCCGGCAACCGGTCAACCACATCAGCCATCGCAACCGGCAATGCCGCCGATTCCGCTGGCGTTGCTGGCCCTTGGTCTGGTGGGGCTGGCGACCGGCGGCCGAATCCTGGCGAAGACTCGGCGCTAGTTCGAAGCGAAGGAAGGCCACTCTCGATAGAGTGGCCTTTCTCTTTTTGTCGGCCGAGTGGAGCTGGCCATGTGCGTCAGCCGGCGGAACTGAGCGCCCGCTCGAGGATGAAGCCTTCAACCGCCAGCCGGGCGTCGAGCTCGCCCAGTTTGATCTGCTCTTCCAGCCGCAACAGCTCGTGAAAGGCTCGGTCGAGCTCGGCCGCAGTGTAGCCGGCGGCCTGCCGAAAGGCCTTCTCGACCACGAAGGGGTGGTCCGTCAGCCGGCTCTGCAGGTCGGCGAGGGAGCCACCGCGGTCGCGCACGGCCCGTGCTTGCAGCAGCCGGCGCCAGTGACTCACTAGCGTGTAGAGCATCCAGGTCGGTTCGCGTCCTGATTCGAGCAGCGACTGCAGCACGCCAGCGACCTCGCCCGGCCGCCCGCTGGCCAGCGCGTCGGTCAGCGCGAAGATCTCCTCCTCGCGCGTGTCGCTGACGAGCGCTCGCACCGCCTCTTCGTCGATCCGGGTCGAGGGAACGACGTAGAGCGCCAGCTTCGCGATTTCCTGGTCGAGCAACCGCAAGTCGGGCTGCGACCGTTCGAGGAGCAGCCGCACCGCCCCCGGGGTGATGGTCAGCCCGCGCTCCTCCGCCAGCTTGCGCACCCAGCCGGCACGATCCGACCGCCGCGGCGGTTCGCAACGCTGGATGCGAGCCCGCTTGTCTCGCTCCATCGCCGCCACCACTTTGTAGATGGCGTTGCCCGGCGTGACGAGGGCATGCGCGATCAGCACCAGGTAGGTCGAGTCCGGAGTCCCCTCTATGTAGGCGGCGGCGCGCTCCGCTCCGGCGCCCTTGTCACGCTTGCCGGCGAGCAGTCCCCAATCGCGCAGCACCAGCACGCGCTGTGGATCGATGAACGGCAGGGTGCCGGCTTTCTCCGCAAAGGCGTCCGCGTTCAAGGTGTCCGCCTGGATGTCCTCATAGTTGAATTCGAGCGTGATGCCGGCCCGCAGCGGGTCCAGGAGCTCGCGCGCGGCACGATCGACGAGGTAACCCTCGCCCCCGTGGATGAGCGTGATCACGCGGCGGCCGCCGGCGCAAACACCCGGTCGATCTTGGCGGCCATGTAGAAGTCACTCTCGGTCAGCCCGTCGATCTTGTGCGTCCAGAGGTAGACGCGGACCTCGCCCCAGCGAACGTAGAGGTCAGGATGATGACCCTCGGCTTCGGCGACCGGGGTGATGCGGTTGACGAAGTCGACCGCCGCCACGAAGTCCTTCACCTTGAACGACTTGATCAGTTTCTTGTCATCCTCGACCTGCCAGCCCTCGAGCTGCGCCAGCAAGGGCGCGATCTGCTCGCGGGTGAGCGGCGGAGTTCCGCCGCGACACGGAACGCATTTCTGATCCGCCAGGTTGGTCGCCATTAGACCTTAAGTCTCCCTCCCCCTTGTGGGGAGGGTCGGGGAGGGGGTCTCAACTTTGGCGATCGTCGCGCGCTCCGCCTCGTCGGGTCCGGACTCGAGCCAGGCATCGACGATCTCCTTCGCCACCGCCTCAGGGGTCGACCGAAGGCTCATCGCCAACACGTTCGCGTCGTTCCAGCGGCGGGCGCCCTTGGCCGTCTCGGCATCGCCACAGAGGGCAGCCCGAACCCCCGGCACCTTGTTCGCGGCGATCGAGACGCCGGTCCCAGTCCAGCAGAAGAGCAGGCCTTGCTGGCAGGCGCCCGATGCCACCCGCTCCCCCACCTCGCGCCCAACGTCGACCCAGTCCAGCGGCTTGCCGTCGAGCGGACCGTGCAGCTCGACGTCGATGCCGACGCCACGCAGGTGGTCGACGACCGCGTCGGTCACGTGCGTTCGTTCGTCGCTGCCAACCGCCATTCGCATATGACTCGATTGTAGGCAGCTCCGATACGACAAACGGCAGTCAGCTTAGCGGAATATGATGGGCACCTAAGAAGGAGGGGCTGACCAATCCAGCAAGCGCTGTGTCCGGTCCTGATCGGACGCGAGCAGGAGCTGAGCCGCCTCGAGGACGCGCTTCTTGCCGCCAATCGCGGGGAAGGCCAGATGGTGATCCTGGCCGGTGAGGCAGGCATGGGGAAAACGCGCCTGGCCACCGACCTGCAGAAGCGTGCATTAGCAGGGGGCGCGCAGGTGCTCTGGGGAAGCTGTTCGGAGGCCGACCTGGCATTGCCCTACCTCCCCTTTCTGGAGGCGATTGGGAATTATCTTGCCGGGGCGGACGTGGAGGTAGTCCGGCAGCGGCTGGGACCCGCTCGACCAGAGCTCGCCTTGTTGTTCCCGCAACTGGGATCAGAGCACCCGCAGCGCGATGCCGGCGATGCGATGGAGCGAAAGCTGCGCTTGTTTGAGGCCGTGCTCGCGCTACTCGGAATCGCCGCTGATCACCGCGGTCTCCTGATTGTGCTCGAAGACCTGCACTGGGCCGACGCCTCCACTCGCGAGCTCGTCGACTACCTGTCACGCAGACTGCGCAGCAGCAGGATTCTCCTGCTGGTGACGTACAGGAGTGACGAACTGCACCGCAAACATCCGCTAACCCCGCTCGTGCAGGGGTGGCGGCGTTCGACGGTGGCCGAGGTCATCGAGTTGCACCCCCTCCCAGCTGCCGGTATCACCGACATGGTTAGCGCCATTTTCGACGGCGTGACGATGCCAGCAGATGTTCGGGACGTCATCCATTCGCGCAGTGAGGGGAATCCATTCGTGCTCGAGGAGATGCTGAAGGTTGCGCTGGATCGCGGATTCATTTACCGATCCGCGACCGGATGGGATACGAAGGCGTTGACCGGGCTGTCCCTTCCGCAAACTGTCAGGGACACCATCCTCCTGCGCGTCGAGCGACTCAGCGAGGACCAGGCGGATATCTTGCGAACCGCCGCAGTGCTGGGCCCTTCATTCGCCTACTCCAATCTTATGGCGGTGTGCGGACGGGACGAGCCCGCAGTCCAGGCCGCGTTGCACACGTTCGTTCAGCAGCAGCTCATGGAAGCTGAGCTCGGCGTCCGAGGTCGCTATCGGTTTCGGCATGCCTTGACAAGGGAGGCAATCTACGAGGAGCTGATCGAGCCGGTACGCGAGAAGCTCCACGGCAAAGCCGCCCAGGTTCTGCGGACCCTGCCCGAGACGGCCGCCGTCGACCTTGCCTATCACCTCCTCGCGGCCGGCAGCTGGGCCGAGGCCGTGCCGGTCTGCATCAAAGCCGCGGAGGACGCTGAACGGCGCCAGGCATATCGCGAGGCAGCCGACCTGTATACGCGGATCCTGCCTCACCTGAACGACAAGCTCATCCGCGGGCATATCCTTGGCCGGCTGGGCTTTGCCTATTGGGCCGCCGATGATCCGGGCAGGGCGATGCCATTCCTGCGCGACGGCATCGCCC
>Ga0307479_10002660_pt1 | contig 16224 bp, 9 predicted proteins | sample atmos_gasesECM4C_FD_203743 | JGI IMG/M metagenome (GOLD analysis project Ga0307479, IMG submission 203743) | Hardwood forest soil microbial communities from Morgan-Monroe State Forest, Indiana, United States - atmos_gasesECM4C_515 | ecosystem: Environmental > Terrestrial > Soil > Temperate... | reverse complement strand
GATTTATGGCGCCGGAGCGTTTCGTTACAGATGGATTTTGGTCGAACCTGAAGCAATTCCTAACGGAGCGACCCGTAAAGATAAGCGGAAATTTTCGCTCTCCGCTGATGCCGGCGTCCTATGGCGGTGGGTTCTTCGAGAATTTTAGAGAATTCTTTAGCTCGCGGCCCGTGCCAAAAGGGCCGGTGAACAGCCGACTGGCGGTGAGCTGGGGTGCAAACTTTGGCGGATTTGGCGGCCGCATCAAAGAAGTTTTCTTCCCGGCAAAGTTGCCACCGTTGCGGGTTACGAGCAGACCAGTCAAGGTAAAAGAGATTTGGACGAAGGATGAGAACTTTGGCTGGACACAAGCGGTGTCCATGGGCCTCCACGCAGCCGTGATTACATTGCTGGTGGTTCCCATCATCTGGCACCTGGCACCCCCGACCGAGGCGAAGAGTAAGATGGACGTGACGCCACTGGACCTGTCTCCTTACGTTGCGAAACTGCCTGCGGGAGCGAAGAAAGCCGGGGGCGGCGGCGGGGCGAACGACCACACTCTCACTCCTCCGACAAAGGGGAGACTCCCCAAGTTCACCTGGACGCAATTTGCGGCGCCTCAGGCAAGGATCGTGAACCCGAACCCCAAGCTGGCGATGGACGCCTCCCTGCTCGGTCCGCCGGATTTGAAAGTGCCCAGTCCGAATCTTCCGAACTTCGGTGATCCGCTGGCTTCAGCCATAAGCGATTCTCTTGGCAGGGGCAATGGAACGGGCATTGGGAGCGGCACCGGCGGCGGGTTGGGCCCAGGCGAAGGCGGCGGCACGGGTGGCGGTGCGTTTCGCGCCGGCGTGAACGGCGTGGGCACGCCAACGTGCATTTACTGCCCCGATCCGCTCTACTCTGACGAAGCGCGCAAGGCCAAGTATCAGGGAACCGTGGTGCTGTACGTGATTATCACAGCGGATGGCCGCGCCGTTGACATCCACGTGGCGAAGGGCCCCGGACTTGGGCTGGAGGAAAAGGCCATCGAGGCGGTTAGGACGTGGCGCTTCAAGCCGGCTCTTGGCCCCAACGGCAGGCCGGTTGCCGTAAGCATCCCGATCGAAGTCACTTTCCGGCTCTTCTAACCGTCAGTCGCCATTCCTTTCTTCTATTCATCGCAGCGAGGTTGTGTTGACAACTATCAAGCCTTCGCGAGTTAGGCTCCGTTCCACCTCTAGTTGAGGCGGGCGATTGCAATGGGCTTAATTCAAACAACAGACTTCATCTCGCTGCTATATCGCCTCGGCAGCTTCTGCTACGATGGCCTCCATGAGCAAAGTCTTCACTGCCGCCGCGGTTCTTGTTTTGGCTTTTAATTCAATTTGTGGCCAGGGCGCTCGGGCACAGACAGCGAACACAGACGGTACACTGGAAATCGCAGCGCGGATCACGCCGACATCGGCGCGGCCGGAACCCGTGCGGCAGTTTACGTTCTATTTGCTGACCAAGAGCTATGGCGAAATCGCGAAGGAGATCGATGAAACGGATAAGCTTCCCACACGCGAGCAATTCATCGATGATTTGAAAATTTCCAAGGAATTGAAGGAATGGCTGAAGGCGCATGACATTCTCGACCTGACCATGCCGGGCATAGACAAGGCGGTTACCCCGGAAGACATCATTCACACGCCGGAGTTTCTGCTGGCGTACCAGCGCTCGAACAGCGGCGGCGTGACGACCGGGATACCAAGACCGAAGTACACCGAAGTGGAAAAAACGGAGAAGCCCGAGCGGTATGAGAAACAGAAACAGGAATATCTCGCGTCCCTGAGAAAATTCATCACTGCGCATCCGGAGACAGTGAGCGGGATCGAACTGGAGCTCGACGGCGTGAATCCGGAGAAGAAGTGGGTCAAGATTCAGAGCGATCACACGAAACGCGTGCTGCGGCTGGCGCCGGACGTGGCCCAGACGAAGTACCTCGCCGCGAAAGCAGATACGGATCTTGACGGGCGCGCGGTGTTTTCCGGCCTGGCTCCGGGGAACTATTGGATCAGCACGCTAAACCTGGATGCCGCGGCGGGAGATACGCGGCTACGCTGGGACGCTGAGGTAACCATTCGCCCTGGCCATGCGACGCGTATCGAGCTGACCAACCTGAACGCGACTGACGCGCACGCCTGGACTCCCTGAACTGCGTCCCGGCTGCGGCCATGGGCACGCCTTTGCGCTGGATCGAATTCAATCTTTTCGTGTTAATCGCCGTTGCGCTGGACCTCGGCGTCTTTCACCGCCGGCCACGCAAATTAGGATTGCGCGAGGCGACGCTCTGGAGTCTCGCGTGGATCAGCCTCGCAGTGCTGTTCGGCGTCGGTATCCTGCGCTACTCCGGACACCAAAAGGCGCTGGAATTCTTCACAGGTTATTTACTTGAAAAGTCGCTGAGCGCCGATAATCTTTTCATTTTTCTGGTTATCTTCCGTACTTTTGCCGTCGATCTGCACTTGCAGCATCGCATTCTAACCTGGGGGATTCTGGGCGCGCTTATCATGCGGGCCGCGATGATCGCAGCGGGCGTGGAACTGATCGAGCACTATTCGTGGGTGTTGTACGCATTTGGCGCTTTCCTGCTCTATGCCGGCATCCACATGCTCTTCATTCGAAGGGAACAGATCCATCCAGAGCGGAATTTCCTGTTTCGCTTTGCCGGCCGGCATTTGCGCGTGGCCAGTAGTTACCAAGGCGAGCGATTTTTTGTCCGAGACGCAGGCCGGCTTTTCGCCACGCCGTTGTTCTTGGTGCTGCTCATCGTCGAGATCGCGGATATAACTCTTGCAGTGGACTCCATTCCGGCGGTCTTTGGCATAACGCACGATTCGTTCATCGTCTACACATCCAATGTTTTTGCGATCCTTGGACTCCGCGCCTTGTACTTCCTGCTGGCGGGATTTCTTGACCGTCTACGATATTTGAACGAGGGGCTCGCGTTCGTGCTGATTCTTATCGGGGCGAAGATGCTTGCGGAACGATGGGTGCACATCCCAGTGCAGATTTCGCTGGGGGTGGTGGCGGGGATTTTGCTGATCTCGCTGGTAGCGTCGCTGCTGTTTCCCGGAAAAGCGAAAAGGTAGCCCCGGTTTCCTACGGCCCCTGCTTCCTCTATCGCGCAACTTGGATGGGGATTCTCACTTCGAAGCGGGTATTGCCCGGTACGGAATTTACAGAGACGTTGCCCTGCATTCCAGTAACGATGCGGTAGACGAAGTCCAGGCCGAGCCCGGTGCCTTGCCCAACGGGCTTGGTGGTAAAAAACGGATCGAAGATGCGCGACTTCACTTCTGGAGGAATGCCCGGGCCAGTATCGGCAATTTCCACGAAGACATACTCATTCTCGCGCGCGACACGGATGCGCAGAGTGCCGCCACCCTTCATAGCGTCAGCGGCATTGTCGATAAGATTCGTCCACACCTGATTGAGCTCGCTGCCGTTGACCATGACCTTGGGCAGGTCCGGGGCATATTCGCGAACCACCGCGATGCCACGCTTCAGTTTGTGATTCATGATCGTCAGCGTGTTTTCGAGGCCTTTTATGACATCAACTTCCTGCACCAAGGCCTGATCCATGTAGGAATATTCTTTGATGGCTTTGATGAGATCGGAAATGCGCGAAGTGCTGTGCTCGAGTTCCTCGGCGATGCGATCCATTTCGAGAAGGGTGGCGAAGCGCGTGAGCTCGGGACCCAGCGCTGAGCCCGCAGCGGCGACGAATGATTCGAGCTGGGCATCGGTCAGGTTGGCATCGGTGAGCAATGGCGCGAGTTTCCACGCATCTTTTACGTTGTGGGATTCAAGCCAGGTTTGCAGAGCTTCTTCGCGCTCGACGCGCTCGAATTCATCCTTGTAATTCGCGGGTTTGAGCGCGGCGCGAATTTCGTCTTCGCGTTTTGCGAGCTCGGCACAGTCATCGGGGCCGATGGAAGAAGAGCGGCCCGCTTCGCGCAGGCGAGCCAGACAATCGCGCAGCGCGGCAGCCGAGCGGCGGGCGGCTGCGGAAGGATTGTTGAGCTCATGCGCTAGACCAGCGGATAGCTTGCCGAGGGCGGCGAGTTTATCGCGCTGCTGCCCAACGACTGTGTAATTGCGGACGCGGTCGGTCATCAGTGCGACAAGGCCCTGCGCCAACTCCGGCATACGCTGGAGCATTTCCGGAAACTTGCTCGCCGGAAAGGCAAGGACGCGCAAGCGGCCCAGAGCACGGGTGGTTAGGGGAACGACCTTCAGCCGCGAAAAAGGCAAGAGACCCGTAACCGTGGGCGCCTGGACGCTAATGACGGGGCTGTCCGGGCCGTCGCTCTCGCGGCGGCCGCGAAGTCCGCCCTCCAGGAGAACCAACATCGTGTCGGCATTCGAGCCTTCGCGAATCACAATCTCCCCGGAAGCGAACTCGCCCAGCTCCGATTGCGCGATAAACCATTCCAGATCGGCTTTTTCGAGATGGGCGAAGACCGGCACGTTGCGCAGATCCGTCAGCAAGGTTTCGCGCGCCGCTCGATCTAAATTCTCGGTCATTCGTTTTCCGCCTCCGCTGCCGGATCCCCGCCGCAGCATCCAGTCATTGAACCTTAGCGAGATACTGATGGATGAATTGAACGACGACCGCCCCTTCTCCGACTCCGGAAGCGACTCGTTTAACGGAGCCGTGGCGCACATCGCCGACGACAAAGATTCCAGGCACACTGGATTCGAGCAAACCGGGATCGCGATCGAGCGTCCATGAAACAGGTTTCTTCCCGTCTCGGAGAAGATCGGGGCCTGAGAAAACGAAACCGCGCTCGTCGCGTTGGATGGAGTTGCCGAGCCATTCCGTGCGAGGTTGCGCGCCAATAAAAATAAACAAGCTTGAAGCGGGAAGCTTCTCCTTTTCCCCCGTCGCAACGCGCTGGATCGCAATGTCGGAGAGTCGAGTCTCGCCATGAACCTCGACCACGGTGGTCTTCGGCCATAGTTCGATGTTGGGCGTCTTTTCGATCTGTTCAATGAGATAGTGCGACATGGTGGCAGCGAGCGACTCCCCGCGCAGTAGCATGATCACTTTTCCGGCGAACTTCGAAAAGTGTATGGCGGCTTGCCCGGCAGAATTTGCGCCCCCAATGATGTACACCGTTTCGCCTTTGCAGGCCATGGCCTCGGAGGTGCCGCCGCCATAGTAAACGCCAGCACCTTGGAGACGCTCGATGCCGGGGACATCGAGGGTTCTCCACTGGACACCCATTGCGAGGAGAAGAGCGTGACAGGAGATTTCGGAGCCGTCCGCAAGTTTGAGGAAACGGTAAGGGCCATCCACGCGCAAGCTGACCGCTTCCTGCGGAGAGAGTATCTCGACGCCAAATCGCTTGGCTTGCGCAACAGCACGGCGCGCAAGATCACTGCCGGTTAACCCGGAAGGAAAGCCGAGATAATTCTCAATGCGAGAGCTGAGCCCTGCCTGGCCGCCGGGAGCTTCGCGTTCGATCATCACGGTATGCAGACCTTCGCTGGCACCATAGACAGCGGCGGCCAATCCAGCAGGCCCGCCGCCCACGATCGCGAGGTCATAGAAGTTGGTCTGGGCATGAGTGCGAAGGCCAATTTTGTCGGCGACAGCAGGGAGAAGCGGTTCTGCAAGGCGGGCGCCATCCGAAAAAATGATGAGAGGGAGCGTTTCCGCTTCGGGGCCCAGTGAATTGATCAAGCCGCGCACTTCTGGATCGGTCTGCGCCAACTCGACGTCTATCCACTGATAGGGCACCTGATTTCGCGCGAGAAAGTCACGCAGCTCGTAGGAACGGTTCGACCAGCGCGTGCCGAGAACACGAATGCCTTCATAGGGCGGGCGAAAAGTGGACGTCCAATCGTGCAGGAGATCGTCGAGAGCGGGAAAGAGCTTTTCTTCGGGGGGATCCCAAGGCTTCATCAAATAGTAGTGCACGCGGGCTTCATTGATAGCGTCGATGGCGGCGTTGGTATCCGCGTAGGCGGTGAGAAGGGCGCGCTTGGCGAGCGGATGCATCTCCATGGCTTCGGAGAGGAAACCGACACCGTCCATTTGCGGCATGCGTTGGTCAGCGAGCAACAGAGCCACAGGGTTATTGCGCGCTTTCAATTCCCGCAGAGTGACCAACGCCGCGCTCCCAGAATTCGCGCGCATCACTCGGTAACGGTCCGAGTAGTGGCCGCGCAAATCGCGCTCAATGGCTCGGAGAACTTCGGGGTCATCGTCTACAGTCAATAAAACCGGTTTGGGCATATCCCTCAGATGAAAGAGCCTGCTATTCCGTTGCGTCCTCGAGAAATGGCTGGATGCCTGCCGCTTCTTTTCGCTTCATCCTCAAGCTACAATTCTTAGAGTCTCCATGTCCAGTCTTCTGAGCTCGCCAATCGCGGACCTCTCGTCGTCGGATGAATCCAAAAGGCTTACCGCCGCCGTGGAAATCTATCGCGCAGGGCGTACCCCCGCAGATCGAGCCGTTCTTGCGTGGTGGACGAATGACGAATTCTATTCTCTCCTGCACGGCTTAAAACCAAGTGTGACCGTGGGACTGGCGGTGGAACGCGAGACATTTCAGAAGATTCGAGAAGCGAGCGGCTCTCCGCGGCTAGCGGATGTTCCACCCGACCAGGACGCGGAGGAATTCGAACTGCATTTTCCGAATGGAATCGCTCTGGATGTTCTGACCACCAAAGAGCCTGGCGGTTCTGGCGCGATCGCCAGGTATCTGGCCAAGTTCGGAGAAGGCGTGCAGCAGGTCGAATATCGCTGCAAGAACGTCGACCGCGCCACGGCAATCTTGAAGCAGGAATTCGGCGTGACGCCCGTTTATCCAGCGACGCGGCCGGGCGCGGATGGCACGCGCGTCAATTTTTTTCTCGTTGCGTCGCCCGACTACGGGAAGATCCTCGTCGAGCTCTACGAATTGGCCGGCAATGCCGGGATTTAAAATCCACGATAAAAATTAGCTCGCCTGAATTGCGTGCCACGCGCGAAGAACCTCGCCGACGGTCCAGGCCTGGGCGATGCAGCCGCGGGGAGTAAATGGAGCATCTCCGTCAAAGATTTCACCAAGCGAGCCAAGCCCATAGGTGTAGATCTGACAGCCGAGAGGCTCGAGAAAACGCAAGGCTGTGGCGCGGTCGTTGTAGACGCGGAAATGTGCCAGGGCAAAAGGCCCGAGGAGCCAGCCCCAGGCGGTACCCTGATGGTAAGCTGCATCGCGCTCGCGCGGCCCGCCGCCGTAACGACCCTGGTATCCAGGTTCTCCGGGAGCAAGGCTGCGCAGACCGTAGGAAGTGAGCAGACGCTGCGCGCAGATGTTGACGACGGATTTCTGCTGCTCTGCTGTGAGCGGGGTGACGGGCAAGGAGACGGCAAAAATTTGATTCGGGCGGAGCGAAGCGTCATTGCCGATTCCGGGCGAATCAATAACGTCGAAGCAGTAACCACGCTCCGCATTCCAGAATTTCTGAAAGCTTTGCTTGGCCTGCGCGGCGAGGCTCTCGTAGTCCCCGCTGGGTTTCTGGAGGAGCCGGGCGAACTCCGCCTGGGTCCCCAGCGCGTTGATCCACAGCGCATTGATCTCCACCGGCTTGCCAGTGCGTGGCGTGACGACCCAGTCTCCGACCTTGGCGTCCATCCAAGTGAGCTGCACTCCGGGCCCGCCCGCGTAAAGAAGCCCGTCCGCCGCGTCCACTTGAATGTCATAGCGCGTCCCTTTCACGTATGCGCTGATCATCCCGGCCAGCACCGGAAAAAGTTTTTGGAGCGTCCCGGTGTCTTGCGATGCGGCAAGATACTGCCGCAAGGCTTCAAAAAACCACAATGCCGCATCGACTGTGTTGTATTCGGGTTTGCCTCCGGCATCGGGAAAGTTGTTAGGAAGCATGCCGCCATCTACGTACTGCGCGAAGGCGAGAAGTATCTGGCGCGCGATTTCCGGGCGGCCAGTTACGAGAGTAAGGCCGGGCAGGGCGATCATGGTGTCGCGGCCCCAATCGCCGAACCAGTGATAGCCTGCAATGATGCTGCGGCCGTCAGGCTGATTCGGAAGACTTCGCTTTACGATGAATTGGTCGGCCGCGAGGACGAGCTGGCTCAACCATGCCGGCGCAAGATCCAGGGACTTCGTCTCCTTGGACCACCAGGCACGCAACAACTTTGCTTCGTGCCCTGCGCGCTCGGTGCGCGCGCGGCCCCCGTCGAGGGAAGCGTTGGCCTCGGTCGTCATGACGATTGTCAGCGTCGCCCCTACTTCCAGTTTGGCGCGGAATAGGGCGGCGAAAAGATGGTCTTCGCGGTCATCGAGCCCGCGTTCCTTTTCCCTTGGCTGGAAACAGTCGTGGTACCATTCATGGCGCGACTCGCACTGGGCACCCGAACTCCTCAGAAAAAACGGATTAGCGCCATCAAAGGCAGAAATCTTCACGCCATCTTGAACCGGCTCGATTTTCATGCGCCAGTCGCCCGCGTGCGTGGAGGAATGAAAGTCGCGGTAGTTCACCAAAGCCTTCAGGTCCATCTCCACCGGACCGCTCCCGCGGACGAGCGCATATTGAACAAGCGTGGTGTTTTCACCCTGGCGCATCCAGATGCGCTTTTCGATCAGCGCATCGGCCAAAGCGTAGATCCATACTGGTGTGGCGCCCTCAAGATGGAAGCTCTCGATGTAGCGGAAGCCCGAAGGATCTATCGCGCCGCTGGCCCAGTGTTGCGTAATCAGGGCGTAATCAGAGCCGACATAGCGGAGCGTTTCGTCCAGCGTCGCGACAAGTTGCGTGCGTCCGAGCGGGGGCTGCAAAGCGGCTATCAGTAATCCGTGATACCGCCGTGTCAAACTCCCTGCTACCGTGCCCGAGGCGAAGCCGCCGATGCCGTTGGTGACGAGCCATTCGCGGGCTTCTGCGGTATTGAGGTCGCCGCAAACTTCCCGCCCAAACTCCACTACTGCCCGCCGGGTCATGTCCGCATTTCCCATTAACCCGCTTTTGCCTCTTGCATGAACTACCGCTTCATCATGAGACAACGAATCGCGATCTTTATAGCCGCTGCCGCGCTACTCACCGCTTTGCTCCAGTAGCTTGGCGACGAGGCCCGTCCATCCGGTCTGATGGCTCGCGCCGAGGCCGGCGCCGTTGTCACCATGAAAATACTCGTGGAACAAGACCAAGTCCTTCCAGTGAGGATCGTTCTGGAAACATTCGATTGCTCCAGCAACCGGGCGGCGGCCATCTTTGCCGCGAAGGAAAATATGTACCAGGCGGCGGGATATTTCCGCTGAGACTTCCCAGAGGTCCGATTCCCTGCCAGAGTGCGCCGGACATTCGATTTTGAAATCTTCGCCGTAATAGTGGTGAAATTTCTGGAGCGATTCGACGAGCAGATAGTTCAGTGGAAACCATACAGGGCCACGCCAGTTGGAATTGCCGCCAAAGAGACCGCTGGTGGACTCCGCAGGCTCGTAATCCACGCGATTCACCTGGCCGTTCACGTGAACTTCATAAGGATGATCCATGTGATAGCGAGAGAGCGCGCGGATCCCGTAAGGAGAGAGAAATTCCGTTTCGTCCAACATGCGCGCGAGCACGCGCTTCAGTCGTCTGCGGTTCACGAGCGACAACAGCCGGCGCGGGCCCCGTGCCGAGCGCTGCGTCATTTCGATGTGTTCCGGAAAATCTGGGTGATTGTCCATGAACCATTGCATGCGCCGCTTGAAGCCCGGCAAACGATCGACGATCTCGGGCTCGAGTGTCTCCACGGCATACAGGGGAATCAAGCCAACCACGGAGCGAACCTTGATGAAATGTTCTTCGCCGTTTGGGAGATGCAACACGTCATAGTAAAAACCGTCTTCGTCGTCCCAGAGGGCGCGTCCGCCTGCGCCGATATCGTTCATGGCGTGCGCGATGTGGACGAAATGCTCGAAGAATTTGCTCGCCACGTCCTCGTAGGCGATATCTTCTTTTGCCAACTCCAGTGCGATGGCTAGCATGTTGAGGCAATACATCCCCATCCAGCTTGTGCCGTCGGATTGTTCCAGGTTGCCGCCGGTGGGGAGCGGCGCGGAACGATCGAAGACTCCAATATTGTCAAGACCCAGAAAACCGCCCTGGAAGATGTTCATTCCTTCCGGGTCCTTACGGTTGACCCACCAGGTGAAGTTGAGAAGCAACTTGTGAAAGACTCTTTCGAGAAAGGCGCGATCGGCAACCCCGCGCACGCGGCGATCAATTTTGTAAACGCGCCAGGCGGCCCAGGCATGCACGGGAGGATTCACATCGCTGAACGCCCACTCGTAGGCCGGCAGTTGCCCGTTCGGATGCATGTACCATTCGCGAAGAAGCAGAATGAGCTGATCCTTCGCAAAATCCGGATCCACCAGCGCCAGGGGAATACAGTGAAAGGCGAGATCCCACGCCGCGTACCACGGGTATTCCCATTTGTCCGGCATCGAGAGGATGTCCTCGTTGTAGAGGTGGGTCCAATCCTTGTTACGCCCCTTCCAGCGCTCCTTGAGCGGTGGCGGGCCTGCGGGGTCGCCTTCGAGCCAGGTGCGCACATCGTAGTGATAAAACTGCTTGGACCAGAGCATTCCGGAGAGGGACTGGCGCATCACGGCTTTGGCATCGTTCGATAATTCTTTGGGAGTGCGCGAGGCGTAGAATTCGTCCGCTTCCTTCTGGCGCAGCGCAAAGAGGCCGTCGAAGCCGGCGCCGAAATCGTTGGTGGCGGGAACGCCTTCAGCGCGCTCCGCGTGTCCTGGCGAGGTCATGATTCCGACTAGACCCAATTCTCTCTCCATGCCAGCGAGAGGTTCGATATCGGTCAATCGCAATTTGAGCGTAGCACTCTGCCCCGGACCGAGTTCCACGGGGTAATACGTCGCCATTTTCGTGCCGGTCTTTTGCGGGTTCACGGCCGCTTTGTTCCCATGAGTGATGTACTCATGGAACGCATCTTTGACGTATGGCGATCGGTTTCGCTCGCCGAGGATCCTGGCGTTGTTCGTTTCATTCTCGGTGAAAAGCAATTCCGGCTGGCCGGCGCAGATCAGCCAGCGCTTGCCATATTGCCAGTGCTGCAACTCTGCGCAGACGCTTTCCGGAACACTCGTGGCCACGCAGGCGTGGGGCCGGCGCAAATCCCTGCCCCACGACCAGGTATTGCGGAACCAGAATGAGGGGAGGAGATGTAGCGAAGCGGCCTCTGGCCCGCGATTCACAGCGGTGATTTTGATCAGAATATCTTCGACATCGGCTTTGGCATATTCGGCATAAATATCGAAATAGCGGTTCCCAGCGAATATGCCTGTGTCCAGGAGTTCAAATTCTGGCTGTTCACGGCCGCGGCGGCGGTTCTCTTCCACCAGTTGCCCGTAGGGGAATTCCCTTTGCGGATACTTGTAGAGCATCCGCACGTAGCTGTACGTGGGCGTCGCATCCAGATAGAAGTAATACTCCTTGACGTCCTCACCGTGATTCCCCTCGTTTCCGGTGAGGCCAAACATTCTTTCTTTCAGGATGGGGTCGCGGCCGTTCCATAACGCCAGGCCAAAACACATCATCTGGTGCCGGTCGCTTATGCCGCCGATGCCGTCCTCACCCCAGCGGTAGGTACGTGAGCGCGCGTGGTCGTGCGGAAAAAATTCCCAAGCCGTGCCGCCTGGGCTGTAATCCTCGCGGACCGTGCCCCACTGGCGCTCGGAAAGGTAAGGACCCCATCGTTTCCAGTGTTTTTTGCGGTTGCGGGCTTCTTCAAGCCTGCGGTCTTCCGTCGTCACGATTCGTGGCATGATTTGGGAATCCTCAGCAGGAAAATTCGGATTATTGTCGCATTCTTTACTGTTTTGCGCTGCAAAACGCGTGAAAACGTGCTCGCTGCGGCAGTTTACATCGAGCAACAGGCCCTTTGTGAGATGCGCCGAGAGGCGTTTGGTCGCAGATTCATTGAAGAAATTGCCGCATGAGGCGAACAAGCCGGGAGGCCTCACGCCCGAAACCTCCCGGTTCACGGAAACGTTGTACCCTAGAAATAAGCTGAGGAAGGCAGCGTATACGCGCTGCCCGAGGAGGCACCCAACATGGCGGCGACCAAGTCTTTCCCGCGCTCCATTCTGCGCACACTTCTTAGGGCACTCTGCCTCTCGCTGCTCCTCACTTCCGCATGCCGTCTTGCAATGGCGCAGGAGCGTGCAACCGATGAGCTGCACAAGCTGAATGAAGCAGTCGACGCATTAATCAAGAAGGTTTCGCCGAGCGTTGTGCAAATCCTGGTAACCGGCTACGGCCCTCTGGAAGACACCGAGCACGGCAATACCGGCGTGGTGATCGGCCGGCAGCGGGCCATCGGCTCCGGCTTCGTCATCGATTCCAGCGGATACATCATCACAAACGCCCATGTGGTCAGAGGCGCGCAGCGCGTGCAGGTGGTTCTTCCAGCCACGAACGCAGATGGATCGCTCGAGGCCGCTCTTTCTACCCGGACCAACAGCCTTCCCGCGCGAATCATCGGCGTGACCAGCGAGATTGATCTGGCGCTTCTGAAAATCGAAGGCGGAAAACTTCCAGCTCTCCCGATTGCCTTGTACCGGAACCTCCGCCAGGGTGAAACGGTATTTGCCTTCGGCAGTCCGCAAGGATTGCTGAATACTTTGACGCATGGCGTGGTCTCGGCGGTGGCGCGGCAAACCGATCTGGATTCGCCGATGATCTACATCCAGACGGACGCTCCGATCAATCCGGGAAACTCCGGCGGCCCACTGGTCAATGTGAATGGCGAGGTGATCGGGGTGAATACGTTTATCCTGTCGCAGTCAGGCGGAAACGAAGGGCTTGGCTTTGCCATTCCGAGCAGTGTGTTAAGAGTCGCCTACCGGCAGCTGCGCACGTTAGGCCACTTGCACCGCCCTGAAGTGGGTCTTGGGTTGCAGACCATCACACCTTCGCTAGCCGCTGCTCTTAATCTCCCGCGTAACTACGGATTAATCGTCTCCGACGTTAAGCCCGGCGGCCCTGCCGAAGCCGCAGGGCTGCGTATCGGGGATGCCCTGCTCTCCGCGGACGGCCGACCCGCGGACAGTCTTCCGATCGTCTCGTTTCACTTCCTTTCGCTTGATCAAGGTGAAAAGGTTCATCTCGAAGTTTTGCGCGGCAAGCTCCGCCTCGCCTTCGATGTGCCAGTCGTGGAACTACCGCACGATATGGACCAGGTTTCCTCGCATGCGGACCCGGAAAAGAATCTCGTCCTGCCGCTGGGAATTCTTGGCGTGGAAATCGACGACAGAATTGTTAGGATGATTCCCAGCCTGCGCGATCCGTTCGGCATCATCGTTGCCGCACGTGCCGCTGGCGCCGGCGCTGAAATTTCCCTTGCTGCCGGCGACGTGATTCGCACGCTCAACGGCGAACCAATGACCACGCTCGATCGTCTCCGCGGAGTGCTGAAGGCGCTGCCGCCGGGCGCCGCGGTCGCGCTGCAAATCCAGCGCGATGAGCGCTTGCTGTATATCTCGTTCACGCTGGAACAATAAGCAGGTTCAGCTATTTCTTTTGGATATGCAACGTAATGTGATTGACTTCTTAGGTTCTATTCGGAAACGCCAGACCTCCGAAACCTTCATTGCACGGGCGCCGGGCAGCCGGTCTTATCCAATTGCCGCAATTCCTTGATAGCCTGTGCATTCCGTTTTTCCGAAGCCATAAGCAGCAATACGCGTGCCTGATCGCAATTCACAGGGACCCCGTCCCCACGAAGGTAAAGACCGGCAAGGGTTAACGCCGCCTGAGCATTTCCGCCCTGAACGGCAGACCATAGCTGTCGCGGTGAGGCTACAATCTTTTTTGTGCCTCTTGTTTCATGTAATGGCGGCTGTACGACCGAGAGCGTGGATGAATCTTCGGCTGAAGGATCGAGAGATTGCTGACGATGTCTCACGACGCTAGATCCAGGGGGATTGTCTGGCGAGTAGCCCTCTGGTACTGATCGCTTTGTTTTTCCCGCAGTGGAGGCGGTGGGGCTGCGACTTGCACTTGCATTGGGCGCGGATACCGGAACTGTTGCCCCAGTTTGAGGTCCGGAGTTTGCTGTTGCCGTTTGCCCTAAAGCTGGTCGTGAGACCACAACTTGTTTGCGGCTGTTGGAATATTTGACAGCGGGTATGGCAACGGCAGAAGAAAGCAGAACCCCCAGAAAGAGGCCCCGAATAAGTTGCCGACGAGTGGCAGAACGGTACCGCTCCAGTGGAACCAGATGGGTTGCGTAAGAGAGTGCCGGAGTCGCAGGTACCTCAGAGCCGGAGTTCTCAGCGACGATAGCAAGGTGCTTGGAGTTTTGCCTGGTCCAGCTTCGAATCTGGCCGCGGGCACCTGCGCTGAGCTCAAGAAACTTCAACCCTCCAATCTTTCCTGTAGCGTTGGTCCAGGCAAGTTCGCCGACGGCTTCGATTCGATCCGTCAGATCGGGCGAGAACCAGAAACGAATCGACCCATTGCGCTGCACGGGCACAAAAGCTTCAAAGGCGAGTCCTTCTTCGGAAATGTTCAGCACCCTGCCCCCACCGTCTTGATCCAGCTGGATAAAAGCCAATTTATTGGGAACCATCCTTCCTACTTGGCGGCGATCCGTGTTCATGTTTTTTTAGAGGACTTCTAAATTTTCGGCCCAGTCTTCAGCGGAAGGGGCGAAGAAGAATTGCCGAATCGGCAGGCCCAGGACAGGGGTGAGGCTCAGCCAGCAGCCCTCGCATCTCTGGCTATGCTTAGACGCGCCCCATTCGGAAAGAGTTTTCCGTAAAATCAGAATCAATATCTTAATGGCAGGGCAACTAAAACGCTGCGTCCCGTGTTGTAGTCTTGAGACGTTGAGAATGTCCTATGAACACTGCTATTCTGGAGTCTCCCCCCAGCCATCCCCAGACCCTGTGCATCCTTGGATAGGGTAGCTGAACATGGATTCCTACAAACTCCGGATTGCCCGTGACAAGCTCACGCGCGTCTTCCGTTATCTGGAAGCGCTCAACCAGCACCGCAACCCTGCCAAAAGGCAGATTCGGGAGCAGCTCTGGAACCTCTGGCTACACGACCTCCCCGACCACCCCGCGATTAAGCGAGGAGGGGCCAAAACTAGCGGTGTGAAGGGGGCTAGTGCCAACACTCAGACCGCTGACGTCGGCGACCTCGATTTTGTGCTCAAGGTCCAGCGTCCGATAATGACTGTTCCGCCCGCGCCTCCCCCGGAGATTGCCGCTTGGATCGAAGCCGGCTGGGATGACCCCTCGAATGAAGCCTGCATCCAGGAATCCCTAGATGAGTCCGAAGAAAATGAGCAACCTCGAACTGTGAGATTCGCGGATGACCCGACAAGGCCTGCGATCTTTCAGCGCTGGAAAGCTTTGCGTGATGAATGGGCGAGGAGCGAAAAGCCCGCTCGCGTTTCCATGAAGATCTTCGAGGCGCTTTACAGCTTGTATGGCCGCATTGACCGTGAGGCAGAGAGAGTCGAGCTGGTACTGGGGGACGGCATTCTCAGTTGGCGGCGTCCGGAAGGCAGCATATACCATCCGATCCTCCTCCAACGCCTCCAATTGCAGTTCAATGCCGCCGTACCCGAATTCACCCTCTCCGAGGCTGACCACCCTGTGGAACTCTACTCCGCCTTGTTCCAATCCATGGCCGACGTAGACGGACGGGCGATCGGGCGCTGCCGCGAAGAGTTGGACCAAACTGGCTTTCATCCCCTAATCAATGGCGCAACCTCGGAATATCTAAAGCGGCTTGTAGTTCAACTCTCGCCGCGTGGAGAATTCATCGAGAACCGCGCGCCCGCCAGCGAGCAAACTGATCCTTGCATCGGGCGGGATCCAGTCATTTTCCTGCGCGGCCGCACCCTGGGGTACGCCGCAGCCATCGAAGGCATTCTGGTGGACCTTCGCACCCGAGAGGATCTTCCCTGGTCTCTGTTGAACATAATCGGAGAAGAATCGCCGATTACTGAGACTGGGCAAATGGGCTCGCCGACGATCGACACCGACGATACAGACGCTGATGTTCTGCTGAGCAAACCGGCCAATCCTGAGCAGATTCGGATTGCAAGGCAGCTGGAAGAGCACGGCGGAGTCCTGGTCCAAGGGCCACCGGGAACCGGAAAAACGCACACCATCGGGAATCTCGTCGGTCATCTGCTGGCGCAGGGAAAAAGCGTGCTGGTCACGAGTCATACCACGAAAGCCTTGC
>Ga0307479_10002659_pt1 | contig 16233 bp, 9 predicted proteins | sample atmos_gasesECM4C_FD_203743 | JGI IMG/M metagenome (GOLD analysis project Ga0307479, IMG submission 203743) | Hardwood forest soil microbial communities from Morgan-Monroe State Forest, Indiana, United States - atmos_gasesECM4C_515 | ecosystem: Environmental > Terrestrial > Soil > Temperate... | reverse complement strand
TCTTGGCGGCAATGCTGATTTCCTTGATGAGGCGCGTGAAAATCTTGCCGCGCTTGGCGTCAAGAGCGCCCTTCTTGTGTTTGATTGTGGCCCATTTTGAGTGGCCGGACATGGTTAGACCTCGTATTTAAAGAACTTGGATGGCGCAGGATTCGCCTTCAGAGGAGATCACAGGATTGCCCTCGGTAAGTATGCAGGCGAACCCGAATTATACCACGACCCCGAAATCGCCTCACCGCTTAGGGGGTTTGATCTTGTATCCCTGCGGAATCTGAAACACCGAAGGATGCGGTTCTTCGGTGGACGTTGGTTTGCAATAAGTGGTTTGCTCGCCGGCCGCGGTCGACACCTTGGTCAGCACGGGAGTCTTCAGCTTCACGCTGGACCACACCTCGGTCACATTCGGCTTGGGTGGCATCTTTGGTGGGTCCGGCGGCTTGGGAGCAGCCGGGGGCTTCGGCATCTGAGGAGCGCCGGGCACGCTAGCCTTGGGCACCTGTGGCTTAGGCATTTGTGGCTTCGGTGGCGGTGCCACCGCGGGCAGAGTAAAGCGCTTGCCCTCGACCTCGTGTCCTTCAATCATCGACTTCCCGAGATCCTCCACATGCATCGGAGGCGGAGGAGGAGCGGCTCCGGCAGGCGCCTGCGGAGTGCCCCCCGGCGCTTTTGGGGCCGTGGGCAAAGTCATCGGCAGAATGGTCGCTTCTTTCTTAAGGTGATCGAGCAGGATAGTATGGCCCGACGCTGGATCGGAAATCACGCTGGTGTGCGGCGTGTCGAGGCGCATTTTGCCGTCACTGGAGCGCCACATGCGAGACGCAGATTGTGAGGGCTGTCCACCTCCGGCGGGCTGCGTTTTGGTGGTGCAATCGGAACACGAAGGCGGGGTAGGCGGCGGAGATTGCGAAATCTGTTGCACAGCGGGGGTAAGTTTAGCACGGCTAGGAGCGCCCGCGGCAATGATGCTAGCCACACACAAGCACTTGTGTTCAAGTAGGGGCAGGCTCGAAGCCTGCCCCGATGGCCCGGATGTTCCACGCGGGATTCCCGGCGAAAGCACCCGTGCTACTTAGATCTATCGCTGTCGCAACATTTCCTCCTGGGTCAATGTCCGCGCGCCAAAAGCGTCCGGATGGAGGTAGTGGCCACGCTCCTTGTCGGATTTCTTAACCTCCACTGCCAACGGATGCGTCTTGGCATAAGCGTCATGACGCACGCCAGTCACCTGCCATGAAACCTTCATGCCAGGAGCTCCGCCTCCAATGCTGAATTGGTGGTTGGCGATTTCCTGAGCGACGTGCAGGTTCGGGGCTGCAGCGCCGACAGCGGTAAGCTGATAGCGGAAGTCGCGGTTAAGCGCCTCAAACCATTTGGGCAGAGAAACCACTGCCTCTCCGCCATTGTCCAGGATCGCGTTGCCTGTGTAGATGTTCATCATCTCCGAAGACTCGACCGAGCTGTGGTAGAGGTACTTGTTGGTGGGATCGAGCGGGTGGTCGATTTTGAAATCCTTCACCCCCGCTGTGATCGCGCCCGTCACGCTGAGGTTTCCGCTGCCGAACTGAATCGACATCACGTCGGTGCCAGTGCTCCTCTGCCAATGCATGGTGTCGGCGGGGCCTTCGAAGCCGCTGTCATCGTAGAGGATGCCCCAGTTTGGAAAAGCGGGGCTGTGCGCCCAAATCATGCGATCGCCGAAGCTGCAGCAATCCACCGCGTTTACCAAGAGTGAGGGTTGGAGATCTCCTGAGACGCCGTCGTCGGCAAAGGTCAAGGCCGGAGCCGGAAAAGTCGGCGCAAGGGTCTGAGCTCCGGTGAAAGTGTTATTGCTGCCGACGAGAGCGAACGCCCCGGACCCGAGGCCATTCAGGGTACCCGCGTTTACGCTTGTCAGCCCTGATCCATTACCGCTGAAAGCCCCTCCGCTAACTGATCCCGTCACGCTGAGGTTACCCGTAATGCTCTGGTTGCCAGTAAAAGTATTGGGAGCGCCGAGGCGGGCGAAGGCGGTGGACCCTAATCCACCAAGAAAGCTGGCGTTGAGATTGGTGACTTGGGTGGTTGAGATTACAGAAAATGGCGCCGTCCCGGTGGCTACGGTCGAAAACAACCGCTTGGCCGTCACGTTGCCCGTATTGCTGATAGACACTCCAGTTTCCGCGGGAACTGCGGCCCCGGGCGCAAACAGCAGGTTCAGTTTTCCGGACGGCGATGCGCTGTTGTTTCCCACCGGCTCGGTCTGCCAGCGGAAGCGTTGACCAACCGCAGTGGCAATCGTGCTGTTGAAAGCCGACCCAACCAAATCCAGCGGTTGAGAATTGAACCCATTTAGGGCGGTGGCGATGCCTGCCGGAGGCAATTGCAGGGTGCCGCGGATAATCGCACCTCCGCTCACGTCCAACTTGCTGGCCGGGCTGGTGTTTCCAATCGATACGTTGCCTCCGGTCTGAAACAACGTTGAGTTGCCCAGCGTCGTGCTGTTGGTCCAGATGGGAATAAAGTTAGTCGTACCGGTTCCTGCGAGTGGCGGCGGTGGGGTTGCTGGTTGCTGGGCCGGAACTACTGTCGCGCAGCCCAGGGCGAAGAGTACAACGCACAGCCAAACATTGATACGAGTCACACTCATACCTCCTTAGGTCGATTTTCTGAGTGAATTAGGTCCGGGGAACTGGCGCCGTAGATTGCAAAGCCTGTCAGGGTCAGGTGATTTATGGGCTTCCCCAAAAAGGCAAGAGAACCCTCGCCCGTTTGGATATGGAAACAACGCCGACGGCACTCGGCGCGATTCCGGGTTTCCCCGGTCCCCCAACCGGACACCCAAGCCCGGCCATCTTGCTTTCAGTTCCTTCTGGTGGCAATGGCGAGCGTATGAAGGTGGCTTAATTTGTATGAAACGGATAGGCCACTGGAAACACTACATTTGTTGCGCCTCTGGCCCGGCATGATGAAGAGGATGTAGAAATGTCGTCCAACTTGGGGGCGGTTGTGGCATCGCGATGGGTCAGGCCACCAGAACCAGTCCGATTCGGGGATGATCTCGAACTGGACGTGCGTACTTATGAACTGCGGCGCTCAGGTCGCCGGCTCAAATTAGAGCGAATTCCGATGGAACTGCTGCTCTTGCTGCTCGAGCAAAGAGGGCAAATCGTAACCCGCGAACGGATCGTTGAAAGAATCTGGGGAAAAGATGTTTTCCTGGACACCGACAACAGCATCAACGCCGCCATTCGAAAGATTCGCCACGTTCTCAAAGACGACCCCGAGCAGCCGCGTTTCGTACAGACCGTCACTGGCAGGGGGTACCGCTTCATTGCGCCCGTGCTCGAGGAGACCACCTCTTCTAGGTCCTTGCAGGCAGTAGTTCAGCAGGTCGCTCCCGCGACAGATCCTGTTGGCAGAGATATCCCACCCCTTCCTACGCCCAAGGTGCGAGGTTCCCCCATCCGGTTGCTCTTTATTGCGGCTCTCGTTGTCCTGATGGCCGGTCTCGGCGCGTATTTTCAGTGGTTTCGATCGCGCGTTCCGTCCCCGCCCTCGAGCAGTCGACTAATGCTGGCGGTTCTTCCCTTTCAAAATCTCACGGGTGATGCCGGGCAGGAATATTTCTGTGATGGCCTTACCGAGGAAATGATCGCCCGACTGGGCAGCCTCGATCCACACCACCTCGGAGTGATCGCACGCACCTCCGTCATGCACTACAAAAACAGCCAGGAGAATTTGGACCAAATCGGACGCGAACTGGGAATCCGCTACGTCTTGGAGGGCAGCGTGCGGAGGGAAGCTGGAAAAGTGCGGATCACCGCCCAGCTTATCCAGGTGATTGATCAGACCCACCTCTGGGCGAGGCAGTATGACCGCGCCCCCAAGGACCAACTGAGACTGCAAAGCGAGATCACACGTGAAATCTCTGATGAGATCCAGTTGACCCTCGGAGACCGGAAGCTGATCGAGACACACCTGGGACCTCCTTCATCCCCTCAGTCCTATGAGGCTTACGATCTCTATCTGAAAGGCCGGTATTTCTGGAATAAGAGGACGGTCGTCGGATTCCAGCGGGCCATCGACTATTTTCAACAGGCCATCAACGAAGACCCCAACTATGCCCGTGCTTATGCCGGCTTAGCCGATTCCTACGCCCTGATCGGCGGCTACAGCCTTGTACCCCAGGCCGAGTTCATACCTAAGGCGCGGACCGCAGCGCTGCGCGCCGTCGAGATCGATGAGGGCCTGGCGGAAGCCCACACCGCGCTGGCTTTGATTGTTCAGAATTACGACTGGGATTGGCAGACCGCCGACAAAGAGTTTCGGCGGGCCATCGAACTGAACCCCAACTACGCAACCGCCCACCACTGGTACGCCGAGCATCTGGCCTGGCTTGGACAGTTCGACGAGGCGCTCCGCGAGAGTGAGCGAGCGCGCCAGTTGGATCCGCTTTCGCTGATCATTGCCACCGACAACGGAGTCATTCTTTACTACTCACGGCAATATGACCGCGCGATCGAGCAGTTTCGCGCGGTGCGCGACATGGATCTGAACTTTCCTCGAACCGGCCTCATAAGGCAAGCTTACACACAGAAAGGAATGTTTGGGGAAGTCCAGGTTGAACTCGAAGAGGCGCGGAAGACTGACGGGGATGGGCCCGCGATCTGTTCGGAGCTAGCTTATGTCTACGGGCGCACCGGCCAGCATGCACAAGCTCGACAGGAGCTGGCGAAACTGGAACAGTGGAACCGTCTCCAGCCACTGGATCCGGTAGTGTTTGTTGTCGCTTACGTCGGTTTGGGTAACAAAGACATGGCATTCACCTACCTGGAAAAGGCCTACGCACAGCATTCCAACGCGATGACCACTCTCAAGGTAGACCCGATCTACGATCCGCTTCGGAGCGACGCTCGATTTAAGAGCTTGCTGAGCCGCGTCGGCCTGACACCGTGATGCCGCGCTCGGCCTGGAGTTTCGCCGACGGCTTTTCCTCAAGCGTCTTGTCAGAACCCTAGCCGAGATTAGCCTCAAGACCTCCCAACTCCCATCCCCGTTGGCGGTATTGACTCTGTCTGACTTCGCACCTAACATGCGAACTCGGGGCGCCGCGCCCGTGCCTTCCCTATGATCGGACATCTGATTGGACACTACCGTATTGTCGAAAAAATCGGCGCGGGAGGCATGGGCGAGATCTTTCGGGCGCACGACGAAAGGCTGGGGCGCGACGTAGCGCTGAAGCTGATTCGCCCTGCTTCCAGCGACAATCCCGATCACCTACGTCGCTTTGAACAGGAAGCTCGGGCCGCCGCCGCTCTCAACCATCCCAACATCGTCGCGATCTACGATGTCGGTTTCGAGGGTACGACTCCCTACATCGTCTCAGAGTTGCTCCACGGAAAGACCCTGCGGCAACGCCTGTCGGAAGGCGCGATTTCGATTCGGGAGGCGGCTGACTACGCGCTCCAGGTCGCGCACGGACTGACTGCAGCTCACGAACGCCACATCGTACATCGTGATTTGAAGCCGGAAAATCTTTTCCTGACCAACGACGGGCGCATCAAGATTCTAGATTTCGGAGTGGCCAAACTTCAGGTTCAGCCGGAAGACCAGCGCTCCATCGAGAACCTCACCACGGTGACCAAGTCCGGAACCGTAATCGGCACCGTCGCCTACATGTCTCCGGAGCAACTGCGAAGCAAGCCGGTGGATCACCGCAGCGACATCTTCAGCTTCGGCGCAATCCTCTATGAAATGGTGACCGGACGCCGCGCTTTTCGTGGCGAAACGGAAGTCGATACGATGACCGCCGTTCTCCGCGAAGAGCCACCGGACGCAAACCTCGAACAGGCTGCGATCCCAACTGGATATCGGGACGTGGTGAAGCACTGCCTCGAAAAAGAACCGGAGAACCGGTTCCAGTCGGTGAAGGATCTGGCTTTCGCGTTGCAGACTCTCTCGGGTTCTTCCCCTTCCGGAGAGATTCGCGTCGTCGTGCCGAGGCGTCCGACCGCCCGTGTGATGCCGTGGGCGCTCGTCGCAGTACTGGCCGCAGCCACCGCCCTTCTCGCGGTTGCGCAATTGCTTCGTACTGCGGCCCCACCTCCGGTCTATCGCCGTTTGACGTTTGAGGCCGGAACAGTCTATGCCGCGCGCTTTGCGTCGAACGGAGACTCCATCGTTTACAGCGCCGCCTGGAACGGAAAGCCGGTGCAGATATTCTCCACTGTAGGGAATTCCCTGCTGGCCCAGCCGCTGAATTTGAGTGACGCCAATCTGCTGGGCGTTTCAAGATCCAACGAACTGGCGCTGGTGCAGCGCGGCGCGCCCACCGGGCAGATGGAGACCATCGACGGTATGCTAGCCGTTTCGCCGCTGGCAGGCGGATCGCCGCGCGAAGTACTTTCCGATGTTCGCTGGGCCGACTGGAATGCTGGAGGCGAACTGGCGGTCATCCACTACGTCGAAGGCCACAGTCGCCTGGAGTATCCCATCGGGAACGTGCTCTATCAGGCTGGAGGGTGGATCAGTAACATCCGCTTCTCCCCGCAAGGCGACAAAATCGCGTTCATGGATCATCCGGCACTGTGGGACAACCGCGGTACTGTCTGCGTTGTGGATCTCGCCGGGCATATGCGGACGCTCTCGCGAGAATGGGAGTCCGAGAGTGGATTGGCCTGGCGTCCGGACGGAAATGAAATCTGGTTCACCGCTGTTGAAAAAGGGAATAACCTAAATTTGATGGCGGTGGATTTGTCCGCCAAGGTCCGCACCTTGCTGAATTTGCCCGTGGGCCTCGTTCTCCAGGACATCGCTTCGGACGGTCGCGTCCTTGCGGCGTCGAGATCCCAGCGTCTGGCCATGTCTTTCAGCGCACTGGACAGTAAGGAAGACGTGGACCTTTCCTGGCATGACTGGGATTCCGCGCGGGATATCTCGCCCGATGGGCAATTCGTGCTGTTCGAAGATGCCAGCGAGGCGGCTGGGCCGGGATATTCGGTTATGCTTCGGAAGGTGGACGGCACTCTTCCCGTGCGACTGGGCGAAGGCAGCACTGGGGGGATGTCGCCTGGCGGAAAGTGGGCGGCCTCTATTTCTACCAGTAAGGCAGCCCAGATCACACTGTTCCCGACTGGTGCCGGGCAGCCTCGCGCGATCAACGTGAGTGGTCTGCAACACATTCAGAATGGGTGGGCCCGCTTCCTGCCGGATGAGAAAAAACTTTCTGTGAATGCCAACGAAGTGGGCCATTCACCGCGCTGCTACTTCGTCGACGCGTCCAGCGGAAACGCCAAAGTTGTAACCCCGGAGGGAGTTTTGTGTGGCCCGGTCTCACCCGACGGCCGATCCATCATCGGAAAAGCACCGACTGGGCCCGTACTTTACTCGCCTGAGGGAGGGGCACCGCGGCTCACTCCCCACCTGGACCCGAAGTTCAATCCGGTGCGGTGGTCTAATGACGGCTCTGCTCTCTACGGGTATTACCCAGGTGAGTTGCCCAGCAAGGTTTACAAAATCGAAATCGCGACGGGCAAACAAACCGTGATTCGCGAACTGAGACCAGGGTCTCCCGCCGGGGTTGTAATGGTTGCCCCGGTTATGGTGAGTGGCGATGGGACCCGGTTCGCCTACAGCTATAACCAGACGCTATCTATTCTCTACCTCGTCACGGGCTTGCGTTAACGCGACGAGTCTGGACTCTTCGTCAATCCACAGAGCCAGCAAAATCCGAAGGCACGTAATGGAAAAAAATCGACGTCGATGTCTGCCCTTCGCCCAGAGTGTCGCGGTAGTGTGGCAGCCGCGTTCCTCGGTAGGCGAGTCCGTCCCCAATCGACTGGTAAACGGCAACCGTGCCGGTGGGAGTCTCCAGTCGAATCGGCCACGGAGTTTCGAGCGCAGGCTCGGGAGAAAAATCCAGGCAGAGCGTGACGCTGAATTCGCACTGTTGCCGATCGGTGTGCTTTTTCAGCTCTGCTCCGCTCAGGTATGAGGCGAGGTACACGTAAGAAGGTTTGAGGGGCACCCCGGCCACCGCGCTCAGAGTCGCTGCCATGTGATGGTGAAAGAAGCGCGCCACCGCATCGTTGTAAGACACGTAACGCCGCGGGCTCTGGCGGTCGCCGAGCCGGATCGCTCCCGTGCGGATCATGAACCGGTAGTACCGGCGCAAAGCGGCAACATGAAACGGATGGATCAAGCCGGCGAGGGGCGCATAGCCTTTCTCGCGAAAGATCGGAGCCGCCCCATTGATCATCGCCTCGCGCTCACTGTGGCCCTGCGCGGTGTGACCTTCGGAGACCAGGATGCCTGCCATGGCAAGCAGCCCCCGCGTGCTGTCCGGCACGGTAGAAGGAATGGGTTCATTCGGGCGCAGATCTCGTACCACAGCCTCAAGTTGGGGCCCCAACCAAAAAGGGAGAGACGATTCACTTGCCGAGTCGCGCACCCAGGCTGTAGTGCCCTCCATCGCAAGGCCAGAGAGCAGATCCTCACGGTGGTCAAGTTCAGGCGGCAAGTCGCCTGCAGGACACAAGACGCAGTGCGGATTCAGATAAAGAGGCCACAGCAGATTCTCTTGAGAGTGCAATGCCCGCAGGACCCTCTGTGGAATCAAGTGCAACGGCAACTCATCTAGCAGGCAATAGAAACGATCGGGAGGAAGCGTCGCGGCATAAGTCTGCCGCGACGCTCCTCCCAGCAGAGCAGTCATCCATTTCATCCACGCCGAGTTGTCTACTGACGAAGCCATCCGTTCAAGGTGAAGCGGCTATTGGCAAAGGCTTGCGAGGAGCACTTCACCGGAGTGATCTCATGCAGCAATTCGCAGGGGAAGAAAACAATCTGGTTCTGCTGCGGAATAATCGTCTGGTAGCGTCCCTGGCTGACGTATGCTCCGCCTTCCAGGCGCGCATCGTGAATCCGCAGCTCACCGCCTTCGAATTGCCGCGGTTCGCCATGGAAGAAGTAAACAAAAGTTAGGTGTCGGGAGGCCACGGGCTGGCTGCTGTTATCGCTGTGGAAATGGAAGAAGTCCCCGTCATTGCTGGCGGTGATCTGGGCCTCCACCCCGGCGATAGAGAATTCTTCCATCCCCAGCTTGTGCAGCACTTGCGGCAACACCGCCTTGATGCGCTCCATCATGATGTCCTGGTGATGAGCCAAGTCCATCAAAACGCGCGAGCGGCGGTGCTCATAGTTGACGACCCCGCTTACGTGGGTGGGCGAGATCACTTCACTGGAGCCGAAGTCGGCTTCGTGAGCGAGCGTGAAGCGCATGAGTTCGTCAATTTCCTGGGGAGCGAGGAACTCATCGAGAACGACACACTGTGCCGGCAACACCGGAGGTCTCTCGGCGACCCCGACTCTCGCCTTGGAAACGACGGTGGTGTCGATCAAGTGTCCCGGGGCCTGCGGATCGCCCATTGGAAGCCCGTGGCCGGGCGCTTGCGGATCGGGCGCGGGCGGCGTTGCTGGCGCGGGCGTTTTCGTCGGAGCCGGTGCCGGCTTGTGTGGTGGTTTGTGGGGCGGCTTGTGAGACGGCTTGGGTGGTGGCGCTTTAACCCCAGGCGCTTGCGGATCTGGACCAGAATAAATCTCGCTCGTCCCGCCGTTTGAGTCAGTTGTCGGCAAACCGCTGCTTTCGAGGATGCGCTCGACAATGCTACCGCCGAGCACAGCGAAAGCGCGTTGCGCAACGGTTTCGCCAACCGCCGACGCGATCACCGCCCGAACAGCTTCCTGCGATTCAGGGTTCTCGCAGGTTGCCGTCCTGGCATGCTGCAGCACTGTCGCCAGCAGCGTGCGTTCTTGGGCGCTGAGAATCCGTTCGTCCCGCATTAACGTTTCGGACAAAGAATCAAGAATCTGCTTTGGGGTCATGAGAGACACGCCTCCCCGCGTGTGCCTACGAAGAAAACCGCGTTCGGGGCCCGCACTGCAGGGGAAGAAAATGAAGATATACCGGGACGCTGTTGATCACCAAGAAAATTCGGTGATCCTGGATCGTCAGGTCAAACCCAGGCTATCGGGCAGCCATAGCACCGACCATGGACTGGAATACTTTCACACCATCTGTGCATCCCAGTTCCGGTTCGGCTGACCGCTCAGGATGAGGCATCATACCCAATACGTTGCCCCCGGGGCTGCAGATTCCAGCAATGTTCTCGAGCGAGCCGTTGGGATTGGCGGAGGGAGTGATCTCACCCGCGGGCGAAGCATAGCGGAACACCACCCGGTTGTCCCGGCGCAACTCTTCCAAGGTTGTCGGATCACAGAAGTAGTTGCCCTCCATATGGCCGATCGGGATGGTCAACACTTCTCCTTTCGTGCAAGTGTTGGTGAAGGGAGTCTCAACGTTTTCGACGCGCACCTGCACTGGCTTACAAACGTACTTCAGGCCGACGTTACGCATCAGAGCGCCGGGCAACAGGCCCGACTCACAGAGAATCTGGAAGCCGTTGCAGATGCCCAGCACCAAGCCGCCGCCCGCGGCGAACTTGCGGACCGACTCCATCACCGGAGAAAACTTCGCAATCGCCCCGGTGCGCAGATAGTCCCCGTAAGCAAAGCCCCCGGGAACAATGACGGCATCACAGTTTTCCAGGTCGTGCGTCTCGTGCCATAGGAACGTCGCGGGTTGCTTGGCGACGTGTTGAATCGTCCAATAAGCATCGTGATCACAATTCGAACCGGGAAAAATGATGACGCCGAATTTCATTGGTGCCCTCAGTTGAGGAATTTGAGCTTAGTCTAGCACGCTGGCGAGCTACGATCGTTGAGCGACGACCATGAGTCAACCGATGGGGATCAAGGTTCTTACTGAGGATTTTGTGACATCGAGGCGGCGGGCGAATCCTGCGGCAACAACTGTGCCGGAGGCGGCACCGCAGGCGCAGGCGCTGCCTCGCCCGTCTGCGCCGCGATCTGCTCATGTGCCGCATAAGTTGGAGGCGGATATCCCTTCGCTTGGACAATGGCCCAATGCCATTCGTCGCCGGAGGCGAGTTCGAGATTGAGTGGTGCGCTGAAGACGGTGGTCGCAAACGGAGGCGCGGCCGCGCGCATCCGGTAAATGACCGTCACGTCTGGCTTTTTCTCCGGCCGTACCTCGGATTCCTGGCTGAGACTGCCAGCTGCTACGACCGCTGGCTTTCCGGACCCGAGGGCGATGGGCCAGTCGGCCGATTCCTTCTTCTTGACGATCGTCAACGCAACGCCCACCTCGCTGACGTGCCAGTCGGTCCCATTGAAAACGGAAACCGTCAGGGCATCCCCCTCGATAGTGGCGGGCCCTTCCAGTCTGATGACGTCGCGCTGTGGCAGATCCATTTGCGCGTATTGGCTTGAGAGCAACGACTTGGTGTTCGCGGTGAAAGACAGGCTGCAGGTGACATCGGGAGCCGAGACCTGAAAACCCTTACTTTCACCGGCCATTAAGATTTTGAGCGCCGAGCCAGGACGCCGTTTGTTCTGGACCTGGTCCATCGCCTGCGACAGATTATCGTTATCGATGACATCTTGCGAGGAAGGCGTTTTCTTACGCAGGTTGCGGGCGACATCTCCCAAGGGCGCTTCGTTGCGATCGTCCTGCGCGAGGCTTGACAGTGGCCGGAGACCGGCCAAAGCTGCCAGCAACGCTAGAGTCAGCCACGATTTGGGGAGTCGCTGCACCTGAACCTCGAAACCTGATCGCCAAGCCGTAGAGGAACGACGCTCACGGAAACAAGGCGCACCGAGAGACAAAAGTCCCTAAGCGCATTGTATGGAGAGACGGAAAACGGGCGTAAGTAACCTTAGTACCTGGCTACGACAGGAAGAAGCGAATGGGCGCACGCTGACGAAATGGAGGCGCAACGGGGCGCACGCCCAAAGCTTTGGAAATGCTTTCTACAGAAGGCCCTGCGACCGGAACCGCGTGACTGGGTCAACGACTGGCAAAGCTTGCCGCCGGAAAATCCAGCGGGCCACCGCAAAGCCAATTGCCGCATAGCACAGATGCATCATCCGCATAATCACCCCCAGTCGGGATCGATTCTTGATCGTCAGGGGGGGAACCAACATCTGACTCTATCGGCACAATAGCAACGCCCCATTATGCGAGCAAGGCACAAGCGTGCCATGAAGGTGGCACGGAAGTAATAGAAAGTAATCCGGGGAGTCAACAACGAGGCGGGAAAGGTGCGCCCGCCTCGGGATAACAGATCAGTGGGCTGAAATCGGTTCATCGGCGGCTCGCCCCGGGGGCGGAACGACCACCGTCGACAGACTGCCTTCGGCCGTCAGTTTCTGAAAAGAGGCCAGATCGCGACGCTGCAAATCTTCCCAGCGGGAGATGAGTTCTCCGCTCTGCCGTTTCAGCTTCTCAAACTGCTGCTGCTCGGCCTCGGTGGGCGCGGAGTCCGCGGTTCCGACATCCATCGCCAGGTAGGCCAGCTTGGCATCGAGTTGCGGTGGATACGCCAGCGAGTCCTCGTTGGCACTGATCGTGAGATTAATGAGTTCTTCCCGCACGGCTACGAGTTTCTTCTCCAGATCATCCGCGGCCGAGGATATCGTTTTGGCGCTGGCGTTCTCCGGAAGACGCCGTCTTAAACCGGCCAACTGCGACCGGACGTCCTGGATTTGATTTACGGTATCGTAAACGTGGCTCAATTGGTCGCGCGTCTCCAGAAGCATGTTGAATTGCTGTTCCAGATCAGCCTGACTGACGTTCACACGCGGATCAAGTTTCACATCAAAGCCTGCGGTCGGGCTCTGCCCCGCTACCGTCAGCCGAACCTGGTAATGACCAGGGATAGCGACGGGACCCCGCGCGCCGCTCCCGTATTCCCACAGGTAGTAGCCGGGCACGCGGTGCGCTTCTTCGTAGCGCAGATCCCACACGAAGCGATTCAAACCGGCCTCCGCCTTGATCTGCTTCTCAGGCTTCTTGTCGTCGGGATCGAGAGGCTCTTCCAGCGAGTTGTACTCGGCGCTCGAGTACTTGCGGATGACTTTGCCGGAGGCATCGAGAATTTCGATTTTCGTCTCTCCCTCAGCCTTCGGGACATCTTTGAGGAAGTAGTAGATCACGGCCCCCGCCGGCGGGTTCTGACCAGTGCGCTTCGAGGGATGGTGCTCGCCGGTCGCTCCCGCCTGAATGCGGTAGGCGGTTGCAGGCGTGTACAGAAATGCTTCCTTCTGGGAAATTTCGTCAGTGTACTGACGCAAGGGAGCAATGTCGTCGAGAATCCAAAAAGCGCGGCCATGCGTCGCGACGACCAGATCATTCTCCTTGACCACCACGTCGTGCACCGGAGTTGTGGGAAGATTCAATTTTAACGGACGCCAATTGGCGCCGTCGTTGAAGGAAACGAATACACCCTGCTCGGTGCCCGCATACAGCAGTTCCCGTTTCTTCGGATCTTGCCGTACTGCACGGACAAAAGTCGTGTCTGGAATTCCCTGGGTAAGCTTCGTCCAGGATTTCCCATAGTCGGTAGTTTTGTAGATGTAGGGATGCAGATCGTCGAACTGATGTCGATCGAGGGCCACATAAGCCGTGCCCGCATCGTAAGGGGACGCGTCAATCTGACTGACTCGACTCCATTCCGGCATATCTTTGGGTGTGACGTTGGTCCAAGTCTTGCCGTCATCCTGAGTCAACTGGATCAGACCGTCGTCGGTGCCGACCCAGAGGAGCCCCTTCTTAACCGGCGATTCCGCTAACGCAAAGATCGTGTCGTAGTACTCGGTGCCGGTGTCATCGAGGGTGATGTCGCCCCCTGACGGCTTTTGTTTACTCTTGTCATTGCGTGTCAGGTCTGGACTGATGGCCTGCCAATGGACGCCGCCGTCGGTGGTCTTAAACAGGCGCTCTCCGCCGTGGTAGAGCGTGTTGGGATCGTGCGGGGAAATCATGACGGGAGCGGTCCACTGGAACCGGTGCTCCAAGTACGCCGCCCCGTGGGCGTCGGAGAGTTCCGGCTGTTCTGTGATCGCCTTCACCTGTCCGATGCGCTTGTCGAAGCGCGTGATGTTTCCCTGATAATCGGCCGCGTAGACGACGTTCGGATCCGGCGGATAGGGAGCGATATAGCCGGCTTCACCACCGCCCACGTCATACCAATCGCTGCGGTCGATCGACCCGTCGTCGCTGCGGCTCACGATCGCGACCGTTCCAGCGTCTTGCTGCGCCCCGTACACGCGGTAAGGTGTAGCCGTGTCGGTTATGACATGGTAGAACTGCGCGGTTGGCTGGTTGTCCTGGCGGGTCCAGTTCTTGCCGCCGTCCAAGGTCACGGTCACCCCGCCGTCGTTGGAGGCGATCATGCGCCGCGTGTTGAGCGGATCGATCCAGAGTCCGTGATTGTCGCCGTGCGGAATTTTGAACTTGTTGAACAAGTGCCCGCCGTCGGTGGATTTGTAGGCGTCGACGTTCATGATGTAGAGCACGTTCTCGTCGCGCGGGTCGGCGATGACATGCATGTAATACCAGGGCCGCTGCCACAAGCTGTGGCTGGGGTTCACCAGCTGCCAGGATTCCCCGCCGTCATCGGAACGGTACAAGCCACCGTCTGGGTTGTGAGCTTCGATCAACGCATACACGCGATCCGAATTCGCAGCGACCGCTATGCCGATCTTCCCGTATGGGCCTTTGGGCAATCCATGCTCTTCCAGCCGCTTCCAGGTGGTGCCCCCGTCGTTCGAGCGGTAGAGACCGCTGCCGGGGCCGCCGTCCTCCATGCTCCACGAGGTGCGGCGGGCCTGCCACAGCGCGCCAAATAGAATGTTCGGATTATGCGGATCAAACGCCACATCAATGCCGCCGGTGTTCTCGTCTTTGTAGAGAACCTTCTCCCAGGTTTTGCCGCCGTCGGTGGTGCGGAAGATACCGCGCTCTGAATTCGTGCCATAGGGATGGCCAAGAGCCGCGACGAAAACGATGTCGGGATTAGAGGGATTGATGATGACCTTGCCAATCGCGCGAGAATCGCGGAGGCCGACGTTCTTCCACGTCTTCCCGCCGTCCAGAGACTTGTAGACGCCGTCTCCGTGCGAGATATTGCCACGAATGCACGCCTCGCCCGTTCCCACATAGAGAACGTTGGGGTTCGAACTCGCCACCGCGAGGCTCCCGATTGCCGACGTTCCTTCTTTGTCAAAAACCGACGACCACGTCATTGCGCCATCGGTCGACTTCCAGACTCCGCCGCCTGTTGCGCCGAAATAGTAGGTCGTAGAGTCGCCGGGAATGCCCGCCGCGGTCAGGGAGCGTCCGCCGCGGAAGGGGCCGATCAGGCGGTACTTCATCCCCTTGAAGGCCTTCTCCTCCGGCTTCGCGGATTCAGACTCTTCGGCATTCTTTTCTTTCTCGAGCGTCGGGGCAGTTTGAGAAGCTTGCGCCGGTTTCGCCGCCTTTGATTGGCGTTCAGGCTTGGTTTGAGCGAATCCAGTGGGCGCGAACAAGACCGCAATGGTGAGTGCAAGAACAACTTTCCCTACCGACGACACAGGACTGCGAAGTCCGACTAGACCGGCCATATTCAGATTTATCTCCGTGGGGAAGTGACGTGCAATTGGTCTATGGTAATCCCGCAAGTGTCCGATGCAAAGGGCAGCAGCACCCTGATCGGTCGCATGACCAGTGTGGAGCGGTCAACACAAAACATTCTCACTTCTTCCACAACAGCTTTTTCGCCGCGGCGAGTTCCTTGCGCTTCGCTGCATCTACTTTGGGATAGGCGAGGTCGAGAGTTTCTAGCGTATCGACAATCACGCACGACACCACGAGTCGCGTAAACCACTTATTGTCGGCGGGTACTACGTACCACGGGGCATGCCAGGTCGCCGTGCTGCGGATCATATCTTCGTAGGCACCCTGGTAGTCGTCCCAACACTGACGTTCGTGAATGTCTGAAGCGGAGAACTTCCAGTTCTTCTCGGGCTCCTCCAGGCGCGCAAGAAAGCGCTGCTTCTGCTCCTTTTTGGAAACGTTCAGGAAGAACTTGCGGATGACCGTCCCGCTGCGAGCCATGTGCCGTTCAAACGCGCGAATGTCTTCGAAGCGCTCGTCCCAGATCTTTTTCCCCACGAGCGATGGCGGCATCTTCTGGCTTTTAAGAATCTCGGGATGCGCGCGAACCACCAGGACTTCTTCATAGTACGACCGGTTGAAGATCCCGATGTGTCCGCGCTCCGGCAAGTCGCGGGTAGTACGCCACAGAAAATCGTGTTGCAGCTCCAGATCGGAGGGAGCTTTGAAGGAATATA
>Ga0307479_10002658_pt1 | contig 16234 bp, 8 predicted proteins | sample atmos_gasesECM4C_FD_203743 | JGI IMG/M metagenome (GOLD analysis project Ga0307479, IMG submission 203743) | Hardwood forest soil microbial communities from Morgan-Monroe State Forest, Indiana, United States - atmos_gasesECM4C_515 | ecosystem: Environmental > Terrestrial > Soil > Temperate... | reverse complement strand
AGCGCGGTGGGCAGGAGCAGCGGACCCAGCGCCGGCAGACCGAGCTTCACGCCCAACACGACCGCGACCGCCGTCCGGCCGTCGGGATTCTGCACCAGGATGCCCAGGTCCTCGGCGCCATCGCCGTTGAGGTCGCCGTGCACCATCCGCAGCGTCGCGTTGTACGCGTTCGAGCCGGCGTAGTTCAGGCCCAGCGCCACCGTCGCGTCCGGCGCGGTGCGCGGGTACGTCGAGGAGACGTGCGAGAGAACGAACTGGACGTGGTCGGGCTGCGCGGGATCGATCCATGCGAGGTCGATGAGCCCATCGCCATCGAAGTCGCCGGCCGCCGTCGCGATGGGCAGCGCCGTCGGACACGCAGCGGCGCCGGTGCAAGCGGCGAACTGCATCGCGCACGAAGTTCCGGTCGCCGCGGTGCCGCCTTGTGGCCAGTCGGTGCGCGCGATGCCGTCGTGAAGCGTGCCGCCCATGCTGCAGGAGCCGGGGAACGCAGTGGTGCCCTCGAGGTCGCCGAAGAACGCCGCCGTGTTGGTGACGAAGCCGCTCGTGTCGTGGTCCTGGCCGGCGGCGAACGGGTCGCTCCGCGCCGGTGCGGTGAAGCTGCTCTCGGCGCGGGCGGTCGCGACCACGTCGGCAAGCGTCCCGTCGGGGTTGGCGATGAGGAAGTGGAGGAGCCCGGGCGTCAGCACGATCAAGTCGGTGCGCGCGTCTCCGTTCACGTCGAAGGGAAGCGCGTCGGAGGGAATGTCGCCGACGCGCAGCTCGGCCTGCACCGAGGGATGTCCGGGCGACTGGATGTACGTCTCGATCTCTCCGGGCTCGCCCGAGAGCGCGGTCTGCACGAAGACCAGGTCCGTCTTTCCGTCGCCGTTCAGGTCGGCGCCGAAGCAGCGCGGCGTCTGCGCGCTCGGGACCCGCAGCGTGCCGACCGACGGAAGTTGCGGGTACTGGAGCACGAAGGTGCTCTTGCCGGTGGCGTCGGTGACGCGGATGCTGTCCCTGGCGCCGTAGTTCGGCCCCGGCGTGTAGATGCCGGTGACCGGATCGATGGCGCCGTCGCTGTGGTTGCCCTTGAAGTCGAAGGCAAAGGAGTACGGCGCTGCTCCACCCGTAGCCTGCACGGTGGCGGTCGCGGCCGGGTGCACCTCGGCGCTGGAGAGCTGCGCGGTGAGCGGCGCGCCGGTCTTGACCGTCAACGAGGCGGTCTGTTGGAAGGCGTCGGTGGCCACCACCACGTCGCCGGTCGCGTGCGCCGCCTCGCCGCCGCCCGCCTGGTAGTGGCCGGTGGTCGCGTCGATGGTGCCGCCGGCTGCGCTCGTGCACGCGCCCGCCGTGGGCGTTTGCCCCTGGAAGCAGAAGCCGTACGGCGGCTGCCCGCCCACGGCGATGAAGTCCAGCGTGCCGAAGGGGACCAGCTGATCGCTCCCCGGAGCGAGCAGCTGCAGGGCGCGGCCGATCTGCACCGTCGCGCTGGCGGTGGCGAGCGGATCGCCGACCGCGTCCTGCACCGTGACCGTCACCGAGAGCAGCCCGGCCGCGCCGGCGGTGAAGCGGCCGGTGGCCGGGTCGACCTGCCCGCCGGCACCCGAGACGGAAAACGAGTACGGCGGCTTCCCGCCCGAGGCGGCGAAGGCGATCACGCCGCCCGGCGCGATCAGGCTCGCGGCCGGCGAGAGCGACAGCCGCGGCCCCACGCTGATGCGCGCCTGCACCATCGTGCCGACGGAATCGCGGACCTCGACGGTGTCCTGCGCCGACCCGAGCGCGCCCGCCTGGTAGAGGCCGCGGGCCGCGTCCACCTGCGCGGCGTTGCCGGAGAGCGCGCCGCCCTGGGCGAAAGCGAAGCTGTACGGCGGAGCGCCGCCCGATGCCGCCAGCTGCACCTTCTCGCGCGGGGCGGCCGCCGCGAACGAGGGCGAGACCGAGAGCGGGCTCGCGGTCGGCAGCGAGAACTCTCGCGAGCACGCGCAGAGCGCGTAGAGAAGAAGGGTCCCCCGCCGCATTCAGTGGGCATGATACCGGCAGGAGCGGAGCGCCGTCACTCGGCGCAGCGGCCGGCGTAGCCTGCGCAGCAGTCGGCGCCGTGGCACTCGCCGATCAAGAGGTTGGCCTGCAGCGCGCCCGTGTCGCGGCGGGCGCGGTAGTGGCCCACGCCCGAGGTGTCGTCGTGATCTCCCTCGCGCGGCGAGCCCTGCCCCACATCGAGCTGCGCGCGCACGTTGGCGGCGTCGTCGAAGAGCGCGCTCTCGCAGGAGGGGCACAGGATCTCGTCGCTCGCTCCCGCGCGGATGCCGGAGAAGACGACCTCGGGATGCTGCGCGGGCCGATCGCGGAAGCCGCCCGCCTCCAGGCGCGGATTCAAGTCGGGATAGAAGCCGAACACCTCGGGGTCGAGCAGGTTCTGCGCCCCGCAGGCGGGAGCGAGCGGATTGGCCGGCCCGGCCCACAGGCAGCTGCCGAGCCCGCGCAATCCGCCGGCGATGGCGACGATGCGGCGCACGCGCGGCCAGAGCGCGCCGCGGTCGAGGGCGTGCAGCCCCACGGTGACGCCCATCGAGTGGCCGATGAGGTCGACCTTGGCGGCGCCGGTGTACGCGAGGACGTCGCCGACGAAGCCCGCCACCAGATCTGCGTTGGCCTCGTCGTGGAAGTGCATCAGCTTCTGCTCTCGGCCGAGCGGCGAGAGCCAGGTGACCGCGAACACCTCGCAGCGCGAATAGCCCGCAGCGTAGAGGTGCGCGGGCGCGGAGGGGCCGCCGTCGGACGCGGGCCGCAGCCAGTCGTCGGCGCTCTCGGTGTTGCCGTGGAGCAGGACCACCGGCGTGCGCCTGGGAACGCAGCCGGCCGCGCCGCCGAATCCTCCATAGGGGGCGTGCGCGGGATGGAACGATCCGCCGAACCCCGCGCGCAAGAGCGGCTGCGCGGCATCGGACGTCGCGGCGCCGCCGCAACCCAGCACCGCGCAGAGGACCAACCAGCGCATGTTGACTTTGCTAGCTCGCTCCCTCCGCGGCCGGCATCGGTCAAAGGGCGCCGCGAGCAGGGTGCCTTCGTTTGTGGTAAATTCGCAGAAGGGGGATGAGTCGACGGTGATGCCCCGTCGGCGTTGCCCATATGGCAAAAATCACCAGCCCGATCATCAAATGCGATGGCCACGCCGGCCTGCCCAAGTACGTCTTCGTGATTTCGATGGAGAACCGCTCGTTCGACCATCTCTTCGGCCGCTCGGGCATCACCGGCAAGGACATCGTCACCAAAGAGCGCAAGAGCGTCAACGGCGTGCTCAAGGCGGGCAGCACCGACCCGATGGACATCGACCCGCAGTACACCAACACCTTCGAGGGAAAGACGTACCGGATCGCGCCGGAGAACGGCAACCCGGATCCTCCTTTCATCATGCCGGGTGATCCGCACCACGAGTACGAGCACATCCTCGCGCAGGTGTGCGGCGGCAACGCGTGCAAGACGCTCTTCAAGGAGTTCAAGGGCGCGCCCGACTCGCAGAAGCTGGTCGACATCCCCGAGAGCTTCTACGACACCGTCCCGCCGCCGCCGCAATGCAACCCGTTCTGGGTCCGCTATTGCGCGGCCACCTCGGTGGGCCAGGGGACGATCCTGAGGCCGCGGCTGGAGGACCTCAGCGCGCGGCCCGCGCCCGACAACTCCGGGTTCGTGCATTCCTGGGTCAAGTCCTACAGCTACAACGCGAGCGAGCTGGGGGGCGACGTCCCGGACAAGGCCGTGCATTGCCCGGACCCGCAGCTGATCATGCGCTGCTTCAACACCAAGATGCAGCTCCCCATCATCTACCAGCTCGCGAGCCAGTTCCTCATCTGCGACAACTTCTTCTCCTCGACCCCCGGCCCGACTGGACCCAACCGCTTCTTCATGATGGCGGGCTCGTCTGCCGGATACGACGCCTCTCCCACCTCGGGCGAGATGACGAGTTGGGAAACGGGGAGCAAGCTCCCGCTCGCCGACCCGAATGCGCACATCTTCTCCAAGCTCGACAAGGCGGGCGTGAAGTGGTGCATCTACGGCGACGACAATTTCCCGATGGCCGGCGTGCTCAACGGCATCAACTACGCCAGCTACTGCGACATCTACAACAAGGCGACCAACCACGGCTCGCTGCAATCGCGTCTGAAGGACGCGACCGACAAGAATCCGTTCCCCTACAACTTCGTCTGGATCGAGCCGGACTACGACGTGGCCTCGTCGAAGTGGCGCCACCCGATGTACTCCACCGGCAACAGCATGCATCCCTGCTCCGACGTGAGAAAGGGGGAGCAGCTCATCGCCGACATCTTCAACTGGATCCATGACAACAAGTCCGTCTGGGAGAACTGCGTCATCTTCCTCACCTGGGACGAGCACGGCGGCTTCTACGATCACGTGATCGCGCCCCCGGCCCCTCCGCCGGGCGACTCGCCGCCGATCGGCCGGTGCTGGAGCTTCAAGTTCGACCGCTTCGGCGCCCGCGTCCCCTGCATCGTGATCTCGCCCTTCATCGAATCGAACCTGATCGACAGCCGGGAGTACGATCACGTCTCGATCCTGCAGACGGTGATCGACCTCAACAACGCCGGGGCGTTCAACGGCGGGAAGGCGCCTGCCGCGGCCAGGATGATGGCGCCCTGGACGAAGCGCTTCCGCAAGGACAAGAGCATGGTCGGCCTCTTCACCCAGGATCCCGCGAAGTATCCCAAGGTGGCGCTGGCCACGCCGCTCGAGCCCGCCCCGTTGCCGAAGGAGATCGGGGACGGGACTCCGCCTGCCGGCCGGCCTACGGGAAACATGCTCCTCTTCGCTGCTGCGGCGGCAAACATGCGAGCCTCGGCCGACCCGTCGTTCGATCCGTCTGCGGCGCTCGCCAGCCTCACCTCGTATGAGGCGGCGGCGAACCTCTTCTCGCAATCCGCTCAAGAGGTGGATTCCGCGCAGGCGAAGGAATCGGGTACGGCGGTCGTGTGAGCGCGCCGGCGTCGCGGGGGAAGGAGTTCTTCAAGGGCTTCTTCTGGCCGCTGCTCTTCGGCGCGCTCGGTCTCGCCACCTATCCGCTCTGGGCGTCCTACGACGAGGCGCACGGGATCCACAACGTGGGCTCCGAGGCGGTGCCGGCCGCGGCGCTGCTCGCGGTGGTCGGCTCGGCGGCGCTGATGGTCCGCTGGTGGAAGAGCGCCCGCTGGCGCGCCTACGGCATCCTCGCGGGTCTGCCCGCCGCGGCGCCACTGCTGGCGGTCCTGCTGATCGGCTTCCTCATGCTCTTCAAGGTGCAGATCCTGCCCAAGTGAGCTAGCGGGCGTACGAGACGTCGGTGCCGGCGAAGGCGCGGTGGATCTCGTCGATCTTCTCTCGCAGCGCCTCCTCGAGCGGCCGCTGGCAGCCGGCGATGCCCACGTCGAGCTGCTCCACGCTGGCGGGGCCGAGCAACACCGAGTCGACGCCCGGGTGATTGGTGAGCCAGGAGTAGGCGAGCAGCACCCGATCGACCCCGGCGTCCCTGGCCAGCGCCGCGTACGCCTGCGCCAGCTCGCGCAACCGATTGGTCAAGTATCGGCGCTGATAGATCGCGTTGCCGTCGAACCGGCTGCCCGGCTGGACCTGGTCGGCGCCCTTGCCGGCGAGCAGGCCGCCCGCGAGCGGGTTGTAGACCGTGGTGTGGATGCCGGTGTGCGCAGCGAAGTCGAAGTACTCGAGGTCGAGTTGGCGGATGAGCAGGTTGTAGAGCACCTGCGAGACGCGCGGCCGAGGCAATTCCCCGCAGGCCTGGTTGATCTCGGCGATGCGCCAGGAGGAGAAATTCGAGACGCCCCAGGCGCCGATCTTTCCGGCCTCGATCGCCTCCGCCATCACCGCGATGGTCTCCTGAATCGGCGTGCTGCGGTCGGGCGCGTGCAGGTAGTAGAGGTCGATCTGCTCGACCTGCAGCCGCCGCAAGCTCTGCTCCAGCGCGGCGCGCAGCACCTTGGCCGAGAGCCCCTCGCGCGAACCGGCCATGTTGCCGATGCCGGCCTTGGTGGAGATGCGCGCAGCCTTGGGGTTGTCGTGCAGGAAGCGGCCGATGATCGCTTCCGACTCGCCGTAGGCGTTGGCGGTGTCGAACCAATCGACCCCGCGCTCGACGGCCCGCTGCATGATCCGCACCGCCTCCGCCTCGGACGTGCGCTTTCCGAAGTTCATGGTTCCCAGCACGGGGTCCGCGGGCAGGCCAGGATTCTTCCGGCTCAGCCAATCTCGCTTCTGCTCCATGGCGAGTCGCATAGCACAGGCGGCCCCACCGGAGCAGGTGGCGGTCCGCTCGTCTTTGCGGATTACGACTTCGCGGTGGTGGTGCCGGCCGGCGCAGCGGTGGTGGTGTTGCCGGGCGTGGTTCCGGCTTTCGCTTGCGTGAACGAGACGTGGAAGCGGAACAGGCAAGTGGTGCCGTCGGGATCGGTGTCCTTGAGCACCAGCTTCGTTTTCGCGATTTCGCCAATGACCGGGGCCTGCGCCTCCTGCAAGAACCTCCAGTCGGCGCCGCCGTTCTCGGAGGCCTCGATCTCGAAATAGACGACGCGCCCGTTGGGGACCCCCGGCGCGTCGCACATGAGCGGGATGTCCTCGCCGTGGCTGTAGGTGGTGTCGCCCCACTGCGGGTTCCGCAGCGCATCGTCGCCCAGCGTGGTGGTGGTGGCCGGCGCGTGCGTGGTGGTGCCGCCCGGCGCGTGCGTGGTGGTGCCACCCGGCGCAGTGGTGGTGGTGCCCGGCGCGTGCGTGGTGGTGCCGCCCGGCGCGGTGGTGGTGGTGCCCGGCGCGGTGGTCGTCGTGCCCGGCGCGGCGGTGGTGGTGGTGGTGACGGCCGCGGCGACGTCGATCTGGAGGCTCTTGGTGTCGGCGACCTCGTTGTCCTTGAAAGCCTGGCAGTCGAAGGAGTTGCTGTCGGCAGCCAGCGTGATCGTGGCGCTGGCGCGCTGGTGCCCGTCGCCGTTGTCGGTCAGGTCGGCGTCCTGGCCGGCGATGCGCACCTTCTGCGTCCCGTCGGAGACGATGGCGGTGAGGACGATCTCGTCGCCCGCCTTGCCCTCGGTGACGTGCTTGCCGTCGGCGGTCGCCTCGAAGGAGACGATGACGGCGACGCCCGACGGGATGTCGGAGTGCGGCGAGACGACCTGGCCCGGCGGATGGGTGTGGACGTCGAGGAGCCAGGGCGCCGAAGTCGCGCCGCTGTCGTTCTTGGCCACCAGGCTGTAGCTCGCGTCCTGGGTGGGGAGGTCGTGGGCGCCGGTGGCGTCGAAGTCGCCCAGGCCCTCGATGTGGACGCCGGTTGCGTCGGTGGCCTCCCACTTGAGGGTGAGCTTGGTGTCGGTCGAGACCTGCACCGAGTGGGGGTGATGATCGGCGCCTTCGTCGGGCTCCACCGCGACCTCGACGGACTTGAAGGCCGGCGTGCCGGGAGGGACGGTGGTGGTGCCCGCCGGCGCCGTGGTCGTGCCGTGAGGCGCGGTGGTGGTCGTGGCCGGCGCGGTCGTCGTCGTCGCCGGCTTGGTCGTCGTCGCGGCAGGAGCGGTGGTGGTCGTGGCCGGCGCGGTCGTCGTCGTGGCCGGCTTGGTCGTCGTGGTCGCGGGAGCCGTGGTGGTCGTGGCCGGCTTGGTCGTGGTGGTGGCGGGAGCCGTGGTCGTGGTCGCCGGCTTGGTCGTCGTCGTGGCGGGAGCCGTGGTGGTCGTGCTCGGCGCAGTCGTCGTCGTGCGCGGCGCGGCCGTGGTCGTGGCCGGCGGCTGCGTCGTCGTCGTGTTGAGATCGCCGGCCATCGTTACGTCTTCCCCCGCAGGTGACTCTGTCTCACCGCCGCAATCACTACGACTCCCACTTCGGCGGTCCCGGCCGCTTGGCGATCTTGACCGCGTACGCGGGCGACACGAACCGGAGCCAGTTGTTTCCGCTGTCGTCGACGAAGATGGTTTCGTTCCCCGAAGCTCGACACAGGCCGGTCATGGAGAGGTTGCTGAAGTGCACGACCGCGTCGAAGGAGCGGTCGGTGTCGACCATGTCCTTGTACTGCTTTCCCTTGTCCGGATCGTTCCAGTCGAGAATCCCGGCCTTCTTCTTGGTGTCGTCGTCGTCGCTCGGCTTCAGGTTCTGCGGCACCGGCGTCGGCTGCGGTTTCGGCTTTGGCGCCTCGGTCGAGACCGCCTGCGCGGGGCTGCAGAACTCGATGACCACCGACTCATCGTCGCTGAGGAAGATTCCGCAGCCGGTGAGCGTCCCCTCGCTGGTCATACGGTTGCCGGTCATGGCCGCCTTGCCGATGTTGGTGTTCTTCCCCCAGACCAGCTTGGCCTTGAAGCCGCGCTCCTTGACGACGCCCTTGTTGGCGTCGAGGTGGCTCGGCTCGTTCCAGGAGAGGATGCCGGCCTTGCGCATCTCGTCCTGGGTCACGTTCTGTGTCGGCGGCGGCGCGTGCGGGGAGGCCTTGTGCCCCTCGACGTAGTTGGGCGGTGAGAAATTGATCAGCTTCCCATCCGAGTAGAACGTGCCGTTGCCGTTGGTGTCGATGTCCATCGCCTTCCCGGCGATGCGCTTGTCGCCCACGACCAGGGTCCCGTCGAACGCGTTGTGCTGCTTGAGGTAGTCGTCCGCGCTGATGGTGACCGTATGGAAGCTCTCGACGCCGCTCTCGTAGTTGGGATCGCCCGGCTTGTCCTTCACCGTCATGGTGAGCACTGGACCGGCGCTCATGCCGGGCTCGCCCGACACGTCATCGATGGTGGTCTTGTAGTCGGGGTTCGACTTGAAGGTCTCTTTCTTGTCGGCGGGCAGCGCGTTCCATTCCGCTTCGGTGTATGGAATCTCGGCCCGCTTCTCGAGCGGCGGGAGCGCGCCGTCCTTGGTGTACTTCTTGTTGTAGTTGGCGACGTACACGTCGTAGGTGCTGGAGGGCGGCGTCGTTCCCAGCGCCTGCGCCATCGCCACCTGGTCGTCGTGGAAGAGGCCGAGCCCGTCGAGGTCGATGAAGTCGACCATCGTCTGCCCGACGCGGTTGTACGCGTTGGTGTACGCCTTGGCAGCGAGTGAGTCTGCGTTGTCGGTGACCTTCTTGTTGAAGGCGGCGAGAAGCTCCTTCTTGAGATCGTCCTCGCTCTTGCCGTTCTGCTTTCCCTTCTCGATCCAGTCCTTGGACTTCTGGGCGGCAAGGATCTGCTGCGAACCCTGATCGTAGAAGGCGGCGGCGCTCTTGAAGCCCTGCTTCTGGACCATCTTGGCCATCGCCCCATCGCCCTCGGGCTCTTTCTCCGCTCCCCCGGCCGCGCTGGCCTTGAGCTGGTCCGCGTAGGCGGTCTTGAAGCCCTCGATGATCGTCTTGGCGTTCTGGATGTCGGCGGCGTTGTCTTTCGACTTCCCCCAGACGCGGATGATCTCCACCCAGATGGCCGCTGCCAGGAGCGGAAGCATGAGCGTGTCGAACAGCTCGCCGACCACCGTCTCGGCCAGGTCGACCCCGATCACGTCGGCCAGCACCATCTTGGTGTCGACCGAGCCTTCGACCTCGAGCTCCACTTCGAGGCTGCAAGCCATCTTGTCCTTCAACGCGGAGATCTTGATCACCGGGAAGGCGGCGCCCACGGTGATGGGGAGCACCACCAGCTTGGCCTCCTCGCCATTCCACTTCACTGCCCCCACCTTGACCTCGACCTCGACGGTGGCGGTGTCGCTGCCCGGCGCCTTGAGCTCGCCCTTGTAGAGCACGAACTCGGCGATGGTGCCCTCGGTGCCCTCGGGAGTGTGCGAGGTGGCAACGGCGGCAAACTCCTTGAAGCCCCCTTCGCCCTCCCAGCTGAGGTTCTTGTCCAGGTCGAGCAGGCTGGGCAACGCCGAGGTGACGTCCGTGACACTCGACTCTTCGAGAAGCTTTTTCTTGAGGTCCGCGGTGTCGGGGTTGGCCTCGCCGTCATCCAGCTTGTAGCTGACCTCGCCGCTGATCTTGAGCACCGCGGCGGCTTCGAGCTCGAAGATGCTCTTGCTGATCTTGAAGATCTCGGTCTTGAACAGCTCCGCGTCGGGCCCCACCGGGCTCCATTTGAAGTCGCCAGCCTTCTCGGTCACGGTGACGGTGATGGTCTGCGGGTCCGAAGCCGTGCCGGCCTGATCGAAGGCCACCGCCGAGAAGACGGTGGTCTTGTCGACCGTGACGTCGGCCTCGCCTTCCGCGGCGTCGAACTGCTTGGCCACGCCGTCGGCGGTGTTGATGACGATCTTCTTGGTCGCCTCCGTGGCCTTGACGGAGAGCTTGACCGGCTTTCCCTTCTCGCCCGCCACAGAGCCGCCCGCCTTGGCGGACTCCTTCTGTTCGTTCTCCACCGTGAAGTCGGTGATGTCGGCCTTGTCTTCTTCTTTGGCCTCCTCCACCGTGACCTTGAGCGCGTCGGTCGAGACCACGGTGCCGCTCGGCGGCGTGACCTTGAGCGTGAAGTTGAAGTCGCCGGCCTTGGTGGGGGTGACGGCCAGCTCCCCGCCGCCGCTCGCGCCCAGCGTCACGTCCTGGCCGCTGGAGGTGAAGCTCGAGTCGCCCGGATCCCCGTCGGCCGACAGCTGCGCGGTCGTCCCGGTGGCGACGAAGTTGTCGATGGTCCATTTGAAGGTGACGGCGCTGTTGGCCTTGACGTTGCCCAGCGGATCGACGCTCAGGCGCGGCACCGGCGCCGCGTCGCTGGAGAGGTCGATCTGCACGCTCTGCGTGTCGGCCGCCTTGCCGTCCTTGATGGCCTGGCAGTCGAAGGTGTGCTTGTCCGCGGCGAGGGTGACCTTGAGCGAGGCCTTCTTGTGTCCATCGCCGTTGTCGCTCAGCTCGCAGTCCTGATCGGCGATCTTCACCGACTCGGTCGCGTCGGACACCACCGCCAAGAGCACCAGCTCGTCGCCCACCTTGCCCGAGGTGACGGACTGGTCATCCTTGGTCGCCTGGAACGAGACGATGCCCGCGACGCCCGCCCCCAGGTCGACGTGCGGCGAGACCACCTGGCCAGGGTCGTGGGTGTGCACTTCCAGCGCCCACGGATCCGAGCTCGCGCCGCCGTCGGCCTTGGCCACCAGGCTGTAGCTCGCGTCCTTGGTCGGCAGGTCGGTGGTATCGGAGGCGCCGAAGCTGCCCAGGTTCTCGATCTCCATGCCGGTCGCGCCGCTGGTCTCCCAGGTGAGCTTCAGCGTGACGTCGGAGGCCACCTGGATGGAGTGGTCGTGGTGGTCGGCATTGTCGTCGGGGTCGACCTTGACGGTGACCTTGGTGATGGTCGGCGCCGCGCCCGGCGCCTTGGTGGTGGTGCCCGAAGGTGCTTGCGTGGTGGTGCCCGCCGGCGCGTGCGTCGTGGTTCCCGCCGGAGCCTGCGTGGTAGTGCCGGCGGGGGCATGCGTGGTCGTTCCCGCGGGAGCTTGCGTGGTGGTGCCGGCGGGGGCGTGCGTGGTCGTTCCCGCGGGAGCTTGCGTGGTGGTGCCGGCCGGGGCGTGCGTCGTCGTTCCCGCGGGCGCCTTCGTGGTGGTGCCTGCGGGGGCGTGCGTCGTGGTTCCCGCGGGAGCTTGGGTGGTGGTGCCCGCGGGCACTTGCGTCGTGGTTCCAGCGGGCGCCTGGGTTGTCGTAGCGGCCGGTGCGCGAGTGGTGGTGGCGGCCGGCGCCTGCGTCGTGGTCGCGGCCGGTGGGCGAGTCGTGGTCGCGACCGGTGCCTGCGTTGTAGTCGCGGGCGGCGGCGGCTGCGTCGTCGCCGGGGGCGGCGCCTGGGTCGTCGCGGGCGGAGGCGCCTGGGTCGTCGTCGCGGGTGGCGGCGGTTGGGTCGTCGCGGGTGGCGGCGGCTGGGTCGTCGCGGGTGGCGGCGGCTGGGTCGTCGCGGGTGGCGGCGGCTGGGTCGTCGCCGGGGGCGGCGGCTGCGTGGTCGCGGCGGGCGGAGGAGCGGCGGTGGTAGTCGCCCCCGGATCGCTGTCGCCCATCTTGCGCCTTCCCCCGATGGCCCGGACGCGCGCGACCGGCTTCTGGCCAAAGCCTTGGCCACGCAACACAACTGCCGGAGGCTACCTTACCTCAAAAAGCGAGCAACCGCAAGGCTGCCCGCTGGCTCAGCTGCCCGGGGGCGGAGCGTTCCGGTACTGCTTCCGCTCCTCCTTGGCCTTGAGGATGTTCTGCACGTACTGCCAGCAGCAGAGGTCGGGCTTCACATAGCTGAAATCGTGGTCCCACGGCTCGCGCTGGATGAACTCGCCCTTGTAGAAGTGGGTGGCCTTGAGGTTCTCGGTCACGCCGGCGTTGTGGTAGATGTTGTGCCGATCCCACTCGTGGCCGGCGCTGGTGGCCCAGCTGAACGACAGCGAGGGATCGACCCGCGTCTGCCTGCCCCGCGCCCACAAGTTCCACAGCACGGCCCACATGTCCGCGCACCATTTCTGGATGGGGTTGTAGGTGGCGAGCTGCTCGGGCGTGAGCGTCTTGCGCTCCGCCTCCTCGCGGGCCGCGAACCAGGTGTACATGGTCACGCAGTCCTTCTCCACCTTGCGCCAGAACTCCGCGTCCACGCCCTTGACCAGGTATTGCGCCCCGCCGGAGTTGAGCTCGTTGTCGATGGCCACCTGGGGATCGATGCCGACGATCTCCGCCATCTTGGGCAACAGCTCGTCGCCTTTGCTTTGGATATACTTTGCCCCGATGTAACTTACAGTATCGGAGAGATAGCAAATCTCGTCTGAGCACATCCGGGTAAAGTCGGGTAAAGCCCGGAACATGATATCGCAATCGTGATAGAAGATGACTTCCTGGGCCAGGTTGGGAAAGGCGTCGAAGTGCTTGGCCAGGATGTGCGGCCGGATGAGCGAGGGATACCCGCCGTTGTTCTGGATGGTGTTGGGGTACCAGAAGATGCGCACGAACGGATAGGCGTTGGCCAGCGCGCGGCCCGCGTCGGAGACGTTCCCCGAATAGCAGAAGAGTGCCTCGATGTGGTTGGGGTTGATCCCCAGCCGCATGAAGTTGAGGATCATCACCTCCAGCTGCCAGTGATAGTAGGGGTGGTCGGTCTGCGCCGAGAGGTAGATCATCGCCCGGCGATTTTCTCCGCTCGCGATGCTCCGTGCAAATGCCATCTGGTGTAAAATCCCGGGCCGAGAGAATCGCCGCCCGATGGCCCGCAACTTCGACCGCGAGTGGAGCACCGGCTACTGGGACTACATGCGCGGGCTCAGCCACGTCTCCCGCTACGGGCTGTTGGCCTCGCTCGCCTGCTACGGCCGCCACGGCGCGCGGGTGCTCGACGTGGGCTGCGGCGAAGGCACGCTCTACGAGCACCTCGGCGAGCGGGTCGCCTCCTACGTGGGCTTCGACACCTCGGCCGCGGCCATCGCGCGCGCCAGCCAGCGGTTCCCGGGCGGCCGCGCGAAGTTCTCGGTGGCCTCGGTCACCGACTTCCAGAGCGACGAGCGCTTCGACGTCATCCTCTTCAACGCCATCCTCTACCTCTTCGACGACAAGCTCCCCATCGTCCGCCGCTACGCGCAGATGCTGGCGCCGGGCGGGGCGCTGGTGATCGAGAACCACACCACCTTCAAGGACGCGCGCCGCTACTTCCAGAGAATCGCCGAGCTGCAGGACGCATCGCCCGAGGGCTGGAGCAAGAACCACGAGGTGGTCCCCTTCGACTGGCTGGGCCAGCTCTTCCGCGACTACCAGCACCAGGCGCACTACACGCTCTTGAACTGGAGCGTCGACCGGGCCGAGTTTCCCTGCCGCCACGTCCACGTCTTCACCGAGCGCCCGCGCGCGGAGAAAGAGGCGCAGGAAGCCGAATACCAGCGGCCCCCCGTGGTCGACGCCGGCGGCCGCGGCGGCTTTCATGCCGACTCCGCGCCGTACCTGTTCGGCACCGAGACCATGGGCGGCGTGCTGGAGGGGCTGGAGGTCCGCGGCAAGTCGGTGCTGACCGTCCTGGGCAGCTCGGACCAGCTGCTCAATTTCACCTGGGCGGGGGCGCGGGAGGTGGTGGGCTTCGACATCTCGCGCGCCGCGTCCTACGTCTGCGAGCTGAAGATGGCGGCGCTGCGCGCCTACGAGCGCAAGCGGTACCTGCCGCTCATCCTCGAGCTGCAGGCCGGGCTGGGCGCCGAGGGCAAGTCGGCCATCGCGCGGCTGTTGCCGCAGCTCTCGCCCACCGCGGCCAGCTACTGGCAGAACGTGCTCGAGCGCGGCGGCAAGTACACCATCCGCGCGCGCAGCCCGGCGGCGCTGCAGAAGATCAACCCCTATCTACAGTCGGACGAGGCCTACCAGCAGACGCGCCACAACCTCCGCGACGGCATGCTCTACACCGCCGACGTCTTTCGCGTGGCGGAGCGGGTCGATCGCAAGTTCGACCTCGTCTACCTGGCCAACGTGCTCGACTTCAATCGCTCCAAGGCGGCGATGGCCGTCGAGCGCCTCTGGCCGCTGGTCGAGCCCGACGGCAGCATCGTCAGCTACGAGTTCGCCTCGCACAAGCAGCAGGAGGGAGAGTACGGCGGCGTGCAGCTCGCCCGCCGGCAGTTCGACGGCGTCATCTATGGCGGCCGCGATTCGGCGGCGGTGCTCCGTCGCTGGGCCTCGGCGCCCTCGAAGGAGGGCGACGCCGAGCGCACCGAGTTGGAGCAGCTCTTGAAGAACGGCGAGCTGGCCGGGCTGGCGCAGATGGTTCCCGCCGGCGCCCAGTCGTCGTTCTTCTATCGCGGCGCCGTCGACGGCCGGCAGCTCGTGCTGCGCGCTCCCCGGCCCGGCACGGCGGTGGACGTGAACGCCTCCTTCCGCTCGCACCGGCTGGTCCGCGAGCTGGCCCGGCGCATCGGCGTGCCCCACCTGGCGCTGCCGGTGGCGCTGATCGAGACGCCGGCGCAGCTGCAAAAGGACGTGCCGTCCGAGCGGATGATCGCCATGCCGCTGCTCGACGCCTCGTACCGGCCCGCCGAGAGCGTGGCGCGCGAGGACCTGGAGCGCATTTCCGAGGACGACCGGCTGGCGGCCGCGCTGCTCTGCGTGATCACCGCGCAGTGCGACGCGGTGCCCAAGAACGCGCTGGTCACCAAGGCCGGGCAGATGGTGCTGGTCGATCTCGATACTTGTCTGGGGCGCAACGTCTACTGGCACGGCGGAGCGTCGCGGCCCTGCTTCCTTCCCGGCGGGACCATCGCCTACCGCTCGGCCCAGCGCCGGATCGACGATCTCCCGCCCCAGTCGGCGGCGCTCATCCGCGGGGCGGCCGAGATGAGCCCCGGCGCGGCGGAGGCGGAGTTCGACCTGCTCCACGCAGAGGCCCAGGTGCTCGTCACCCGCGCCCGGTCCATCCGCGACGACGGCCTCTCCGAGGCCGCCCACCGGCACCATCCCGCCACCAAGTGAGACTGGTGCAGGCGCGCTCCAGTGGATGGGCGAGAGTCCATTTGCCGCGCTGCGACGCCCTCTGACTGGCTCCGGCACCGGGATTGCTCTATGGGAAGGCATGCGCATCGTCCCCACGCTTGCCGCACTCCTGGTCGCCGTTCCCGCCGGCGCCTCGCAGCTCACCTACCACGGCGGCCGCCTGCTCTCGGCGCCCCGCTACGTCAACGTCTTCTGGGGTTCGTACTGGAACGGCCGCGCCGACGTGGCGGAGCTGAACCAGTTCGTGACCACCATCGCCGCCTCGCCCGAGTACAACAGCGCCCTTCAAGAATACGCGGTGCCGGGCTATTCCATCCTCCCCGGCTCGCTCGACGGCGGCTTCGTCATCGGCGGCTCGGACACCTCGACCAACGACGCGGCCATCCGCATCTTCCTCGACGGCCAGATCAACTCCGGCGGCCTGCCGGCCCGCGCCGACGACCGCGTCTACGTGGTGCTGCTCCCGCCCACCGTCACTTTCGACTACGTGCCCGGCATCCCCGACAACAGCATCGGCGGCTACCACACCGTCAACCAGCTCAGCACCACCGGCGGACTGGTCCACTACATCGTCATCCTCGACACCACCGCCCAGTCCACCGACGTCATCTCGCACGAGATGGCCGAGACGGTGACCGACCCCGACTCGCTCGACCTCTCGCGCGGCTGGTACGACGACAGCCTGGGCGTGCAGGGGCCCTTCTCCGGCGAGATCGGCGACCTCTGCGAGAACAACGACGCCTACGTCGACGGCTACCTGGTCTCCACGCTGTGGAGCAACGTGCAGAACGCCTGCGTCACGCAGGGGCTTTCGCCGTCGTCGGGCGGCGGCTGCCC
>Ga0307479_10002656_pt1 | contig 16235 bp, 14 predicted proteins | sample atmos_gasesECM4C_FD_203743 | JGI IMG/M metagenome (GOLD analysis project Ga0307479, IMG submission 203743) | Hardwood forest soil microbial communities from Morgan-Monroe State Forest, Indiana, United States - atmos_gasesECM4C_515 | ecosystem: Environmental > Terrestrial > Soil > Temperate... | reverse complement strand
ACTCGCACCTGCTGACCACGGTTTCGCCCCTCTTCCACTACAACAGCAGCGACTACACCGGCCTCCCCAGCGACACCCCGATTGCGACTACTCTCAATCGAAGCTCCAAGTATCTGGGCGGGCAGGCCAGCGTTTCGGCCAGCTTCGCGAAGAATAATCTACAGGCAGGTTTCTTCGGGTTCTATCAGAGCGACGACCAATTCTTTGGCGCCCTCTTCAACGACGGCAGCGGCAACGCGCCGATCGCAGATAGCGAGCACCCGTCAGGGAACTTGGAGGCGTTCTTTATTGACGACAAGTTCACACCGATTCCCTGGGTCACGCTTTCGGCTGGCATGAGGCCGACTCGCTTCTCGACGGGGTCGGCGCAAATTGACGGGAGCCGCGTGAGTGAAAGCGCTGTCAGTCCGCGTTTTGGCGCCACCTTCACCGTCCCTCGTCTCCGCTGGACCTTCCGTGCTTTCTATGGTCACTTCTATCAGGCCCCACCTCTGCTGTCGGTAAGCGGACCGGCCCTGATCAACTATGTCCAGGGACAAAGCTTGGGGTTCATTCCGGTACACGGCGAATTCGATGAGGAGCATCAGTTCGGCGTCAGCATCCCCCTCCATGGATGGATCTTCGACGCCGACAATTTCAAAACCAATGTCCGAAATTTCTTCGATCACAGCAATATCGGTGCGTCCAATATCTTCTTTCCGATCACCGTCTCCAAGGCGATGATCCGCGGCTGGGAAGCGACGTTGCGCTCTCCGCGCTTTGCCCATCGCGCCCAGGTCCACCTCGCCTATTCCAACCAAATCGCGGAAGGCAGCGGCAACCTGACCGGCGGTCTCACCGACGGTGCGCCGTTTTCACCGGAACTCGATCCCCTCGATCACGATCAACGCAACACGTTGAGCATCGGCGGTGATATGAGCCTTCCCTGGCGGGCCTGGGCTTCGACCAGCGTCAATTACGGCTCTGGCTTCCATAACGGCTTTCCCGGCCAGCCGTATCCTGGAAACTACCTGCCCGCGCACACCACGTTTGATCTGTCGCTGGGCAAGGACTTCGGGGAACGCTTCTCAGCGTCGGTGAGCGCCCTGAACGTCGCCAACCGTCGCGTCGAACTCGACAACAGCCTTACCTTTGGCGGATTCCACTGGAACAATCCACGTGAGGTTTTCGCCGAAGTGCGTTATCGGTTTCATTACTGAGAAGCCATTGGGGGGAAAGTCGCACATCGCAGGGCGGCATCGGGGCGGCCCTCGTCGCTGCGATCGTGGAAGACGCCTGCCTACTGAAAGTCGATCACGACCGGCCCGGTGGTGGCCTGATCGGAGGGCTCGAACCGCCAGGCGCGAACGGCGTCGCTGGCGCACTGGACCAGCAACGGGTGTCCGCCCAGCGGCTTCACGGAAGTGACTTTGCCGTTGGTGCCAATTTGAACCTCCAGCTTGACCGAGCCTTTGAGGTTCATCTTTCTCGCGATTTCGGGTAAGGACGGCCGCAAGTAGTGGCGCACGTGGCGTGTACCGACTTCCATTTCGTTTGCGGCAACCGCCGGGATCGCGATCAGCAATCCCAGCAACGCAACCAACAGGGCCTTGGGTCTCACGGGAGAGTCCGAGATCCAGTATCCCTGCCTGAGCGCTTGGAGAAAGTTACAGCCGTAACTCCAATTGGCAGTACCGAGCGGCGGATCTCCCGTCTTGGGAATGGAAGGCGCCGGAAAGAAACCTTAGCCTTTGATGACCTTCTCGATCGCGGCGCGCAGCTCATCATAGGGCAGAGCTCCAGGATGGTAGAAGGCGATCTTTCCGCTTCGATCGACCAGCACCAGCGTCGGCGTGGTGCTGGCGCCGTAGACGTTGAAATTCTGTTTGCTCACCGGCACCGACACTCCCTGCAGGCCGGCGTAATACTGCTGCCACACGGTATTGGCGTACGCGAGTTCAGCCTGGGGCGTGGCATCCTCGCCGCGAGCCGCGTATCCGTAGAGCTGCGTCGGAGCAATGATGGTGAGACCCTGGAACTCGGAGCGCAGCCGCGCGAGGATCGGCGACTCGCCTTTGCAGTCTCCGCACCAGTGCGCCCAGAAGAACAAGAGCACCGGCTTGCCCTTGAGTTGCGCCAGCGACGCCGGCGGCGTCCCCAGGTATTCCCCGCCGCGCAGTGCGGGCGCGGGTTGGCCGACGAACGTGAGCAGGTTCAGGTTCTTGTGCAGCCGCGGCGCAATCGACGTGTCGCCGTACGAGCGTAGAGCGCTGCGTAGCAGTGCGATTCCCTGCGCCTTCTGGCCACGCGCCGCCAGGGCCCCGGCCTGCACCTCAAGCGCCGCCCCGAGCGCGATCGGCAACTGCGGCTCGGCATCGAGTTTTCGATTCTTCAGTTGCTCGACGGCGAGCGCCTGGGTCCGCTTCGCATAGCCTTCCGCCTGCGAATACTGCTGCATGTCGAGCGCGGCTCGGCCCATCCAGGAAAGCGCTTCGAGGTACTCGGGAGTCGCGCCGCGCTGCGCCTTGTAAGAATTTAGTTCCGACTCTGCCGACGTGAACTGATTCTGGGCAAGCGCGAACCGAACGTCGTCGACGATCCCCGCGAAAGCGTGAATGTTTAGCAGAACAACGAGACTGACAAGCCGAAGAGACATACAAGAATGATCAATGGAATTCGCGGAAGTGACAAGCGGAGGTAGTCGCAAGTCGTCAGTCTCAAGTCGCAAGGAAAGACTTGGGCTTTCCTGACGACTGACGACTAGCGACTGAAACCTGCTTTCGTGAAGACTTGCGACTGCCCGCCCTCCAAATACAAAGGGCGGCCTCGCGGCCGCCCCTCGATTCAATTTTCAGAGAAAGTGGTTAGACAGCCTTCACGTTCTCGGCCTGCCAGCCCTTGGGGCCTTTGACCACATCGAACTGAACCTGTTGGCCTTCCTGCAAGCTGCGGAATCCTCCCGACTGGATGGCCGAGAAATGTACGAATACATCCTCACCATTCTGGCGGCTGATGAAACCATAACCCTTGGCGTCGTTGAACCACTTTACTGTTCCTGTTTCCATGGTGTTGCTTTGTTTCCTTTACTGGTAGATGTTGCGCTGAAACTCGCAGGACTGGTGCAGGCAGGTCACGCCGGTAAGCGGAGAAACTGCAGAGTGCATAGAACCGCAAAGATCAAACGCACTATTATTGTACGTGATATCCCCTAGAAATAGCTATGGGTTTCGAGCGGCTGGGCCCTAACCGGCACCCCATCAATCAGTTACGAAAAGCCCCCCGAGCCTCGCCGCCCATGCCCCAACTATTCTTTTTTCATCGTGTCGATCAGCTGGAACAACTGGCTGCGGTCCACCACCTCGACAAACGGCGTTCCCGAGTGCTTGTTGCTGACCACGTACAGGGTGGGGGTGTGCTGCAGTTCCAGCGTCTTGCCCAGGTCGCGGTCGGCGTTGACCAGCGCGGCCAGCTTGCCTTCCGGGTCGACCACGAACGGGAGATCAATTTTGCGCGACGCTGCGTACTTCTCGGCAAAGGACCGCAGCGTGTCCTTGGTGATCTCCAGCTGGTGGCGGAACACGGTGTCGCGGAAGTCGTTGCCCAGCACCTTCGAATGCGTGTCGAAGTAGCGGGCCAGGATCGCCGCGTCCCATGCCCAGGGGTGCATGGGGAGCGGGAAGTCATGCCGCACCACGGGGATCTTGTAAGTCCGTGCCGCCTCTTCCACCAGCGGCGCCGCCCGCGCGCAGTCGGGACACTCCAGGTCCTCGAAGATCACGATGGCGACGGTGGCGCCCTTGGGCGGTTTCAGGATCGAGGCCTTGTCCTGCGCCGCGGCGAACGACGCGGCCAGCGCAAGAATCGCAATAAAAATCAGCTTTTTGGTCATAGATGGATTGGATGCGGGGGATGCCCGGGGAATCACCGGGGACTTCTTTTCTATGGTAACCGAAGCTTGGTCGGGTGTCAGGTGTCGGGTATCAGGTATCAGATGCACAAGACGCTCGGGCAAAGAGCAAAGGGCGGCCGCAGCCGCCCCTGCTTACTGAAATCTTCCGCGCTATTGAGCCAGAACCGCTTTCTGCTGCTCCATCATCGAAGCGATGGTCTCGAGGATCGACTCGATGTTCCGCCCCGTATCGGTGGCCGTGTCCACATAGGGATGCCGCCCGCCGTCAGCGTGCATGACGAGCACGCGCGTGCCCGGATGCGACTTCTTCACCATGTAGGGCAAGTGGTGACGGTCATTGCGGGTCAGCGTCGGTCCGAGCATCACGAGGTCGAAGGCATCTTTTTTGAGCGCTTCTTCCACGCCCTTGCGGCCGATGGCCGTGGTCACCTGGTGGCCGGCTTTCTGCACCGACTCCGCCTGGGCCGCCAACACTTCCGCATCGCCTTCGCCATACAGAATCTTCAGCTTGAACGAGGATTTCGCCATAGAAAAGCCAAACCTGTCCTTTCTGTCCTGCTCGGTCAACGGTAGCAACCGGTGGGAGGGGCGAGTAGGTCACCGAAGGCGTAGCCCGAGTGCGCCTGAAGGTTTGGGCGGGGCACCGGCCTGTCTACCACCCCACTTGGCCGGAAACAAAACGCATCGAGAGTTTTACCGAGGCAAGGCTCACGATCAGTGCCAGTGCAATCCAGTTTCCGCCGATGGTCTGCCAAGCCTGAAGAATCAGGTCCAATGCAGACAACAACCCCGTCGGTAGCACCCGAGTCGGAGTTCCGCGAGTGAATGGGGTGATGGCCGCCACGAGAACTGACACAAGCGTGAAGCACGCGGCGAACAGTCCTGGCAGGGCACGGTTCCAGGGAAATGGCATCGGCGGTGCTTCTGACTCACGTCGTACGGCATCCATGACTGCGTCAACAAAGCCGGACGATGGAATAATCTCTTGCTGACTGGACAGAATGCGATCGAGGTCATCGTCCCTCATCGAGCCTCCTTCCTCAGTTGCAACGGCATCAATTGTTGCGAGAGCTTGCTGCGAAGCATTTCCCGTCCTCGGGACAATCGTGCCTTAACCGTCCCGACTGGGAGGGCCAGACTTCGCGCCGTCGAGGCGACGTCCATGCCGTGGAAATAGAAAAGTATCAGGGCCTCTCGATACTTCCGCGGAAGTGCGAAAACCAAACGCCGCACGGCGCGATCCCGGTCTCCCGCTTGAAGACCTACGTCGATCGCCGGTTGCTCCATTGGCTCCATGACGTCATCGAGGGGTACTGTTCTCACCGGAATCCGCCGGAGTTCAGAGCGGTACAGATTTGTGGCCAGGGCGAAGAGCCAGGTTGAGAAAGCCGCTTCCCGGCGCCACTGGCTGAGGGAGCGATAGGCCGGCAGAAAGGCTTCCTGGGCCATTTCTTCCGCGCGGCTGGGGTCTCGGCAGAACCGATACGCGAGATTCACGAGTGGCCCCTGCCAACGGCGGACAATACCCTCGAAGGCGGAGTGATCTCCAGAAAGGACCTTCTCAACGGCGGCCTGATCCTCGGCAGCGCTCACGCTATTCCCTTTCAAGTACGGCCGACGGAGGGCCGGGATGGTTGCTTTTTTTTCGGGGCCTGGGTCCTAAGAAAGTGCAACCGACCGGAGTACCGATGTGTCCCACAGGATGGAGCGAACAACCCGTAAAAGGAGGCTGTCGTGGATCACCTACCCGTCTTCTTATTCTTGAGCGTGGCAAGCATTGCTCTCTTCTCTTTCGTAGCCGTGGCGGTGTGGTCGAGCGAGCGTCGGCGTGAAAGGGAAGCCTACTATAGAAGCGAGACCCTCAAGAAAATCACCGAGACGCAGGGGGCAGGCGGCAGTTCCGCTATCGAGTTCCTGCGCGAGGAGGAAAAGAATGTCGCTAAGCGCCGCCGGGAGGGACTGAAACTAGGTGGCCTAATCACGGCCGCAGTGGGCCTTGCCATGTTGGTTTTCATTAGGGCGGTCGATCGCGGCGATCCGGCCTATCTTGTCGGTCTCATTCCGCTATTCATCGGCGCTGCACTCCTGGCCTACACCTACTTCCTTGCCCCTAGCCAAGAATAGAACGGAACAGCACGCCGTTTGCAGTTCTCACCAGCGATCAGATCGTGAGAACACGGACCGGGGTGACAGCTGTGAAATATCACCGGTACAATCATTGACCTGATCTTTCAGGGTGCTGTCCTGGTTACGGCGACTACGCGTCCTTACGCGGGATCATCAGGCTGATTGGGGCATTCCTGGAGCACTCCCAAGTACGGTATCCTTTTCCGATCCTAGGTTTCTCATGGACTGGGCAATTTATCAGCCCCGAATTCGCTTTGATAGCCGCGCAGAACGCGAAGAATGCGTGCGGTTATTCAAGCATCCGGCGAGAGCGCTGCAAGATCGACTGGTGCGCCGCGGGCACACCCATCGCACCCGACAGCACGCTATCCCAGAGTGGGAAAAAGTCTACCAAACACAAGCGCAAGAGCGACGACTGCTGTATCAGGCAAGAGTCCTGAGCTGGGGCAAAGAGAAGACGTATTACTTCGCGCACAAACTTTCTCTTTGAACCGGCCTTGACCAATTGCCGCGGCCTCTGAGGGCGGACGTGCCTGGCCCCGCAGTTCTTTCGCGAGTCCTTTCGTTCGGTGTTCCGCCGCACCGCACTGCATTTGAAAATAATCTTCCCTTACAATTCCTGCTCTCCCTACAGAGCTGGAATGCGATACACGGTCACCGAGTACGGGCGCAACACCACCGCATTCGTTCCGGCTTTCACCTCATCGGTAGAAGATTCCGGCGCAACCGCCGTGGGATGATCGAAGCTGTTTTCGGCGTTCAGGTCGGCGCTCGCCAGAGTTGTGACCTTGGCTGTGCCGGACACGTGGATTCCGTTCAACCGGATCTCTGCCGGCCTCGGAGTGGGCGAGTAGTTGATCGCCTTCACGATCAGTTCGTGGTTGCGCTCGTCGAGCGATGCGCTGGTATAGAGGCCGGCTTCGGCCTGCGGTGTGACCGGCACGATGCGTGTTCCAATATTGTTGGCAAACACTTTTTGCACGTAGTAATCCGGAGTGCCGTAGGAACGCAGATTGTCGAACCAGATCTCGTCCGGCTTCCACTGCCAGGCATCGGCGTGCGCCATCAACGGCGCATAGGACGCCATCTGCACCACATCCCCGTTGCGCTCCAGGCCGGTCATGAAAGCGGCTTCGGTAATTGCGGACTTCCAGTTATTGCGGTTGTCACCACTCGTCACGCCCACCGTTTGTGCGGCGTACTCACCGGCGAAGACCTTCGGCCCCGAGCGATCGTAGTGGTCGTAGCGCCCGCTGTTCGCGAGGAACCACTCGGGAGCCATGTAGTAGTGTTCGTCCACAATGTCGGCCTTGAGCGTCCGCCAGGTGGACCACATGCTCTCGAACGGCTCGCCCGTCGGGAACGGTCCGGCGGCGACGACGAGCTTGATCTCCGGGTGCTGCGCTTTCAAGGCTGCCGCGAAGACTTTGTAGCGGTCCACGTAGCGCGATCCCCATTGCTCGTTGCCGACGCCGATCATGGTGAGATGAAACGGCTCCGGATGCCCCATCTGCGCCCGCATCTTGCCCCACGGCGAGTTGACCGGGCCGTTCGCAAATTCGATGAGGTCGAGCGCGTCGCGCACATATTCGTCGAGCTGGTCGACCGCGGCCGTCTCACTGGAATTGAACTGGCAGGCCATGCCGCAGTTCAGGATGGGCAACGGCGCCGCGCCGATGTCCTCGGCCAGCTGGAAGTATTCGTAAAAGCCCAGGCCAAAGGACTGGAAGTAGTCGGGAGCGGGCCGAAAGTCGAATTCGTCGTTCCAGCGATTGATGAGGGTCCGCCTTTCCGCAATATCGCCCACCGTGGCCTTCCAGCGATAGCGCGTCGCCAACAGGCGGCCTTCGACGATGCAGCCTCCGGGGAAGCGAAGAAAGCCGGGGTGCAAATCGTAGAGCAGCTGGACCAGGTCTTTGCGCAATCCGTTCGGGCGGTGCTTCCAAGTGTCCACGGGGAAGAGCGACACCATGTCAAGATCGAGTTGCCCGACTTCGTCAACGAAGAACGTTATTCGTGCGTGCTGCACGGTAGCGTTCGTTCGAATGACGGTTTCATATCGTTTCCACGACCCGTCGAAGCCTTCGAGTTTTCCGCTTCCGATTTCGTGACCGCCTTCATCCGTGAGGGTGGCGCGGATGGCTTTCGGCCCGCCGCTGCGCACATAAGCGGAGAATCGGTATGCGCCGGCGCTTTCTACTCCGATGCCGCGATAACCGGTGTTCCAGAATGCGTACCCCGGCTCGTAGACGCGGACCCTGAGATAGTGTGGATTCGACTGGTTGAGAGGATCGTCGGTACCAATGCCGAGTTCACCCTTCGGGCGATCGAAGCCTTTACTGCTGAAGCCCATCACCTCATGCCAGCCGGTCAGCGGCTCCTGGAACTCGAACGACCGGTTCTTGACGAGCTCAGGATAGAGTCCGCCATCGGCTCCGAAGTTGATGTCTTCAAAAAAAATGCCGAACATCGCGGGAGAGATCGCGGCCCCCGCATGCGCAACATCGACGGAGATGACGGCAGGACTCTTCTGGTCCTGGCCTAGGAGGCAGAGCGGGAGAATTGCGAAGAACAAGACCGCAAGGAAATTCCTTCTACGCATGAGACTCGCGACCTTTCATTTCAGGGTTGTCCAGATACAACAAGTCCTGTGCCGTATCGAATAGGAACACTTCGGCTAGCAGTTTCTGACGGACAACAAATGTACACCTACTCCCCCGCAAGCGAGTGATTCCCCGTCCGCGCATTGACCCTCCCCCCTCCCTCCTTTAGACTCAAGGCTTTCAGCGCACAACGAGTAGCAAACCATGGCCGACATTCATATCAAGCTTCCTGACGGCAGCGACAAGGAATTCCCCAAGGGCACCACCGCGCTCGACGTCGCCAAATCGATCAGCCCGCGTCTCGCAGAGGCCGCGCTGGTCGCCAAGACCAACGGCGACCTCATCGACCTCACCCGGCCGCTCGAAAAAGACACCGAACTCCGCATTCTCACCGATCGCGACCCGGAAGCGCTGCAGGTCTACCGACATTCGTCCGCGCACCTGCTGGCCGCCGCTGTCCTCGAGCTTTTTCCCGAAACCAAGCTCGGCCACGGCCCGGCCACCGAGAACGGCTTCTTCTACGACTTCTACCGCCCCACGCCCTTCACGCCCGAGGATCTCGAGAAGATCGAAAAGAAGATGCAGGAACTCGCGCAGCAGAACATCCCCTATGCGCGCGAATTTCTGCCCCGGCAGGAGGGCCTCGAAAAGTTCAAAGGCGAAGGCGATTTCATGAAGTGCCACTTCATCGAGCAATTCACCGAGCCCGATGAAAAGATTTCCATTTATAAGACCGGCAAGTTTCTCGATTTCTGCCGCGGCCCGCACATTCCGTCGACCGGAAAAATCAAGGCCTTCAAGCTGCTGAACATCGCCGGCGCCTACTGGCTGGGCGACGAGAAGAATCCGCAGCTGCAGCGCATCTACGGCACGGCGTTTTTCTCAAAGAAAGATCTCGACGCCTACCTCAACAGCCTTGAGGAGGCCAAGAAGCGCGACCACCGCGTGCTCGGGCAGCAGCTCGACCTGTTCTCCATCCAGGAACTCGCCGGGCCCGGGCTGATCTTCTGGCATCCCAAGGGCGGCATCATCCGCAAAGAGATGGAAGACTGGATGCGCGACCAGTACGTGAAGCGTGGCTATTCGTTGGTATATACGCCGCACGTCATGCGGAGGCAGCTGTTCTTCACCTCGGGCCACGAGGGCTACTACGCGCAGAATTTTTTTGATTTCATGGAGCTCGATGACGCCGAATACCGCCTCAAGCCCATGAACTGCCCGGGCCACATCCTGATCTATAAAGATTCGCTGCGCTCGTACCGCGATCTGCCCGTGCGCCTGGGAGAATTAGGAACCGTGTATCGCTACGAGCGCTCGGGCGTAATGCACGGCCTGCTGCGCGTGCGCGGGTTCACGCAGGACGATGCGCACATTTTCTGCACGCCCGATCAGATCGAGAAAGAAATCGCGGATTGCGTGGAGTTCGCGCGCGACGTGCTGAAAGACTACGGTTTCGATCAGTTTCAGACCGAGCTTTCCACCTGGGATCCGAACGACCGCAAGAGCTTTGTCGGCAGCGAAGACCAGTGGAACACGGCGATTGGTTCGCTCGAAAAAGTACTGCAAAAACTGAACATCGAGTACAAGACGATCCCCGGCGAAGCAGCGTTCTACGGCCCTAAGATCGACATCAAGCTGGTGGACGCGATCGGCCGCCTGTGGCAGCTCTCCACCGTCCAATTCGATTTCAACCTGCCGCAGCGCTTTGGCCTCGAATACGTCGCCGAGGACGGCACCCGCAAACAACCGCTGATGGTGCATCGTGCTCTCTATGGATCCGTGGAGCGCTTTTTTGGCGTGCTGATCGAGCACTACGCCGGCGCGTTCCCGGTGTGGCTCTCGCCGGTGCAGGCGGTGATGATCCCGATCTCCGAGCGCCACGCTGAGTATGCAAATAAAGTGGCGGAGCAACTCAAAGCCGTAGGCGTGCGGGTAGACGTCGACGCCCGCAACGAAAAGATGAACGCGAAGATCCGCGAGCATGCCATGCAGAAAGTTCCGTTCCTGCTGGTCGTCGGAGATAAAGAAGCCGAGGCCGGCAAAGTGAACGTCCGCACCCGGGGAAAAGAAAAAACCGAAGACATGCCGGCGGCGGAATTCGTGGAAAAAATCGGGAAGCTGATCGCAGAGAAGAGCCCGGGGTTGTAGAGAAACCCGGAACAGCCAAGAACCACGCGATAGGTGAGAACCCCATGCCTGTTCTACCGCCGAAAGCTCCCACACCTGCAACGCGACGACAAGCCACATTTCATCACCTTCGTCACTCATCGCCGTGCCATTCTCCCCGGCTGGGCTCGGGATATTGCCGTCGCCTCCTGCATTCACGACCACGCCAAGTGCTATCAGCTCCATGCTGCGGTGGTCATGCCAGAGCATGTGCGCCTTATCCTCACCCCACTGATTGACTCGCGCAGGCAGCAGGTTTATGCCCTGCCGGAGATCCTCGATGTGATCAAGGGCGCCTCCTCGCACATGATCAACAAGAGGCAGAGTTCGCGGGGACCTGTGTGGCAACACGAGTCGTTCGATCATGTTCTTAGGTCATCAGAGAGTCTGGATCAGAAGATTCAGCACGTGATGGAGAACCCCGTTCGTCGGGGGCTTGCTGCGGATTCCACGGGCTACCCGTGGCTGTGGTGCTGCCCCGCGACGAGCCACTGTTCACTGCCGGGATAGCCGAGCTACCGCTCGGCCGCCCGGGGGCGGCCGTCCCCACGCGGTTGTACTATGTTCGCGTGCATGCGCTCGCACACAAAGTCCTCGCCCACGTCCGCCGGCTCGAACTGCTGAAGGCCGGCGACCGCCTCGGTCTTGCTGTCTCCGGCGGCGCGGATTCCGTGGCCTTGCTGCGGCTGTTTCTGGAACTCCGCGCCGAACTCGGAATCGTCCTCGCAGTCGTCCACTTCAACCACAAACTCCGCGGAAGTGAATCCGACGACGACGAAAAATTCGTCGCCGGCATCGCCCGCGAACACAAACTGCAATTTCATCTCTCCAGCGGCGAGGTCGCCGCCGAAGCAGCGGCCAACCGTCTCAGTATCGAAGCAGCCGCACGCGAAATGCGCTATGACTACTTTCGCGAACTCCAGCAAGCCAGCCTCGACGGCTCATCCCGCCTCGGCAAAATCGCCACCGGCCACACCCTCGACGATCAGGCTGAGACTGTCCTGATGCGCGTCATCCGCGGAACGGGCACGCGCGGGTTAAGCGGAATTCGTCCGATCGTCGAACTGAAAGATGAATACGATGAGCCCGGCGGCGAGGTCATCCGGCCACTACTCGCGATTCGCCGTCGCGAGATCGAGCGCTATCTCAAAGACCTCGGCCAGCCCTGGCGCGAGGACTCCAGCAACCGCGATCTGAAATTTACCCGCAACCGCGTGCGCCACACGGTGCTGCCCCAGCTGGAACGCGACTTCAACCCTTCCGCCCCTGAAACACTCGCCGAACTCGCGGAGATCGCCCGAGGAGAAGAGGACTACTGGGAGAACGAGCTCTCCGGATGGATCGGCACCGCCATCCACTGGTCGGAACCAGAGTGGTCCCAACGCTATAGCAGGGAGCCCCAAGGCCTGGTGCAGTTGCATTCCTTCAACCCCGAACTCCACAAGCGCCAACAGGAACCCGGCCCTCTGGTGATGAACGCATCCGTGGACCTGGTCTGGCTCCTCTCCGAGCCGCTGGCCGTTCAGCGCCGAGCCGTGAAAGCCGTCGGCGATCTGGCTGGCTTCCCGCTCGAATTCAAACACGTAGAGGAAATCCTCCGGTTCGCCAGCGACGAGAAGCACAACGGCAAGCACCTATCGCTCCCTCTGGGTTGGAAACTCCTCCGCGAGCCTGAAGCGCTGAACTTCCTCACTCCCGATCTGCGCACCCAGGAACGTATCCCCACCGACTACGAATATCCACTCCCCCTCCCCGGCCGGGCTATGGTGCCTGAGGCTGGCATTGTGGTAGAAGCGGTGCGGGTGCAAACGGGGCCGGGAACCGGCGGATACGATCCCGATCACCTGCTGCACCCATCGCTGGTGTCGAAGGAATTAGCCGTCCGCAACTGGCGGCCCGGGGACCGATTCTGGCCGGTACACACCAAGTCCCCAAAGAAGATCAAGGAACTGTTGCAGGAGCGGCACATCACCGGACCCGAGCGCAGACTCTGGCCGGTGGTGACTAGTGGCGATGAGATCGTCTGGGTCCGCGGACTTCCAGGGCCTGCCTCGTTTGAGGCGAAGGGCGGCGAAGGAATCCTGATTCGCGAGCTGCCGCTGGAAGAAGAGTGAAGGGTAGTTGAGCCTTCCAGGAGGCGTGCGCCACAGCATGAACACCGCTTCGAAGCTGGAGCCATTGCGTCCCGTCATCTCCGCCGAGCAGATCCAGAAGCGCGTGCGGGAGATGGGCCACCAGATCTCAGACGACTATCGGTGAAGCTCGCCACCCTGCTCGACCGCCAGTCCGCGCGCCGGGTCGAGTTGCAGCCCGATTATTTTGGCTTTCTGGTCGACGAGGCATTCCTGGTCGGTTACGGGTTGGGAAGCCCCGAACACACCAGCCGCAACCTGTCCTGGCGGCAGCAAGTTAAGCGGTACCTGTGACTTAAGTCACAAAAAGAAGCACGGTTTTTTTGGACGCGGAACGAGTAAAATACCAGTCTCGGGAATTTGCATAGTTCAAGATCCTCGTGGCCGGCATCTAACTGAAACAGAACAGCCGTGCCGGGGTCGTGTCTTTTCATCGTGGCAAGGCATTGTTTGCAGAGGAGTTCTGAGTGAATTCGACAGTCAAAACGGTCGTTTTCTGGCTCGTAATCGTTATCTCCGCCATCCTGCTGTGGCAGGTAGTTCGGACCAGCAGCACCGGCCAGAAGGAAAAGCCCATCAATTTTTCTGAGTTCCTCACTGAGGTCGACCAGGGGAACGTCAGCGAAGTGACCATCACCGCGCAGGAAGTGCGCGGCAAGTTCAAGAACCAGACCACCTTCAATACCACCGCTCCGGCGAACTATCCGGACATGATCAAGAACCTGCGTGACAAGGGCGTGAACATCAACATCCGCGACGTCACCAACGGCAGCTGGCCGCTGCAGCTGCTCGGAACCTGGGCCCCGCTGATCCTGCTGGCTGCCCTGTGGTTCTTCATGATCCGCCAGATGCAGACCGGCGGAAATAAAGCCCTGTCGTTCGGCAAGAGCCGGGCGCGCCTGCTCTCGATGCAGCAGAAGAAAGTCACGTTCAAAGACGTGGCCGGGGTCGACGAAGCCAAGGAAGAGCTGCGGGAGATTATCGAGTTCCTGCGCGAAGCGCAGAAGTTCCAGAAGCTGGGTGGACGCATTCCCAAGGGCGTGCTCCTGGTCGGTCCCCCGGGAACCGGCAAGACCCTACTGGCCCGCGCGGTTGCCGGCGAAGCCAACGTTCCGTTCTTCTCCATCTCCGGTTCCGACTTCGTCGAGATGTTCGTCGGCGTTGGCGCCAGCCGCGTGCGCGATCTCTTCGAACAGGGCAAGAAGAACGCGCCCTGCATCATCTTCATCGACGAAATTGACGCCGTTGGCCGTCACCGTGGCGCGGGCTTGGGCGGCGGACACGACGAGCGCGAGCAGACTCTGAACCAGCTGCTGGTCGAAATGGACGGCTTCGAGTCGAACGAAGGCGTCATCCTGATGGCAGCCACCAACCGCCCCGACGTTCTCGATCCGGCGCTGCTTCGCCCTGGCCGTTTCGACCGCCGCGTGGTCGTGAGCCGACCCGATGTGCGCGGACGCGAAGAAATTCTCCGCGTGCACACCCGCAAGATCCCGCTGGCGGAAGACGTCGATCTCAGCGTGCTGGCGCGCGGCACCCCGGGATTCTCCGGTGCCGACCTGGCAAACATGGTGAACGAAGCTGCGCTGAGCGCGGCGCGTCAAAATCGCAAGGCCGTCCTGCAATACGACTTCGAACTCGCCAAAGACAAAGTTCTGATGGGCGTGGAACGCAAGTCCATGATCCTCTCCGATGAGGAGAAGAAAGTGACGGCGTACCACGAAGCGGGCCATGCTCTGATCGCGATGAAGCTGCCGCTCTCAGATCCTGTGCACAAGGTCACGATCATTCCTCGTGGCATGGCGCTAGGCGTGACCATGCAGTTGCCCATCGACGACAAGCACAACTACACCAAGGACTATCTCGAAACCGAGATCGCGATCCTGATGGGTGGACGCCTGGCCGAGGAGCTCTTCCTCAACCAGATGAGCACCGGTGCGGGCAACGACATCGAACGAGCCACCGAAATGGCGCGCAAGATGGTCTGTGAGTGGGGCATGAGCACCTTGGGCCCGCTCACCTTCGGCAAAAAGGAAGAGCAGATCTTCCTGGGCCGCGAGATTGCACAGCATCGCGACTACAGCGAGGACACCGCGATCAAGATTGACCTTGAAGTCCGGCGTCTGGTTGACGAGGGCTACCGCAAAGCCAAGAGCATCCTTGCGGAGAACCGCGAAGTCCTGACCAAGATCGCCGTGGCGCTGCTGGAGCGCGAAGTGCTCGACGCCAACGAAATCAAGCTGCTGGTCGATGGCAAGGAACTGCCGCCGATCAAGCTTCCCTCGAAGGACGACGGCGTGCAGCAGGTCCTGAAACCCGAGCCTGGACGCCCCGGAATCGCGAAAGGTGGCGAAAGCCCGGCGCGAGCCTAGTCAGAAAATCATCAGCCAATCTTGTCATTCCGACGCCGAGCGCAGCGGAGGCAGGAGGAATCTTGCTTTTCGTGGCGTCACTGATTCACCAGCTTCATCACGTGCTCCGGGTAACGCTCTCCCGCCGCGGCTCCGGAAGGAAACACTTCGTTAATCCGTCGCAAATCGCGTGCGCTCAAATGCACATGCATCGCTCCCACGTTGTCTCCCAGAAACTTCCGGCGCTTGGTTCCGGGAATCGGCACGATATCCTCCCCCTGCGCCAGCACCCACGCCACCGCCAGCTGTGACGGCGTGCACCGTTTCTCCTTCGCCATCTCCTCCACCCGCTGCAGGAGGTCGAGGTTCTTCTGGAAGTTCTCCCCTCGAAAACGCGGTGAAATGCGGCGGTAGTCGTCGGCGGCGAAGTCTTCGAACCTCTTGAACTGTCCGGTCAAGAACCCGCGCCCCAGCGGACTATAAGCGACGAACCCGATGCCAAGCTCGCGGCAGGCAGCAAGAATTCCGTCTTCCGGATCGCGCGACCACAATGAATACTCCGTCTGCAACGCAGCAATCGGATGCACTTTCACCGCCCGCCGCATGGTTTGCGCTCCTGCCTCCGACAGCCCGATGTAGCGAATCTTCCCTTCCTTCACCAGCTGCGCCATCGCGCCCACCGTCTCCTCGATCGGGGTGTTGGGATCGACGCGGTGCTGGTAGTAGAGATCGATGGTCTCCACGCCCAGCCGCCGCAAGCTTCCCTCGCACGACGAGCGCACGTAGTCCGGTTTGCCGTTGACGCCGCGCACCAGCGGGTTCTTGGGATCCCGCACAATACCGAACTTGGTGGCGATCACGACCTGGTGGCGTTTTCCCCGGATCGCCCTCCCCACCAACTCTTCGTTCTTGTAAGGCCCATACATATCCGCCGTGTCGAGAAAGTTGACCCCCAGCTCGATCGCGC
>Ga0307479_10002655_pt1 | contig 16245 bp, 14 predicted proteins | sample atmos_gasesECM4C_FD_203743 | JGI IMG/M metagenome (GOLD analysis project Ga0307479, IMG submission 203743) | Hardwood forest soil microbial communities from Morgan-Monroe State Forest, Indiana, United States - atmos_gasesECM4C_515 | ecosystem: Environmental > Terrestrial > Soil > Temperate... | reverse complement strand
GTTTCCTCGAGGCATCAGCTGCATCTGACTCCTCGCTCTCCACCAACCATCCACTTCGCCCGGTAGAACGGCCCAAATTTTTTCCCGTGCAATCGTCTGCCGGAGATAATCGAGTAATGACTCGTAAACATTGCGTTCGCGCCGTTCGGTCAGGTAATCCGGGTGGGTAATAAAACTCAGCAGCCCATTTCTTCCGTTAATCAGATCTATTTGCTTCTTCCAAAGAGTGAGGGAATAATCGTTCAGGATGTGAAAGAGCGAATAATCTTGAGCGGCAGTGAGAGGAAGCTCGAGGATTTTGCCAATGAAATAAGGCATAACCGTGCAACAGCCGCCGCGCAACGGTTCCAGATGGGCGACGTTTGGCACAGACATGTCGTAAGAAAAGTCGAAGACGTCGTACCAGTCTTCATTTCGATACATGGCCCCAGCGCGAAAGCCGCGTGAGTTGTATTTCTTAAGGTAGCCGTTGATTCTTTCGGCCCGGCGCAAGAATTCAGACCGATCCTGGTATAAGTTCCCATCGTGATTTAAGTCGTGGACATTTAATTCATATCCGCGGTTCCGGATCTCGCGAACATACTCATCCGATACCGTGTATCGCTTTTCGGGGATGACTTGAAACGAAGCCTTGATGCCGTAGGAATCGTCCAGGTCCATCAACTTTGGGGTGAAGTCGCGACCCACGGAAGTTTCCACGTCGTGAGTCATGATCAAGCAACTGTGAGCGCCCTCCGGCCAAAACCAGATGAACGGGATTTTCGTTGTCGCACTTGCCTTCATCAACAGCCGCAAATATTCTTTGTGAAGGTTGTCCACTGTGAAGTCTACCGGCCAGGTCGGGAATGGCAATTTCTTCCAATCACTGAAATAAACTCTTTGCATGTGACGGCGAAATGAAGTCGGCAAAAACCGTCTGATCGAGTAATACAATTTACGGACCGGTTCGCTGACCGCAATCTTCTCGGTTCCTGAGGTCATTTTCTGCCGATAGCGTTCCAGGCGTATGTTTTGGACCGCCTCAGTAAAGTCAAAGGGAAATTGAATCGTACCGTCGTCGTAGCGAACATGCTTCGAGGCATCGAATTCACCGGAACCTGCCACGTCTGCCGCAACACCCGAGTGGCAGCGCCCGTAGCAGATGTTTCTGGGACCAAATTGGAAAAACCCGGCCTCTTCGGTCGTGGACCTTACGATCGGGGATATCCCGCCGAAGGAATTTTGTGGAATGCGATAGTAATCCGATAAAGTTTGAATCATAGATAGATTTGGGACACCTGGCGCCATTCTTGTTTTCCACTCATAGTGTGGTACTCATGTGTTTTCTTCCTACGGCGGTGAATTTCCCCAAGAAAGTGCAGCTGCTTTGGAAGGCCACCAAGCCCCTGTATGGTGGCCTTCCAAATTCGAAGGCGAATACCAGCCCAGTTTCCCGCTTATTTGGTGAACACCCTCCGGTACGCCGCTAACAGATTCTTGACGCTATATTCCCATCCAAGTTCTTCTTCGATTCTCTTGCGTCCGAGCTCACCCATCTTTTTCCTTTCGCTTGGATTATCGAGCAGCCATAGGATCTTTGCAGCGAAATCCGCCACTTGATTGGTGTTGTCGGCATATAAAGAAGCTTCTTGGGCGCTGAATCGCCCCTCTTTCAGATCGAACTGAACAATGGGCTTACCCAAAGACATGTATTCCATGATTTTGATCATCGTGGAGATATCGTTCATTTCGCACGGCTTGTCCGGGTTAACGCATACATCAGCGGTGGAGAGAACGTCCAGAAGTTGTTCGTCGGGAATTCTCCCCGTGAAGTTGACAGTATCCTCGAGCTGTTTGTCCTGGACCATTTTCTGAAGGCCGGCGAGTCCCGGTCCGCCGCCGACGCAGGTGAAGTGAACGTCGTTACGCCCGATGTTTTTTATGTACAGCGCGACATCCAGAAGGATGTCCAAGCCCTCCTGGATGCTCATGGTTCCGACGTAACCCACGAGGAAGGGTTTGTTGTACTTCAGGGCGGGTTTCGGCGGAACAGCTTTGAAGGTCTTCGAGTCGGGTCCGTTGCGAACAATGAAGACGTCTGCGGGGTCGAGACCACCCCGAGCCACGGCCAAATCGCCGTAGCTCCGGTTGGTGGACATGACGACATCGCTGAAACGAAAAGTTAGTTTTTCGAACCAAATCAGTACTTTGTAAAGGAATCCTTGTTTGCCGTATTTCGAAAAATAAAGTTCTGGATTTACGTCGTGGTGATCAAAGATGTATTTGACTCCAAACAGTTTGAACGGCAGCGCCACTAGAAAGATGGTGTCAGGAGGATTACACCCTTGAATGACATGGAATCCGTGGCGCAAAAAGATCCACCAGGAGTATATGAACTCCCAGAACAAGGCGCTGCTATATTCCAGTAAATACCCGAAAGGGCTATTCCCGTCATCTGTCCTGGGGTGCCGATAGACGCGAACGCCTTCGATGAACTCGTAGCCCCGCTCATAACCTTTATCTCGCGGACATAACACGGTTACGTCGTAACCGTTCTTTTGAAGGGAGCGCGCCTCTTTCCATACACGCGGATCGAAGGGAACCGGGGAGTTCTCCACAATGATTAGGACTTTTTTTCTCAAGATTGCAGCCTCATTGCTCTACAGCCGTTTGTAGAGTCCGGCGAGCGCGCAAAGCATTGTCGCCTGCCACCAGTGTCGCGTGGAGACTTTGTTCACCCGCCAATTAGAAAAACGACGGTAGTAGAAATAGCCGCTGGCGTCCTGCAAGTTCTCAATCGTCCATCGGGAAACTCGAAGCGCCAATTGTACACTTCGGGGACCGCAATCGGAGAAGATAAGGGTAAATTGCGTCCAGGCCATCGCAAGTATCATTGCCGCGATACTCATTTCTTCTAGCTGGCTGAGAGCCCGCGAACGGATTGGAAAATTTGGGCCCTTGAAAATGTGAGAGAGCCTTTTGCCCGGGCGCTTTTACCAGCAGATACCGTCGTACTTGCCATTTTCACTCCTGCGATTCGTAATTCGTACAAAATCCACCAAATTCTGGCCCTCATGCAGACGTTCAATCACGCCCTCGAACTCGGGATCCTTGTTGCCGATCACGACTGTTTCGGCGTGCTTCAAAACAGCATCGATTCCGTTAACCATTAATCGGGATATGTGTGGAATGCGGTTGAGGATGAAATCACGATTTGCACCGACCAGACTTGCCAGGTTCACATTCCGATCAAAGATGCGCAGGTCATAGCCTTTGCCAATCAGGTGCTCGATCACTTCAATCATCGGACTCTCTCGCAGATCGTCCGTTCCGGACTTGAAACTGAATCCCAGCACACCGATCCGCCGGTGTCCCTTTTCCGTTATTAGTCGCAATCCTTTTGATACCTGCAACTCGTTGCTCGGCAAAATGGCGCCCATGATCGGCAATTGTAAATCGTTGGTTTTGGCCTTGTATGCCAAAGCCCTCAGGTCTTTCGGTAAACACGATCCGCCAAAGGCAAAACCAGGCATCAGATACGCGGAGGAAATGTTGAGCTTCTTGTCTTCGCAGAAGATTTTCATGACCGCATGGGCATCGATGCCGAACGATTTGCAAAGATTGCCGATCTCGTTGGCAAAGCCGATCTTGAGCGCATGCCAGCTGTTGTCGACATACTTAACCATCTCGGCGGTTTCGAGATCTGTTCGGATAAAGGGCGCTTCAAGTTTCGCGTACAGGCTGGTCAACAACTCGCCGCTTGTGCGATCGAACTCCCCAATGACCGTCTTAGGAGGGGAATCGAAATCTTTTACCGCTGAACCTTCACGCAGAAACTCAGGATTGTTGCAGACGCCGAAGTCAGCCCCGGCTTTCTTTCCGGAATTTTCTTCTAACGTGGGGATCACGATATCGCGCATTGTGCCAGGCAAAATTGTGCTGCGGATAACGACAGTGTGACGTACAGTTTTATTCTTAAGCGCTCTGCCGATCAATTCGCAAACGCGCCGGATATAAGTCAGGTCAAGATTGCCGTTGGCCTGGCTCGGGGTGCCGACACAGACGAAGGAGAGCTCTGTCTGGTTGATGGCTTCGTCCTGATTCTCGGTCGCCCGGAGACGTCCGGAGCGCACGGTCTCGGCGATGATTTCACCGATCTCTGCCTCGATGATGGGAGACTGACCGGCGTTTATCAGGTCAACCTTAGTGCGGACAGGGTCGACGCCGATCACCTGATGTCCGTCTCGCGCCATGCACCCAGCAGACACCGTTCCGACGTACCCCATTCCGAAGATGCTGATTTTCAAGACAAGCTCCTTGCCGGCCGGCCGGCGTCCGCATTAGATGTACTATCGAACGGCGAGAATCTGAACCTGTTCAAGTCTGCCGCTGATGCCGCATCGAGAATTCTAGACAAAGTTGGTAGTTGCTTCAGAACTACCGCAGTCCTTCAAGAAATTTGCACAAATAGGAAAAAGCTCCATAGGCGTCCGAGCTACTGGAATGCATTTCGCCGACAGGGAGTCTCCAGAGTTTTCGAGTGCAGTGGACCCGAACAAAATCGGCTTACAGCCCGCTGCAAGACCTGCTTGGATGTCGGTGTCTGAATCTCCGATGAAGACAGACCGCGTGAGGCCTATGTTGTAGTCCCCGGCAGCATATTGCAACAAGCCAGGTTTCGGCTTTCGACAGGTGCAGTTCTCGTCAGCCCTGTGAATGCAGTAGTAGGCTGCTGCCATGAATACGCCAATAGCGGCGAAATTTTGGTGCATTCGGCCGGTAATTTCCTCGAGCACCGCAGAATCAAGCAAGCCTTTGCCAACACACGCCTGATTGGAGATCACGATCATTGGAAGATGGAGCGTCGCCAGCTGCTGGAGTGCCGCTTCTATCCCTGGGATGAAGAGAAATTGAGACCAGTCCAAGATGTAGTCCCCGGGCCGGCGGCAGTTTATTACGCCATCGCGGTCAAAGAAAATGGCGGGGCCGGGCAGGCGCAACCTTTCTTCAGAAAATTGCATTCGCAGCAAAACGAAAACTCCTCAAACTTTTTCAAAAGTCTGATGCTTTAGCACTGTATCCAGATGAAATTGGCGTGCCTTAAATTCATTTCTTTTCAAAAAGGGTTTCTTCGATGATCTCGCAGATCAAATGACCCGTCAGGATATGGCATTCCTGGATGCGGGGCGTTTCCTCCGACGGCATGCAAATCGTGCAATCGGCAATATGTTTGAGTTTGCCCCCGGACTTTCCGGTGAGTGAGACGGTGTAGATCGATTTTGATTTCGCGGCTTCCAACGCGCGGATCACGTTGGGAGAGTTGCCGCTGGTAGAAATCCCCACCGCAACATCTCCAGGCTTGCCCAACGCTTCCAGTTGACGCGCAAAAACAAGATCAAACCCGTAATCATTCCCGATCGCGGTAAGGGACGAAGAGTTCACGCTTAACGCCAATGCCGGCAGGGCCCGCCTTTCTTTTAAGTACCGCCCGGTGAATTCCGCGGCCAGATGCTGAGAGTCCGCCGCACTGCCACCGTTTCCGAAGAAGATGACTTTCCCTTCAGATTTCAGAGATTGGGTGATCCGGTCTGCAACCTGCATCACTAATCTCTGATAATTCTCATCAAGCAGCAATGCTTGCTTGACCGCAATCGAACTCTTGATTCTGTCGCGCAAGAGCGCGTGGATGTCCGCTTGCTCCATAATCTCGCCACCCCTCCTCTTCCAGATGGTTGTTCTGATCGACTACTAGTTTCTAGAGCCAGTTTGGTATCTAAGCCACTCTTCGAAGACAACCAGGCTGAACAGAATCTTGTGGTTGTCGCTGCTCCCTGTTTCGTGTTGCTTAAACATGTCGCGAACCGCCGAAGGTTGCAAATACTTGTAAATTTGCGATTGCTTGTCCAACAGGATGTTTTCCATTTTCTGGTGTTTGGATGAACGGAACCAGTCATCGACAACATTTCCGGCAAAGCCGCGTTTTTTCCTTTTTAATATCCTTGGAGGAAGAAAAGACTGGCAGACTTGGCGGTGCAACCACTTTCTGGAACCGTTGCGAACCTTGAAATTTGCCCGCAATCTTTCCGCGAATTCCACGATTTCCTTGTCCAGATAAGGTACGCGCGCTTCCAGACTGTGCGCCATGGAAAGTTTATCGGCATACATCAGGAGCTCGTCAGGGAGAGTTGACCTAAGTTCCAGGAACTGAAACCCGCCAAGCTCATCCGTTTCGCTTAGCAGCGGAGCAAAATCGCGCCAGCAAGTCAGTATTTGATCGCCGGTATCTGGCCCGATCAGACCATCCTGAAACAACTCATCCACTTTTTCGCCAGGTTGGATGGAGAACACATGCTGATAGCGTCTCTGCCGATCGGAGATCGCAAGGGAACGAACACCTCGTTTTAGGGTCTCATTTCGAGGAAGTGCACCAATGGCCGAGGCAATCGGACCTCGAACCCATTGTGGCAATCCTCCCCACAGACCGCCATAACGGACGCCAACGTGACGATTGTATCCCCCGAAGAGTTCATCGGGGCCCTGTCCGATCAATGCTACCTTGACGTCTTTTCGGGCACGCTCGCAAACAAAATACATAGGAACAATCGATGCGGTTGCGACAGGTTCTTCCAGGCAGCCAACAATCCGCGGGAGGGTCTCTTCAAATGTCTTCTGATTCAGCAGAACAGCGGTGTGCTGGGAGGAGAGACATGAGGCCGTATCTGCCGCGTCAGCCAACTCATCGTCGGCAAAGCTGGCTCCATAACCGACCGTGTATGTTCGCCACGAATCCCCGTAGAGATTCATTAATGCGAGTAACAAAGCGGAGTCGATGCCGCCACTCAGCAGCAAGCCAACCGGCACATCGCTGAGCAGGTGCCTTTTTACGGAAACTTTGTAAAGCCTGAGTAATTCCTCACGGGCCTCGTTTTCAGAGACCATGGGGGAAAAGGGAACTGGTTTGAACTGGTACCACAACTCCGAACGGAATTGCCCCTCTTCGAAAATCAACCTGCTCCCCGGCGCGAGTTTCTGGACCCCTTTGAACACGGTTTTGGGCGAGGGGGTGAAGCGATAACGGAGAAACAGATTCAGGGAAACGGGATCCACCTCGGGTTTTTCGGTCGAGGTAGCGATTACGGGGCGAATCTCTGAACCAAAAAAAACACTTCCCTTGTCGATCCGATAATAGATCGGTTTAATTCCGAATGGATCGCGAGCCACCAGCAAACGCTTGCGCCGAGTATCCCAAATTGCCAACCCGAACATTCCGTTGAGATGGTTCAGGACATCATTGCCCCATTGCTTATATCCAAGGACGATCACTTCCGTGTCGCATTTTGTCCGGAATTGATGCCCTAAGGATTCAAGTTCGTCCTTCAACTCCGGGAAGTTGTAAATCTCTCCATTAAAGACAACCCAGACGGACTCCTCCCGATCCGACATCGGCTGGTGGCCGCCTTCCAGGTCAATAATGGAAAGCCGCCGGAATCCAAAGGCCAGCGAATCATCCAGAAAATAGCCTTCGTCATCCGGCCCGCGGTGGACCATCGTCCGGGTCATTTTCTCGATGTCTTCCCGCCGGACCGGAGCACCGCTTTGAAAATTATATTGGCCGCAAATCCCGCACATAAGTCCCCGCAATCCTGCTGCGAAAAGTTGATTCTCTAGCGCTCCGTATTCCGATAGAGCAAAAGGCAGAGGCTTCTGAACAGTTGGGATGCGGCCCACCGGTGCATGGGAGTGTTATCCCAGCCAAGGAGTAATTGGCGGCTTCGGAAGGAACCTTCGGCCCTTTGCCAGTTCGTCATGATGTCTTGGAGCACGATGTTCAAGTTTTCGTCCAACTTCGGGAAGCGCCCCCGCAAGAGAATGCTCAGGTTGATCGACTCAGCGTAGTCATAGAGCTCCCGACGGTACACGGTTAGGCGTGGGCGGCGTGAAAATGGTTTTGGCAGTCCCTTTTCGTCGAACAAGTTCTTGACGTAATAGTCCACTCCGCGCTGAAGGGCACTGGTGCAACCTGGGTGTCCAGTAAGAGCTTCGATCTTCGCCAATGCCTTCATCACGAAGCAGGTATGAAAATGATCGACAAAATTTCTCGTCCCGTCGGTTGAATAGAACCACGATCCGTCCGCGTTTTGTGCCTCAAGTACGAAATTAAGATTTCTTTCCGCAACAGTGTGGTATTTGCTTTCGGAGAAATCCACCGAAGCGCAGGTTAACAGAAAGGCCCGATAGGCGTTGGCGTTTACAACCTGGACCGAATGTGTTGGGTTCGGACTGTAGGAACAAGTTGAAGCCTTGGGCGAGGTTTCGATGTCTTTGTAATCATGCAGGGCGTGTTCCGCGATCGACCGCATGATGACGCGCCATTTTTCGTCTCCGTCAACTTCTTGGACTTGCTTGAACGCTTCGTACACATACGGAACAGTCGTAATCAGCGGCGTGCCTTGCCAAATTGTGCCGCGAACTGTCTCCCAATTGAACGGGTAACCCCAGCAGTAGTTGTCATACCCAGAACAACGCGTTTCGATCAGAACCTCGAGAAAATGAACCGCCCGCTTGTAGTATTCGTCCTGTTGATAGGTCTTTGCGAGCATGGCAAAGCCCATTGCGTAGTGGGCGTCTGCAATCGGAAAACGTTGCGGTTTCCAGAACAGCCGCCGGGCGGATGGAACAAACGCTTCACTGAACACCATCGGAGAGACCGCAAGGGTTCCGAGGAAAGGTTTCTTGTAGTACAGAGCTTTTGCGGCGCGCGTCAGATCGCTGGAAAAATAGCTCTGGAAGTCGTAGGAAACTTCTCCATAATTTTGCAACCAATCGATAAACCGCAGAACCGATTTTTGAACCTGCTGCGTGGGAATCGAATTTCCCGCGGCTTCTCCAATTGCAGGAGCTGTGGGTTTTACCTCTGTGCTCATCAAATCCTCTCGTTTCGTGGCAGGGTCTTATTCGTCACTCATTTAAATGCAAGCCGCTTTGTAATTTGCTCCAGCTCGGCCAGTCTTCGGATGAAGGCAGCTGGAGTCTGGAAGGAATGCCTTCATTTTTGAGGAGCGACGGAGCGCGTCGGCTGGTCGACAGGCATAAGTTCGAACTTATCCAGGCGTTTAAAGGTGCACACGGACACCAAAATCTTTCTCAACCTTCGCATCTGCTCTTTGCGATGAAACTTCATGAGTTCGTCTGAAACAGGACGTTTATCGTGTTTCAGGTACGCCGCGAAATACCCCAGGAAGAGTGCCACGCCTGACAGTACGTAGGGCTTCTTGGTCACGCGGTAAACAGAGCGGAAAATTTCCCAAAGCGGATGCCCTCCCAGGTAGTAGTCTTTCCTGCCGTAAACGTAGCTGGAGCCCAGTACTCCGCGGTCCGCTGTGCCCAGGAGGCGGTGATGGAAAAATGATTTTTCACGGAATGATCTTGTCTTCCATCCGATCATGCGGGCGGTCGTGACTGCGATCCAGTCAATGCCGCCGTTTTTGCTCGGAGTGTAACCGCCAATTTCCTCGAAACATTCGCGTCGGAAAATCTGACATTGGCCAGAAACATAATTCTGGCCCTCGAAACTGTCGGTTCCCGAACTGTAGCCATCCTCGATAAAAATTGTGCCCGCAACTCCCAAGGTTGGATCGTCCGTGAATTTGCCCATGAGGAACTCAAAGTGATCCTCATCCAGCGTGACGTCGGCGTCTAAATTCCCGATCACTTCATACGCAACCTCTTTGAGCCGCTCTCTTCCAGCATTGAATGCGTGAACTTTAGCCGCAAAATTGCGCCCTTGCCGCTTTGGCAAATTAACGAGCTCTATCCAAGCATGCTTTTGCGCATAGCCTTCCACAATGCTCGCAGTCGTATCCGTGGAACCATCGTTGACGATGACCCATTTGACCGGTAGGACGGTTTGTTTCACGACCGACCTCAGAGTGTATTCAATCAGTTTTGCTTCATTGCAAGCAGGAGTAATCAGGGCGTATGGCGGAAAACTTCGTTGATGCACCATTCACCACCTCCGAGTAGATTTGCGGGGAGCGAGAAACTTCTTCCCGGAAATCTTTTCTTTAATGTGTTGTGTATCTACGCCAATAATTTTCGAAAACATGAACCACAACAAAGCCTTGAGATGGTTGCTAACCTTGCGAAAAGTGAGCTTGAAGGAGTCGCCAGTTTTTTTGAATGCGCCGGGCATCAGGCCTTTTGGGACGCCGCCGGCTGCAGTGAACCGGTAAGCTGGTCCCTCCACCACTCCAACATATCGCGTACCGTTGTGCGCAATGGGATTTCGGGATTCCACGTGCAGCGGCTCCGGAACTTGGTCATATCCCCTGCAATGACCGGCTCATCGCAAGCCCGAACCAGGCTGGGCTCTTGCTCCAGCTCGAATTTCACTCCAACTTGAGAACGAATCTCCTCGATGATCTCCTGAACCGAATAGATGCTTTCGGCTCCGAGGTTGTAAACTTCGCCTGCCTCGCAATGTTCTGCCGCCAGCCACAGTCCCCGCACCTGATCGCGCACATCGATGATCGCGCGCCGGGTGTTGGTGTTCCCCACTTTCATTACCGGAGGGCGGATGCCCAACACGATTTCAATCGCCCTCTTCGTGAGATCGGAACAAACATCATCTTTTTTCCCCGGCCCGGTGGTGTTAAAAATTCTGATCCGTATGGCTGGAATCTTGTAGTTTGCATAGTACTGAGCGGCGAGCAAATCCTGAGCGACTTTACTCACACCGTATGGATGCAGCGGCAAGAGTGGATGAGTTTCTCGAACCGGCAAATCCTTGCTGGCAACAAGGCCATACTCCGCGCTCGAGCATGCGACCACGACCGTGGGCGAAAGTTTCAGGGTGCGGAGGGCTTCAAAAAGGTTGATGGTCCCCCCTGCGTTCGATTCGAAGGTTTCTTGCGGACAGGCCAAGGAGATGGTTGGATAGCTTTGAGCGGCGAGATGAAAAACTCGTTCTGGCGCAAAGTTCGCAATGAGCTCCGAGAAACGCGCGCCATCCCGCACATCACAGTGTTCGAAACCAGTGTCGGGCCAGGAATTCTTGGGCTCACGGTGATCAAGCCCCAGCACGGAGCAGCCAGACGCGATGCATTGTTTGGCCAGAAAAGGAGCTATAAATCCTGCCGCACCTGTGATCATTACCTTCATGGTTAGTCCTCGTTTTGAATTACGGATTCTGCCCATTCAACATTTGCCAGGAGACCTTGTGCCTCTCGGTAGCGTTCTGGCGTGCCGATGTCGATGCATCTGGCAGGAGAGACAAAAGCCTGAATTTGCTTTCCGCTGGCAAGCCACTTGGGGAAAAGATGCTCTTCCAAGGAAATGTTGACACCCGACGCAATCTCCTCCACAAGCGCCTTGTTCAACATGTAGATTCCAGCGCTGCGGTAGGAGGCTCCTTGAACGAATTGTTTTTCCGCGAAGGCGGTAGTCTTACCATCTTGGTCAAACACGACCGAGCCGGCATCGCTGCGAGAATCAGGTATCACTGCCATCGTGATGTCGGCTTTGGAATTCAGATGTGCCATCATCAATTGATTCAAATTCACATCCGTGTAGCTGTCACCGTTCAATGCCAGAAAGTTATCCGTGACGACGTGCGCTACCGACTGGCGCAGAGCCCCACCTGTCCCCAACGGCATCTGCTCGAGTGAGTAGCAAAGCTGCAATCCAGATGTCTTCTCCCCAAAATATTCACGGATCATCTGCTGCTTCTGTCCCAGACTAAGGATGATCCGAACAAAGCCTTGCCGCTTTAGCTGATGCAAAAGGAGTTCCAGGAACGGGCGTTCACCGATTTTCGCCATGGGTTTTGGCGTTTCCCCAATGACTGATTTCAGCCTGAGACCTGCCCCACCCGCCAAGATGACCACATCCGGGATTGGAAGCATGTGCTAAACCAGAACCTCTTCGGAATCCTTGTAGGCATGTTCCGGCTCATATACGACAACGTGGCTCCCCCTTGCAGGGAATGTAATTGGCACGCACAGCAGTTTGTTCAGGCGATTGATCAAGGCCTTTCGCCCTTGAGGAGGAACAAAAAAGAGCATGAATCCTCCTCCTCCGGCACCAAGGAGCTTACCTCCGATTGCTCCAGCTTCCAGGCCAGCCTGGTAGATTTCGTCAATAAGAGGATTGGAAATCTTATCCGTCAGGGATTTCTTAAGCTTCCAACTCTCATGCAGTAAGCTCCCGAAATCGCGGATCGGTCGATTCGTGCTGGTGATGATCGCCTCGGCTTCAGAGACCATCTGAAACATGGCGGAAAGCTCTGCTTGTCGCTTATGTGTTTCTTTGATCTGTACTTGTGCTACCTCTGAGGCAGTGCGGGCGAACCCGGTGAAAAACAGCACTATGTGCTCCTGAAGCTCTGCAATCCTTTCGCGAGGGGCCAACACGGGTTGTACGTCAAAGCTTCCATCACGATGAAAGTTGGTGCGATTCAGGCCGCCGTAAGCAGCTATGATCTGGTCTTGATATCCCACGGCCTCCTGGAGTAATTCCTGTTCAACATAGATTGCGTCCTGCGCCAAAGCTTGCTTATCCCTCATTCTATCTTGAAGGGCATATAGCCCAAGGAGAAGGCCAACAGTGAAAGCGGAACTTGTCCCTAGGCCTGTGCGCGCAGGCAAATCTGCAACGTGGTGAATCTCTACGCCTTCTCGGATTTTCATGAACTGCAGACAGCCTCGCACCGCAGGATGCTCGATCGCCTCATTGCTCGTAACATTTTCGACCTTAGAGTAGGAAATGCGGCTTCGATAATCGAAGAAAGGTGGCATCCGGCGACATGTAATGTAACAGTACTTATCGATGGCCGTTGACAACACCGCCCCTCCATTTTGACTTGACCACACGGGGTAGTCCGTTCCACCACCGAAGAACGAAATGCGAAGTGGGGTGCGTGTAATAATCATAGATTGGCTCCAGGGAACCGGTCCCTCGATTGGAAAATCTCAGGGACAAACTCCATTTTTACTCACCGACTACTAAATCGCATACAAGAACTCCTGAAAAAGGCCTGGAATACAACCATCAGTTATCTTCTGGACACCCGACGAGGGTGGCTGCTTATCTGACTTCAGATTGTGAAGCGAACTGGACCTGCCCCCTGTTCTTGGCAAGCTGCTCGAAAATGGAATCCATGATTCCGGCAGTTACAAGAATCTCTCGATAAGGAATTGGGAGGGGGGCTCCTTCCTGAATCGAGTTGTAAAAGGATTCGATGAGATACTTCATACCAGCATCCATGTGAAAATCCCGCTTCAAAAACAACTGAAGATTCGTCGCAGCGTTGTCGAGATGTTGCTTTGCAAATATGCCAGCAGGGATAAGTTTGTCTGCATAACTCTTGAATTTACTGCCACCAAGCTTGATTAAAATTTCATGGTGCTGATCAAGAAGGAGACCGTTCGCGGGACCGTAAATTCGAAACTCATGGATAGAGGGCCTCATTTGGGAAGAGAAGGTGAAATAGGCCGTTAAGCGTTCTTCCTCGCTGATGATGACCCTTAGTTCATCTACGATCTCACACTCATTGATTCGTTTCAGGAGAGGGCTCGTAAAACCATAGGCAATCACCAGTGGCGAATCGCTTGTGAGAAACTCGGCAATGCTCGCGATTCCGTGGCTGATGATGTTCTGAAGCAACTTCCCTGGTAATTTTCTAACCCAATGTTGTTTGTCGCCCAACAACGCTTTGGCATAGCTCGGGTCACTTAAGTCATAGGAGTAGTAACTCTCCATGTGTACCGGAGAGCCCCCCAAGTAGCCACTTTGGACCAGGTTTCTCATTCTTCTAGCAACGTGACTGAACTGGTAGTTGTGCCCAACAGTCAATTTCAATCCCTTGCTTTCCGCTATGGACACAAGTTGCTTCGCCTGCTCTGCGAAGACAGTGAAGGGCTTTTCAATGTAGACATGACAACCAAGTTCGAGACAGTTCTTAGCGATTTCAAAATGAGTTTCGGGGGGGGTGGTAATATGCACCACGTCGGGCCGAGTCGCATTGAGAAGTTCCATCAGATCTGTGAAATACGCTTTGATTGGAAAACGCTCGTAGAGTTGCTTCGCCATCAGTGGTTCACGGTCACACACAGCAACAATTTCGCATCCCTTTATCCTTTGGATCTGCGAGGCATGACCGTCAGCAATCTTGCCGCATCCCACTATGGCGACTTTAAGCATGGCGTGCATCCTGTCTGCAGGCGGCAAAATGCCGCTTCAATGCCTCTGAAGTAGAAACAACTGGCGTCCAACCAAGTTTGGATTTCAACTTTCGGTTGCTATAGCGAGTTTTTTTCCAATAAGCGTGCCAGCGGTTACGGTTAAAGACGGGCGGCAACTGCCCCTCAGACCAATGAGAGTATTTCTCCCATAAGTAGCAAAGGGCATAGCTGACGCAATGGGGAAGGTAGATCGAGTGGAAGCGTCCAACATTTCGCTTGTGAAGTCGCAAGAACTGGCGGCTTGAGGGAACATCATCATCCACTACGTTAAATACCTCACCTTCGACACCCGGAACAAGCCCTGCCACCACGATCGCCTCTGCGCAATTATCCACATAAGTGAACGGTATGGGATTGGATCCTCCGAGGTGCAGGAAAATCCCAAATGTACCCAACCCCACGCGGCCGGTTATCTCTGACTTGCCCTCACCATACACACTACCTGGCCTGACCACAACGTAGGGGAGTCTCCAATTCCTTCCATATTCGCGGAGAAGTTCTTCCTGCTTTACTTTCGCAAAGCAATAAGCCTCTCCGCGGAGTTCTGAATGTTCATCGATTGGACATGACTCGTCTAAGAGCCGGCCTTGGCGTTTTTGGCGGTTTGAATAAACTGCGAACGAGCTGACCAGTACGAAACGCGGCAGACTAACATTTCGTACACACGCATCGAGCAGATTGCGCGTTGTAACCACAGAGTTCAGGACGGCATTGGGAAAGGATTTTTCACTAACACCTGCGGCGAGATGAAGGATGAGGGCTGCGTCCTTGCAGGCTTTTTCGCAGTCCTGGCGCGATAGCAAATTACCAGTTACCAGTTCGATGTGAGCGCCCGCCGGCCGCCGCTCGATGACAGCCTTCAATCTGGTGAGATTACTGGAGGGCCGAACCAAGCAGACTAGATTTCGGAATCCACGATTAAGCAGCCGTTCCAAAACGCGAGTGCCTATAAAACCTGCCGCCCCGGTTATAAGTACGCGCTCATCGGGAGCGATTACGAAAGTCTGATGCTGGTCCACACCTGAAAGTTCGTTTCCACGCATTCCGCGCCCTTCGCAGGCGGTACGAGAATCATCCACCGGAAGCCTCCGACTGTCTTTCTTTCAAAACCTTTTCCGAGGCTTCGAGTCGGAGTAACTTTGAATAGACACCCATGGTCAGCTCTCCGGCTAAATGCCAGGAATTGCGTTTGACAGCGTAATCTACTATTTCCTGCCGCCTGTTGATTAATTCCGTGTATAGATCACTGACAAAATAATGTTCAATGGCTCTGGCCAAGTCTACCGAGTCTTCCGGAACAAACATGTAACCTGTCTTGCCTTCGACAATGTCCTCTTTCAGCGATCCCACATCCGCAGCAAGCACCGGCAAGCCAAAACTGTAACCAAGGAAGAGAACTCCGCTCTGGTAGATATATCTGTAAGGGAGAGCCAGGACATCCGCCGCTTTGAAATAGACCTCTGTCTCCTCATCTGGAATATAATCTGCCCTCAATAGTATTCGGCCGTCTCGAACTTCGTTCTTGATCAGATCCAGGATTTCTTGCCAGTATTTATCACAATTTTTTGGTCTCCCCGCGACGATCAGACGATAATCGTCGCGTCTGGACAAGACCTTTCGAAATGCTGCAATTAGGTATTCCAATCCCTTGTATGGGGCAATGTTACCGAAAAACAAAATCGTCTTTTCATTAGCGCGGATGCCCAACCTCTGTCTGGCCTCCGCTGGGCTTAGATCCGTGTTGGGCACGGCGTTGTTAATCCCAAATGGAATGACTGTGGTGCGTTCTCTCGCTACCCCAAAGCTCTCGATGAGTTCCTCCCTCATTTTCTCTGTGTGAACGAAGAGATGGTCAGCGAGACAGTATTGGATGCGCAGAGTTAAACGGTTCAAGAGCGAGTCGCGGGAATCCCTCGTCTCCGCATTCACATTGTGCACAGTGAGAACCACGAGTTTCCCGAGCCAGCGGTAATAGAGCATCAAAAGGGTGCGGTCAAAGTGCTTGAACTTGTTGTTCCAGAGAATG
>Ga0307479_10002654_pt1 | contig 16247 bp, 14 predicted proteins | sample atmos_gasesECM4C_FD_203743 | JGI IMG/M metagenome (GOLD analysis project Ga0307479, IMG submission 203743) | Hardwood forest soil microbial communities from Morgan-Monroe State Forest, Indiana, United States - atmos_gasesECM4C_515 | ecosystem: Environmental > Terrestrial > Soil > Temperate... | reverse complement strand
ATCGCGCGATGGATACGATTGGCAAGAATCTCGAACGGGAAATCAAGAAGGGCAAACTCGCGGAATCGGAGAAGGAAACAGTGCTCGCCCGGGTGAAACCCAGCGCCGACATGGCTGCCATTGCCGACGCGGATTTCGTCGTGGAAGCCGTTCCTGAGAAACTCGAAATCAAGCGAGCTGTTCTCACCGAAGCCGATCGCATCCTCCGCCCCGAAGTCATCATCGCCAGCAACACTTCGTCGATTTCCATGACCACCCTGGCCGCACTCACAAAGCGCCCCGACCGCTTTGTCGGTATGCATTTCATGAACCCTGTCCCCGTCATGGTGCTGGTCGAAGTCATCCGTGCGCTGCAAACCTCCGACGGCACTTTCGCAACCACGATGGAGCTCGCCAAGAAACTTGGCAAGACTCCCGTCGCCGTCAACGACGCTCCCGGCTTCGTTTCCAACCGCGTCCTTATGCCGCTCATCAACGAAGCGGCCTACTGCGTCATGGAAGGCGTGGCCACTCCCGAAGCTGTTGACGCCGTCATGAAACTCGGTATGAACCATCCCATGGGCCCGCTCGAGCTTGCCGACTTCATCGGCCTGGACGTGTGCCTCGACGTCATGCGCGTCCTCCAAGAAGGTCTCGGCGACCCCAAGTACCGCGCCTGCCCGCTCCTCAAGAAATACGTCGCCGCCGGCTGGCTCGGCCGCAAATCCGGCCGCGGGTTTTACACTTATACCTGAGAGGCGAAACGCATGCTAAGGTTCTTGCCGGTGATTTTGGTTGTCGCACTACTGGGTGCTTTCGCTATCCTGAAGTTCCTCACCTACAACAAGAAATACAAACGAAGCCGCAACCAAGTTGCAGACTTGCTTGATTCATTTCTTGGAGAGGAAAATGGCTGGAAGGCCTGGGACGCCTTCTTATCGTGCCCATTGGAAGACGAAAACCTTGAGACAATTCGGATACGCTGCGCGAACTTGGAGAGAGAATTTCCGCCGGACATCGATGGTCAGTTCTGCAACGACAAGGGCATCGAGGTAATCCGAGCCTATATCGCAGAGCTGCGCAAGCCATTGGGTGGCATGCAATAGGCGCAGATAGTATTTGCTTTTTCTTCGCCCCCATGCTATGTTTCCCCTCGCGGTTTTCAACAGGTGCTTCTTCATGGCCCTAGCTCAAAACACACCAAAGCGTGTCATCCTGAGTGCATCCGGTGAGGATGCACGAAGGATCCTCAGCCTCACGTGCTTGGCAGTTGATTATGGCCGGACAAACTCAACCGGACCAGGTTAGATTGGCTCCGCTACGGCCGCGAAAAAAGGGGATAGCGTGAAAATAAACCGAGTGATAAGCTCCACACTCCGTTACGTCCCCGGCCAGTTGACCGCTTCGCGGTCACCCCTAAAGGGTTTCCGCAGGCCCAATTTCCTACTTTCCTCCACCGAGGTGTGACATGGCAGACGACAGAGCAAAATTACTCGAAGCAGCGATCTCCCAAATCGAAAAGTCCTACGGCAAAGGCTCGATCATGCGCTTGGGTAGCCGGGACGTTTTGGTGCCCGTCAGCGTAATTCCCAGCGGCTGCCTCTCCATCGACGCCGCTCTCGGCGTCGGCGGCTTCCCGCGCGGCCGCGTCATTGAAGTCTTTGGCCCGGAATCTGGCGGCAAGACCACCATGACGCTCCATGTCATCGCCGAAGCGCAGAAGCTCGGCGGCCAGGCGGCCTTCATTGATGCGGAGCACGCGCTCGATCCGGTCTATGCTCGCAAACTCGGCGTGGACGTAGACAATCTTCTCGTCTCGCAGCCCGACAACGGCGAGCAGGCGCTCGAGATCGCGCAGGAGCTGATCCGGTCAAGTGCCGTGGACATCGTCGTCGTGGACTCCGTCGCCGCCCTCGTCCCCAAGGCCGAGCTCGAAGGCGATATGGGCGACCCTCAGATGGGCCTTCAGGCGCGTCTCATGTCCCAAGCGCTGCGCAAGCTTACCGGCATCGTTTCCAAATCGCGCACCTGCCTGATTTTCATTAACCAGATCCGCGAAAAGATCGGCGTGATGTTTGGCAACCCGGAAACCACTACCGGCGGCCGCGCATTGAAGTTTTACGCGTCCATGCGCGTGGACATTCGTCGCATCCAGGCGATCAAGGAAGGCGACAAGGTCGTCGGTTCGCGCACCCGCGCCAAAGTCGTGAAGAACAAAGTCGCCGCGCCCTTCCGCGAAGCGGAATTCGACATCCTTTACGGCGAAGGAATTTCCCGCGAAGGCGACCTCCTCGATCTCGGCGTCGAAAAAGGCCTTGTCGAGAAAAGCGGCACGTGGCTCAGCTACGCGGGCGAGCGCATGGGCCAGGGCCGCGAGAACGCCCGCGTCTTCCTCAAAGAAAACAAAGACATCCGCGACAAGCTCGAACACGCCCTGCGCAAAAAACTCGAACTCCCGCATCCCGGAGCTTCGAACGCGGCTGCTGCCGGGCCGAATGGCCACGCAGCTCCGTCTCAGGGCGAGAAGCCGCAACAGAAGGCCGCCGCTGCAGCCGCGTCCTCCGACCCCGGCAAACCGCGCCCGTCCCGCTAACGACGGGCACAAAAGTGTCGCGCTCGGGCGACTCTCGTCTTGCGAGTAGCCATTCGATCGCGGTCAGCTCTCAGCGTTTCCCTTTTCTCTGTGACCTCTGCGCGCTGTCCTTAGTGACCTCTGTGTTAGTCTTTTTCTTCTCTCAGTGGGACCGAAGCCGGAGTCTCAGCTGTGCCCGAACACAACGACGTCATACGCGATTCCTTCACCACGCAAGCGAAAGCCTTCGCCGCCAATCCCTGGGTCACGGATGAAGATCGCATCCATCGCTTGGTCGCCGCTGCTCGCCTGAAAGGCGATGAACGTGTTCTCGATATCGCCACCGGCCCCGGCTACATCGCCGAGGCCATTGCCCGTTCTGCCCGCGAAGTAATCGGCCTTGACCTCACCGACGCCATGCTTTCGATCGCGCGCGAACGCACGCAGCAGCGCGGCATGTCCAACGTTTCGTTCCGCATTGGCGATGCGCAGAACCTCCCATTCGAATCGGAAGAGTTCGATCTCGTCGTTTCCCGCCTGGCGCTCCATCACGTGCAAAATCCCTTGCAAGCTCTCCGCGAAATGACTCGCGTCCTCCGTCATGGCGGCACGGTCCTGATCGAGGACCTCTTCGCGAGCGAGCATCCCGACCGGGCGGCCTATCACGACCGCTGGGAAATCCTGCGCGACCCTTCGCACGTCCGCGCAATTCCGCTGAGTGAGTTGCTTCAACTCTTTCGCGACGCTGGCCTCGAGATAGACTACGTAAGCACCCATGACGACCTGACTCCTGAAGTCGAGCGCTGGCTCGCCACAACCCAGACTCCTCCCGACCGCGCGGCCGAAGTCCGCCGGCTCCTGGAGGAAGACCGCCTCCACGATCTGAGCGGCACCCGCCCGTTTCACGATGCGACTGGCCGGCTTCATTTCCACGCCCGGACTGCAATCCTTGCCGGTCGTAAGTTCAGGTAACAAAATTACCCTGTTCCACAGGCCAGCCGTTCAAAATAAAGCACATAGCTTCGTACTGGTCCTGGGTGTCTATTGCGTACCGGCTAGCACCGCACCTAAAATATGTCTCATCCTGAGAGAACTTGTTTCTCTCTGGGGCAGATGCGGCTGCGCCCGCCCACGTTAAGTCGCATCAAATGAATAGCGGCTTCTTTGGCCGCTTGGGTGCATGAGCGTCAGGGCCGCTGCTGAGCCCTGTTGGCAGCAGCAAACGGCTTCGGCCGTTGACAGCTTCGCGGTCACCAAAAATATGTTTGTTGACCGCAGGGGCCGCTTCGAGTAAGAATCACGGCCCTCACGGAATTTGCAGCGGGCCCGAACGGATGGAAGATGACGAAGGCGACGCAACTCGGAAAAGCAACGCTGGCGGTGGTTCTTACCGCGATTACCGCGGTGTCGGCGGGTGCCGCGCCACGTGCGGGCGGAAAGTCCGCGGTGCGCTCCACGCACAGGTCCTCCGCTTCGCGTTCACGCTACCGCGGCGTTCCCACTTTTGCGGATTCTTCCAGCGCCGACGTCACCACTTTTGACGATCCCGTCGTTCGCGAAGCGGCCGTTGAAGCTCTCGGCCGCTACAATGGCGCCGTCGTTGCCGTCGAGCCCAGCACGGGTCGCATTCTCACCGTCGTGAATCAGAAAATTGCTTTCGGAGACGGCTACATTCCTTGCTCCACGATCAAGCCGGCCATCGCCATCGCTGCTCTCGAAGAGAACGTCATCACCCGCGACACCATGCTCAAGGTGGGCCGCCGGAAGTACATGAATCTCACCGAGGCCATGGCTCACTCCAACAACACCTTTTTTGAAGAGCTCGGCCGCCGTATGGGCTTTGAAACCGTCTCCAAGTACGCGCGCCTCCTCGGTATCGGGGAGCTTGCCGGCTACAACCTGCCGGAAGAGCATCCCGGCGCGTTTCCCGCCGTGGCGCCTGCGTACGGTGGCGTCGGGCGCATGTCCAGTTACGGTGAGGGAATTCAGATCACGCCGCTTCAGCTCGCTTCGCTCGCAGCGGCTTTTGCCAATGGCGGAACGCTCTACTATCTGCAGTACCCCCGCACCGAAGAAGAAAAGGAATCCTTCACTCCGCGCGTGAAGCGCGAATTGAATATCGCCCCGATCTTGCCGGAAATTCGCGAAGGCATGCTTGCCGCCGTTCTCTACGGCACTGGCAAATCCAGCTTCGATCGCGGCGGTGATGAAATGCCGCTCGGCAAGACCGGCACCTGCGACGATCACACCACGCCGTCGCACATCGGCTGGTTTGTTACCTATGCCGACGAAGCGCATCCGAGAATCGCGCTCGCCGTTCTTCTCCGCGGAAACACGCGCCGCGTGAAGGGCCCCACGGCCGCGCAAATTGCCGGCCGCATCTACCGCAAGCTGCGCGAGCAAAACTATTTCACCGGCGTCACTCTCCCCGGCAACCTCAGCGCACTCAACTCCGGCAACTGAAACGTCTCGATTCCATTTGGAGTGTCGCGGCTTGACGCCGCTTTCGCCGTTATTCCCCCGCGGCAATCTCGCGTTCGCTTATTGGCTTCCTTCGCGCAGACGCTTCGGGTTTGGCATGTCAGTAGATGATCGGGAGCTTCGAGAAGTCCGAGTCAGACTCGTCGGTGACGCGGAGGACGACCAAGGTGCGATCATCGTGAGGAGGCATGCCCGCGCCACTATACTTGTCGGTGGCGGCAAGAATTTTGTCTGAGACGTCGCTGGCGGAATGCTCCGCGGAAACGCCCCTCAGGATTTCAGAAAGACGCTGGGGCCCGAACTCCTCCTGGTCGGCGTTTTCGGATTCCAGGATGCCGTCGGAGGCGAACAGCACAGTATCGCCGGGTTCGAGTTCCAAAGTGGTTTCATCATACTGCGTGTCGGGGAAAAGCCCCAGCGGGACTCCATCCAAGCGGATTGCCTGCACCGCGCCTTTGCGCGCGAGAAGGGGATAGGGTCCGCCGGCATTCCCGAGAGTAAGGCGGCGCGCGCCGGCATCGTAAACCGCGAAGAGCATGGCGATGAAGCGCGCATCGAGCCGCACGCCATGGAGCCGGCGGTTGAGCATCGACAGCATTTCGGCCGGCGGACAGGGATGCCCGACGACGTGCTCGCGCAGGATGCCGATCGCCAGCGAGCCGTAGAGCGCGGCGGCGGTGCCTTTTCCGGAAACATCGCCGAGAGCGACGGCCAGCCGGCCTTTTCCGTAGGGAAGAAAATCATAGAAATCGCCGCCAAGCTCGCGCGCGGAGCAATACCCAGCGGCGAGGTCGAGGCCGGGGACTTCGCGCGCGCCGGTGGGAAGAAGCTGGCGCTGAATTTCGCGCGCGGTATCGAGATCGTCCTGGAGACGCCGCTCGTTGATGCGAGCGTCTTCATAAAGACGCGCGTTTTCCAAAGCGATAGCGACGTAGGAGCCAAGCGTCGCGAGCGTGCGCTCATGCTCCTCCGTAAAGGCGTGCGGCACGCTGCTTTCCAGATCGAGCACACCAATGAGGCGGTCCTGCAACAAGAGCGGAACGACGAGCTCGGAGCGGGTGTCAATGCCGGGCTCGCAGTGAATATAGCGCGGGTCGGCGTGCACGTCATTGACGCGAATGGTTTGGCGCTGGCCCGCAGCGGTGCCGGTAATCCCCTGATGGAGCGGGAGGCGCATGCGCGAGAAGACGGAATCTTCGTTGCGCATGCCGAAGACACTCTCGAGGAGCTGGGATTTCTCGTTCCACAGCATGACACTGAAGGCGTGGTAGTGCACGAGCTTCCTGAGGCGCTGGGCGACGCGGCGGAGGAGCTCATCGCGATCGAGGATGGCAGTGAACTCGCGGCTGATTTCGTACAGAAGCGACAGGGTATTGGCCTGATCGGGATAGGCGGCAAGAAGGCTCGCAGGCACGGGGTCGGCGTCACCGAAAAGGGCAAAGGGAGCAGGAGCGAGTTTGGCTTGTTCCGTCATAAGCTGGTTATCCCTGGCCAGTTCTCCATTGGATGTCACAGAAACGCAGAGGTTTCGTGGTGACTAAGCCCTCGCTGCTGCCGGGAGGCAAAATAGCACATGGCGAATAAAAAGGGAAGACTGTAGCGATCCCTCTGTGCCCACACACCCGGCAGTTTTTAGAAAGAGTGCGGATCCTGCTGGCAGCAAAGGAGTTCCCAGACACTCTTTGGTGAAAGTAACGACAAGAGCGAGCAAAGAGTGCCTCGTTGCACGTAAATAGAGATTTTGAAGCCAGTGCGGAGTTCCACAATGGGAAGAGTTCATATACCCCCCCATGTTTTCGTATGAGTGGCAACTAAAGGACTTACAGGACGCTGAATCTGTAAGAGTGGCAAACAAGGAACTTACAGTGTGGGGAAAATCGAAGAGTGCGCGAGTGATAGGGAGCAAAGGAGACGAATTGACCAATGGAGATTGGGGAGTTCGCGTGGGCGTAGTTACGGCGAAGTTTGACTTGACAAACACGGGAGAGAATAGCATGCCAATACGAATTGGTTAAGTAATATGCAGGGAATGGGGAGAATTGAGGGGTGAACGGCGATTCTGGGGCTCGAACGGATAGTCGACAAGTCAAAAGCCCCATGGTTCGGTCCCGCAGCAGCATCCGGGACGCAAAAGGCGCGCAAAATAGGCGCTGCGTGGAAGGATGGGCCACGCGCTGGGAGTTCTAAGCTATAGTACGGCGCAGGAGCCCACATGCCAGCGCGGAACGATGCTCTAAAAGACCGCCTTTCCCGATCTCGGGAAATTAACATCACTGTGACCGGCAGAAAATCAGGGCGCGCCATCTCAATCCCAGTCTGGTTCGTATGGGAGGGCGACAAGCTTTATCTCCTGCCGGTGCTGGGGTCGGATACACAGTGGTACAAGAACGTGCTCAAGAACTCCATGATTCGGATCGATGCGCGGGGCGCAGAGGCTGAAGTGGAGGTTGTTCCTATCACTGATGCCACACAGGTGTCGTCCGTCGTGAAGAAATTCCGAGCCAAGTACGGGGCCAGCGACGTGAAGAAGTATTATTCAAAGTTCGACGTTGCCGTCGTCGCGCAGATGCCCTGATCGCTGGAGTTTCGTGATAATCGTGTCCGAGTGACGGGCAACCCGGAAGTCATCAGCGCCCCCGTCGGGTTAGTACCGACAAACGCCCAACTCAGACGTAACGCGATTAGGTAAGGGTTGCCGACAACTTGCCAAGAATGTCGCGCGCGGCTGTATCGCAAAACGTAAACTAGATTTCGGCATGTGCCTTGGAACACGAGAAGGCGCGAAGCCTGCCTAGGTAGGAGGTCACCATGAAGATTTATCGCCGTAGGGCGTACATTATGACGCTGCTGACTTTGAGTCTGGTCATTCCGGGAGTGTCATCTGCCCAGTCTAACCAGGGTTCCGGACGCGGAATGAGTCAAATAGATAGTTCAACTTCCGGCGTCCATGACTTCGATTTCTTAGTAGGCCACTGGCGAGTTCATCATCGAAAGCTGAAGGAGCGGCTCGCCAACAGTCACGAGTGGATTGAGTTCGAAGGTACGTTGAGTAGCCAGCCGCTGATGGGGGGCTACAGCAATGTCGACGACCTCGTGCTCGATGTGCCGGACACTCCCTATCGTGGCGTAGCGCTGCGATCCTTCGACTCGAAGACCCAGCGGTGGTCAATCTGGTGGCTCGACAGTCGGACGCCATTGGGACCTCTGGATCCACCCATGAGAGGGACCTTCAAGGACGGTGTCGGAACGTTCTACGGGGATGATACCTACAACGGGAGACCGGTCCGCGCACGATTTTTATGGACCAAGATTACTTCGACATCGTGTCACTGGGAACAGGCTTACTCGCCAGATGGGGGCAAGACATGGGAGACCAATTGGGTGCAGGACATCACGCGAGTACGCTAATCGAAGGTAGCGACGTTCCCAACTGAAGTAGCGAGCCACTTACCCTCAAACTTGGTGGCCGGGCAGGATTCGAACCTGCGTGAGTAAGAGCACTTGGCAGTTGTTCCCGAATCACGGGCAACTCGGAAGTAATCCACTCCCCTGCAAAGGCCGCGCGCCTAAGTAGAAAATAGAAATTAGAAAAGGGACAAGAGAAAGACCCCACCCTTGCCCCGACCCGGTCGGGGTAAACGCCACCCGCAAGGATGGGCCACCCGCCACTTTTTGATTTCCTTTTCACGCGAGATAGCCGAGCGGATACTGGTATGGGGCTCGAACCAGACGAGCTTGGTGACGTTGTATTTTTTTGTGAAGCCGGGGAGGATTTTCTCTTTGTGCTGGCCGAGGCGGAGAGGCAGGTTGTTGGTCACACCGAGGTAGAGGACGCCCGACTTGCTTGCCATGAAGTAAACGTGGAAGGTACGCTCCATGGGCGGGAATTGTGACAGAAGAAACGTAGGCTTCAAATGCGAAGGGCAAGAGAAGAGAGATTTCTCTCTGCGCAAGCCGACGCATTCGTCCCGCAAAACCATCCGGGACGCCCCGGTAGAAACGACCGGGGTGCAAAAAACGCACAAAATACGCGCACGAACGAATGCGGAAGAAAGAGTCGGCCTGCTCCCATTCGAAATGACGGGTGGGGTGTGGGCAGCCTAAGCAGCCGCCGACGAGGAGGCTGTGGCGTCCAGTGCTGGGGGCCTAGTGCCGTTCCAACTTTTTCGAGCAAATCCCTCGAGAATGCTTTCCCCAATGTTTGCGTCCAATCGTTGGGCCGTTATTTGGCCTAAATAGTTGGAACGGTACGAGCGCCCTTGATGACAAGCCAGAGCATGAGCGCTATCTCCCCGAAGAAGGCGGGCTGAGAGTATGGCGGGCCGCTGGCAGCGTGCATTCCGGCTATCCCCGCTGGCGTCTTCAGTGATAAAAGAAGCTTGTGCACATCTGCGGCTGCATTCGAACCTTCCTATTCTACGACGTGGGCGAAGCCTTTGATTTAGACAAGCTGCAAAACTTGCTGGGCTCCCGTTGCGGTCCAACCAAACAAGACTTTCCACGGCGCACTCCCGATTATGTACGCTTCGAGAATCCGCCGATCGCGGAGCCCAGAGAGCCGCTCACTCTTCGTAGCGGAGAGAAGGCAACCTGCACAATCAAATACTACGAATACGCGATCGTTGAGGTGCAACTCGAGACGGCGTTTGAGGGTGCTTGGGATGCGCTCCTGGCGCAAGCATCCCGCTGGATGGACGCGGCTGATATCGAACCCGAAGGACGCGCGGCAGTCGGCAGGCATCTTGAAAAACTAGCGCCGGCGGTCATCAAGCCCAGAGAAGACTGGCTCCTGGAAAGTTATTTGGTGTTCGATCTTCACGAAATCCAGGGCGAAACAGGAACGGCTCTGACGGCGGACGAACTTCTGTCCGCTCACGGAGACCAAGTCGCTCAACTCATCCGTGGCGAGCAGAACCGCCTTGCGCGCACAACGACGGAATACGTTCTGCAGGCCAGGCTTTCCTATTCCCCGACAGACCTGCTAGTCGTTGGATCTTCTGCCGCGCTGGTTTACGATCGCCCGGATGAGGCCGCTTGGACGATTCAAATTCTGGAATACGCGAAAATGCAACTGCTGGAGTTTCGCTACTACGATAATTTCATGACGCGAGTGCTTTCCGATGTTTACAACACACTCGACCGAAAACAAAATGTCTTGTTCTCGCGATGGACGCTTCCCCGCGACGCCAACCGCTTGAACACAATCCGTCTGGACGTTATGGAGCTTACAGAGAGGATCGACAATGCGATCAAGTTCGTAAGCGACACGTACTACGCTCTCGCCTATCGCTTGGCAGCTTCCCGCGTGGGCGTGGCCGATTACCGTGAGCTGGTAGAAAGGAAGTTGGAAACGGCGCGCGAGCTACACGAGTTTATGGTCAATCAATTCAATGAGGCCCGCCTCTTTGTGCTCGAAGTGGCGATCACCCTCCTGTGTTTGCTTGACGTCCTGCTCCTGTTGAGAGGCAAGCAGTGCGACGAGCGCCTCTACTTTGCGTTGATGCCTCTTGGATGCGTCTCCTATTTCTTCTTTCGCCGACAAGGATTTCTCAACCGCCCATAGGGACACCCCCGTGATATAACATGTGGCCATGCAACTCAACCGTCCACGAGCGCGCCGGTTTCCCTTCGTCACAAACGTGGAAGTGACCGATTTGCAGTCGGAAACTCAATCCATCGAACAAATCGGCGACCTGAGTTTGTTCGGCTGCCAAGTCGAAACGGCGAAGCCTTTGCCGGCGGGGACAAAGGTCAGGATCCGGATTGTCCACAAGGGCGAAACATTTGCCGCGGTAGGCAAAGTGGCCAATGTCCGCCCGAACGCCGGAATGGGGATCGTGTTTACCGCAATTGAGGGAGATGCCCAGAACGTTTTAGAGAAATGGGTTGCGGAACTACGAGAGCATCGCTAACCGGTTCGCGCGGATCGCAATCATGAATGCCAGGCCGCAGGTTATGTTGACGCAGAGCGCACAGCGCGTCATTGCGGATCTCCGCGAGTTGGCAGCGTTGACGTCCACTTCGGAGGGTGCGCAGCGTGTTGCGTGGGGTCCGGTTTGGAAAACGGCGCGCGAGTGGTTGAAGGCCAAAGTTTCTGAGTTAGGGCTCACTCCGGCGGCAGATGCCGCGGGGAACAATTGGGTCACGCTGCCGGGTGAATCGGACAAGACGGTGATCATTGCGGGGCATCTCGATTCCGTGCCGAACGGTGGATGGCTGGATGGATCGCTCGGGGTGACGGCGGCGCTCGAAGCGCTGCGGCGGTACAGTCAGGGTCCGAAACCTCCGGTTACGCTGAAATTGGTCGATTGGGCGGACGAAGAAGGCGCGCGCTTTGGGCGCAGCCTGCTGGGTTCATCCGCGGCGGGAGGCAGCCTCAAGGTTGACGAGGTTCGCCAGCTCAAAGACGCGAAAGGCATCCGGCTGGAAGATGCGCTTCGCGAGCACGGCGTCGAACTCGACCGCATGCTCGATGCGCACAAGGCGCTCAAGAGCATCAACGCGAAAGCCTATCTTGAGCTGCACATCGAGCAAGGCGGCGTGCTCGAATCCATGAACAAGTCCGCGGGAGTCGTCCTCGGTACGTTCGGCCTCGAGCGGAACATGGTGCGGTTTGCGGGCCAGGTGGCGCATTCGGGCGCAACACCCATTGCCCTGCGGCGAGACGCCTTCCTGGCCGCGGCATCCACTGCGCTCGAATGCCGGGAGATCGCGCGGCGGCATTCACGACCCGGCGCAGGAGTGGTGTGCACTGTGGGTGTGGTCAAGGTCGAACCCGGGTTTGTCACCGCAATCCCCGGCATCGCAGAGATTTCCATCGATCAACGCGCGCTCGACGCCAAGGTGCTTGCCGCGATGTTCAGGGAGGCGCAAGAGGCCTCGCGGCGATTTGCGGAAGAAAACCGCGTGTCGGTCGAGTGGAAGCATCTGTGGCGGATCGATCCGCGTCCGTTTGACCCGCAACTGCTCAAGTTGTGCGAGGAGTCGGTGCGCGAGGTGACGGGCGACGCCCCGAAGCTACCGTCAGGGCCGCTGCACGACGCAGCGGAGATGGTGCCGCACATGCCCGTGGTGATGTTGTTCGCTTATTCTTCGAAAGGTCTCTCCCATTGCAAGGAGGAGGACACGCCCGAAGAACATCTCGAGAAGGCGATTCGCGCGTTTCTCCTGCTGGTTGACAAGACCGTGGCGCACGTGGCTCGCAATTGACAAATTCTGGATGCGGTAGCGAATTTTGACGATGCCAGAAAAATGTCTCGGAGCAGTTGACATGAGGCTTGTCTAGTTCTTACGATATTCTTTCGATTTCGAATGGTTTGAGGAACATTCCAACAAGATGGGGTAGTTTCAGGGTTAGGTATTCTACCTCTAAAATAAAAACTTATGATCAACGTCAAGGAGCTTACTAAGAGGTACGCGCGCAATACGGCCGTGGACCACATTTCGTTCCAGGTCGAGAAGGGCCAGATCGTGGGCTTTCTCGGGCCGAACGGGGCCGGCAAGACAACAACCATGCGGATACTGACGTGCTTTCTGCCGCCCACGTCGGGCACCGCAACTGTTGCAGGCTTCGATGTTCTCGAGCAGCCGCTCGAGGTCAAGAAGCGCATCGGCTACCTTCCGGAAATGCCGCCGCTTTACGTGGAAATGCGCACGGACGAATACCTGACTTTTGTGGGCAAGCTGAAGGGGCTTAGGGGAAGCGAGCTGCGGCAGCGCGTGGATGCGGTCTGCGAGCGGTGCGCCATCGTGGACGTGAAAAAAAAGCTGCTCGGCAAACTCTCGAAGGGCTACCGGCAGCGTGTCGGATTGGCGCAGGCCATCATCCACAATCCGGACGTGCTGATTTTGGACGAGCCGACCGCGGGGCTCGATCCCAAGCAGATCAACGAGACGCGCGACCTGATCAAGAGCCTGGCGGGCGACCACACCATCATCTTGAGCACGCACATTCTGACGGAGGTCGAACAGACCTGCCAGCAGGTGATCATCATCAACAAAGGGAAGCTCGTGGCTACGGACTCAGTGAACAATCTGCAGAGCCGGGCGCGCGGGGCGGAGACAGTGCTGGTCGAAGTGGGGGGGCGGAACGGAGATGTGGATTCCGCGGCCGTGCAACGACGGCTCGAAAAAGTTACGGGCGTGAGCCGCGTGGTGTTCAAGGAAAAGCGGAAAAACCGCAGCAGCTTTGAGGTGGAAAGCCAGAAGAACCGATTCGCGCGTGGCGACCTGGCGCGTGCGGTTGTCGAGTCAGGCTGGGACCTGAACGAGCTGCGGCCCACCGCCGTGAGCCTGGAAGAAATCTTTCTCCAGCTTACGGGCGAACAAACCGCAGCCCCGGCGGAAGAAACAGCGACCAAGGGAGCGGGGAAATGAGAAACGTCTTGATTATCTGCGGCAAGGAGCTGCGCAGCTATTTTGTTTCACCCATTGCCTATCTGCTGCTGACGATGTTTGCGGTGATCATGGGGTTCTTTTTCTGGAACGCGTTGGGCTATTTCGTGTTCATGGGTATCGAATCGCAAATGCGCGGCGAGATGTTTCCGATGAACGTAAATGAACAAGTTATCCGCCCGCTGCTTTCAAACATGAGCGTGATCGGATTATTTCTGATCCCCATGATCACCATGAGGCTGTTTGCCGAAGAGAAACGAACCGGAACGATCGAGCTGCTGGCGACTTCGCCGGTGCGGGACACCGAGGTGATCCTCGGAAAGTGGCTGGCAGCGGTGACGCTCTATGGCTGCATCATCCTGCTGACCGCTCTCAACTTTGTCTTTCTTTTCCGCTATGGCAACCCGGACTGGAAGCCGCTGGCGATCGGATATCTCGGCTTGCTGCTTCAGGCGGCCGCGCTGCTGGCCATCGGAACTTTTATCTCTACGCTGACGAAAAACCAGATCATCGCGGGCGCGGCGACATTCGGTGTGTGCCTGTTGCTGTGGGTCTTGGAATGGGTGAGTGGATACGAAAGCGCCACCTGGGCGCAGGTGTTGTCGTACATGTCGGTGATCACCCACTTCGAATCGTTCGCTAAGGGCGTCATCAATACGAAGGACGCCGTGTTTTACGTCACGCTCACTTTTCTGGGACTGTTCTTTACCGCGCGCTCGATGGAGTCCCTGCGCTGGAGGTCGTAAGTGAATCTACCGTTGTTGAAAGCGAGACAAACCAAATACGCGGCGTACGCGGGCGTGTATATTGTCGTGGTTTTGGCGATTGTGACGATAGCAAACGTGCTTGGCAACCGCTACGTCAAGACCTACGACGCGACCTCGAATAAGCGCTACAGCCTTTCCGATCAGACCGTCAAAATTGTCAAAGGGCTCAAAGAAGACGCCAAGCTCACCTATTTTGACCAGAGCACGCGATTCCAGCAAACCAAGGACCAGCTCGACCTGTATGCGAACCTCTCGCCGAGGGTCCACGTGGAGTACGTTGATCCGGACAAAAAGCCCCAGGTGGCGCGCGAAGCCGGAATCAAGAATTACGGCACGACCATCGTGCAGATCGGCGCGAAAAAAGAAGAGGCCAAGAGCACCAGTGAGGAAGGCATCACCGGCGCATTCATCCGTGTCCTGAAAAACAAAACACGCACGGTGTGTTTCGTCACCGGGAGCGGTGAACACCAGATCGACGATTCCGACCGCAACGGATATTCGCGGCTGAAGGACCTGCTCGGAAAAGATGAATACACGTCGAAATCGATCAGCCTGCTCCAAAAAGCCGAGGTGCCCGGCGATTGCACGGTTCTTGTGGCGGCGGGACCCAGCAGCGATTACCAGCAACCCGAAGTAGATGCGATTAAGAAATACGTGGAGGAGGGCGGACGAGCGCTGTTTCTGTTCGATCCACCGCTAAAATTTGGGCGGTCGGAAGTCGCGGACAATGACGTCTTCACGGCATTGCTGCAGAACTGGGGCGTGACTCTGGATAAGGACCTCATCCTGGACCTGAACCCCATCGGTCAGATCGTGGGAGTCGGACCTGAGGTTGCGCTGGTGTCGCACTACGAATCGCACGCCATCGTGAGGGAAATGAAAGGCTTGGCCACGGGATTTCCGCTGGCACGCTCGATGGACGTCAAGAACACGGATAAGACCACGGTGGAAAAACTCTTCAGCTCTTCGGAGAACAGCCTGGCGACGTCCAAGTTGAACTCGCCCAAAGTGGACCCCAACGACCCGAAGAACAAAAAGGGCCCGATGACCATTGCGGCGGCTGGTTCCTATAAAACAGGGAAGGAAAATACGCAAGGGCGGTTTGTGGTGATCGGAAGTTCGGCGTGGGCGGCGAATTCGTTCATCAATTTCAACGGCAACCGCGATCTGGCTTTGAACACGATGAACTGGCTCTCCTCGGACGAAGATCTGATCTCCATCCGCCCGAAAGAGCGCGAAGACCGCCGTATCACCATGACACGCTCGCAGATGAGCTGGGTCCGCATTACCAGCCAGTTTCTGTTTCCTCTGATGGTCGTGATTGCCGGAGTTACGGTCTGGTGGCGGCGAAGATAGGCAGCGCCGCGCCGCCGTCCGGCAGAGGCACTAAACTTCAGGAAAAACCCGCTATGAAAAGCCCAGGATTGCTCGTCGCCGTTATTGTGCTGGCCGCTCTTACGGGAACGCTCTACTGGTCCAATCACCGCAAACCGGCGGACAGCAGCGCAAAGGCTTCCGCGGAAACGCCGCCGAAGATTCTGACAATCAATCAGGCGGATATCAGCGGAGTGGTCATCAGGAAAAAAGGCGGCGAGGATGTGACGCTCGCGAAGAACGACGCGGGCAAATGGCAGATTACCGCGCCGAAACAGCTCTCTGCCGATCAGGATGCCGTATCAAGCCTGCTGTCCACACTGTCAGCGCTGAATTCCGACCGTTTAATTGATGACAAAGCCGCCAGCCTCGAGCAGTACGGGCTCACTCAGCCGTCGATTGAGGTGGACGTCACCGAGAAGAGCAGCAAGAATGACAAGCTGCTGATTGGCGATGACACCCCGTCGGGGAGCGCGGCCTACGCGGCAGTTGCCGGCGACCCGCGGGTGTTCACTGTCGCCAGCTATAACAAGAACAGCCTCGATAAGACTTCGAAGGACCTGCGGGACAAGAGGCTGATGACATTTGAATCGGACAAGGTCACCCGTGTTGAGTTGCTTGCAAAAAAACAGGCCATCGAATTTGGTCGAAACAAAGAACAATGGCAGATCGTGAAGCCC
>Ga0307479_10002651_pt1 | contig 16253 bp, 16 predicted proteins | sample atmos_gasesECM4C_FD_203743 | JGI IMG/M metagenome (GOLD analysis project Ga0307479, IMG submission 203743) | Hardwood forest soil microbial communities from Morgan-Monroe State Forest, Indiana, United States - atmos_gasesECM4C_515 | ecosystem: Environmental > Terrestrial > Soil > Temperate... | reverse complement strand
AATAAAAGAGGACAGAGTAGGGGCCGGCTCACTCCGGCCCCGCCGTTGTTTCTCGTGCCATAATCGCTAACGCAACTGGAGGATTCTTATGCTTCGGACTGGTTGGGCTCTTATTCTGCTATCGGCTTTTTCTCAGGCACAACAGCCGGCGCCGGGACAAGCTCCTACGCCAGGGAGCCCTGCGGACCTGGTCCAGCAGGGCCAGAAGCTGAGCCGGGAAGGGAAGCAGGATGAGGCTCTCGCCCTCTACAGCCGGGCGCTCGACCGGTCTCCCGAACTTTACGAGGCGCATCTGGCCGTGGGAATGGCGCTTGATCTCAAAGGCGAGTACGCCGAGGCCCGGGAGCACTTCACTAAGGCCATCGAGGCCGCTCCCGCAGATTCCAAGCAGCAGGCGCAGCGCGCGCTGGCGATTTCCTACGTGTTTGAAGGCGATGCTGACAAGGCCTCGGAACCCGAAACTCGAGGTCTTCAACGCGCGTTTGGCGAAGAAGGATTCGGTCGGCGCGGCTGAGACCTGCAACGAACTGGCACGTATTTATCTGGAACTGGGCGATCCAGACCATGCCTATAAGTGGTACAAGATGGGATACGAAACCGTGTCGCGCAAGCCCGACCTGAGCGGGGCCGACAAGAACCTATGGCTGTTCCGGTGGGAGAGCGCGCAGGCGCGGGTAGCGGCGCGACGCGGCCAGGCCAACGAAGCACAACAGCATGTAGCCGCCGCGAAAGCTGCAGTCACCAACGCGAAGAATCCCGATCAGGAGCGGTTCCTCCCGTATCTCACCGGATACGTCGCGTTTTATAACGGAGATTATAAGACGGCGATTGCCGAATTGCAGAAAGCGGACCAGCGCGATCCATTGAATCTCGTGTTGCTGGCCCAGGCTTATGAGAAGTCCGGCGATGCGGCCGCGGCCAAGGATTTCTACCGCAAGGTTTTGGAATCGAACGGCCACAGCCCCACCCATGCGTTCGCTCGGCCGCTGGCAAAGAAGAAGTTAGCGGCCGTAATGTAGCGCTCCCGAACGCGTCTTGCGTTAGAACATCGAATATTCCTTCCCATCAGACCGCGTTCTGAGAGCCGTTTCGCACTGAGAGCATTTGGTTTGAAAGGCATGCCCGGAATTCTGCCACCGCAAAGTCTTGTCATCCTGAGCCAGGGACCCGCTTTGAGCGGGTTAAAAGAGGAATGAACAGGCGGCAGGTATCGAAGCTGTTCATTAGGAGGCGCCGTTCTTTGGCGCCGAAGGACCTAGGCACTCCCCGCCGGTTGCACGGGTCCTTCGCCGGGCAAAGATCGCCCGGCTCGGGATGACAATACAAGCTAGGTCGCGCACAGCAACTCGGAAACCATCCTAGGTCGCAAACACTCGCACTTGAAATGGCGCGAGGGAGAGGCACAGGGATGACCCTGTAGTTTGCGGATTCAGTGCCCCCGCCGGCGCTCCGAATTCGCGAAGCTGAGTTTGGTCGGGCCATGATGGGTCCCACGGCAGATAAAACTGCGGCAAGTTGTCGCCCCCGGCGTTGGCCACCACAAATACCTGGCCAGTCTTTCCCAGCGCTTGTCCGCCAGTACGGCAGTAGGCAAAGACTCGTACTCCCAGGTTGTCGTCGATCGTGGGATGAAAGTAGAAGAACTCCACTTCATTGCGCTGCAGGGCAGGGTGCCGGGTTCGCAGACCGATCAAGTCCTGGATTCGATTGAAAAGGGTCTGGTGGCCCAGGTAATCCTTCCGCGTCCAGTCGACCGGATCCTCCTGCTTCAGTCCGGGATCGGTGTGATCGGTGTCGTGAACATCGCCAAACTCTTCGCCCGCGAGAAACATCGGAATCCCGCGCGATGTGAGCATGAGAGCGAAGGTGCCGCCGATGCGCTCCAGGCTCTGCGCATGCCCCGCCTGGATGTCGGCGGGTTGGCTCGCGATGCTGTCCACCAAGCGGCGGATCATCTGGGTTTGAGTTTCTCCGGGCAGCGGAGTCTTGCCCTCATAGGTCAGAATTTCCGAGAGATAGAAATTCATCAGCCGCTGCTCGGTGTATCCCGTCACATCGTGCGAGGTGACGTAGTTCACGGCCTTGCTCAAGTCGGAGAAGCCGTCGGCGCGATAGCTGCGGGTCAGATCGTCCCATGCCCTGTAGCCCGAAATCATGTTTTGGATGCGGTCGCGGCGTGCGGCTTCGCCGAAGTTCGTCTGCAGGCTGTTGTTCATCACCCGCCGGACCTCGTCGCGGAAATCGAAATTCCACATGGAGTCGACCAGCGTGCGCTCGTTGTACGCCTGATCCTCGGTGATCCCGGGATTTCGCGAGGAATCTTCGGCGATCACCAGGAAAGGACGGTCGGGGAAGAGGCGCTCGTGTTCCGCCCACGCCTGATCGTGAAATTCCTGCAGGAAGTCCCAGTTGTTGATACCGCGGAATTCGTCGAGGCGGAATCCATCGACGTGATATTCGCCAATCCAGAACTTGGCCATCGTGTAATGGAAATCGCGGGCCAAATATCCGCCATTGGCGGGATTGCGGTAGCGGAAGCGCTGTCCTCCCCAGCCGTTGCGCTCGGGTTCCTCGTCATCGCGCAGGTAGAACCAGTCGTGCGCGAGTTGCTCCAGAGGACACTCGCGCGAGTGGTTCATGACCACGTCCAGCAGCACGCGAATGCCGTATTGATGGCAGCGCTTGACGAAAAACTTCAGGTCCATCGGCGTGCCCATGTCGTAATCCGGAGAAAGAAAGAAGCGGGAGCCGTATCCCCAATTCAGCGTGTCGGCCGAGTCAAAGCAGGGCAGAAGTTCGATGGCGTTGATCCCTAGGGCGCGCAGATCGTCGAGATGCTCGAAAATCACCTTGTCGAATGTGCCCAGGTCAACCTCGCGATTGTCAGAAGCCACGGCCATCCATCGCACGGGCATTTCATAGATCACCATCTGGTTGTTGTTGGGAAGAGTGACGCCCGCCGGAAATTCGTCGTCCCAGGAGAAGGGGTCGGTGACTCGCTTGCCATTCTCGATGTGGAAGACGGACCGGTATCCGCCGAACTTCACCAATTCCATCGCGCCGGGATCGGGCACGGTTTGGGTCATATCGGCGTCGATGAAGCACTCATATTCGTAAGCTCCATCGGCCAGTCCCAGAGTGCTGACGTCGACCTGGTAGAAACCGGGAGAGGTCGGATCGGCCAGGAGCGGCGCGGTTCGCCAAGCCTTGCCGAAATGGTCCCGGTCTTCCAGGGATGAGAAGCGGAGCGTCGGGATTGCTGGTGTGCTGAGAGGGATACGAATCAGGTTCGGCAGTGAGGTTAAAGGTCGTGGCGGGAACTGCAAAGGAGGAGCTACATCTCGGAGTGCCATCGGGTTTACCTCCACAGATTTCAAGACATTTGGACGGGGCCTTGGTTTTTCAGAAGTGGGTGAGTCGTCGCACAGGACAGCGTTTCAATCATGTGCGCAGATCGAACCGCTGGGAATCCGCTGACGGACTACGAGGGGAACTGCGTACAGTCGGGAAACCGTCTTCCCGGCGCCGACTGGGTTAGTGGTGCTGCCTGATTCTAACCCCGGATGCCGCCGCGGAAGGTTTCTCGATTGTGAATATTTGGCAAAAGGCTTCCCGCATCGGGAGGGAGTGGATGCTCAAGACTCAAGGTACCCCGTGCCCTCGAAGACCGGCAGACGCCTGGGTGGTTCAGAGGTCCACCCGGGCGTCGATCTTCGCAGTGCATGGCTCTTAACTACTGATTGACCTTGAGTAGCAGTAATGTGCCGCTTTCGAGTTTCACATTATTCTTGTCGGAACTTACGACTGAGGCCTGCGTACCGGTGCCTCCCTGGGAAAGCGTGACGTGCGACATTCCGATTACACCTTGTGTCTGTGATGTGATTTGAGGAGTCGCGTGCGTGCCTGTTGGCGAGTCGCTCGGCGTGCCCGCACCGGACGGCGGGGGAGTCGTCGACCCACCCATTCCCGAGGGCCTTCCAGAACCGCCGGCCGTTGGTGCGCCGCCCGAGCCGCCCGTGGATCCCGGATAGGGCTGCTCGTTGCCCGCGGTTGCATTGGGATTTTCGCTCTGGGCGCCGACGATGGCTTGAATCGACATCGGCAATGACACCTCCCCACTTTTCATGACGGCGTGGTCGAAGGCGATTCCTACAACGGACTCCTTCTGTTCCTTGCTGCGCGCTTGCGCTTCGGTTACGTGTCCGACCACTTTTGTGTCCTTGGGCACAAGCACCTCACCGCTATTGGTCTTCATGTCCTCATTCACCTTGGCCACGACCTCATCGCCGGTTTTGACCTTCTTGGCATCGATGGTCTTTGTCAGTGTCACCGGAATCACGCTGCCCGGCGCGATTTTGGTCGCACCCGTCGCGGGCGACGCGGAGCGTTGAGCCTGCGGTTGAGGGGGTGGTGGCTGTTGAGGCTGGGTCTGAGGCGACTGATCCTGAGGCGCCGGAGCGCTTGGATCCGTCGATGATGGCGTTGTACTCTGCGCGAATGACGATCCGAATAGCAGCGCGCCGGTAAGCAGTGCAGCGGCAAAAATGTGTTTCATTCTCGATCTCCTGTGCGCCGGCTAAACCGGCGAGGTGTAGTGGCGGAAGGGCAGCGCAACCTATGGGTAAATAGATGCAGTCTCAGGCCAGCAAGGTGGGCCAAGATCTAGCTGTGCTCGACAACCGCGAATCTCGGAATGGCATCGGATTAGCATGAAAAATCGCCTCTTTTTCTGTTTCTTTCTGAGCTTTGCCCTGTTGCTGGGGTGTGCGGCTTGCGCGCCGAATCAAAGTCCCGACCAGTTACGCCAGAAGACGGCCGAGGAAACGGCAGCCATCAAGCGCGACACGAAAGCTGTGGCGGAAGGCGTCAAAGAAGGGCTCAGCGGGAAGAAGTCCGTGGACCTGAATAAAGCTTCGCAAGAAGATCTTTCCTCGCTGCCGGGTATTTCTGCCCGGAAGGCGGAGCGTATTGTGGCCGAGCGTCCTTACGCGAATACCCATCAACTGGTGACCAGGCATGTTCTGTCCGGGGATGAGTATGCTCAGATCCAGGACCGCATTGTCGTGACTCACTAACCGCGCTCACTGGCCAGAGTTGGTAATGGCAGACCCCCATTGTCCTGCGATATCATCATAAGGATGGCTTCCCCGCGCCCCTTCCAGACTCACGTATTTCAGACCGACGACCCGCGTCTTCAGCCGATCTACAACAAGGTCATCGCCGGGGAACGGCTCGATGCCGCCGACGCTCTCGCCCTTTACCGCACCGGCGATATTCTCGCCGTGGGCTGGATGGCGAACTCCGTGCGTGAACGGATGCACGGCGACAAGACATATTTCAACGTCAACCGGCACCTCAATCCTACGAACGTCTGTGTGGCGGCCTGCCGCCTGTGCGCCTTTGGCCGAAAGAAAGACGCGCCCGGCGCTTACACGATGGCTCTGGAGGAAGCGTTCGAGACTGCGGCTTCCGGATACTCCGAGGCGGTTACGGAGTTCCACATCGTCGGCGGATTGCATCCCGATCTGCCGTTTCAATATTTCCTGGATCTCTGCTCTGGCCTGAAGCAGCGCTTTCCGCAGGTGCATCTTAAGGCGTTCACGATGGTTGAGGTGGCGTACTTGTCGAAGCGGGCGAAGCTCTCGATTCGCGAGACGCTGGAGCAACTGAAGGCGTCGGGAGTGGATTCGCTGCCTGGCGGCGGGGCCGAGATTTTCGCCGACCGCGTGCGGCATATTATTTGCGATCACAAGATTGACGGCGACCAGTGGCTTGCGACGGCCCGGCTTGCCCACCAGATCGGCTTAAAGTCGAATGCAACCATGCTCTACGGACACGTAGAGAACGACGAAGACCGCGTCGATCACCTGCTCAAGCTGCGTGCCTTGCAGGATGAGACCGGCGGATTCCAGACTTTCATTCCGCTGGCCTTCCATCCGGATAACACTCCGCTGCAGCACTTGCCGAAGACGACCGGCATGCTCGACATCAAGCAGATCGCTGTGAGCCGGTTGGTGCTCGACAATTTCCCGCACATCAAGTCGTATTGGCAGATGATGACTGCCAAGATCGCGCAGATCTCCCTGCGCTTCGGAGCCGACGACATGGACGGCACCGTGATCGAGGAGAAGATCTACCACGACGCCGGCGCCACCACGCCGCAAGGCATGCGCCGCGAAGAGTTGGAGCGCCTGATCCGCGCCGCCGGCCGCGTGCCGATCGAGCGCGACACGCTCTACAGGCCTGTCACGAGGACTGAAACATCAGTTACTGTGGCGGTGTAGGACTTCTGCCCGTCGACAAGAGTCGCGACTGTAGCACCCGAGCCGACCTCTCCCGCCGTAAACGACCGCCCTGCTCGGAACTTGTCATGGCATGGCGCAAGAGCATATTCACCCGAGTCTGGTACCCGCGCCCCTATCCCTTGAGCCACTTCAGAACGTCGGCGTCCATTCGGATCGTAAACGACTTCTTCGGCGGTCGATAGAACTTGCCCATCTCGGCCCTGCTCTAGTCCAAGACTAGAGGAATATCGGAAAAATCAATGTCTTCGTCTCTCCTGGCGGCAATAGCGGCGATGTCTCTCATTTGCTCCTTGCTTAGCCTCCTCATAAGCTCTCCTTTCATGCGACTCCGGGGTGCGGGCGGAAATGATTCTAGTCACGTCCTCGCCATCGGCGTCGAACCAGGTGTGAACAACTAAGAGAACTGCCCCAGGACCAACGGCTCCAAGAGTGATCCACAGTTCTTCATCGTGCGATGATTCGTCACGCAGCGTCAGGGCATAGGGATCGTCGAAGGCCAAGACCGCTGTGTCTCAAAACGCTTTCGTCCCATTCAAAGCGCATGGCCGTTTCCGGCATCGTAGTGGTTCTAGAATCCTTGGGAATCAGGGGGAGATGTCAATACATGTGTATGTACATTGCCAGCCTTCGCGGTCCCACCTTAGTGAGATGGCTTTTCTGCGGTCAGCTTATGCAGGTCGTCGGCTGACGTGTTCAGCAGATTGCGCAGTACAGCGACTTCGGCGGTGATCCCGGTGTGTAGTGCCGGATCGACATCCGGCGCGAACAGGGGCGAATGATTCGACGGCAGCCTCGTTCCCGCGGCCCTGGCCTGCGCCAACTTCTCCGGGTCCGCTCCTCCCAGGCTGAAGTAGAAACCCGGGACGCCCTGTTTGACGAAGTAGGAAAAGTCTTCGGAGGGAGTGATCGGTTCACCAGTTACGATCTTATCTTTACCAAGCGCCGCTTCAAGAGGCTCCCGGAGCCGCTGGGCCAGCGCGGGATCGTTGTAGACCGAGTCCGTTCCTTCGTAGCGGTCAATCGAGGGTTCTCGCGGGGCGCTGGCCGCCGCGGCTTCTGCTTTGGTAATGCGGGTGATGGCAGCCAGAACCTGCTGGCGCACGTCGGACTTGAAGGTTCGAACGGTCAAGCCCATCTCCGCCTGATCGGGAATGATGTTGTTTTTTAGACCCGCGTGCAGATAGCCGATAGTGACGATCGCCAGCTCTCCCGGTTTGACTTCGCGGGAGGCAATGGTCTGCAGGGTGAGAACCGTTCGAGCTGCAATCACAATCGGATCGACGGTGGTGTGCGGCGACGCGCCGTGTCCGCCCTTGCCGTAGATCGTGATGCGAATCGAATCCGAATTCGTGTTGTAGATACCCGGGGTGATGGCTACCACGCCGGCTGGGTATTCGTTGCCGACGTGTAAGGCGACGGCGACGTCCGGCTTCGGAAAGCGCTTGAACAGGCCGTCTCGGATCATGCCCTCGGCGCCGCCGATCGTCTCTTCGGCCGGCTGGCCAATCAGCATGAGGGTGCCGTGCCAGGTGTCCTTGCTGTGCGCCATCACTTCGGCCGTGCCCACCAAAGACGCCATGTGTACATCGTGCCCACAGGCGTGCATTACGGGAACGTCGCGTCCTGCGTCGTCTTTGGCACGCACTTTGCTGGCATAGGAAAGGCCGGTCTTCTCTTCGACGGGCAAGGCATCGAGTTCGGTGCGGAGCATGATGGTTGGCCCTGTGCCATTCTTCAGGATGGCGACGACGCCGGTTCCGCCTACATGTTCGGTCACTTCGTAGCCGGTGGTGCGCAACCTAGCAGCTAACTTCGCTGCGGTTTGCGTCTCATGCGTCGAGAGTTCGGGATTCTGGTGCAAATCAACGTAGAGGCCATGGGCATCGGAGTAGACGCTCTCGACTTCTTTAGCTGTTGGACCCTGAGCAAAGGCGAGCGCCGTGAGTGATGCCAACAACAGCAATCTTTCAGAAGTCATGGAGTGGGATGATAACGGCCCATGCAACGGCTCGCAATAGCCGAGACGCGTCGGCGGATGGGGTTGTCGAAAAATGACGGCGGGTTGCCTCGTACATTCCGGGGAATGAGCTTCTTTTCATGAAAAATTCGAATCCAATTCTGCGCTTGCCTTTTTTGAGCCGGGTGTACAATTCGGCTTAGGAAGCACTTGGTTGCGCGACTTCGTTAGCAAGGCCGAGGCGCTCATGAACGTCCACATCAGTTACCGTCTTCATAAATCTCCCGCCGTAGAAAAAGAAACTCAACATCAGATCGAAAAACTGCGGAAACGCCTGCAGGTCTTCCGGCCCGAACTCATCCACCTGAAGGGAGTTGTGGAGGAGGTCTCGGCGCGGGAGGGGACCAGCGTTTCCCTCAACTTGCGCTTGCCTTCGGGCCAGATGGCCGTGCAGACGAACGCTCCAACCGCCGCCGCCGCAGTTAAGGGTGCGTTTGAGGACTTGCTGCAGCAAGTGAACAAGCACAAGCAGATTCTGCGCTCGTCGCATAAATGGCAGCGCGGAAAGCGCGGAAATACCGTCCGCCCCTCGCAGACAGTACGCGAGGTTCCGTTCGAGCAGACGCTTGCGGCCGTATACCCTCCGACGGTTTCGGCCGATGATATCCGCTCCTATGTCAACGTCAATCTGGCCCGCCTGGAGCGCTTTGTCGAGCGCGAGATCTACTTCCGCGAGGCTCAGGAGTCCGTTGCCCCCAATCAGTTGAGCAAGGAAGAAGTGATCGATGAAACCATCGCCGCCGCTTTGGGGGACGGCGAGGAGAAGCCCGAGCGATTGGCGCTTGAACCCTGGCTCTATCGGTTGGCTCTGCAGGCACTCGATGAGTTATCGCGGACCGACGAAAGCAACGGCAACGCGGTGTGTCTGGAAGAATCCGCGCGCCGGCCCAACGTCAAGGGCAGCGACGAGCCGGAGTTGCAGTTTCATCAGCCCGATGAATCGATTACGGGCGCTACCGTGATTGCGGACTCGCGCGTGGCCACGCCGGAGCAAATCATGGCTTCCGACGAGATGCTGCGTCTGATTGCCTCCGCTCTGCGCGATCTGGGTTCTGGTCCGCGCGAGGCCTTCATTCTTCACACCATCGAAGGCTTCAGCATCGGAGAGATCGCGGGGATCACCGGCCTTCCGACCGACCGGATCGTCGCTTTCATCACCGCCGCGCGCGAACACCTGCGCCAATCGCCGGGCCTGGCTCGCGAGTTTCACGAGCGGCTGGCCCCGTCCGGCGTCGCTTAATTCCGATTTCAAATTTCCGAGAGGTCATTCCATGAGTATTACTCGCGAACAAATCCGAGAAGTGGCGGAATTCGAAGATTCTAATTCCTGTGCCGTGAGTTTCTATTTTCAACCCTCCACCCCCCGCAACAAGGCGCATAAGGAAGACACGATTCTGATCAAAGACCTGGCCCGCGAGGCGCTCCGAAAGCTAGAGAGTAAAGGAACAAAAGAGGGTGTGCGCGCCGATCTGGACCGCATCGTACGGCTGTCGGGAGAACTGCGAAGCAACGGAACTCATGCCAAAGCTGTCTTTGCTTGCGCCGGGGAGAAGTTGTGGCGGGAATATGAGTTGCCTCCGACCCTGTCCGGAACGCAGCTTTTTGTGGACCGCCACTTTCATCTCAAGCCACTGGCGCACATGCTGGGCGCGTTCCCGCAACTGGGAGTGGTGCTGGTCGACCGTCACCGGGCCCGCTTCTTCGACCTTCGCCTGGGCGAATTGACGGAGCGCGAGGGCTTGTTCCAGCCGTTATCGCGCAAAGGGCGCAGTGACGGCTATGCCGGGTACGACGGCGGCCACGCGCAGCGCCGCGTCGACGATGAGGCCCGCCATCATTTCAAGGCGGTAGCCGAAGTGTTGAAGGAGTCCTTGGAAAAAGGAGTGTTCGAGAAGTGGATTCTGGGCTGCCAGGACGTTCACCGTGCGCAACTGGAGCCGCAACTGCATCCTTATGTGAGCCAGGCGCTGTCGGGACGGTTTTCGGCGGACACGGTCCACATCACACGCGACGAAATTCGTACACACGCGCAGCAGATCGTCGACCGCTGGCAAAGCAATCGCCGCCGCGAACTCGTCGGGTTGGTGCTCGACCAGGCGCGCAGCAAGGCGCGGGGCGTCACCGGCCTGCGCCGCGTGCTGCGTTCGCTCGAAATGGGAGAAGTGCAGACTCTGCTGATCGGCGAGAACCTTCAGGCGCACGCCGTCGAATGTGCCGGGTGCGGCCATCTCGATGCGCACATTGTAAGTTTCTGCCCGGTCTGCGGCCGCGCCACTCAGGAAATTGTCGACGTGGGCGAAGCCATTCTGCCCTGGGTGATTCGCCGTGAAATTGAAACCTTCTACGTCAAGGATGACGCCGAATTCGACAAGGTCGGCAATATCGCCGCTCTTCTTCGCTTCCGGGCAGAGAACCTACAGCCCATAACGTCGACGACTGCGGATCAGTTGGCGAAAGCGGGCGCCGCGTACCCGGGCCGCCTGCGCAGATTTGCCAGCCGTTGAGCTGGGGCTAGCTATAGTTTCAAGGGGAGCTGCGACTCGCAGCTCGAATTTGTGTCGAGCGAGCCGGATGCGGTTTTGTTGAGGGCGCCATGAGTTCCATCTTTGTCGTCGTCCTGTTCTTACTGATCGCGTTGGCCTTCATTTTCGTGCTTTTCCGTTTCGTGGCTTGGCCGCTGGTTAGCCTCTTCGCCAGGCTGGTTGGGGCGACCTGGCAGGGCCGCTCCGGTCTGAATCCCCAAACCCGTCCCGGCCGATGAAGACTGTTTGGCCTGACCTGCATTGTGGGCGGGGCTGTGCTGGCCGGGGAAGCGCGAGGCCTGCCAATACTCGATCCAGTCCTGGCATGGATGAAAATTGACATCTTGGGGGTAGGAGAGACGGCAACCGGCATCTTCGCCCTGTATGGCGGTTTTCTAGTGTTCCTATTGTTGGGCACTCGCTGCTTTGCATATGCGAAGCGGTTTGATGCCGCTCCGGCGTCTGGGGTGTTTCCCAGGATTCACGTCCACCGGTCGTATATCTTCGTTCGTTCGCCGATGACTCCAAAGTGGCAAATCGGCTGGGGATTGCGGCGGACCTGGAGGTAAATACCGAAGAGGGAGAGATCGCGGAAATCGTGCGTTCGTTTGGACCTTTGATCGCAATCGGGCGCCCGGGCGAGGAACTCTCCTACCACGGCGCTGCGCGAATCTACATGGGAGACGGGGACTGGCATGAGCGTGTCCGAAAATTACTGTCTCAGGCCAAACTCGTTATCGTCCGGGCCGGCGAGACGGCCGGATTGTCGTGGGAGATCGGAGAGTGCGCCAAGACGGTGGAACCCCACAGGCTCATCATTCTCGTTCCCCTGAGTCGGCGGGGTTACGAGAACTTTCGCGCCGCCGCCGCACCAATATTTCCGCGTCGCCTCCCGGAATACACTGGCCGGCGGGTGGGCGAGACTACTCTCCGAGCTATTGGGTACTTCGACGCCGACTGGGGTCCGCATCTGGTTCCCATCATCAACGAGAGCTATCTGTCGTACTGGCTGGGGACCTTCGCTAACTTCCTGACGGGTACAACCGCTCTCGACCGGGAACGGTCGGAGATGCATCGTATCCTGGACCGTGCATTGCAACCCCTCATCCGCCGAGTGGCATAAGTGGAGTCAACTCACCGATCATTCGCGATTCGTTCGCTCAGCTATGGTCGATGGAGGACTCAAGCTGCGCTCGTGATATTCTTCGGCGTTCCGTCCGCTGCCACTCCCACCCCTTCATGGTGAACGAAGCGCCAATGTGCCGCGGGCACTCGAAATACGAGCTGTCTCAAAAGATGATTTGCCAATCGAACCGACCGATCTCCCCAGGAGGAGTCCATGACATTCTCGCGCCGTGATTTTGTGAAGACGTCAGTTTTGGGGGCCGTTGCCGCCGGAGTGGGAGCGCGCGCAGAGGTTCCGAGCGCCGGCAACGGCCAGCAGGGCCATGCTTCAGGCAGCGACGCTCCGAAGCGTCCGATCATAATCTGCGCCCATAACGGATACGCTTATGTTGATGCCGCGTATTCCTTCCTCAAAAGCGGCGGCGACACGCTGGATGCGGCGATCCGCGTAGTGAAAGGGCCGGAAGACGATCCTAACGACGATTCCGTCGGCCTGGGCGGCTTGCCCAACGAAGAAGGCGTGGTTGAACTCGATGCCTGCTGCATGCACGGTCCTACGCGGCGCGCGGGTTCGGTGGGTGGCGTGCGCAACATCAAGAATGTGTCCATGGCGGCGAAGGCTGTGATGGAGCACACGGGGCACGTCATGCTGGTCGGCGAGGGGGCGGAACGGTTTTCCGTGGCCTTGGGCTTGCCCCGCGAGAACCTGCTGACCGATCGCTCGCGCAAGATCTGGCTGCTCTGGAAAGAGACCCATTCCGATCGGGACTGGTGGGGACCCGGAATGGCCGATCCGCACTGGCATCCGCCAGCTCAGGAATCGAAACCGCAGGCCGCGGTCTGGCAGGAGCGCATTCAACGGCTGCACCGGCGGGCGGCCGATCTCGGGATCGAGCCCGAATTCCAATCGGCGGCTGTGCGGCGCGTGCTGTTTCCGCCCACGGGTACGATTCACTGTTCGGCGTTGAATGAAAAGGGGGAGATGTCGGGCATTACCACAACCAGCGGCTTGGCCTTTAAACTGCCGGGCCGATGCGGGGATTCGCCGATCATTGGCGCGGGCTGTTATACCGACCAGGACATAGGCTCCGCCGGCGCGACCGGCGCCGGGGAAGAGAACATCAAGGTCGCCGGCGCTCACACCATCGTCGAGAACATGCGCCATGGCATGACGCCGCAGGAAGCCGGGATGGACGCGCTCAAGCGCATCGTCCGCAACTACAACGGCGACATGACGAAGCTCCACTACATGGACATGACCTATTACATCCTGCGCAAAGATGGCGCGTATGCAGGCGTGTGTTTGTGGGAGGGATATTCTCCTGGGCATCCGCATACATTCGTGATGCATGACGGGATCCTCCGTTCCGAGGTCGCTACGCCCTTGCTTAAGGGATACTCGCAGGACTGGCCGCCGATGCCGACTATTCCCGAGGACTTGAAGAAGGATTCGGTCTACGTGAAGTAGCGAGATGCGAAGGGCTGCGCTGGTTGAGCGCAAACGACCACCGACGATCGGCCAACGACTGCCCTTAAGAGAATCTCACCTTCACATCTGGCCCTTTCTCAAGGTGGATGCTTTCCACGAAGCGCACCTTCCCGGTGCGTAGCGTCATGATCACCGACGAGGTCCGCGTTCCTTCGCCAAAGAACCGGACGCCCTTCATCAGCGCGCCATCGGTGACACCGGTCGCGGCAAAGATCAATTGCTTGCCGGGGGCAAGATCTTCGGCTTCGTAGATGCGGCTCTTGTCTTTGATCCCCATGCGGGCGAGGCGCTCTTCCTGATCGGGCTTCACGACCAGGCGGCCGAGCATGTATCCGTTCAGGCAGCGGATGGCGGCGGCGGTAATCACGCCCTCTGGCGCGCCGCCGGATCCCATGACGGCGTGCACCCCTGTGCCGATGACAGCCGCGGCGATTCCAGCAGAGAGGTCGCCATCCCCGATCAGGCGGATACGCGCTCCCGCCGCACGAATGTCCGCGATCAGTTTCTCGTGGCGCGGACGATCCAGCACGATCACCACCAGATCCTCCACGTCGCGGGTCAGTCGCTTTGCGATGTTCTTTAGATTGTCGGCGACGGGAGCATCCAATTCAACGGCGTCCTTGCACGACGGGCCGACGACAATCTTTTCCATGTAGCAGTCCGGCGCGTTGAGCAGGCCTCCGCGCTCAGAGGCGGCCAGGACGGTAATCGATCCGGGCGCGCCGGTGGCGCACAGATTGGTGCCTTCCAGCGGATCGACCGCAATGTCGACCTCGGGCACATCGCTGCCGTCGGGAAATTCGGCGCCAACTTTCTCGCCGATGTAGAGCATGGGAGCCTCATCGCGTTCGCCTTCGCCGATGACGATGGTGCCGCGCATGGGGATGGTCTCCATACTTTTGCGCATCGCTTCAGTAGCGACGTGATCGCTGAGCTTGCGCTCGCCCTGTCCCATAGTGCGGGCCGAGGCGATAGCCGCGACTTCGACCACGCGCAGGAATCGCGACGCCAGGTCACTCTCGATGTTTTCCCCGAAACTGCGGGCCTTGCCTTCCGGACGAGTTTGTGTAGACATACGGATCTCCGAGACCCTGGGCGGCTTTGCTGCCTTGGCCCCGCGCATAATGCCCCAACAGGTAGGCGCTGGTCAAGACATGTAAGGGGCAAAGGGGCAAAGAAGCACGGTGAGCCTCTCAGGGACAGTGAAACGAATTTCCGCCTAGGTGCACTATGAGCCAGCGAGATCTCAGGAGGTCTTATGTCGGCTGTGGCTGATAGCACACTAAGCGTTGGAAAGCCCCTGCGGGCGTCATCCGATCAGGTGTGGATTCCGCTGTTGGGCGGCCTTTGGGTCATCTTTAATGTGGGCCTGGCGGCGCTGGGGATCTATATGCAGCGGCCAGGAACTTGTTCGTTCGTGGCCGGGTTGGTTAATGGCACGCTCCTGTCGGTAGTTGCCGTGGCCCTAGCAAGTGAGCGATTTCAGGCGGGCGCCACCGGACTGCTCGGCGGACTCAGTTTGAGCGGCCTGCGCAGCGACGGCAGCATGATTTGGAAAGCCATGGAGAGCGTCCACAACCTCGTGGACCATGGGCTTCGTAACATGGGTATCGAGGTCAATGAGAAGTTCCATCATGCCATCGAGCAGGAAGCTCTCTACATGATTTGGACAATGGTGCTCGTAGTGATGGCCTCGCTGATCGCCGAGTGGGTGCGATCGTCCCGGGCGCAGGGCTGAATTGGAAACTGGCATCTGCATGCCGTGGCCGAGAGATCGCATCGGTCGGCCAAGTAAAATATTCGCTCCCGAGCGCCAGCAGACCGTGGTATCCTCCTACCCCTGATTCGGAACAAAGCTCATGCCCGACGCACGCCCGCTGACTTTCCTCTGCATCACCACCTACGAAAAGGGGCAGGAGTTCATGAGCGAGTGCAAACGCCAGGGCTGCCGCGTGCTGTTGCTGACGGCGGAAAAACTCCGTGATGCCGACTGGCCGCGTGAAAGCCTCGACGATACGTTCTAACTTCCGGGAGAGATTTCGGTTGCCGACATCGTGAACGCGGTCACCCATCTGGCGCGCACTCGCAAGCTCGACCGCATCGTCGCCCTCGACGAATACGACATGGAGACCGCCGCTACCCTGCGCGAACATCTGCGCATCCCGGGCATGGGGCTGACCACGATGCGCTATTTTCGCGACAAGCTGGCCATGCGTATGCGCGCGCTGGAGCGGAACGTGCGCGTCCCTGATTTCGTGCCCGTGGTGAACCACGACGATATTCGCTACTACATGGACCATGTGCCTGGCCCGTGGGTGCTGAAACCGCGGCAGGAAGCATCGGCAATCGGGATCAAGAAGGTTCACGCGGCGGAAGAGCTATGGCCGGTTCTCGAGCAACTCGGTGACAAGCAGTCGTCATTCTTGCTGGAGAGATTTCTGCCGGGGGAGGTTTATCACGTCGACTCGGTGGTATCGGAGAACGAAGTCGTCTTCGCCAATGTCAGCAAATACGGCAAGCCGCCGATGAACGTGGCCCAGGGCGGTGGGATCTTCACAACATGCACCGTGCACCGGGGAAGCGAAGCGGATGCGGGCCTGCGGGCAGTCAACCGTGAACTGATCGCGGCTTTAGGATTGCTTCGCGGAGTGGCGCACGCGGAATTCATCCAGGCATACGCCGACGGGCATTTCTACTTTCTCGAATGTGCGGCGCGGGTGGGCGGCGCGTACATCAACGAGATGGTCGAGGCCGCGACTGGAATGAATCTGTGGCGGGAATGGGCACGCATCGAG
>Ga0307479_10002650_pt1 | contig 16254 bp, 12 predicted proteins | sample atmos_gasesECM4C_FD_203743 | JGI IMG/M metagenome (GOLD analysis project Ga0307479, IMG submission 203743) | Hardwood forest soil microbial communities from Morgan-Monroe State Forest, Indiana, United States - atmos_gasesECM4C_515 | ecosystem: Environmental > Terrestrial > Soil > Temperate... | reverse complement strand
GCGGCGCCGGCCCACGGCGTGCGCTTGGCCAGGCCGAAGTCCAGGATCTTCACCCGCCCGTCTCGCGTCAGGAAGACGTTGGCCGGCTTCAAGTCCCGGTGCACGATCCCCTTCTCGTGCGCCGCGGCGAGCCCGGCGGCGATCTGCCGCGCATGGTCCAGCGCCTCGCGCAGCGGCAGCGGGCCGCGCCGCAGCCGCTCCTCGAGCGTCTCCCCCGCCAGCAGCTCGGTGACCACATAGGGGATGCCGTCCTGGTCGCCGACGTCGAAGACGGCGAGCAGGTTGGGATGATTGAGGGCGCCCGCCGCCCTCGCCTCCTGCTCGAAGCGGCGGAGCTGCGCGTGACCCGCCGGAGCGTGCCGCGACAGCACCTTGATCGCCACCTCGCGGCCCAGGCGCGGGTCATGCGCGAGATAGACCTTGCCCATGCCGCCGGCCCCGAGCAGCGCCACGATCTCGTAGGGCCCGAGGCGCGCGCCGGGAGCGAGGTGGATCTCGGCGTCGGCCTCCGCCTCCTCCTCGACCTCCTCCGGCTCGCGCTGCAAGGGAAAGCGAAAGGTCGGCGTCTCGACGGGCGGCGGCGCCGGCGCCGCCGCGCTCAGGCGCGACTCGACCTCGCGTCGCAGCGCGGCGTCGCCGCCGCAGGCCGCGGCGAGGAAGTCGGCTCGCTCCTCCGGCGCGCGCTCGGCGGCGGCCGCGTAGAGCTCGTCGATCCGTTGCCGGCGCTCGGCGTCCATGGGAGGCGGGAATCTGAGGATGCCGCGGATCGGCCCCGCGTGGCCGCGGCGAGCAGGCCAGGATGCCGGCCACGTGTTCCCGCGTGGAGGGATTCTAAGGCGAAACCGCGTCGCGCGCAGGTGGCATCCACCCGAGCCTGTGCCATCATGATCGTCGCCGGGGCGGTCACGCCCTATCGTCGATGCCGACGGGATGGTGGTGCAGTCGGCGCGACCGCTGTGCGACGACCTGATCGTGGCGGAGATCGACACCGTGCCGCGTGCACGGCGCCGCGGAGGAGATAGGTCCGCGGCGGTTCGACTGATCGCGTGAAAGGGACAGGCACATGAATGCATTGCGGCGGGACATCCTGGACTGCATCGGCAACACCTCGTTGCTGGCCTTGCGCAAAGTGGCGCCCGAGAACGGTTCCCGCATGCTGCTGAAGATGGAAAACGAGAACCCCTCGGGCAGCATGAAGGACCGGATGGCGCTGGCCATGATCGAGGCGGCGGAGGCGGACGGACGCCTCACCGCGGCCGGTTCCGTGGTCGAATACACCGGCGGCAGCACCGGCGTGTCCCTGTCGCTCGTCTGCGCGGTGAAGGGATATCCCTTGCATATCGTGAGCTCGGATGCCTTCGCGCGCGAAAAACTCGAACATATGAGGATTCTCGGAGCCAGGCTGCAAGTCGTGCCGAGCGAGGGCGGGGGCATGACCGAGAAGCTGACCCGGGACATGATCGATGCCGCCCGCATCATCGCGGCGAGAACCGGCAGCTTCTGGACCGACCAGCTGAACAATGAAAACCAGGTCGCGGCCTATCACCGGATGGCGGACGAGATCTGGGCGCAGACGGAGGGCCGGATCGACGGCTTCGTCCAGAGCGTGGGCACCGCGGCGTCGCTGCGTGGCACCGGGGAGGCCCTGCGCCGCCATGACGAACGGATCATGATCGTTGCCGTGGAGCCAGCCGAGTCACCGGTCCTGTCCGGCGGCCAGCCGGGAGCCCACAAGATCGATGGCGTCGGCGCGGGTTTCGTCGTCCCGCTCTGGCGGGAGGGCATCGCCGATCGGATCGAACGGGTTTCCACGGAGGAGGCCGTGGCCATGGCCATCCGGCTCGCCCGGGAGGAAGGACTCTTCGGCGGGACCTCCACCGGCGCCAACGTCATCGCCGCCTTGCGCCTGGCCGAGCAGCTGGGACCCGGCGCCACCGTCGTCACCGTCATGTGCGACACCGGGATGAAATACTTGAGCAAGCCGTGGCCGGCTTGAGCCGTCCTTCGCGTGACGCGACGGTGTCAGCGACACGCGGATGGATCGCGCGGCGCCGCCGGCGCCGGGAGCCGGTGCTGATCGCCTCGGCGGGGCCGCTGCGCGTGGCGAGGCCGGACGCTAGACGCCGGCGAGCCAGGGGTAGCCGATGTTCTCCCAGTAACCGCCGGGGCGCTCGGCGGTGAAGGTGATCGCGGTCAGGAACTTGGTGAGCTTGTAGCCGAGCTTGATCGGCGCGTAGAGGCGCAGCGGGGCGCCGTGGGCGGGCGTCAGCGGCCGGTCGTTCCAGGCGTAGGCGAGGATGGTCTGCGGGTGCATGGCGCTCTTCCAGTCCCAGCCGTTGAAGTAGCCGTGATCGAAGCTGTCGAAACGCAGGTAGCGCGCCGCGGCCGTGGGCTGCGCCAGGGCGATGACGCTGGCGAGCGACGCGCCGGTCCAGGTGGCGATGGCGGTCCAGCCCTCGACGCAGTGGTGCTTGACGGTGTAGCGGACCCGCGGCAGCGCCTGGATCATCTCGAGGGTGAGCCGCTGGGGCTGCGCCACGAGCCCCTTGACCTCCAGCGCCCAGGTCGCCGGATTGGCGAGCACCGGCAGCGGATGGGAGATCGAATAGGCGGGGAAGTCGCGGGGCGCGGTGCGCTGCGACACCGGGTACTGCGGCGCCAGGCGGCTCGACGACAGGAACAGCTTCTCCCCCACCCAGTCGTTGACGAGCGAGACGGCGTGCAGCTTGGGGCCGAGGTGCGGTCCGCCGTCCCAGCCGCAGGCCGCGGCGAGCGACGCGGACCCGGCGGTCAGCCCGAGGCGAAAGAGGTCGCGGCGCGACAGGCGGCCGGCACTTTCGCCCGGCGCGCGTCTCCCGGCGGATCGCGGGTCAGTCATGGCTCGGGAACCTCCCCCGGTACCAGCCGGTGATCATGGCGCGCAGCGACGCCGGATCGACCAGCAGCACCAGGGCGACGTGCACGACGGTGAAGGCGAGGAACAGGAAGACCGCCCAGAAGTGCCAGTACCGCGCCAGCTCGTAGCCGCCGAAGAGAGCGGTCAACCAGGAGAGCTGCGCGGGCTTGTAGATGGCGAAGCCGGAGAGCACCGAGAGGATGGCGAGCAGCACGATGGCGGTGTAGGCGCCCTTCTGCAGCGCGTTGTGCTTACCTTGCGGCGGGTGCTGCTTGCGCAGGCGCAGGTAGTACAGCTGCATCTGCACCGCGCGCGGCACGTCGCTGGGGCGGAAGAGCAGCGAGCGCCACTCGCCCGAAAAGGCCATGTAGAGCAAGTAGGCGGCGCCGGTCAGGATGAACGGCCAGGCCAGCGCGAAGTGCCAGTTGAGGCCGGCGCCGAGCCAGCCGCCGAGCGTGCTCCAGTGCGGGAAGGGCTTGCCGTCGAAGGGGTTGGGATAGAACGGACCGCCGCGCCGGCCGAAGTGGCCGAAGGCGTTGTAGATCTGCAGCCCGCTCGCGATCATGCCCGCCAGCAGCACGGCGTTGGCCCAGTGGGTCACCCGCACCAGCCAGTGATGCCGGTGGACGAGCGGCCGCTTGCCCGGAGCGGCGGCGGCCACGGCCTCGGGGGCGCTCGGCGCCGGCGCCGCGGTCTCCGCTCTGCCGGTCCTCGCCGCCACCGCGCTCTCCGCGGCGGCGGCGGTCCCGGCGGCGGCGCTCGAGGCAGCGGTCCCGGCGGCGGTCTCCGTCCCCGCGGTGGCGGGCTTCGTCCCCGCGGTGGCCGGCTCCTTGGCGCCGATCGCGTTCGCATCCGCGGCGGCGCCGGCAGCATTCGCGGAGCGTTCCCCAGCTGCGGCGCCGGCGCCAGCGGCGCCGGCATCGCGGCCGGTCCCCGGGGCGACCCCCGCGCTCGCGGACTGCTCGGTCGGTGGGGGCGCCGCGGGCGGCTTGTCCGGGCCGTTGGTGTTCGTCACGGTGGTGGTGTCCTCGGGCGCTTCTGGCAACGCTGTCCCTTGAGTCTACGCCAGGCGCGCGCGAACGGTTCACTGTCGGCCCGGGCAGGTCACCGAGCGCCGTTGCCGGCGAGCGCGGACGCAGGCGCCCGCGGCCTGGCCTCGGGCCCGTTCAGGGCAAACTGCACGCATCGCGCTCAGACGGCACGCGCCTCGCCGCCCCCGAGTAAGGTCAGGACGGCCCGGGCCTTTCGCCAGCCTCCTAGAAGTCGCGGTTGGGCTCCTGGAAGACCTGTCCGTCGTCGAGGCGCAGGGCGCTCAGGGACTGGCCCCAGACGCAGCCGGTGTCGAGGGCGGCGACGCCGGGGGCGAGGCGCAGGCCGAGGGCGGCCCAGTGCCCGAAGATGACCTGGACGCCGGCGCTGCGCCGGCCGGGCGCCTCGAACCACGGCATGCAGCCGGCCGGCAGCTCGGCGGGCGGGCCGCTGAAGTCGGGGCACATCCTGCCCGCGGCGGTCAAGGCGCGCAGGCGCGCCATGCCGGCCAGGGCGACGCGGGCGCGGGCGCCGGCGGCGAGCCCCTCGCGCCAGCGGTCGGGGCGCTTGACGGCGGCCGAGCGCAGCAGCCGGTCGCCGGCCGGGCCGCGCAGCCGCGCCTCGGTCTCCCGCGCCAGCTGCTCGGCGTGCTCGACGGTCCACTCCGCGAACAGGCCGGCGTGGACGAGCACGCGGTCGCCCTCCCGGTGGAGCAGCGGCCGCTCCCGCAGCCAGGCGAGCAGCTCGTCGCGGTCGGCCGCGGCGAGCACCGCGTCCAGCGTGTCGCGCCGCTTGCGCTCGACCACCCCGGCGGCGCGCCCCAGCAGGTAGAGATCGTGATTGCCGAGCACGACCACCAGCCGGTCGCCCATCCCGGCAGCCCAGCGCAGAGCCTCGAGCGACCGCGGCCCGCGGTTGACCAGGTCCCCCACCAGCCACAGCCGGTCCCGGCGCGGCGAGAACCCGACGCGCGCCAGCAGCGCGCGCAGCGTCTCGAAGCACCCGTGCACGTCGCCGATCGCCAAGGTCGCCATGGCGGGCCAACGATCTCGCGGGCGAGGGGCCGGATGCAACCTCGGCCTGTCAACTGGTGTGGTCGTTCATCGATCGGGGATCGGCGGCTCGGGTCGCATCGGGCCATAGGTGGGCGTGAGCGCGCTACAGGAACCTAATCTCGGTCTGATCTGGGAAGGTGCCTCGGCGACGAGTCTGCGTCGGATGCCGGACCTCGAGGAGGCCTTCGCTCTCCATTGGCATGAGCGTTCTGCGTTTGAGGTGGATAAGCTCGGAGTAGGCAGTCACCTCAAGTACAAAATCGGAGACCTCTTCGATGGGGATCATGCCTTTACCGCGAAATCTAGCCTGCAGTTGCCGGCGCAGGGGTGTCGTACGGCCGTGGCGGGAGGGGATCTTCCAGAGCGTCAGGACGAGATTGAAGAGAGTGGCGAAGTAGGCCTCTTCCCGGCGGAAATCGGCCCACACCCGGCCGCGGAGGAGCGGTGGCAGCGCCTAGGTTTCGTCGTCGAGGAGCACGGGCAGCACGCTGCTCTTGGCCTCCTCGCTCCCGAGCATCCTCCGATGGATCAGGTGCACCTCGCGCTATCGCGAGAAGTTCGAGAACCGGCCCGGCTGCGGGCTATGTCGTCGCCGCCGAGACAACGCCGGCGATCGCCGGCAACGTCGCGCGCTTCATCAGCACGATCGAGGCCGGCGAAACCCTCCTCGTCATCGGCAGCCGCCGTAGCCGACCTGCGCGAGTCCCTCAGGCCCGAGAGGTGTGGCGCCGGCGACTGGCCGCTAGGCCCGGGGGCCGCGGTGGCCGATAATGCGGCTACGGCGAGCGGGGGTGTGGCATGAGACGAGGGCTCAGCCTCTGGTTGGCGTTGCTGGCGGCCTACTGGCTGACGCGCGCGGCCGTGTCGTCGCTGCTCGTGGGCCGCGTCGAGCACGGCTTCCCGGAGCTGGTGGAGCTGCTCGCCGTGCCGGCGCTGCAGGCGCTGGTGTTGAGCTGGGCGACCCGGCAGCGAGGGGCGGTGGCGCGCCTGGCGCTCCCCTGGCGCGAAGCGTGGCGGCTCTGGCCCTTGCGCGGCGTGCTGGCGATGGATTTGGGGGTGATCGCCGTCGCCTGGCTGGTGCCCGCGCCGCGCCGCCCCGCCTGGCTGGCGCCGTCGTTCCGCGCCGGGCTTCCCGCGTGGCTTGCCGCCGCGCAGCTGCTGGCGGCCGCCGCGCTGCTGGCGGTGGCGCTCCGCGAGGGGGCATGGCGGCTCCGCGAGCGCCTCGCCGCCGGCGCCGTCGCGGCCGGGTTGCTGGCGGCGGCGGCCGATCCCTGGAGCGGCTGGCTCGGCGCCCTACCCGCCCTGCTTGTGCCCGCGGCGGCCGCCGCGCCTTCCTCGCCCTCGATGGCGCTGGGCTGGTTCGGCGTCTACGGCGCGTTGCTGGCGGCGGCGCTGCTGCTGGTGATGGAGGCGGCGGCGGCGCTGCGGCGGCGCTGCCCGCCGGCGGCGCAGGCCTTCGACCAGGCGCTCGTCCTGCTGCTCGGCGCCGCCGCCGTCGCCGCCATCGGCTTCGTGCAGCGGCGGCACGGAGCCGACGACGCGCCATGGAACCGCGCCGCGGCCTGCATGGGTTTCGTCAGCGCCGTCGCCTTCCTGGTAGGAGCGGCCCTCGCCGCACATGTCTCTCGTGCCGCTGCGGCCGAGCGCCGGGGAGCGGCGCGCGCGGCGCCCGCAGTGGCGCCAGCGTCGCCGGCGCCAAAGGGCGCGGCGCTTGCCCTGGCGGACGAGGCCGGCAGCGGCCCGCCACCGCCGTACCACCGCCCGCGCCGGCCGCTGCGTCCGGCGCGCGGGCGTTACGCCGACACCGCCGTCGCCGCTGCGGCTCACTGCGGCGGCTCGAGGTCACGCGATGGCGCCAGCGCCGGCGCCGCTGCAGCGGCTCACTCCGGCGGCACGAGATCACGCGATGGCGCCGGCCCCGGCGGTGAGCTGCCATGACCACCCTCCGGCCACCATGCGACGAGGGGGTGGTGCTCGCCGCCAAGCCCTGCCCTCCGCCAGGCGCCCCCGCCGGCGCCCCGGCGGTCCCCGGACAGGCGCCGGAGGGCCTGCCGGCCGGCGCGGCGGCCGCGCCTCCCGGCGGCTGGGTGCTGGCGGCCACGATCCTCGGTTCGAGCATGGCGTTCGTCGACGGCACCGCGGTCAACGTCGCCCTGCCGGCGTTACAGCGCGACCTCGGCGCGACGGTGGGCGACGTGCAGTGGGTGGTGGAAGGCTACGCCCTGATGCTGGCCGCTCTCCTGCTGGTGGGGGGCGCGCTCGGCGACCGCTACGGGCGGCGGGCCCTCTTCATGGCCGGCGTCGGCTGCTTCGCGCTCGCCTCGGCGGCCTGCGGCCTGGCGCCCGGCATCGGCTGGCTGATCGCCGCCCGGGTGGTGCAGGGGGCGAGCGCGGCGCTGCTGGTGCCGGGCAGCCTCGCCATCTTGAGCGCCGTCTTCCCGCCAGAGAGCCGCGGCCGCGCCATCGGCACCTGGTCGGCCTTCACCGGCGTCACCGCCGCCATCGGGCCTCTCCTCGGCGGCTGGCTGGTCGACCATGGCTCCTGGCGCTGGGTGTTCTTCCTCAACCTGCCGCTGGCCGCCGCGGTGGTCGGCATCTCGGCGTGGCGGGTGCCGGAGAGCCGCGATCCCGAGGCGCCGCGCCACCTCGACTGGGGCGGCGCCGCGCTGGCCACCCTCGGCCTGGCCGGCGTCACCTATGGCCTCATCGAGCTGCCGCAGGGCGGCGCGGTGCGCACCGCCGCGCTGCTGGCGCTCGCCGCCGGCGTCGCCGCGCTGGGCGGCTTCGTCGCGGTGGAGGCGCGGGCGCGGGCGCCGATGATGCCGCTCGGCCTCTTCCGCTCGCGCACCTTCGCCGGCGCCAACCTGCTGACCCTCTGCCTCTACGCCGCCCTGGGCGGCGCCCTGTTCTTCCTGCCCTTCGACCTCATCCAGGTGCAGGGCTTCTCGGCCGCGGCGGCCGGCGCGGCGCTGCTGCCGTTCATTGGCCTCATGTTCCTGCTCTCGCGCTGGGCCGGCGGCCTGGTGGACCGCTATGGTCCGCGGCTGCCGCTGGTGGTGGGGCCGACGGTGGCCGCCGCCGGGCTGGCGATGTTCAGCCTCGCCGGCACCGGCGCCGGCTACTGGGGCTCGGTCTTCCCGGCGGTGACGGTGCTCGGCCTGGGCATGGCGGTCAGCGTCGCGCCGCTCACCACCACCGTCATGGGCGCGGTCGACTCGCGCCACGCCGGCCTCGCCTCGGGCATCAACAACGCGGTCTCGCGGGTCGCCTCGCTGCTGGCGGTGGCGGCTTTCGGTCTCGTCGTGCTGGGTGCCTTCGAGCGCGGCCTCGACCGCCGGCTGGCGCGGCTCGACCTGCCGCCGAGCGCCCGGGCGGCCATCGCCGCGCAGCGCCTCCGGCTGGGGGCGGTCGAGGTGCCGGCCGACCTCGACCCCGCCCGGCGCGAGCGGGCGCGGCATGCCGTCGCCGAGTCCTTCGTCGACGGCTTCCGGCTCGCCATGCTGATCGGCGCGGCGCTGGCGCTGCTCGCCGCGGGCGCCGCCGCGCGGACCATCGATGGACGCTCCGGCAGGCTCGCCCCGGCAGGCCAGCCGGTCCCGCCGGACCCGGCCGCCGGCGCCGCGGCCGGCCATCCCGGCGGGCCGCACCCGGCTGCCGGCACCGAGGGGGTGGCGGCGCGGGGGGAGCCGAGCGGCGTCTCGGCGCCGGTTTCGTCATAGGATCGGGCCGCCGGTTCCATTCCAGCCATGCCCTACGAGCGCAGCCGCGGCCGCCACCTCGTCTCGACCGACCCGGCGCGCCTCGACCTCGACGCGGTGCACGCCTTCCTGGTCACCGCCTACTGGTGCGCCGGCATCCCGCGGGCGGTGCTGGCGCGCGGCATCGCCAACTCGCTCTGCTTCAGCCTGCTCGAGGACGGCCGGCGCCAGATCGGCTTCGCCCGCGTCTGCACCGACTCCGCGACCTACGCCTACCTCATGGACGTCTACGTCCTGCCCGAGCGCCGCGGCCAGGGGCTGGGCCGCTGGCTGATGGTCTGCGTCATGGAGCATCCCCGCCTGGCCGGGCTGCGCCGCTTCTCGCTGGTCACCCGCGACGCGCACGACCTCTACCGCCCGTTCGGCTTCGCGCCGCTCGCCCACCCCGAGCGCCACCTGGAGATCGTCGACCCGGACGTCTACCGCGCGGCGTCCGGCGCGGAGGCGGCGCCGTGAGCAGGCAGCCAACCGGCCCGCCGGCACCACCTCGAGATCCCCGCGGCAAGGCGCCCACCGGCCAGGACGGCGGCGGGCCTCCGGCCCCGATCTCGCGTCCGCGGTCGCGCGCGCGAAGACGGCTGGCGCGGAAGGCGACCGCGGCGCTCGTCGGCATCGTGACCGCGCGCCCCGCGTCGGCGCCCGCCGTCCCGGCGACCCAGGCCGGGCCGGCTGCCGCGACGGCCCCGACCCTCGACCGCGTGCTGACCCTCGCCGCGGCCGTGGACAGCTTCCAGTCGGTCTCCCTGGCGCCCGACGGCGCGCGCATCGCCTGGGTGGAGGCGCTGCGCGACCCGAGCGGCCGCCCCGCGGAGCGGCGGACGGCGATCTTCGCCGCCGAGCTGCCGGCCGCCCCGGGCGCCGCGCCCGCGGCGCGCCGCATCACCGCCGGGCGGGAGGCGATCGAGGAGAGGGAGCCGGCGTGGTCACCGGACGGCAGGCGGCTGGCGTTCCTCTCGGACCGCTCGGCGCGCGCCGCCGCCGCCACCGCCGCCACCGCGGACCGGCGGCGGGCAGGCGCGCCGCGCCGCGGCACCCCCGCGGCCGCCGCGAGCGCCGCGGACGGCGCCGGCGACGAGGCTCCCGCCCAGCTGCAGCTCTGGGTGGCCGACCTGGCGAGCGGCCGGGTCGCCGAGGTCACCCACGTCGCCGGCCAGCTGCGGGCGCCGGCCTGGTCCCCCGACGGCAAGGCCATCGCCTTGCTGCACATCGCCGGCCGCGCCGCGGAGGCCGGGCCGACCCGCCCGGTGCCGCGCGACAGCGGCGTGGTGGGCGAGACGCCGGAGGAGCAGCGCCTGGTCGTGGTGGACCCGGCCGCCGGCACGCTGCGCGAGGCGTCGCCGCCCGACCTCTACGTCTACGAGTTCGACTGGTCGCCGGACGGCGCCTCGTTCGCCGGCGTGGCCGCGCACGGCTCGGGCGACGACAACTGGTGGATCGCCCAGCTCTACACCTTCGAGCGGGCGACCGGCGCTGCCCGCTCCGTGCTGCAACCGCCTTTCCAGGTGGCCGTGCCGCGCTGGTCGCCGGACGGGCGCGAGATCGCCTTCATCGGCGGCCTGATGAGCGACCAGGGGGTGACCGGCGGCGACGTCTATGCCATCCCCGCTGCCGGCGGCGAGGCGCGGAACCTGACCCCCGAGATGCCGGCGTCGGCGGCCTGGCTCGCCTGGACGGCGGGCGAGGGCCTCTTGGCGCTCGAGATCGTCGACGGCGCCTGCGGGCTCGCCCGCGTCGATCCGCGGGGCGGCCAGGTGCGCGAGCTGTGGCGCCGGGCCGCGTCCTTCAGCGCCGACCGCGGCGACCCGGGCCTGGCCCTGGCGGGCGACGCCCACGCCGCGGCCGCCATCGTCAGCTCGTTCGCGCGGCCGCCCGAGGTCTGGGTGGGCCCGGTGGACGGCCGCCAGGCCGGCACCGCCGGCGGTTCGCCGGCCGCTGCTCCCGCCGCGGCCGCCGCAGCTCGTACCGGCGCTGCCATTCCCGGCGTTGCCACCGCTCGCGCCGACGCCGCCTCCGCCGCAGCTCGTACCGGCGCTGCCAGCCCCGACGCTGCCCCCGGCGACGCTGCTTCCGACCTTGCCGCTCCCGGCTGGCGCCAGGTGACGCGCCGCAATGCCGACCGCGAGCCTGCCTGGGGCGAGGCGAAGAGCCTGCACTGGCCGAGCCCCGCCGCGGAGGCAGCGCCGTCAGCACCGGGGCCGCCGGCCGCAGCACCGGGGCCGCCGGCCGCAGCACCGGGTCCGCCGGCGAGCGGGACCAGCGGCCCGCTGGTGCAGGGCTGGCTGCTGGCGCCGCCGGCCGCCGGAAAGGCAGCCGCGGGAGGCGCGGCGGCCGCCGCCGCCGGCAGCCGCTTCCCGCTGGTGGTCGTGGTGCACGGCGGCCCGGCCTCGTCCGCCAAGCCCGGCTGGCCGCGCGTCGCCGGCGCGCTCGCCAGCCAGGGCTTCTACGTCTTGATGCCCAACCCCCGCGGCAGCTTCGGCCAGGGCGAGGCCTTCACCCGCGGCAACGTCAAGGACTTCGGCTACGGCGACCTGCGCGACATCCTGGGCGGCATCGACGCGGCGGCCGCCGCCGCGCCCATCGATTCCGGCCGCGCCGGCATCTACGGCTGGAGCTACGGCGGCTACATGACGATGTGGGCGGTCACCCAGACGCAGCGCTTCCGCGCCGCGGTGGCCGGCGCCGGCATCGTCAACTGGCAGAGCTACTACGGCCAGAACCGCATCGATCAATGGATGCTGCCGTACTTCGGCGCCTCGGTGTACGACGACCCCTGGATCTATGCCCGCAGCTCCCCCATCTCGTTCATCAAGTCGGTGCGCACGCCGACTCTCGTGCTGCAGGGCGAGCGCGACGCCGAGGTGCCGGCGCCGCAGGCCTACGAGTTCTGGCACGCGCTGAAGACGCTGGGCGTCGAGACCCAGCTGGTGATCTATCCCGACCAGGGGCATCACCTGAGCTACCCGCAGGGCCTCGACGCCATGCAGCGGACCGTCGAGTGGTTCCGCCGCCACCTGCGCTGACCGGCTGCCGCCGTACGGCCGCGCGGCCGATCGCCGCGGCCGGCCTGCGCGGGCGACGCGGGTCTCTAGAAGCGGGTCTGGATCGGGCCGGAATGTCGGGCTAGAACTGCGCCGCGGTCTCGTCGTGGCGCAGCAGGTCCACCAGCTTCGGGTTGGCCGTGGCCTGGGCGGCCTGCAGCGGCGTGACGCCGTTGTTGCGGGCGAGGCGGGCGTCGGCGCCGCGCTGCAGCAGCAGCTGCGCCAGCTCGTAGCGCCCCGTCTCCACGGCGTCGAGCAGGGCGGTGGCGCCGTCCCTGTCCTGGAGGTCGACCTGGGCGCCGGCGTCGAGCAGCATGCGGGCGGCGCCGGCGTGATTCATCAACACCGCGACCATCAGCGGCGTCTTGCCGGTGGCGTCCGGCAGGTTCACGTCGGCGCCGTGCTGGATCAGCCGCCGCAGCACGTCGTTGCGCCCCTGGCTGGCGGCATAGAACAGCGCCGTGGCGCCACGCTTGTCGCGGTGGTTGAGCTCCGGCGACCGCGCCAGCACCTGGTCCAGCACGGCAGTGTTACAGGCCACCGCCGCCGCGAACAGCGCGGTATGCCCCTCGCCGTCGGAGGCGCGCAGGAAGCCGGGCTCGCGCAGGAACACCATGGCGTCCGCGGTCCTGCCTTCGATGGCCAGCTGGGTGAAGTGCTCGAGATTGCGATCGAACGCGACCGCGGCCTGGGAACCCGGCCGTGCGGGCGCGCCGCCGGGCCAGAGCAAGAGGAGCAGGAGTCCGAGCGCTGGAGCCATTCGTTGCCACCTCCACCGGCAGGGCCTTTCAAAAGCCGTGCCGGGGCACTCCCGAGCAACGGGCAGCGAAGCCCGCTCCAAACGCAAACCCCGAGGTCAACTGCGCGCGAGCATAGCAGAGGACGCCGCGCGCGAACACCCAGGGAGTTTCTTTCTAGCTCGCCCGCCGCATGTAAATCCTGCGATGACGCCGGTCCGGCCGCCTCCTCGGAGCTCGGGCGACGCGGCGACCAGCAAGGAGACGCCTCAGGGTGGAGCCCTCCGGGGAAAGCCCTCCGGGGAAAGCCGCACGGCCATCACCGGTCCCTGGAGATCGCCAGCGGTCGCTGCCACTCGCCCGCGACAGACCTGTCTCCTGGGCAACGGAGCTCGAAGTGGACTGCGGCGGCCGCCTGGCCCTCGCCGGCCAGCCCCGCCAGGCGGGTCGCTCGGCGGCCCCGGAGTGCCGCGGCGACCCCGGCCGGCTCGTTTCGCCGGCATGCCGGGCGCGTGGTATCTTGACGGCCGATCTCGCAGCGCCACCGCGCCGACAAGCAGAAAGGAAGGTCCCCATGACTGTCCAATCTCCGCCTCCGCCCGCCGCCGCTCCGCAGCCGCCGCCGAAGAAGGGCATTGGCCCCCTGGGCTGGATCGGCATCGGCTGCGGTGTCGTCGTCGTCATCGCGTGCATCGTCTTCGCGGCCGGCGCCTACCTGTTCAAGACCAAGGTGGTGGACCCCTGGAAGGACAACCCCCAGCTGCAGGCCGCCAAGCTGGTGGTCGCGGCCTCCCCCGACCTCGAGCTGGTGAGCGAGGACGCCAAGGCCCAGACCCTGACCGTCCACAACAAGAAGACCAACGAGACGGTCACCGTCAGCCTGGAGGACGCCAAGAACGGCAGGTTCAAGTTCTCGGCCGAGGGCAAGGGAGCGACGAGCGTCGATTTCAGCAAGGAGGGCGCCACGGTCAAGGTCCAGGACGAGAAGGGACAGGTGTCCACGTTCACCGCCAGCGCGGGCGCGCCGAAGGACCTGCCGGCGTGGCTGCCGACCTATCCGGGCGCCACGGTCGAGGCCGGCTTCTCGACGCGATCGGCCGAGGGCGCGGCCCAGACCTTCACCATCACCACCGGCGATCCGGTGGACCGGGTGGTCGCCTTCTACCAGGACCAGCTGAAGAACAACGGCTTGACCGTGCTGCAGCCGACCACCATGGCGGTCGGCGGCCAGACCACCACCGCCAGCTTGACGGCCGACAGCCCCGACAAGAAGCGGCACGTCCAGATCGTGGCGACAGTGGCCAACGACAAGACGAAGGCCAGCATCAGCTACGAGGAGAAGCCTTAGAAGGAAAGCCGCAGTCCACTTCGAGCTCGTCGCCCACGAATCAGGTCTGTCGCGGGCGAGTGGGGCTGCCGCCGCGGGCGGCGATCTCTCCCGGCGCCCGCAACGACGCCACCGAAGCGTGAAACCCCTGGCGGCGGAGAGGAGCGCGGCGCGTCCTGCCGGCCCCATAGCGGGGCGGTGGGCCGGCCGCCGGCCAGCGTCAGTCGGCCAGCGGGCGCCCGCGGGTTTCGATCACCCAGGGCAAGAACAGCAACGCGGCGAGGGGCACGAAGCCGACGTAGAAGAGCGCCTGCAGGGCGCTGGCGAGCGAGTTCGCGCCCCGCGCGGCGATGCCGCCGACGAGGACCGGCCCGGCGGCGGCGATGATGCGCCCGACGTTGTAGCAGAAGCCGGCGCCGGTGCCGCGCAGGCGGGTCGGGAACAGCTCCGGCAGGTAGTAGGTGAAGCTGCCGAAGACGCCGAAGATGGTCAAACCGATCAGGAAATACATCGCCAGGCGCGTCTCGGGTGCGAGGTCGAGGCCGAAGGTGGCGAGGATCGCCGCGGCGGCGGCGGCGTAATAGATCGCGAACATCGGCCGCCGGCCTAGCCGCTTGGCGAAGGGCACGGTGAGCAGGGTGCCGAGCAGCCCGCCGAGGTTGAAGTAGGTGGTGGCGACCGCCTTCCAGTGCTCGACCAGGGCGAGGGTGCCCGCGCGGTCGAGCGCGCGCGCCTTGGCGGTGGCCTGCGCCAGCCCGGTCGCGACCACCGGGATGAAGGCGTTGCAGCTCCACCAGGTGACCAACACCACCACGGCCATCAAGAAGCCCGAGAGCGTCAAGGCGCGGTGCTCCCGGTCGAAGAGCTCGGCGAGCCGCGGCCGCGGCGCCGCCCCGCCCGCCGCCGCCGCGCGCGCCGCCGCCCCGCCCGCCGCCGCGCCGCCCGCCGCCAACGTCGCGCCCGCCGCCGCCGCGCCCGCCGCCGCGCCGCCCGCCGGCGCCGCCGCGCCCGCCGTCGTCGCCTGGCGCCAGCGCTCCGGCTCGCGGATGAAGCGGCGCACGACCAGGGCCACCGCCGCCGGGATGAGGCCGGCGAGGAAGACGAAGCGCCAGGAGAGCTCCGGGTCGGCCGCGAGCAACGAGCCGGCGATCTGGTAGTTGACGAAGGTGGCGAGGAACAGGCCGAGCGGCGCCGCGGTGTAGAGCAGCGCGCCGGCTTCCACCCGCCGCTTCTCCGGCACCACCTCCGCCACCATCGCCGCCCCCGCCGCCCACTCGCCGCCGATGCCGAGGCTGGCGACCGCCCGGAACAGCACCAGCACCCACAGGTTCGGGGCGAGCGCGCAGGCGGCGGTGCCCAGGGCGTAGACCAGCATGGTGAGCCGGAGGGTGCGGGTGCGGCCGAGGCGGTCGGCCACCTGGCCGAACAGGATGCCGCCAGCCGCCCAGCCGAGCAGCAGCAGCGAGGTCAGGACGCCGGTCCACAGCAGCGTCGCCGCCTTCGCGGCCGGCGAGCCGATGGCCAGGCCGAGCAGCGTCGGCACGCAGTTCGGGGCAACGAAGTTGAACAGGATGGCGTCGAAGGCGTCGAAGCCCCACCCCAGCCAGGCGGCGGCGAGCACCGTCCACTGGTAGCCGCTCATGTCGAGCAGGGTCCGCCCGGAGGCGGGCGGAGCGGCCCCTCGCATCGGCTCGTCGTGTGCGGTCATCGGATCTCGGGGGGTCTCGGCGCGCGACTATACCAGCCCGCGGACGCCGCCCGCCAGCCGCCGCCAGCCGCTCGCCGGCGGTCCATAGTACAATCGCGTCGATGCACAGGAGCGGCAGCCCGCCGCCGGCTCGGCGCGATGAACGACCTTGCCCGACAAGGGTCAAACGTAACCATATATCCCGGAGCGCGCCTGGTCGGCCGTGACCGCATCCACATCGGCTCGCATGTCATCATCGACGACTTCGTGTTCATCGGTCCGCACGCCGAGCTGACCATCGGCAACTACGTCCACATCGCGGCCCACGCTTCGATCGCCGGAGGCGGCACCTGTGTCATCGCCGATTTCGTCAGCATCTCGAACGGCGCACGCATCCTCACCGGGACGGACGACTTCGGCGGCAGCGGCCTGATGAACTCGACGATCCCTGGCGAGCTGCGCGCGGTCGAGCGCGGCAGGGTGACCATCGAGTCCCATGTCGCGGTGGGGGTGAACGTCGTGGTGCTGCCCAACGTGACCATCGGCGAGGGCGCCGCGCTCGGCGCGGGGACCGTGGTCACCAAAAGCCTGGAGCCCTGGCTCGTCTATGTGGGCGCACCCGCGCGGCCGCTCAAGCCGCGGCGGCGTGACGCGGTGCTGGCCGGGGAACGCGAGCTCTACCGCCGCTACGGCCGGCCGGCCGGATCCACACGGCTGCCACCCGATC